>Ga0209588_1000003_pt1 | contig 308861 bp, 275 predicted proteins | sample Rivendell_Oct201_10_FD_188351 | JGI IMG/M metagenome (GOLD analysis project Ga0209588, IMG submission 188351) | Vadose zone soil microbial communities from the Eel River Critical Zone Observatory, Northern California, USA -... | ecosystem: Host-associated > Plants > Roots > Rhizosphere > Soil ...
TCGCAAATGCGGCCCACGAAGAGTGCGGATGGAAGTGTGGCGGAGCAGGTTTCTCGCAAACGGCGTTTGCATGACAGCAGCTCGGTGCTTGACTTCGAGCGGCCTCCTCATGGAAGGAGTTAAGACTCTTCCGTAAACACTTTTCTCAAGGGTTTTGATTTTCGTCAGTGATCTGCCCCACTTAGTGAGCAGATCTGTTCTCATTTGATAAAGGAAAGCCTTAACTCCTAGTGGCCACCTGAAACCCCCTCGCCATCGCCTTGGCGTAGGGCTTGGAACGGCGCAGCGCGACTTGCGGGATTCCCGGAATCTGGCACGAACGGTCTTGGTAGGAAGCCCCTTCAGGCGCAACATCTTGAGGAAGGCTCAGGAAGGTGATCAGGCCTTCGTCATCCATTGTTGCGCGACTCCCTCATCTGTTGACGGTTCAAATGAAACCCTGCTAACCGCGGTTCGAGGGGGCTGGGACCTATCCGATCAGCGCGAGGATCCCAAGAGCCACGGGAGGAGTTTGCCATGAGCTTATCGACGCGATCTCTGAGTGCAGTCGTCAAGTTTTGCCGTGTGGTCTTCGCGTTGGGGTGCATGTCCTCGCCGATTCGTGCTCAGCCCTGCGAATGGGCGAGTGAGTTTCATCTGCCTGGGACGGACGGCGCCGTGTATGCGGTGGCGGTCCACAACGACGGGACGGGGCTCGCCGTCTATGTCGGGGGTGGCTTCGCATATGCGGGGGGCGTCGCTGCGAACCGCATCGCGAAATTTGACGGCACGACGTGGTCCCCACTCGGTTCCGGAGTGGCCGGAATCTTTGCCGGTGTATTTGCGCTGGCGGTCTACGACGATGGCGCGGGGCCCGGCTTGTATGCCGGCGGCCGTTTTCTGAGTGCGGGCGGCGTAGTGGCGAACAACATCGCGAAGTGGGACGGCACGGCGTGGTCTACGCTCGGCTCCGGGCTGAACTCCGATGTCAATTCACTGGCGGTTTACGATGACGGGACGGGGCCTGCGCTTTATGCAGGGGGCGCCTTTACGAGTACGGGGGGTGTACCGGTCAGCCATATTGCCAAATGGGACGGTACGGTGTGGTCCGCGCTCGGCAGCGGAACTGACGGCGTCGTTTCCACGCTGCTGGTCTACGACAACGGGACTGGACCGGCGCTCTATGCGGGGGGCTACTTCTCTACTGCCGGGGGCCTCTCGGCGAACAGCATCGCAAGATGGGACGGCGCGGCGTGGTTCGGACTTGGCGCGGGGATTCGTGGCCGGGTCACTACGCTGGGGCTGTACAACGACGGGACGGGGCCGGCCCTGTATGCGGCGGGATTGTTTACGGAAGCCGGAGGCGTGTCTGCGAACAATATTGCGAAGTGGAGCGGCGCGGCGTGGTCTGCGCTTGGCAGCGGGCTCAACGATTTTGTCTTTGGCCTGGGTGTGTATGACGACGGAACAGGGCCCGCCCTCTATGCCGGCGGCCTCTTCGCGATTGCGGGAGGCGCATTAGCGAGCCACATCGCCAAGTGGGACGGGATGGCGTGGTCCGCGCTTGGCAGTGGAATGGACGGCCCTGTCACTGCGGTGGGCGTGGTTGACGACGGGACGGGGCCGACCCTCTACACTGGTGGAGCCTTCTACATTGCGGGGAACATGCCAGCGAGCGGCGTTGCTAAGCGGCAGGGCATGTCGTGGTTCGCGCTTGGCGGTGGCAGCGGAACAAACTCCCACGTCATGGCGATGGTCGTGCATCCAGACGGCGCGAGTCCTGGGCTTTATGCCGGCGGTTTCTTCACGGCCGCGGGCGACGCGCCAGCGAGTTGCATTGCCAAGCGGGACGGCAGGGCGTGGTCCGCGCTTGGCAGTGGAGTCAGCGGCGGAATAAGCCCGTCGGTTCAGGCGCTGGCGGAATACGACGACGGGACCGGCCCTGCCCTGTATGCGGGCGGCCGCTTCAACGCCGCGGGGGACGTGCCAGCGAGCTGCGTTGCCAAGTGGGACGGCAGGGCGTGGTCTGCGCTCGGCAGCGGAACCAACGGCGATGTCTATGCGCTGGCGGTGTACGACGACGGGACCGGGCCTGCCCTCTATGTCGGGGGCGGCTTCACGACGGCGGGAGGCGCACCGGCGAACAACATCGCCAAGTGGAACGGCGCGGCCTGGTCCACGCTTGCGAGCGGAGTGGGAAGCATTGTCTATGCGCTGGCGGTGTACGACGACGGGACCGGGCCTGCCCTCTATGTCGGGGGCGGCTTCACGACGGCGGGAGGCTCACCAGCGAACTACATCGCCAAGTGGGACGGCGCAGCCTGGTCCGCCCTGGGCAGCGGAATGAACAATTTGGTTCTTGCGCTGGCAGCGTACGACGACGGGACGGGACCTTCCCTTTATGCCGGGGGCTACTTCACGACGGCGGGGGGCGTATCAGCGAGCTACATTGCGAAGTGGAACGGCGCAGCGTGGTCCGCGGTTGGAAGCGGCATGAACAGTTGGGTTTATGCGCTAGGAGCGTACGACGATGGGACGGGCATTGGCCTCTATGCCGGGGGGGACTTTACGACGGCGGGGGGCGTACCTGCGAACCACATTGCGAAGTGGGACGGCGCGGCGTGGTCGGCACTGAGTAGCGGAACGACCGGAGACTACAACCGTGTCACTGCACTAGCAGCGTACGATGAGGGCGCGGGGCCGGCCCTCTACGCGGGGGGCGTCTTTTCGATCGCAGGAGGTCGGCCGTCGTCTCATATTGCCGCATGGCGTTGCGCGCGACCCTAGAGGCAGCTGCCTTTAGTGAACGAACTATTCCAGCGATCCATTCTCCCTCCCTCGGTAGCCATATCCCACGAAGAAGAACAAAACTCCGATGAAATATGTGTCAATTGTGTTGTTGATAACTTTGCTTCCGAGTCTTGCTCAGGACTCCGCACGGTATCGTGCGTGTGACAAGAAGGCCAAAACTCAGAGCTCCCAGTCAGCTTAGTGGAAGCGATAATGCCTCGCAGTCAGCTGCCGGGGAGGTGGTGGACGTGGGGGAAGAACAGCTCTTTCCAGTTCGCGGGCTTTTTCTTCAGTACGCCGGTGCTCGCCATGAAAGTCGCGTACTTCATCACTCCCTCGGGCACCAGCGTGAACCGGTACTCGGGATTCTCTAGCATCTTGACCAGGTCCTCCAACGACAGCCGCTTGTCCCCGGACATCGCCAGATAAATCTGCGCCGTCTCGCGCTTCTTCGAGCCGATGAACGTCTGCGCCTCCTCGAGCGCAGCGACGAATGACTCGAACGTCTTCGGGTTCGCCTTCTGGAACTTACCTGTCGTCGCGGTGATGATGAAGGTCGCCGCGCCGTCCAACACCTCGTACGAGCTCAACACCCGGTGGATCTGCGGGTCCTTGAGCTCGAGATCCTGGAAAGGCGGCGATGTAAAGTGACTGTCGATGCCGCCTGCACCCGATAGCAGCGCCGTCATCGCGTCCGGGTGGCTGAGCGACACCGTCAGGGTGTCGAGCTTGTTTGCCTGACCGGGGCCGAACACCTTCAGGGCGGCCATCTGCAGCGTCATCGCCTGGACCGACGATTTGATCGCAGGGACGGCGATCTTGTTTTTCTCGCTGAAGTCCTTCAGCGACTTCACCTTCGGGTCGCGCGTGTTCAAGTAGAGCGGCATCGAATCGAGCGCCCCGGCCGATTTCACCTCGCCGTTCATTTTGTCCCACAGGAGCAAGAACCACGGCACGCCGCTGGAGACGAACTCGAGCTGGCCGGCGATGATCGCGCTCTGCTGGAAGCCGGAGCCGCCGAAGGTCTTCCAATTGACCTTGAGGTTGCCGAGGTCGCGCTGCTTCGCATGTTTCTCCACCAGCTTCTCGTGCTCCATGATCATGTACGGCAGGTATCCGATGCCGAACTCCTTCGCGATCGTGATCTCGCTCGTCTCGGCTCGCGCGGGTGATGACCGTAACGCGAGGAACAAAATCGCGCTCGCGGCCACGGCGCGCACTACGGACGCTTCTCCAATTCGCATCTTCTTCTCCTGACTAGATGACCTCGTTACGGGTTTCGGGGTGCCGCTTCGCGCGCTCGATGGCGTATCGCGCGAGTGCCGCATACCGGAAGAATCCGTGGATGAACTTGCCGTACGGCAGGGTGAGAAACAGGCCCATCACCACTCCCAGATGAATGAGCAACAGGATCCCCATTGCCGCCGTCGTTCGGAAAAATAGGACGAGAAATCCGGTGACCGCCGTGAGTAGGAGCATCAAGAGGAACGAGACGTCCATGCTCGTTCGTGGGAAAGGAACGCGGTCGCTGCGTGTCTTGAGCGCGAGCAGCCCAATCGTCCCGACCGTCAGCCCGACGCCACCCGCCGAACCGAGTACCACCGGAGCGCTCCACCAAGGGTACGGCGCGGGATGCCCGAGCCAGTCGAACAGCGCCGCCACGCACGTCGCCGCGAAGCAGAGGAGAAAACCGTAGAAGGTGAAATGGTGGTACCAGCGCCGGCTCATCGACGGCGTCTCGCTCGGATAGGTACAACCATCCCCTCCTCCGTCAAGATAGCGAAGCGAGGCCGAGTCCCAGGTCGCATGGTTGTGCACCGTGGCCGAGAGCCGATGGCCGGGCTCTCCGGACTCGCGCCAGAAGCGGCGGCACGCCATCGCCAGCGCGAACAGGGCGTATGCGAATGCGAGCCCGAAGAGGACCACCATCAGACGGTGCGGGACGACGGCGTAGAAGGCGCCGGGCCCCGGGTGCGCGCGCAGTGCTGGGGGACCGATCAGCGCGGTGCCCGCGAAGACGAAGACGATGCACGCGACGGCGGTGATCAGGCCGGTGGCCAGCCCGTTGCGCTCAAACAATGGCGCAAGAAAGCCTGGCCACACATGGCGCGCGTATGTTTCGCGTCGCAGCGCATCGAACACCCGCGGGACGTTCACGTTGAACTCGTGCGGGGGCGCATACTGGCAATGGTGAAAGCAGGAGCCGCACCCGTGGCAGAGATTGGCCAGGTAGCGAAGATCCTCCGCGGGGAAAGTGAGCCTCATCTCCATCGCTGGGAACACCGCGCAGTGGCCTTCGCAATAGCGGCAGGCATTGCAGATCCCCATCAGCCGTTCGGCTTCTTTCACCAGCTCAGTGGACGCCATCCGAGGCAACCTCACTTACCGCAACCGGGCGGCGGGCCGCGAGCATTGCCGCTTCGCGCCCGGCGATCCGGCCGAACACGGTGCCAATCGTCATCCCGAAACCGGCCAGGTACCCTTGCCCGAAGATATTCCCGGCCATGATCTCGCCGGCGGCGAACAGGTTGGCCGAGGGACTGCCGTCGGCCATGAGGACCCGCGCCCGCTCGTCGACGCCCACGCCCAAGTACGTGAAGGTGATGCCGGGCCGAAGCGAGTATGCGTAGAACGGCGGTCGATCGAGCGCCACCGCCCAGTGACTCTTCGGCGGCGTAAGTCCCTCCGTCCGGCAGTCGTCGAGCGACGAAGGATCGAACTTGCCGGGTCGCACCGAGGCGTTGAACTTCTTTACCGTCCCTTCGACGGAATCGGGATTGAGCCCGAGTGCGACGGCCAGCTCGCGGATTGAGCCCGCCACCACCGGAGGAAACACGGTAGGCATGAACCGCCCCAGCGGCTTTGAGTCGATAATCGCATGCCCGATCTGCCCCGGCTGCTCCGCGATCAGCCGGCCCCAGATCGCATAGCGCTTGGGCCAGAAGTCCTCGCCCTCGTCGTAGAATCGCTCGCCCTTCTGATTCACCACAATCCCGAAAGGCACGGCATCCACACGCGTGACGATCCCGCCGTCGAATTTCGGCGCTCGCGCGTCCACCGCGACCGCGTGGCACTGGCGCGGATCGCCCACCTGCTTCGCGCCTCGATTGAGCAACGCGCGCAGCACACGGCCCTGGTTGTAGGGAGTGCCACGGATGATGAAGTTCTCCGCCACTTCGCCCCAGCTCTCTTTGAGCCAGGGAATGTTCGCCTCGAAGCCGCCGGAGGCCGCCACCACCGCGCGTGCCCGTACCCGTTGCGTCGCGCCGCACCACGACACCAGCGCGGCGGAGAGCTCGCCGTTGTGGACCTCGAGGTCCGTGACTTCTGCCTCGTAAGCGACCCGTGCGCCGAGGGCCTCCGCGGCGCGGTAGTACGCGTTGACCAGCGCCTTGCCGCCTCCGAGGAAAAAAGCATTCGTTCGGCCCAGGTGAAGCGTTCCCTCGAGCGGTGGTTGAAAGCGCACGCCGTAGCGCGGCATCCAGTCGCCGAAATCTGCGGAGCTGCGGATGGTGAGTCGCGCGAGCGCCTCGTTGGTCTTGCCGGCAGTGACGCGCCGAAGGTCCTCCCAGAACTCGTCCTCGAGGTAGGGCCCGGTCATGATCCGATCCGCGCGCGGGTGCACGTAGCGAAGGTTTCGCGTGTGCCGGCTGTTGCCGCCGCGGAAGTCCCTCGGGGCGCACTCCAGGACGAGGACGCTCGCGCCGCTCTGCCGTGCCGTGATCGCGGCGCACAGACCGGCATTGCCTCCGCCGAGGACCAGGACGTCCCAGGGTCCCGACAGGTCTTTTGTCTCGCTGCGTTTCATCGAGTCCCTAAGCCCGGTGCGACCCTCGACTATCAACCTGAACCCAGCCTGTCACGCCGAAGGTCACAAACCCATCTAGTCAAGCCGGTTTTGCATCCCCGCGCTGTCGATGGGCTCGGGCCGGTCAAACCTCCCCGCGTCCACGTCCTCCAGGAACCTCACCACTCCGTCCATGTACGTCTTCTGATCGTCGTAAATCGACAGGTGGCTTCCCTGCGGGCAGTGCAAGTGGCGCCCGTGCTGCACTTGGCTGGCCATCCACTCCATGTGCTTCGGATCCATGGTGTCGTAGCGGGCGCCGATGGTAAGCGTCGGCACCGAGATCCGCTTGAGGTCCGCGGTGCGGTCCCACTTTTCCAAAATGCCGCTCACTCCCATTTCGCTCGGGCCCTGCATCGGGACGTAAACCTTTTTGTTCAAGTGCGCGAAGGTGCGGACGACCGGATCCGGCCAGTTCTCGAGAGGCATCCGAAGAATGTGGAGTACGTAGAAGCTCGGCAGCAGCAACTCCTCGTAGCGCGGGTCGTCCCAGGCCTGCTTCGCCTCAATCGCGAGGATCTCCGCGAGCGCGCGCTGATCCATCTGCGGCATCAGCACCGTCTTCGCGTACTGGTTGTAGGCAGGAATACTCGCCATCATGTTGGAAATGATCAGGCCCTTCAGATGCTGCTGGTACTTGAGCGCGTACTCAATCGCGAGGAGGCCGCCCCACGAGTGACCGAGCAGGTAGAAGTTGTCGCGGTTCAGCCCGAGCGATTGGCGCACCTGCTCCACCTCCTCGACGAATCGCGCGGTGTCGAGCAGCGACGGATCGTCGGGCTGGTCGCTGTAAGCCGAGCCGAGTTGATCGTAGTAGTAGTACTCGATGCCCTCCGCGGGCAGGTAGCTGTCGAATGCCTCGAAGTACTCGTGCGTCGCCCCGGGACCGCCGTGCAGGGTCAGCAGCTTGATCGCCCGGTTGTTCCCAACGCGCTTGGTCCACACCTGGAACTTGCCTTTGGGCGTCGACACGTCGATCTTCCGCACGCCGCCGCTCAAGACGTCGTCTCGCCCGGTGTTGTCGAAGTACGCGCGCCTAGAAACGGCGCATGCGAGCGCGAACAACCCGAGCGTCCACAAACCTGCTTTCACCGCTCTGGTCCTTCTGAAACGCACGCGGCAATCTGGCACGCGAGCCGTCGAAGGTGCAACGCCGATCGCTCGGTGGGTTTCGGAACCCTCACTGTCTATTCAGGCGTACCCTATACGCTTATTTGCGGAGAGAAAGGCGCTCGCTGGACCTGAGTCGACGCTGGCGAGACCTGTGGCTGCGCGACGATCGGAGTCAGCGAGCGCAGCTGGCTGCACGCTCGAGGAGCAGTGCCCGCTCGCGGACGTTTCGGGTCATCGATGCCGCGCGCTCGAACTCCTCGCGCGCTTCCACGAAACGGCCGAGCTTGTAGAGGAGGTCCCCACGCACGCTCGGAAGCAGATGGTAATTCTCGAGCACCGGATCCGAGGCCAGCGCATCGACGGCCTGGAGGCCCGCGGCTGGGCCCGATGCCATCGAAATCGCCACCGCACGATTCAGCTCGACGATCGGCGATGGTGCAACGCGAGCAAGCTTGTCGTAAAGCGAAACAATCCGCGACCAGTCCGTTTCCTCCGCGGTTCGCGCTCGCGCGTGGCAGGCAGCGATCGCAGCCTGCAGTAGGTACGGACCGTGCTCAGCGCCCATCGCTTCGGCCCGTTCGAGCGCGGCCAGTCCACGACGAATCAGGAGCTGATCCCATCGCGCCCGGTTCTGGTCCAACAACAGAATCGGCTCGCCGGACGGTCCGGTTCGCGCCCGTAAGCGAGATGCCTGAATTTCCATCAGCGCAACCAGGCCGCGCACCTCGGCTTCATTCGGTACGAGCTCGGCCAGAATGCGCCCGAGCCGGAGCGCATCCTCGCAGAGCCCCGGTCGGATCCAGTCTTCCCCAGCAGTTGCCGAGTAGCCCTCGTTGAACACCAGGTAGATGACCTCCAGCACCGAGGACAATCGCTCCGCGAGAGCGGCCCTGCGCGGGACCTCGAAAGGGACGCGTTCCTCGGCGAGGGTCCGTTTAGCCCGAATGATCCGTTGCGCGATGGTGGGCTCGGGGACGAGAAAGGCCCGGGCAATCTCCTCTCCTGTCAGACCGCCGAGGAGCCGCAGGGTGAGCGCCACGCGCCCTTCGCGGGAGAGAATCGGATGGCAGGCAATCAGCATCAGGCGCAGCAGGTCGTCGCCGACGTTCTCGTCGATGGCCGCGTCGAGATCCTTCGGGCTCATCTGCCGGGCCTCCATCTGGTGTCGCAGCTGCTCGTGCTTGCCCTCGAGCCGCTGACCTCGGCGCAAAACGTCGAGCGCACGGTTCTTGGCAGTGGCCATCAACCAGGCGCCCGGCGCGTCCGGGATGCCCGATCGCGGCCACTGCTCAAGTGCCGTCACCAGCGCATCGTGCGCAAGCTCCTCCGCCAGGCCGATGTCGCGCACCATTCTCGTCAGAGCGGCGATGAGCTTCGCCGACTCGATCCGCCAGATTGCATCGATGGCGCGCGCTGGATCGGAGGCCGTCACGGCCCCCGATCAAAGCGTCATTCGCAGTCAGCGCAAGAGGTGTTTACGACCTCGAGCGCTGCGACTGAACAGTCTGGCGAAGCTCGTCCCACTTCTGTCGAAGCTTGCCCGAGGGATCGCTCTCGGCAAAGTCGTCCGTCTCGTGCACCGGGCGAATCTCAAGCACTGCATCGTCACCCATCCCGGCGGCACCTCGACCAAATGGCGAGCGCGCGAGCCACTCGATCGCCTCCTCCATCGACTTTACCTGCCACAGCCAGAACCCCGCGATCAGTTCCTTGGTCTCGGTGAACGGCCCGTCGATTACAGTCCGCTTGCCCCCAGTGAACTTGACGCGCTTGCCCCTTGAGCTCGGATGGAGCCCCTCGCCTGCGAGCATCACGCCCGCCTTCACCAGCTCTTCATTGAACTTCTGCATGTCGGCGAGCACCTTCTCGTTCGGGAGTGAGCCAGCCTCAGAGTCCTTGTTCGCCTTCACAATCACCATCACTCGCATTGATGTATCTCCTTTAAGTTGGGCCGGCTCCGATGCCGGCCTCTAACCCCACGACGATTGACGTACCGCCAGATCGACATCTCGCCGTACTCAAATGCCTGTGGCCATTTCTGTCCGCAACTGAGCGTACCGAATACGCCTACTTGGACAGGGCTCGGGCTAGGGTATGACTCGCGCGAGCCGACTCTGTCAGCATGAGACGCGCAGTTGGAGACGATGATGAAGCAGGTCGCACTGGGCTTTCGAGTACACACCGGTTGGGCGGCACTGGTCGCCGTCGAGGCGCCGGTGCGATTGGATAATCCGATCATTGTGGATCGCAAACGGGTCGAGATGATCGAAAGTGGCAAACCCGAGGCACCTTCCTTCGTCTATCACGCCGCCTCGAAGCTTCCATTGAAGTCAGCGGAGCGGCTGGTGCAAGAATGCACGGCGTTGGCTCAAAGCCGAGCCAAGGACTCTCTGACCGCGGTCGTCGGCGAACTTCGCAACCGCGGATACGAGGTCTTCGCGAGCGGAGTGATCGGCGCCAACCGACCCCTTGCATCATCATTGGAGACGATTCTCGGGACTCATTCGCTGATCCACGCAGCCGAGGGAGAGCTCTTCCGCGCGGCGATCATCAAGGCGAACGAGGTCCTGAAGGTACCGGTCACGAGCGTCGCCGCGGGAGAGCTTTATGCCCGGGTGGCGACAACGTTGGGCAGCTCGGCTGACGAGATACGCCGACGACTTACCGAGGGGAGACGTTCGGTTGGTAAACCCTGGGCTCAGGATCAAAAGGAATCGTTGCTCGTGGCCCTCCTCGCCGCAGCCGCCGGCGTGCGCGCTGCCCTGCGAATTTCGGAGGTTGCGCCTACGCAGGGCCCGCGTCGCTCGTGAACACCACATTGAAGTGCGTCACGCGGCTGTCGAACTCGAGCAAGACCGCCTGGGCCTCGGGTTCAACGACCGCATGCTCGGGGTCTTCGCCGGCGAACTTCCTGATCGCGTCCATCGACTTCCAGCGCGTGAGCACTTGCAGCTCGGCGCGATTGCCGCGGTCGCGCCGGAGGAGCGTAATTCCGAGGAACCCCGGAATGCGTTGCAGCTGAGGTACAACCTTCTCTCGAAGGTGACGCTCATATGCAGGTGCGTTCGTGATCGTCGCACTCGCGCGCCACGACCGAAGGACGGCGCTTCCGCTCATTGGTTCGGACGAGATCACGGAATCCATTACCATGCTTATAGCTTAATCAGCGGCTGGTGACGCGTCGCGCGAAGGCGACCAGAAGCCCTACGCCGAAACAGCTCCTCCACAACACTGGAGCACCAAAATGCTCCATCAATTGAGGTCCTGTCAGCGGCGCCAGCGTCGTCCCGATCCCGAAGCTCATGCTGAACAGCCCTTGATAGCGGCCCTGCAACCCCTTCGGAGCCAGGCTCGCCACCAGCGCGGACGCGACCGGGAAATAAAGAATCTCGCCCAAGGTCCATACGCTCGTTGCCAGGGCGTATTCGGGCACGTTGTGGCAGAACGCGTAAGCGCCGTAGCCAGCCGCCACGAGGACGCAGGCGTTACACAAGACGAGCGCCGGCTGGAAGCGGGGCAGCACTCTTCCGGCGACAGGCTGCAACAGCGCGATCAGCACGCCGTTCACCGCGAGCGCCAACCCAAAGCCCTGGGGCCCGAGTCCGTGCTGCGCCATGTCCACCGGCAACGACACCTGGAACTGGAAAAATGGCAGGATGAAAAGCAGGTTCACCGCCAGAAAGAGAACGAAGTGGCAATCGCGCAGCACTGGGCCAAAGCCTCGCGGCTCGGTTCCGGCTTGCACGGTCGCCGGCGCGCTCGTCTCGGGAATCCTCCACGCCACGACGAGCAGGAACAGGAACGTGGTGGCGGCGTCCGCGAGGAACAGCGTTCGGTACCCCAACGCAGCGAGGGTGCCCCCACCGGCGAGCGAGATCGCCAATCCAAGATTATGCGCCCAGTAGATCCACCCGAAGGCGCGAGCTCGTCCTGGGCGGAACCACGTCGGCAATCACCGCGCTCGCCACCGGACGGTACGCGGACCACGCCAACCCGAGGGCCAGCACCGCCGAGCCAATCGCCCAGCGGGAGGACAACGTCGCCAAGAGCGCGGTGAAGGCAGCCGACAATCCCAACGACAAGAGGAGGACGGGGCGACGCCCGAAACGATCCGCGGCGAATCCGGATACGGGTCCCGAGAGCACGGAGCCGGCACCGAAGGCCGCAGCTATCAACCCCGCCAGCGAAACGGAAAAACCTCGCGCTTCTGCGCGTCCACATTTCGAATAGGATACCCGTCGTGATCAAAGGCCGCGCGAGACCTCATCGAGCGATGGCGAGCGGCGAATAGCGATGGCTGATCTTGTTCTCTACGACGGCGTCTGTGGGCTGTGCAATCGCCTGAATCAATTTATCCTCAAGAGAGACTCGGGCGATCGATTTCGTTTCGCGGCGCTCCAAAGTTCTATCGCCGGCGAGCTTGTCCAGCGCTACGGCCGCGACGCCAGTGATCTGAATACGGTGTACCTGATTGTGAACTACCGCGCGCCGGATGAACGCCTGTTGTCGAAAGGTCGAGCGGTGCTCTACGTGCTCAGAGCGCTCGGGGGCATTTGGAGTTCGGCCCGGATACTCGAGCTTCTGCCTTCCCGATTCCTCGATCGGTTGTACGACTTCGTCGCAAGACGAAGATACCGCTGGTTTGGGCGCTTCGATGCGTGCGTCGTGCCGCAGCCGCGCGATCGCTCGAAGTTTCTCGACGACGGCGCAGCACGGCGCAGGTAACGTATTCTGTCAATGTTAAGCGCGTGCTTTTTCAGCTCCGCTAGGCTGGCACCGCGTTTGCTGCGTAGCCGAGCTGCCGACGGCGTGTACTTTCACCGTGCAATTCTGGTGGGACGCGATGATAGTTTCGCCCGCATGTCGACCAGCACCAACGCTAATAAGCTCGAGGAACACCGCGCCGCGCTGACCGGCCATTGCTACCGGATGCTCGGTTCAGTGGTCGAAGCCGATGACGCCGTCCAAGAAACGATGGTCCGCGCCTGGCGAAGCATGGGCCGGTTCGACGGGCGTTCCTCCTTGCGCACCTGGCTGTATCGGATCGCGACCAACGTTTGCCTCGATTCGCTCTCGGACCGCTCGCGTCGAGAGCGACCGATCGAAGTGAGCGCGCAGGGCACCGTCGAAGACCCGCTCGAGGCGCGTCCACGAACTCACTGGCTCGAGCCCATTCCCGATGCGCGTGTCCTTCCCGCCGATGGAGATCCGTCGGAACGTGCCATGCTCCGCGAGAGCATTCGCCTCGCCTTCGTGGCCGCGCTCCAGCACCTTCCTCCGAAGCAGCGTGCGGTGCTGCTCCTGACCGATGTGGTCGGCTGGTCCGCCGCCGAGGTCGCTGAAAGCCTGGACACATCCCTGGCCGCGGTGAACAGCGCGCTTCAACGCGCGCGAGCAACGCTCGCAACCCGCAGCCTTGGCGAGAATGGGGACGGGCTGTCCGAGGAGCACTCGGCTCTGCTCGATCGCTATGTCACTGCTTTCGAGCGCTACGACGTCGAAGCGCTCACTGCGCTCTTGCACGAGGACGCGACCCTATCGATGCCGCCCTACACGCTGTGGCTTCGCGGTCACGAGGCAATTCGCGCCTGGTTTTTGGGCCGAGGCGCGGAGTGCCGCGGGTCTCGCCTCATCGCGACGGCTGCTTCCGGTTCGCCTGCGTTCGGCCAATATCGTCCCGCCGCCGACGGCGGCCACGAGCCGTGGGCTCTCATCGTGCTCGAGTTCCAGGGAGATCGGATCGCCGCGATGAACTCGTTCCTCGACACCGAAACACTATTCCCGCTATTCGGCCTTCGCCCGCGGTTGCCAGCGTAGATGATTTCAGCCGCTCGCCGGAGTCTGTAGACCGAACTCAAGAAACGGAGGGACAATGCAAGCAACCCCGCAGGGGCCGTCGAGGAAAGCGATCTGGACAGGTCGCGTGCTAAGCGGCGTGGCCGTGCTTTTTCTGGCCTTTGACGCCGTCGTCAAACTGCTCAGGCTTCCGGCAGCGGTGGAGGGGACGACTCGCCTAGGGTACGCGGCCAGCGTTCTTTTGGCGCTGGGTGTGCTGCAGGCCGTCTGTCTGGTGCTGTACCTGGTTCCGCGTACCTCAGTGCTCGGGGCGATTCTGTGGACGGGCTATCTTGGCGGCGCGGTCGCAACCCACGTACGCGTGGGCGACCCTCTCTTCAGCCACGCGCTGTTCCCGGTCTACATCGGAGTGCTCCTGTGGGCTGGGCTCTGGCTACGCGATATTCGGCTGCGCGCGCTGATTCCGGTCACCGCCTTGCAGGGGACCGATGATTTCGAGCGCCCGAGACAGTCTATCCAGGCCAAAGGCACCGAATAAGGAGCAAGTCATGGCACAGAGCAGAAAGATCTTCGTTAACTTGCCGGTCCGCGACCTGAAGCGCTCGATGGAGTTCTTCAGCAAGCTCGGGTTTGAGTTCAACCGGCAGTTCACCGACGAAAAGGCAGCCTGCATGATCCTCAGCGCGGAGGGTTACGTGATGCTGCTTCGTGAGCCCTTCTTCAAGACCTTCACCAAGAGACAGATCTGTGACACGAGCACACAGGTCGAAGGTCTTCTCGCGCTGTCATGCAACAGCCGAGCCGAGGTCGACGAACTGGTGAAGAAGGCGGTTGCAGCGGGTGGAAAGCACGCGATGGACCCCCAGGATCACGGTTTCATGTACGGCTGGAGCTTCCTCGATCCCGACGGACACCAGTGGGAGCTCATCTGGATGGACCCCAAGACGATCCAGAAGTAAATAGGGGGCTAGCATCAAAGATTGGGGCGCTGGCCGAATACCAAGGGGGGAATCATGAGACAAACGATTTTGCGGCTACTGGTGTCGGTTTCGCTGTTTTGCGGTCTGGGCGCGGCGCAAGCTGAAGGCATCACCTATACATTCGACGCTACCGGGTCGGGATCATTGGGTGGCGTAGCGTTCGCCAACGCTGCGTTCACGATCACGGTGACGGCAGATACATTGAGCATCGTCAACTGCGGCGGCGGTGTATTCAGTGTTGACAGCCTTTCCGCCGACATTTCTATTTCAGGCTTCGACACTGCTACGATTCTGATTCCCACACGCTTGTTTGATAACAACAGCGTTAGCGCCTTAGGGTTTTCGCAGGCAAGCTGTACCGGCGGCGACTACTTGGACATACGCAATGACGCTTTCGCGGCCTACAATCTGGCAACGGCAATCGGTCCGATCTTCGACCCCAACCCGTTTGCAGCTCAATTTCAAGGCGTGCCCACGACAGCTGGAACCCTAACCCTGACCAGTGCGCAGGACGTTACGTTCAATGCCCTTACTGGCTGCGGCGGTGGTGGACCCATTCCGCAAGCGTCTTCTTCGTTCTCATCAGATCCCGGCCTGCGAGGCATCATCAGCGGCGTAAGCTACGGCGTCGCCGAATAGTCGGCCGGCGTTCCGAGGCGACCTCGAGGATCGAGCCAGCAATACAGCCCGGGCACTACCCACAACACCACCGGCCCGGAGAGCACGAATCCGCCGATCACTCCAATCGCCAAGGGTTGCATCAACTGTGAACCCTCGCCAATCGCAAGTGCCAGCGGGCCCAGTGCGAACGCGGTGGCCAGGATGGTCATCGCCACTGGACGGAGGCGACGTCGGGAGGCCGCCGTCCACGCGTCGATCGGGGACAAGCCGCGCCGCAACTCCAATCGAGCATCATGGATTACGAAAATCGCGTTCTCCCCCACGATTCCCACCATCATGATCGCGCCCACATAGCTCGAGATGTTCAAGGTCATCCCGCTGAGGGTGAGCGCAGCGAAGACTCCGGCGAGGGCTGCAATCGCAGCTGCGGCGGTTACGATCGGGGCCCGCCAATCCGCGAACTCGAAGAGCACCACCACCGAGACGAGCACCAGGCTCGCCAACAGCACGTACAACAGGCCGCGAAACGATGCTTGCTGCTGCTCGAAGAGCCCGCCGTACTCGATCGACATGCCTGGCGTGAGCGGTATCTTGGAGGCGATCTTCGGCTGAATGTCATTCATCGCTTCCCCCAGACTGCGCCCGTTCAAGCGGGCGGTCGCGCCGACAAACGTCTTGAGATTTTCGCGATGGATCTCCGCCTCCGGCTTACCGGTGATGATCGAAGCGACGTCCCGCAGCGGCAGCAGTGCACCCGAAGGGGTACGAAGGCGAACTTCCTCCAGCGGCCGAGTGCTCTTGGCAAACACGCGCAGATCGTACAGTCGCTCCCCCACCCGCAGCTGGTCGACGACGGTACCGAGGATCGCCGGCTCCACCTCGGTATGGATGTCCTCGGCGGTCATCTGGTAGCGAGCGGCCATCACCGGATCGACGCGCAGATCCAAGGCGGGGCCGGCAATCACGATGCCATTGAACACGTCCTCGACGCCGGGCACGCTCGAAAGTACGCTCGCCACTCTCTTGGCGGTGGCCTCGACCGTGGCGGAGTCGGGTCCGAAGACTTTGACATCGATCGGCTGAGGCGCCCCTCCGGTGAGGTCTCCGATCTCATCTTCCAGGAGTTGGCCAAAGTCGGTGCGGATCGCGGGCTCGACGGCGGCGATTCGTTTTCGCAAATCGTCGATCACCTCGTCAATTGGCCTTCGTTGCTTTCGCGGCTTCAGTTTGATCACGTAGTCGCCACGATTCGGCTCGGTGATAAAAAACCCAAGCTGGGTTCCCGTGCGACGCGAGTAGTTCTCCACGTCCGGGATGGCCATGATCACCTTCTCCGCCTGATTGAGCATCTGGTGGGTGTCGGTGAGGGAAGTGCCGGGCGGAGTCCAGTAGTCGAGAACGATCGAGCCCTCGTCCATCGAGGGCAAAAAGTCGGTAGCGATCCGCTGGTACAGAATAAAGGCGGCCCCGATCATTGCGACCAGGAGCAACAGTGGCGGGGTCGAGTGCTGGACGAAAAATCGGGTCACCCCTCGGTACCCATTGAGAAAATGGCGCAACCATCCCAGCCCGGGACGCTCCTGCCATGCGGGCCTCGGATGTGGATGCGATTTCCCGGAGAAGAGCTCCACTGCGACCGGTACGGAGATCAAGGCGAGGACGAACGAGACGACAAGGGAGAGCGCCATCGTCACCGCCAGCGGCTTGAAGAACGCACCCGCGATTCCGGTCAGCACTGCAAAGGGCAGCAAAATCACGGTGGTCGACAGGCTGGATCCGATCAGAGCGGGAAGAATCTCTCGCACACCGCTTTGCGCTGGATTCTCCGTTCCCAGCTCGCGATGTCGATGGATGTTCTCAATCACCACAATCGCATCGTCCGCGATCAGTCCGAGGGCGGCAGCGATCCCGGCCAGGGTCATCAGATTGATGGTCTCACCGGACACGGCCAAAGCGAGGGCGACGATCGCGACCGCCACAGGAATGTTGACAACCGCAATCAGCATCTGGCTCCAGCTGCGAAGAAAGACGAGCACCACCACCGCGGCAAGCGCAATTCCGATCAGGATCGCATCGCGAGTTCCGCGCAGCGAGTCGGAGACGAAGCGGGCTTGATCATAGAAGGTCAGCCACTGCACATCCTTGGGAATCAAATCGGTCTGCTTCTGAAGCAGTTCTTGGATGCCTTGCGCGATCGCCACGGTGTTCGCGGAGGGTTGTCGGATGATGTTGATCAGCACCGCCGGGTGTCCATTGGCGGTGGTGCGAATGTACGAAATCTCGTCCGCCACGCGCACCGTTCCCAAATCGGACAAGCGCGCGGGGAGGCCGTCGGGGATCGGGACCGTGATCCGCGATAACGACTCGACATCCCCAACCCTCCCATTGACCAATGCCAAGTAGAGCTCATGGTTCTGCTCCACCAATCCCGCGGAAAGGATTTGATTGCTCTTTCGAATCGCGGTGATCACGTCGGAGGCAGCAAGTTGCCGAGCTTCGAGCGCAGCGCGATTCAGCTCCACGCGAAATTCACGGCGTAAGCCTCCCTGGACTTCAACTTGCGAGACGCCCGGGATCCGGATCAGAGCAGGCTTGAGGGTAAATTCCGCCAATTCCCGCAGCTGGGCCGGAGTCTGGGTCTCGGAGATCAGCGCGTACCCCTGAATCGGAAACACCGCCGGGTTCATCCACTCCACATCCAGCTTCGTGCCGGCGGGGAGGTTGGGCAGCACCCGTTGTGTCTCGGCTTGCACCCGCTGCAGGGCAACCTGCATGTCGGTTCCCCAGGTGAACTGACCCGTCAGCTCGGAAGAGCCGCGCGCGGTGGTGGACCGCACCAGGTTGATCCCTGGAACGCGAAGCATCGCTTCCTCCAACGGACGAGTCACGCTGGGCATCATCCGCGCGGCGGGCTCCTCCCCGACCTCGGCAATCACTTTGACCACCGGGAAGGTGACTGAAGGAAAAATCGACGAGGGCAACTGTGCGGCCTCGTAGAGCCCGGCGGCGGCGAGGATCGCGATCAGGAGGTAGATCGCCACCGAGCGCCGCTTCGCAGACTGCAGCAAGGTCATTGCTCGACCCGAACCTGCGAGCCGTCAGGAAGGCCCACCTGACCTGAGCTGATCACTCGCGTACCCGGTTCCAGTGTCGGGGACAGAATCTCCACCAGTCCGTGGTCGGCAATCCCGGTCTTCACCTGGATCCAATGTGCTTTTCTACTCGAATCGACGGTGGCAACCCGAGTGACGCCGTTGATGTCGTCACGCAACACGGCGGCCGAAGGCACCGCCGTGGCCTGGCGGTGAACCTCGACGGTGATCTCCGCGGTCCCCACCAGCCCCACCGCCAGCGGGTTTTCGCTTTTGTCGAAGTCAATCCGTACCGGCGCGCTGGAATCCTTGGCGGACCCCGCAGGCAGGATGAAATGCACGCGTCCATTGAGTTTTCGGTTGAGAGCCGGAACGTCGACAGTGACTGGCTGGGTAGGGCGAACGCGCGCCAGGTCGCTCTGCGCGATATTGGCGATGAAGACGATCGAATCGGCGGCGGCTAGGCTGATGATGTCCTGATCCGCGGTCACCAGCGCGCCTTCGTCCGCCCCGTGGGCGACCACCACCCCGGCTTCCGGCGCTCGCAGCGCCGTTTTCACCATACTTCGCCGCGCGATTTGCAAGGCACGCTCCGCATCCTCCCGCTCCTGGGGCGTATGGGCCGCCCTGAGCATCATTTGGGCTCCGTTCACGGCCGCTTCGGTCTCGATCGCCAGAACGTGGCCGAGTACCTGCCGGTCGCGGACCCTGTCTCCGTCCTGTACCAACAGGTCCGTCAAAGTGCCGCGAAACGGCGCCCGCACCTTCTGCTGCTCGAGCGCGTTGGTCTGCCCGGGGCCAGCCGCGGTGACGGACAGATCGCTTCGAGTCACCAGGCTCACCTGAACCGGCACGCCGGCCTGCTCCGACGATTCGCCGCCATCCGCAGTTTCGGTGTTTTGCTCGGCCACCGAGCGCGCGCCGGAGTTGCTGCTGCAAGCGGTTGCAAGCGCCAACCATGCTGCTCTTAGTCTCACGGGGTCCCCCATCTTAGCGATTGCGCCTCAGCCACTCGGTAGCGATCGAGCGCCTGGGAATAAGAGACCTCCGCATCGATCATCGACGTGTACGCGTCCAGCACTTCGAGGGCGGTAGCGGTCCCTCCGTAATACAGGCTCTCCATTTGAACGTACGAATCGTGCGCGAGGGGAACCGTGCGTTTACGCGTTTCGATCTCGCGGTAGAGTCGATCCAACGCCGTCTCGGCGCGATCCCACTGAAGCTGGGCCTGACGCCGGGTCACGGTGATGAACGCCTGGGTTTGTTTTGCGATCAACCGTGCTTGCTCGAGCTGCGCGGAGGTGACGCCGAAGTCCCACAGCAACCAGGTCAGATTGAGGGTGATCGATGCGCCCAGATCATCGCGAAGCCGCTTCACGAAATTTGGGGACGTCGACGGGCCGAAGCCCGGTCCAAACAGACCGGTATCGGCGTTCACCTCGAAATGGGGAATCCGAAGGCTGCGGACGGTGCGGATGTCGGCTTCCGCCGCCCGCTGATCCGCTTGGGCCATCAAGAGATCGGGGGCGGCAAGCCACGCGGTTGACTCCAAACGGCGGGGCCTCGGAGAGGGAGGCGGAACCGCCGCAATTTCCAGTGGTGCCTCGGGCTCGCGACCCATCACCTCGTTCAGCTGCAACCGCGAATCCGCCAGGCGCCGCTCGGCATCGGTCACGTTGGCCTCTTCGTTGGACAAACGCACTCGGGTTTTGACCAGATCCTGGTCCACCCCCAGGCCCGCAGCCTTGCGCTGGACGATTCCGGTCAGGTAGGTCCGCAGCCGGTCAACGCCGTCTCTGCGATATTTCACCTCGACCTGGATCTGCAGGATTTCGCTGTAACGGGTGCGAACCTCCAGCTCCAGGTCCTTCTCGGCAACGCGGTAACGTGCGCGGGCCGACTGGAGGCGCGCTCGAGCGCTGTCGATCCTCGATTGGATACCGCCCCCCTGGTACAGCGGCTGCCTCGCGGTCAGCAAGAGCCGTTCCTCGTCGATGCTGTTGCTGGGGTCCGAGTACGTGAAATGGTTCGGCGCGTGCCGAAGATCTCCGATGATTGCAAACGTCGGCCCTCGTGCTCCGACCGCTTCATTGACTCTTTCGGAGCCGATTCCGACGTCGAACGCGGAGACCGGAAGGCGCGCGTTGGCGGCCCGCGCTAGCTCGAGTATCTGATCCAAGGTCCACGTGTCGGGTTGAGCTGAAGGCTGGCCCCAGGCGACGGAACAACCCAAGACGCACAGCAGCAGCGCGTGCGCTCGCGCGGTCCAAGCGTCACTAACGCGAAATGCATTCACCGCCGGTGGGATCCTCTGTGCCGTAAACTTCGACACACTAACCTTCGTCGTTTTCGACCAGCAACAACCACGCAAGCTTCTTCATCAAATCTTAATTCCGGCTGAACGAGCGTTCGTGATTCAGGGCCGCGCCAGCTCCACACTCGGATTCTAAGCTTTTGGCCCATTTGGTCGCCCTCCGCCGTTTCAGTAAGCTGGTCAGTGGAGGACGCGTGGACGGTAACCGACTGGAACGACTTACCCGGCCCACGGCCATCGTTCTCTGGCTCGTCGTCGCGGCAACCGTGGTGGTGGGGAGATCGGGTTCCCCTCGATTTCCGTACTGGGCGGCTTACTGGAGCATTGGCTTCGTTGCTTGCCTCGCCACCTCGCTGACGCGCGTCGGTCGTGCTTGGGCTCTGCCAGCGATCGGTGTCCAGGGCGCGATGGTCGGCGCGATGACCGCGCTCCTGGGCAACGGGTTCGAAGGGCTGCTCCTCGTTCCGATCGCGCTCGAGCTGAGGTTTCGGCTTCGTCCGTTTGCCGCTGCCCTCGGGGCGCTGGCGATCACAGTGCTGTTTGCGGCAGGCGTGGGTTTTCACATGAACGCTTGGTCCGCCTGGATGCTGGCGCTTCCCTATGCCGCGATCCAGGTGCTGGTGCTCGCGGCGAGCATCGCATTCGAACGGGAGAAAGCCCTTCGCACCGAGTTGGCGAGCGCGCACCAAGAGTTGCAAGCACTTGGCCCAGTCCTTGAGGAGGGTAGCCGGAACGCCGAACGGGTGCGGCTGTCGCGCGAGCTCCACGATGCCACCGGGCATCGGCTGACTGCGCTGGCGCTGCAGCTCGAGGTGGCCTTGCACGCGGCCGAGGGCACCGTCCGCGCGCGGATCGAAATCGCTCAACGGGTGGTGCGAGAGCTGATCGACGACATGCACCGAATCGTCGAAGCCACGGATCTCACCGACAGCGAGGGACTCGCTGCCGCCCTGCGCGAGCTGGCGCGCAACTTCCCTCGGCCGCTCGTTCACCTCTCACTGCCAGAGCGCCTTCGCGTCCTGGACGCAGAGCGCGCGCACGTGTTGCTGCGATGCAGCCAGGAGATCCTGACCAACAGCGCGCGGCATTCCGGGGCGCAAAACCTCTGGCTGGAAATCACCCAGGGTGATACCGCGCTGCATCTTCGCGCTCGAGACGATGGGACGGTGGCGGGCGGGCTTCGCGCGGGAGCGGGCCTTCGCGGAATGCAGGGGCGCTTCGAGGGGTTGGGCGGAACGCTTCGCTATGAGCCTGCCCCGCAGGGCGGTCTGGAAATTCTCGCCTCGCTGCCGAATCAGCCCGGATGATCCGCGTCTTCCTCGTCGAGAACGAGCACCTGGTCCGCGAAGGATTGCGGGCCCTGCTCGCGCTCGAGGCGGAGATCTCCGTCGTCGGCGAAGCGGCGGACGGCAGGGCGGCCATCGACCAGGTCCCGGCGGCGCGGGTTGACGTGCTCGTCCTGGATCTTCGGATGCCCGAAGTTTCCGGCCTGCAGGTCTTGGAAGAGCTGGGACAGCGTGGGAGTTTGCCTCCCACGCTGATTCTGACAACGTTTGATCAGACCTGGGAGCTGGCCCAGTGCGTTCGGCGAGGTGCTCGAGGATACCTCCGAAAGGACGTGACACTCGAGCAGCTGGTGCAGGCGATCCGCCGGCTCGCGTCGGGTGAGACATTCTTCCACCCAGCGTTGACGGAGCGACTGCTCAAGTCGGCGCCGCTCGGTTCAGACGCTCCAGAAAGCCCCGAGGCGCTTACTCCGCGCGAGCTCGAGGTGGTCAGGCTGATGGCCGGCGGGATGTCGAATCGCGAAATCGCCGAAATGCTCGGAGCGGCGGAAGGGACGATCAAGCATCACGTCTCGAATCTGCTGGGAAAACTCGGAGCGCGGGACCGGACGCAGGCGGTGCTTTTCGCGATTGAGCGCGGACTGTTCTCGCAGCACTGATCCGAAAGTGCCACGCGGTCGCTAAGCCTTCGGGCGATGTGTGCCGTGCGACGCTCGTGCACTCTCGAGCAGTCTGATCCCTCATTCCTTGGAGCAAAAATGACCCACCTACTGCTGCACTCGCTTGTCACCATCCAGCTGCTCTCGGCTACGCCCGAGGAGACCCGGTTTCTCGAAGCGATCACCAAGGACGACGTAGCCGCCGTCCGCGCGCTTCTCAAGGAGGACCCCAGCCTCGCGCGACGAGCGAAATCCGCAAGGGGAAGCTCCGCCCTGATGGTCGCGGCCTACGTGATGACCGACTCAGAATACTTCTACCCTCCCGCCAAGAACGAAATCCTGCAGGAAGTGGTGCGCGTAGCCCCACCCACCGACGTCTTCGAAGCGTGCTTGGTGGGGGACTTGCCCCGAGCCGCAGCCTTTCTGGACAAGGAACCCAATGCAATCCGCGGAGACAAGCTGGGCTGGTCGCTGCTGCATGCCGCGGCCTACTCGGGGAACATCGACTTGGTGAAATTACTGATCAGCCGCGGGGCAGTGTTGGATGCGATCGCCACCACCAAATACAAGAACACGCCGCTTCAGACGGCGATGTTGACTGGGCAAGGCGCAGTGGCGCGCGTATTGGTCGAGGCGGGCGCGGACGTGAACCATAAGCAGTGGGAAGGCTTTACCGTCCTTCATGACGCCGCGAGGCAAGGGAACCTGGATCTGGTGCGCTTCTTGATAAAGCGCGGCGCGGACGTCAATGCGCGCATCATCCGCGGAGAGACCCCGGTCCTTTCAGCTCAGAGCCACGGCCATCCCGAGATCGCCGCCGAGCTTGAGAAACTCGCGATGAAGAGAGCGCAATGAAAACATTCTGTCTCGTCGTGATCGCGACCACTGCCATCGCCGGAGCCGCCTTGGCCGCGGACTGGCCGGCCGACGATCTCTGGTACAAGTGTAAGGGTTGCCATGGAATGGATGGGAAGGCGAACACCAAGGTAGGGGTGAAGGAAAAGATCCCGGATCTCTCTAGCCCGAAGTGGCAGATCGAGAACAGCGACGAAACAATAAAAAAGTTGATCGCCAACGGGTCCGAAAAGAACCCGAAAATGAAGGCCTACAAAGAAATCTTCAGCCCGACCGAGATCGCTTCGCTGATCCCGTACATCCGTAACCTAAAAGATAAGTAGCCGCGCGCTACGCGTCCGGAGGGTGGCGGTTGTACCAGTTCGTCGCCTGTTCATACGCATGGGCGAGACGCAGCACCATCGCATCGGCATGCAGTGGACCCGTGATCTGCATTCCGATCGGGAGCCCGGAGCGGGTGAAGCCACACGGCACGGAGATGGTCGGCAAGCCCAGAACATTAAAGGGGCGCGTGTTGTGCAGCATCTGGAGTTCCTTGCTCCGGAGGGTATCTAGATCGCCGAGGAGCTCGGCAATCGCAAACGAAGGGACTAGCACTGTAGGAGTAATCAGCAAGTCCACGGTGTCGAAGATCTTTGAAGAAGAGCGGCGAATCTGCTCGACGTGCCTCCGGCTCTGAATGTAGGCGGGGGCTGCGACGTCGGCTCCCGCTCGGATTCGTTTTAGCGTTTCCGGTTGATACAAATCGGGCGTCTTGGACACGTATTCCTGATGGTACGCGTACGCTTCGCCAGGCAGAATGCTCTTAATCGGGTCTATGATTGACGTATACGAGTCCTTGGTGGCCAGCGGCCCGATGTCGCGCTGGCTCGCGGTGAGTTTTTTCAGAACCGCAAGTGCGGAGTCCAGCGCTGCCTGGATGTCGGGATCAAGCTTCTCGTAGAAGTAGGCACGCGGAATCCCGAGCTGCAAACTGGAGGTCTCGACCTTGAGAGCCCCTGCGTAATCCGGAACGGGAAGGTTGGCGGTGGTCGCATCATCCGGATCGTAACCGGCGATGGCTTGGAGCATTAGAGCCGCATCCTTGACCGATCGGGTCATCGGTCCGACATGATCCAAGGACCAGGCGAGTGGCACGACGCCCCGAAGGCTCACGCGTCCGTAGGTTGGTTTGATCCCGACAATGCCGCAGTACGCGGCGGGTTGGCGGATAGAGCCTCCGGTATCGGAGCCGATCGCGCCATAGCAGAGCCCCGCGGCCAGGGCCGCTGCGGATCCGCCGGAAGACCCGCCAGTGCTGTAGTCCGTTCCCCAAGGATTTCGAACCGGACCAAACGCGCTGATGACCGAGCTGCCACCATACGCGAACTCATGCATGTTGTGCTTGCCCAGGAACACAGCCCCAGCCATCTTGAGGCGGCGGACGACTTCCGCATCCTGGGCCGGCACGCGATCCTTGAAGAGATTGCTGGCAGCGGTGGTGCGAACGCCCGCGGTGTCCACCAAGTCTTTGAGCGCAATCGGGATTCCATGGAGCGGGCCTTTCCAGCGTCCGCGATTGATTTCGGTTTCCGCGGCGCGCGCCTCCGCCAATGCGGAATCAGCTGTGATCAGGATGAAGGCGTTCAGCTTGGGATTGAGCTGTTCGATTCGGCCGAGACACGTTTTGGTCAGCTCGACCGGGGAGATCTTCTTGGCTCGTACCAGTTCGGACGCCGCAGCCAGAGTGAGCGTCGAGAGATTTGCGGTCCCTCGCGCTTTCCCGGAAGGCGATTCGGCAAATGCAGTGATTCGCGGGAGTAACGTTCCAGCCGCCCCCGCCACGACGCTCTTTACGAACGACCTCCGGGATAATCGCGCTACGCTCATTGTGCCCCTCCTCGCGCGCAACCTCTATGGCACGGAAAGGCGCGAGGGCCAAGCGTCACGCGACCCGGGTCGCTGACGGATTAGGACTTGAGATTGTCCTGAAGCTTCTGCGCCATGCTCAGGTGCTGCTTGAACTTGGGAAGCAATTTGTCGATCAGACTGACCATCTCGGTATCGTTGATTTGCGAGCGGGCCCGGGTGAGCTCGTCGATTGCCTTCTGATGACCGTTCACCATCGCGCGAGCGAATTCCCGATCGAACTCCGCGCCCTTGAGGTTGCGGAGTTTGTCGATCGTCGCGTGGTGCTCGGCCATTTCGTTCACGTGCTCACTACCGGCACCGCCAATCCCAGTGGTGCTGTGCGCGTATTCGCCGGTCGGACTGCCGGCCGCCTTCGATTGGCGCTCGTCCTGACGCATCTGGTGGAGCCTCGCCATCTGCGCACCTGAGGGAAGATCGATGTTCTTGCTCTGAGCGAGTGCCACTACTTGCTCATCGGCCTTCGAGTGATCCGCAACAATCCGATCGGCGAACTTCTTCACCGCGTCGGAACTGCTGTTTTGCTTTGCCAGGTTTGCCAGTTCGATCTCGGCCTGGTTGTCGTGATGGATTTTTCCGAGCAGCAACGCCTCCCTGCTTGGCCGCGTGGCGGCCATTGTATCGGTCGCGGCCGTGCCGGTGGGCGGCGCCTTCATGTCAGTCGACGGCGACGACGGCACGCTGTCGCGCGATTTCGGCATATCGGCTGAGCTTGGGGTTTGCGAATACGCTGGCCAACTGAGCAGGGCACATCCTGCAGCGATCAACAAAGCTTGTTTCCACATCATCAGTATCCTCCAGTTCGGTACACCAAAGCTGGACGCTGTGCACCGAGATCACAAGCGGGACGAGCTTGACTCGCCGGTCACGCGACCCATAGCCCGTGCGCTCGTGCGCCCACCTGAGGAGCCTCGAACCTCGAGGAGATTCAAGGCCTGCGCGATCCTGCAACGGGCTGTGGCAGGCCTCGCGACGGGCTAAAGGCGGCTGCCTGAGCGCCTGTTTGCTCGCCCGCGGAAGTCGAGAGGTGAGCCGTCAAAACGGCTGCGCCCCTTATGCCGTGCGCTCCAGCTCGTTGCGCGTGCCGGTCACCGGGTTCAACCAAACGACTTGCCAGTCCGAACTCGCTGGGCGGAACATCCTGATTGTGGTGCAATATCAACTCCTTTGGCGTTGCGATTTCACGCACGTTAGGTCTGGTGGTCGCTTCTGACTTGGTGAAAATTGCTCTCGCAACCGCCCTGCGTTGATCCGCTGAAAGCCCTGCTGGCCTTCAAGTCGAGTTCCGGTGGCGCCGGGGGGATCGCGGCGCGCACCGTGGCGAGCGGCGCTGGCTGGGAGGTGCTGGATCTGCTGTGTACCTTCGGCCCCAGCGATCGGCGTTTTGAGGAGCAACACCAGTCGATGTCGATTTCGGTCGTGCTGGCGGGCTGCTTCACCTATCGCTCGGAGCGCGGGCGTGAATTGCTATCGCCCGGCTCGCTTTTGCTGGGGCAGGCATCTCGCCTATTCGAATGTGGCCACGAGCACGGCGATGGAGACCGCTGCCTCTCATTTCAGGTCGCTCCGTGGCTCTTCGAAGAAATCGGGCGGGACGCGGGCGTTTGGCACTCTTCGTTTTCGAGCACCCACGTTCCACCGCTTCGGTATTTAGCGCCGCTGCTCGCCCGAGCGAGGCTCCTCGCAGATGGGAGCGGAGAGGCCGAGGAGCTGGTGCTGGAGCTTGTCGCAGCCGTTCAACGACACACGATCGATGCTGTCGACACGCCAGCAGTTCCGGTGCGCGATCAACGCCGGATAGGTCCGGTCCTACGGCTCTTGGCGGAACGGGTGGAGGCGCGACATACGCTCGCGGACCTCGCGCGATACGCTGGACTGAGCCGCTATCATTTTCTGCGGACCTTCAAGTCGGTGACGGGTATCACGCCACGCCAGTGGCTAATCCGCGCCCGCTTGCAGCGAGCCGCGCAGCTGCTCAGAAGCGGCTCCACTCCGGTGACCGAGATTGCGTTCGAGGCCGGGTTCGAGGACTTATCGAACTTCATCCGAACATTCCGTCGGGAATTCGGCCTTTCGCCGAGCCACTACCGAAACCACCGAACCCGAGCGACTCCTTGAACGCGAACCCGCTTTCCTTCGTACTGGTCGCTTTGCTGTTCAGTCAGACCCCATCTGCCCAACCCCGGCGCTATCGGATCGTCAGCGAAGCCGAGCCGGGCAGGGGCATCACCGTGCAAGTGCCATACAGTTTCGGCACCCATCAAGTCGCCGCCCATCAAGTCGAAGGCGAGATTCAGATCGATCCCGAGAGCCTGCGAGTGCAAGGAGGGCTCTTCCGGGTGTCGATTTTTCAGCTCAAGAGCGACGATCCCCAGCGCGATTGCCACATGCGCGAAGGGCTGGGCCTGGACTATTCGCGCTCGCGCTTTCCAAAAAATCACGTCTGCGACGCTCAGAACCGGCTACCCAGCCAAGGAAATGACGCGGTCGCCTTTCCATACATCGAGCTCCGCATCACCAGCTCGCAGACATTGGATGACCCGCGGCTTCTCAATCAAGGCAAGGAGATCCGAGTCGCCGCGAGCGGGACTTGGATGATTCATGGGGTTAGGCGCCCCGCGAGCCTTCAACTCACTGCATCCGACGACTTGAACGGTGCGTTCCGCGTTCGCGGTCGACAAGCATTTGTGCTCGGTGACTTTGGAGTGGAAGTCAAGTCGGCCAGCGTTGTGATTTTTTCCAGCTCGCTCCGAGGCGAAGCGACCGCAATCTTCAATCTGCGCCTGGAGCCGGCACCCGCAGGCTAGAGTCGCCGCCTGATGCGGTCCGTGCTCGATGGCGGAACCGCGCTACTGCGTCGCTTCGTGATGTCCGTGGTGCTCCGGCTGGTTCTCGTGGGCGGGATTCGGCTTGCTGCTCGCGAGGATGGTGACGCTGTTGCGCGCGCCTTGAATCTTCGCCACGGTTCGCGCAATACCGGCGTCGTCAAACTCGATGTGAAGTTTGTAGGCACCGGCGGAGTCGATCCCACGGTATTCCCAGACCTCCTGTAGATCGCGGTGCGGACAGCCGCAGTACGATTCGCCGTAGTTGGTGGCCCGCCACGGGACCCCGAGCAGTGCCCTCACCTGGGCCTGGGTGAAGCTGCCGACCTGAATTTTGGAGGACTCCTCGGCGGGGTCGCGCCGCTGAGCCGGCCTCTCTGTGGCGCAACCGGAAATCAAGCACAGCACCAAAGCCGCCGCCGATCTGACGTGTTTGGATTTCATCGCTTCAGTGTTCAGCCTGAGGCTTTCCCTCATATTCGACGATGTCGCGCGCGTGTCCGGTGAGCCTGAGGATGTGCATTCCCGTGCCGGCTCGGTCAACGATGTAAATCAGCCCTCGGCCGTCCAGTTCCACATTGTTCGTCTGGATCGCGTTTCTGCAGACGGTGCCTCCATCCCCGTAGTTCACGCAATTGGCGATGGTGTTCTCGTTCGGGGCAGGAATGAAATAGGCGACCTCCTGCGGGACGAAGGGATCTCGGATATCCCAAACGCGGACGCCGGCGTTGAACCAAGAGATGATCGCGAGCTTCCCGTAGTAACGCGGATAGAAGGATTCGGTGACGGCATGCGCGCCGAAGCGGCCACCCTTGTTGCAGAAGTCTCCCGGGAATTGCGGCACCCGGAGCGTCGAAATGGGGAACGGCGTGCTCTCGTTGGTGATGTCCATCAAAAACGCCAGGTGCGGGCCCTCCCCGAAGCAGGAGTTCGCACCCGCCTCGGAGACCACAATCAGGATGTCGCGCTGGTTGAGTCGTGTAAAACCGCGGCGAAAGCCGGGGACGGGCACACCGTACACCGGGAAGGCGCTGTGGCCTCCTTGGTCCGGGGACAAGCTGATGTACCCGAGATGGGGTGAGAGCATTTCTTCGGTCGTCGGACGGACCGGATCGGAGAAGTCGTGAAGGACCTTGTCTCGGTCGACGATTTGAACCAGCCCATTCGCCCCGACGCCATAGGGCATGTAGATCCGATTCTTCGCCGACCCCGCCGAGATCGGCCCGTGGACTCCTGGAGGCGGATTCACTGACCCAATGTAGATTCCGGTTGCATCCGGCTCCTGACCGACCGCTCCGAAATCGCGAATGTAGACCGGATGAGCCGGATCGCTGAGATCGTAAATCTTGAGGTGCTGATTCGAGCCGCTCTGGTGCCATCCTTCTTTGACTTTGTTCGCAACCAGATAGGCGATGCCGGTGTCACACTCCCACCAATTCTTGTGGGTATTGCTCAGTCCACCGACGATCGTGGTTATCAATGTCGGGTTTCTCGGGTCGGTGACATCATAGATTTCGTGCGACACGTCCGGACCGGCGTTCCCGTGGGTCCGCAACAGGTACCACTTGCCGCGCTCGCCGCGGGGCAAAACGCTTCCACTGCACACGTGCACCATTTGGGAGCCCGCGGTGTCGAGTGCGCCTCCGGGCCCGGGGATATGTGAGAGGTAGCGCGCATTTCTGAAGTCGGTAACATCGATGATCGAGGTGCCGTTCGACTCCACTTCGCCGGTGAGCGGGTTGAGGGCGGTGCCCGCGTGATGACCGATGTATGCAACTTCTCGCCGGTCCTGGTGAATGATCAGAGGTTGATAGGCGGATCTGCCTTGAAGATCGCTGTAGCCGACCAGCTCCATGTTCCATTCTGACTGCTCATCCCAACCTCGCGGTGCGGGAGCAACCTCGATATTGCCGCGGTTGCTTCCGGTGAAGCGCACCACCGGGATGTCGGGTCCATTGGGCGGATAGCTCTGGGCCATGAGGAAATGAAGCCCTGCGGCGAGCAGCAGCAAAGAAAACAACCGAAGGGTCCAACTGCGTCTCGAATTCGCTGTAGCCATACTGCCCTCCCCCGAGATGTGGTGCGAGCGTGGCAGCGAGCGTGCCCTAGCCCTCGCACTCTGTGTTGACGAGTTTGCGCGATACCGGGTCCCCCGCGTAGGCAGCGACTTCCCCGTACCGCCGCCCAGACCGCACCCGTTGTGCGCCCCGAGGGAAAGGGTGTCAAGGCCAAAAATGTATCGCGACGTACCGCGTTACTTGGGGCAGGGGGCGCCCGCGTCTATCCAGGTTTGAAACTTGCTCACGAACTCGGCGTGGGGGACGGACACGGGCTTCCGACCGATGCCGGGATTCCAGCCCCACAGGACCAGCTGGTCACTGCTGATGTGCTCGAACATGGCTGGGAGATCCCTGCCGCCGGTGGCCTTCTGGTTCTTGATCGTTCGGCAAAGCTCGCCGCTCGAGAGATGGATGAACACCATTTTGGTTTTCGGAGGCGGCAGGCGCCAGTTCGGAGCGCCAGGAGGCATGTGAGCCCCGTAACTGGCTGGTGGGTTTTTCTCGAAATGACAGGTTCCGCAGCCCAATCCAACGGCGCCTCGACCATCGGTTCCGCGCTTGACGTTCTGGGCATGCGGCTTGCCCTCGTCGAACTGCAAGGGCGCATCGGTTGGGATGTGGCAGCTCTGACAGCGCGGATGTTGCAGCACCGCCCGAATCGTCTCGAATGCCGCGATCCCTTCTGCGGTCGAGGCGTTCGAGGTCTGAGCTGGCACCGAGCGCGCAATTCCGCTTGCGAACAGCATCCCGCCCAAGGCCGCGGCACTCCATCCCAGGATCGACATACGATTCTTGTTCATCGCGGATCTCCCGTTCTGAGCCTAGGCCGGTTCGCCGAGCCGCAGCGGCAGACGGCGGAGGCGCTTTCCGGTCGCGGCGAAGACGGCGTTGGCAACCGCAGGCGCAACCGGTGCAACACCGGGCTCGCCGATACCGCCAGGTTTTTCGGAGCTCGGGACGATGTAAGCCTCGACCCGCGGCATTTCATGCACTCTCAGGAGTGGATAATCGTGGAAGTTGGACTGCTGGACGCGGCCCTCCTTGAACGTCAGCTCTCCGTAGAGCGCAGCGGAGAGTCCGAAGACCACTGCTCCTTCCATCTGCGCCGCGACGCTCGCGGGATTGACACAAATGCCGCAGTCCACCGCGCAAACCACGCGATGAATATTGAGCTGATCACCGGTCACGGAAACCTCCGCCACCTGAGCGATGAAGCTGCCGAAGGATTCGTGAACCGCAATCCCCCGATGGTGTCCCTTGGGAAGGGGCTTGCCCCAGCCCGCCTTCTGGGCGGCGAGGTTCAAAACCCCGAGCGGCCGCGGATGCTTTTTCAGCAACCGCCGCCGGTATTCGACGGGGTCCTTTTTCGACTTGAGCGCGAGCTCATCCACGAAGCTCTCCATCACGAAGGCGGTATGCGAATGGCCCACCGATCGCCACCAGAGCACTGGAATGCCCGGGTTGGGAGAGTGCAGATCGACGAGGTAATTGGCGGTTGCCCTGACGTAGGGCGAATCGGCCGCGCCTTCGACCGAAGTCAAGTCCACCCCATCCTTGACCAGCATCTTCTCGAAGAATGTTCCTTCCAGCAGGGACTGTCCGACGATCGTCTGTCGCCAGGCGACTGGGAATCCATCGCTGCCCAGACCTACGCTCAAGCGGTGCAACCACATCGGCCGGTAGAAGCCACCGCGCATGTCGTCCTCGCGAGTCCAGACAACCTTGAGGGGCATCCCCGCTGCCTTCGCGACCTGGACCGCCTCAACCACGAAATCGCTCCTGGGATTCGCCCGACGTCCGAAACCGCCGCCGAGGAAAGCGGTATGAATCGTCACCTGTTTGGGGTCCAGGCCCGCGACCTTTGCCGCGGCGGCCTGGTCCGGGCCTTGAAACTGGGTCCCGGTCCAAATCTCACACCTGGCTTGCTCGCCGCTGCCGACGAGTCTGACGGTACAATTGAGTGGCTCCATCGTCGCGTGCGCGAGGTAGGGTACCTCGTATTCCGCTTCCAACTTCGACTTGGCGCTGCGCATCGCCGCATCGACGTCCCCCGCCATGGCGGCCTTCGCCCCGGGCGAGCGGCTCAACGCGCGCAGCTCCTCTCGCATTTTGTCGGTATCGAGGGTCGCTGCCGGGCCGAGATCCCAATCGATCTCGAGCGCGTCGCGGCCTAGCTTCGCGGCCCAGAAGTGCTGGGCGACGACCGCCACGCCCGAGGGCACCTGCACCACCGTCGCGACCCCGGGCACCGCTCTGGCCTTCTCGGCATTGAACGATTTCACTTTCCCGCCGAAAACCGGCGCGCGTGCCACCAACGCGGTCATCAGGCCTGGGAAGCGAACATCCATCCCAAATTGCGCCCGGCCGGTGACCTTCTCCGGAGAATCGAGCCGTTTGGTTGGCTTACCGATTCGCTTCCACTCCTTTGACGTCTTCAGCTTTACCGACGTGGGAGGCGTGAGTTGCTGCGCGGCCTCCGCCAGTTTCCCATACGAGAGCTTTTCGCCGCCGTGGATGACGAATCCGTTCTCGGTTCGGCAGCTTTGCGGGTCCACGCCCCACTGCTTCGCGGCCGCCTGGATCAGCATCTGCCGCGCGAGAGCACCGACCTGCCGATACCGATCGTACTCCGACCAGGTGGTGGTCGATCCGCCCGTCATCTGCAGGCCGAAGGCCGTATGTGCGTAAACCGGCTCGGCCGGCGCGTGCTCGGCGTGAATCCTCGACCAGTCGCAATCCAATTCTTCGGCGAGCAGCATCGGCAGGGTCGTCCAGATGCCCTGGCCCATCTCGGAGTGGGCGAGCAGGACGGTGATGGTCTCGTCGGTTCCGATGTGGAGGAACGCGTTGGGCGGGGGGAGTTTGGCCGCCGGCTGCTCCTGCGCGTGCAGAAGCGAAGGCAAGGGCAAGTAGAAGCCAATGAAAAGACCTGCGGCGCTGCCGGCTGATGTCTTGAGAAATTCCCGGCGAGTCAAATCGGTCATGCCGTTCATCGCTCATCCTCCCGCGATCTGTGAGGCTCGGCGCACCGCGGCGCGGATGCGCTGGTAGGTGCCGCAGCGGCATAGGTTCCCAGACAGAGCAGCGTCAATCTCGGCGTCAGTCGGCTTGTGATTGACTCTCAACAGAGCTGCCGCCGTCATGATCTGCCCGGGCTGGCAGTAGCCGCATTGGACCACGTCCGTTTCGATCCAGGCGCGCTGTACTGGATGCAGGCCGTCGGTTGACAAGCCCTCAATCGTCGTCACCGCTTTGTCACCAACCGAGCCGACCGGTAGCACGCAAGAGCGTACCGCGTCGCCATCGAGGTGAACGGTGCAGGCGCCGCATTGCGCCATCCCACAGCCGAACTTGGTACCGGTCAGCCCGAGCACATCGCGGAGCACCCAAAGCAGCGGCATCTCCTCCGGCGCGCTCACCTCGTGTTCCCTTCCATTGACCCTGAGCTTCATTGCGTTCCTCCCTCGAGCGATTTGCACTAGCTCGGCTCAAAAAGCATTGCCAGCCTTTTTTCCCGAGCCAGAACGAGCGTAGAGTGGTGTTTGCCGGAAAGAGGGGGCAAGCACATGTCTAAGAAAGCGATTCTTTCATTCATCACGAGCGTCAGTTTCGCGACGCTCGGCACAGCGGCGCACGGCGACCTGGTGATCGGTTCGCCTAACACGGCGACGGCCGATCCATCAGTTCCGCGGCCAAACACGAGGCCCTGTGTCGCGCAGCTGTTCACGAATTTCAGGTTTGATGATTTCTCGCCAAGATTATTTCAGTACGTTCCGCCAACGAACTGTCCAGGTCCTTGGCTGAAGGTGGTCTTCGAGGGAGATTTCTCCGTCACTCAAGGCCGCCAGTTTGATCGAACAGCCAATGTCTGGATCGGCGGGACCAACATCTACTTCGGCACGACGTCCGAGCCATCACGCATGGTAAGCCGATCCTGGCACGTCGAACGCGACTTAACCGATTACAGCGCGCTGCTGACGATGGCCCGGCCCGGCGAAATCGTGCTCGGAAATCTCGTCAACCCTACTTACACGGGCGTGATTTTTGGGAGCGCGAACCTCCAATTTTATCCAGTCGAAGATCGGGAGGAGGCGCCGATCTCCGCAGACCTGGTCTTGCCGCTCTCTGCCGGTCCAATCGGGGGAACGGTGTCCTTGCAGACGTCGGCGAGCACGCTCGCGCGGAGCTTCAACTTGCCAACGAATATTGAGCGCGCCTTCCTCGACGTATACGCGCAAAGCCAGGCCAACGACGAGTTCTGGTACACCTGCGTCCCGGACGATGTTGCGGATGAGCTACAGAGCTGTGGAGCGACTGCGTTCCGCGAGGGGGAAATCACGATCGACGGACAGCCAGCCGGAGTCGCTCCGATCTACCCGTGGATCTACACGGGTGGGATTGATCCCTATCTGTGGCGACCGATTCCTAGCGTCCAGACTTTGAATTTCGTTCCCTACCGCGTGGATCTCACGCCTTTTGCTGGCCTGCTCAGCAACGGCCAAGCCCATGAGATTGCCCTCAGGGTGCACAACGCTAATCACCGCTTCGAGGCGACGGCATCTCTGCTGGTTTACCTCGATCAGGGATCGAACCGCGTCACCGGCGGGCTGACGCGCAACACGATCGGTCCGGGCCCGATGCCGGAGGTTCAGGAGGATCTCACCAGGACGCCCGACCGCATCAGTGGAACAGTGACTACTCGGTCTTCTCGGGTATTCACGGTCGCGGGCTTTGTAAACACCTCCCATGGCACGGTCCGTACGGAAATCGAGCAAGCCATCAATTTCTCGAACCTCCAAGAGTTCAATATTACCGCTTTGGTCTACGTGCAAAACATCGTCCAGACGACGAGCATTTCGACTCTGACGACGATCCGTGGCGAGGACGACGAAGGGAATCGCGGCGGGCACCGAACTGAGTCCAAGCAGTTCGAATGGCCGCTGACGATCGACTTTTCGTTCATCACCAACCCCGACAACTCTGGCTCACAGAGCACGTCGATCCATCAGGAGTACAACAGTCGCGAGCGCGTCACCGGAGAAGACCGCAGGGCTTTCTTCAGCGAAACCTCCAATGTCGTGACGCCTGCCGACACGCTCTTCTTCGACTCGCACGGTGCAGTTACCGGAAACGAAGGCCAGCGTAACTCGCAGAGGTACTTCTCCCGGGACTCCACCGGTGCTTGCTACAGTCGAAGGATCGCTGCTGCGGACGGCGTGCTTACGCTGATTCGAGATGGCGAGGGATGCGAAGACAGATGCAGAGACGGCGAGAGGTGCGGGGGCGAATAAAAGGGGGATGGTGTGTCGGACTCGACCTCGGAGGTGGCGAGTCTTTTAGAGGCGTGGCGCAACGGGGATCCCACCGCGCCCACCAAGTTGATGCCCCTCGTCTATGACGAGCTTCGGCGCATCGCGCGCCGCTACATGGCCAAGGAACGGACCGGCCATACGCTGCAAACGACTGCGCTGGTCAACGAAGCCTACTTGAAGATCGCGAAGCAGCAAGCCGTTCAGTGGAAGGACCGTGTTCACTTTTTCGCGCTCGCCGCCCAGGCAATGCGGCTGCTCCTGGTTGACCATGCGCGACGGCGGGGGCGAGTCAAGCGCGGTGGCGCCCCAGAGTGCCTTTCGCTCGACGAGGACGCCCTGGCGAGCTCCGACAAGGGCGTCGATGTTTTGGCTCTGCATGACGCGCTGGATCGCCTTGCCGCAATCGATCCACGAAAGAGTCAGTTGGTGGAGCTTCGCTATTTCGGCGGGCTCAACGTCGAGGAAGTTGCCGAGGCGCTTGGGATTGCGCCGATCACCGTCAAGCGCGAGTGGGCGAAAGCCAAAGCCTGGTTGTACGACCAGCTTCAAAGCGGGAATGGAGGATGAGACATGTCGATGCAAGCGAGACCTTGGTGTGCCGCAGCGTTGATCGGCGCTTTGTTCTTTTCGATCGATGGCGTTGCCTTTGACAACGGTGAGGGCCATCACCACCACCGCGCTCTGGTCAGAGCGCGGCAGAAGGTTTTTGGAATCGAGAATGTCAACCCCGAGACTGGCCAGGTTCGTGACGACCGCGTCATTTTTTCTTGGCTCACCAATACAACCTATGGCGTGTCACTGAAGGGGAGGGTGTTTCTCCTCGACTCGTATATCAATCGTCTGGAGCTCGAGCCTGGGCGAACGCCGCTGACGATTCAGGATCTTGTGGATTTGCAACCGGGCGCGATCCTTTTGGGCCATGGTCATGGCGATCACGCCGACAATGCCGCCTACCTGGCCAAGATGCTGGACATCACCATTTACTCAAGCCCGGAAACCTGTGACGTGATGCAGCTGGATGCGGCCAGGATCTTCGGCGAGGGGACCACCGTGGACTGCGTGGGCGTCGTCTCGCGTGGCTCGCCTCCGGGCGCGGAAATTGTCACGCTGGACTTTCTCGAGCCGTTCGCCTGTGTCACGGTCTTCAAACATCTCCATTCCGGACGCGAGCCGACCGATCCCGATTTTCCATTTACTCCGGTCGACAACATCGCCGATCCGCGGGATGCGGACATGTTTCCGGTCGGCACGCCACTTTGGACCGTGTTGGATCTGCGCACCACTGGCTTTGGAGGTACCGCCGGACCGATCAGCTTGTTCTATCAGTTCGTGATGCACGAGGCGCCGCACTTCACATTCGTCTGGCACAACACCACCGGCCCGCTGAAGGAGGAGGACCCCGCACTGTTCGACCTGATGGATACGTTGCCGAAGACCGACGTCGAGCTCGGTTCGATCGTCAGTCTCGGTTACGATACCAACGGCGTTCGCGACGAGGTTTATTACAACGTCCACATCCTTCCGAAGATCTACATTCCAGGTCATATGACTGATGTCGCTCTGCCAAGCTCATCGCTGGAGTGGAAGGTTTCGTACCTGAGGACCCTGGACGCGATGGAGATTCCGCGGAACCAACGGCCCGAAATTCGATGGGTCGTGGATCCGAATGATTATCTGCGCCCGCTCGTTTACGACCCGCGCAATCCTCGCTGGAGACACACGGGCGGCCGGTCGAGCGGCCAATGCCTGAGCCCCAGAAGGTAACACTCCCCTAATCGCATCGGTTCAACGCGGCCCGGCGCGCTCAGCGCTGGGCCCTCGAGGCAATGCGAGCCATGCGTCGACCTCACCGAGCTTGTCCTCATAGCCTTTGCCTTGCTCGCGGTAGAGCTCTTTTGCTCGCCGGGCGAGATCGAGGGCGCGCTTTCGATCACGACCTGACGCGACGAGTGCCCGCGCCAACGTGAACGAAACGTCCCCCTTTTGCTGCGGGCTCACTGCCGCGGCTTCGCAAATTGCCAGCGAGCGCTCGAGCGGAGCAATCGCTTGCGCCGGTACACCCGCAGCGAGTCGCGCCTTGCCCTCGAGGAGGAGCGGGAGGGACACAGTCGCATGCTTTGCGCCGAGTGCCTCGGCGAACACAGCCGATGAGCGGCTCGCGTAACTGATTGCATTATGGAGATCGCCGCGTTGCAGATGGACCTTGGCGATTTCGGCGAGCGCATCCGCAAAACGTGGAGACTTGGGACCGAAGGAACGTTCGAAGATTCCAAGCGAGCCCAGCAGATCCGCGAGCGCCTCGTCGTAGCGGCCCAGCTTCCCGAGCGCGACGCCGATGTTACCGACCGACTCCCCGATGTATGGACTGTCCGGGGTGAGCACCGCCTCGCGAATGGCCAGCACCCGCCGATGGATCGGCAGCGCTCCGGCCGCGTCACCCAGATCGGTGCGAGCCGCGGCCTCATTTGAAAGCGCCATTGCGACCAGGGGGTGCCGAGGCCCCAGGCCGCCTTCAAAGATCGTGGCTGCTCGGTGGAACTCCTCGAGCGCCTGAGTGTAGGCGCCCAACGCATAGTGCGCATTCCCCAGGTTGTTGAGGGTCTTCGCTACTTCGAGATGATCCGCCCCAAAGGTCTGCTTACTCAGCGCGATGCTCTGCTCGGCCAGTCGGGCCGCCTCGGTGTAGTTTCCCTCCTTCCGGAAGATGCTGCCGATCACCCGCAGGCAGTTTGCCTCGAGTGCCTCATGGCCGGATCCCAGGGATGCTATCGCGGCCTGGCCGTAACCCCCCCAGCGATGGCCTTCCCCTAGCCGCGTTCCGTCGAAGCTCACGACCCAGGCGAGCCGGACCAATCCGTGGGCAAGCGCTTCCTGATCGCTGCTCGCCAGCGCGGCTCGGACCGCCTCGTCGAGCAACGCCTCGGCGCGTTTTGACTGGTTGCCTTCGAGCGGCAACTCGAGCGCCAGGAGCGCTTCGGCGAGAATGGCGCTATCGCCGATCTGGCGCGCGGCCTCGACCGCCTTTTCGGCGAGCGGGATCGCGTCCTTGTATTTTCCGGCATCGGTTAGCGCCTTGATCTGCGCGAGATCGCTATGGACCTCTTCGACCTGCTTGCGCGCCGCCGGCGACTCCGGCCGTTTAGCGCGAGCTGTCAGCGCGGCGGTATCCGCGCAGGTGGAGAGCGGGGTCTGCGCTTGGGCCGCCTGAACCGCGTTTTCCACAACTTTTGCGTCCGCCTTGGCGAAGACGTCCACCAGCGCTCGGAGCTCCTGACGGCGACGATCTAGGCAGAGCATGCGTTGATCGAGAAGTGCTGCGGACTGCTCCCCGCGCCGGTGCGTCGCCTCGCACGCATCCTGGTACATGTCGAGCCAACCGGCAGCGTACTTGTCGAGGGCACTTCTCGCACGCTCCCAGACGTCCTGGGCATAGGGCAGACGGGTGGCGAGAAAAGTGGTTTGCGCCTGTTGCCGCCGATTTTCATCCCAGACGCCGGCGAGCTTCGCTGGCCCGCCGCGGCACAGCTGAAGCGAGCGCTCTCGCACCGCCACAAGGGTCCCAGCAGCAATGAGCGAGAGCGCGAAGACTCCCGCGACGCTCGCCCAGCGTCGGCGCGTCTTGGCTGGGTCCCGCCCCAGCGCCTCGAGCAGCGCGTCCATACTGGGATAGCGGTTGCTGGGATCGGAGGCCAGGCCGCGCAGGAGCACGCCGCGCAGCCAAGGTCGCACGCGCGCACTCGATGGAGGGGGCCGAATCTTGCTCTCCACGACAGCGGACGCGACTTCCTCGATCGAGTTCGCGGCAAAGGGGCGTTCGCCGTAGAGCGCTTCGTAAAGTGCGACGCAGAAGCTGAATTGGTCGGCGCGTGCGTCAATCGTCTTCCCCAACAGCTGCTCTGGCGCCATGTACGCGGGCGTACCCAGAAAAGCACCGCTTCGGGTCAGTCTCGCCTCCAGCTGTCGGGGCGTGGAGAGGCCGCTGGCGACGACTTGCGGCGGTAGCGTCGGAGCGTCCCCGACGACGTCTTCGACGGCCCGCGCCAGCCCGAAGTCGAGCACTTTGATCCGTCCGTCGTTTCCAATCAGCACGTTGTCCGGCTTGAAGTCGCGGTGCACCAGGCCCGCGGCGTGCGCCGCCGCTAAGCCCTTGCCAGCTTGAAGGAACGCCTCCACGATTTCCCGCGACGTGCGCGGCTTCTCTTTCAGCCATCGCGTCAGCGTTTTCCCTTCGACGAATTCCATCGCGATGAAGACTTGCGTGCCGAGCGCGCCGACGTCGTGCACCGAGATGACGTTTGGATGCGACAGGCGCGCCATCGCTTGGGCTTCGCGAAGCAGCCGCGCTTGAGCCGCTCGCGCATTTGACTCCGTGCCGGCTTCCGCCTGCAGCAGCTTCACCGCCACCTTACGGTCCAGCTCCGGATCGTACGCGGCGTACACCACGCCCATTCCGCCACGCCCCAGCTTGTTCAATACGATGTAGCGGCCGAGGGACAAACCGCGACCGATCTCGTTTCGGTTCGTTTGGGTCGGCCGCGTTTGATCGGACTCTGAGCTGGTTTGGGCGGTGGCGATCGCGCTCGCCGCATCGGGCGGCGTTTCGAGAAAGCCGCCCGCGTGCTCATGCGCTCTCAGCAATCGCTCGACTTGCTCTCGCAGCTCCTCGTCGCCCTGGCACGCCTGCGACAAAAACCCGGGTCGCTGCTCCTCGTCCTGCTCCAACACCGCTGTCAGCAACGCGTCAATTCGCTGCCAACGTGCCGGGTCCATTCCCCACCGCTCCGATCTGGAAGCGGTTTTACCCTCCCTGCGGCGGCGAGGCCAAGTTGCGGCCGACGAGCGTGCCTCTAGCTTTCGGTATCCGCGGTTTCCCGCCCGGAGATCGGTACGTTGAAATCCAACGTGCGGGTGTCGTGGTCGGTTACTCCCCGCACCGGAATTCCCGTGCGCGCCGGGAAGGCCAGCGTTGGATCGATCGGGTACCAGCTGCTGAGTGTAGGAGTGCCTGCATTGAACAGCGGGAAGGACTGCGTGTCATAGATAGCGCCGGTGATAAGGTCGATCTGGCGCAGATTGAAATAGCTGACGTAATTGAGAATGAAGGTCATCCGGGCGCTGGTGATCACGGATGCATTTCCCGTATCAATGCGCCCCATGAAAAAGACCCACGGCTGAGTTGGATGGCGGCTATTCGGGTACCACGGCAGCTGCCCGGTGTTCGGCGGCCTGAAAATGGTCCGAGTCTGGTTTCTGGTCCTCTCGCCCGCAGTGGTCCAGGTGCACTGAGTATCGGGCACCGCGTCCCGGACTACGACGATGCCGTCGCCAGCGTCGCCTCGGACGACGAGGTCGCCGGGCTTGCAGCGGTAGGCGTGTGCATCGGCGCGAAAGTGCAATCGCGAGCAGGAGGCGGTGTACGTCGGTCCCGGTGGGCCGAAGGTGTCGCTGCCGGTCCAGGTTTCCTGGATCGTCCCTTGCCAATTGGATAAGGGGGCTCGATTGCTCTCGTGGCCTCGCAACTTGGCGACCACGACTCCGGACGCAGTCGATCCAATTTCCACGACCACCTCATGGGCCGTCCAACTGGTTGGCGTGTAAGACTGCTGGGCGATGGAGACCATGCCCATTACGCTGCCAAAATCGCCGAAGAGGTGCAGCTTACGCTGATCCTCGTCCATCTGCATCCACTTGATGGAGGGAGCCAGGGCGAGTGGCTGGGCGGAATACTGCTCGTAGATGAGGTGGGCCTGCCCGAGTGAGTCCACGTCTCGGCCCGTGTCCTTCAGCCACTGGTAGATATGAGCGGCATTGAAGGGGCGCCGCTTGGGCGTCGCGGGCTGGTAGAGATTCGCGCCGGCGACGCCATCGAAGAACATCGCCGCGACCTGTGCAGCTCCGCCCACGCCGCTTTCCTCGTCCCATCCGAGTACACCTCCGGCCATCGCGCGTTTCAAGTCCTCTCTTAGCCTCTGGGCAGGAGAGCTGGAGGATCCGGTCGAACACCCATCAAGATACGCGATGCTCTGCTGGTGGAACTGCCAGTGGTAATCGCGCACGAACTGGCGGGTAATCGCCCAGTAAGGAGGTCCGCCTTCCGCGTACTTGGCCGGAAAGATCCGAAGGGCCGCCTTGTCCGCGCGGTTGATGGCGCAGTCTGGAGACGCCGAGCAGGGGATGACGATTGGCTCGCCGGTCATTAGACCGAAGACGCTGATGATCGGACTCGTCGGTTGCGGACCGATATTGAGATCCGAAATTCCACCGTGGGTACCGATCCAGAAAACGTCGATGTCTTTGACCTTGCTGCGCAGATCGGCGAGCGATCCGAGAGAGGTGGTGACGGCATAATGCTTGTTCTCAAGCGCTGCCTGGATCGCTGCGGGCGCTTCGCCGCCGAGAGATTGAACATCGATCAGTAGGGCTTGATCGCCCGACGGAAGCTCTTCATCCCCGTCTGCCGGCGACATACCGTTACAGGATCCGCTGAGCGCTTGCTCTGAAGACGAGAGCCCCGAAGGCTGATCGGGCGACACTACCTCCGAAGCGGGCGTTGGGCTGGATTCGATCGGCGCGGCGCGACCCTGCGGCCGGCGCGCCGTCAAGACCAGGTACGGCGTTCCGTTCCGAAGCTGAAGCGTAACGTTGTGGTCGCCGGAGACATGAGTGAACAACACATTGGGAATCTGCCTGAGTTCGCTTGCGAGCGGCGTCGCCCGTTCCGCACGCGAATCCGGCAGTGAAGCACGAAGGCTATCGAGGCGGGTTGCGATTGCCTGATACGTCGCGTCCACCTCTGCGTCCGAGAGCGCTGCACCGAAACGATCCGGGGAGAGAGAAGGAAGGTCACCGCCTGGATCCACGCCGCTGCCGTCGCCGGTCCCGCCCCGACTGCTGCCACCCGAAGGACCGCAGCCTGCGCCAAGAATCACCGCAGAGATCAGAAAAGTGAGCGGCCGTAGCATTTTCAATGGAAGCCTCCTTTTTGGGGATAGCGCCGAACGCGACCAAACGGTCTCATCCGACGTGCGTAGGCGGCTTAGGTCACCGCCGACCCAGTTCGCCGGAAGCATCCAGTCGTCGAATGAGACCGGTTTTTGGATTCTGGCGCTTTGCCGGTTGAACCACTCGCACTGGCTTCGTGCCAGGAGGAAACAACATGAAAAAGATCTCGATGTTTTTGACGTTTGCTCTCGCCGCGTGCGGGGCCGGTAGTCCGGAAGGTGGAAACTCGAGCGTCGGCAACGTGACCGCAGAGGCCGGCGCGGTGAGAGGCGTGGCGGTAGACACTCAAAATCGGCCACTGTCCGGCGCCGAAATCACGGTCTGCAGCACGCCGTTTTACAATTCTTGCATCAACGGCACTACTGGTACAGACGGCTCGTATTCGTTGAGGTTGACCGCGAACAACGTTTGGGTCGCTACCGCTTCGATCATCAAAAGCTACAACGGCGCCACCTACTGCTTACCGCTTGCGGTGGACAACAGCCATAGCTTTTCCAGCACCGATGCAACGATTCGTAACTTCTCCTGGAAGCTGTCCGGTGTGGTGCCTGGACAGATGGACAATCATTCTGCAGGCTCGTACTTCGGTGCGAGCTTGAGCACTGTGTTCGACATGAGCCTGAATCGAAATCAGGTTCGGGTGAACTTTGTTCCCAACGGACCCCTGATCGACGGGAGCGCGGGTAGCTCGTTCAGCGCGATTGCCGGGGACTGGGTGAGCAACTCGATCGGGAACATTCCAATCGGCACGTACACGGTACGGGCAGAATACCTGCAGCCAGGACCGGCGATCCCGCTTCGCGTCTCATTGACCTCCACCGTCACGAACTTGTCAGCTTCGGTTACGGTGCAGTTCCCTCCTGATCCAGGATCGTCGTGCGTTATCGGACCCGAGGCTACGCTGTACATCGCTCCTTAGGTCGACCCCGAGGAGTCAACAACCTCGCGGGTAAGGCTTGCATTTGCGAGTTGATGGCGCTACTCGCGCGGTTCCAAACTCAAACTACAGGAGCCGCTGCCATGGACATGATGATGAAGCCCACCGAACAGCACCGCAAACTGGAGAAGCTTGCCGGCACGTGGATCGGCGATGAAAAGATGTACCCCGGTCCTTGGGACCCGAAAGGCGGTAAGGCCAAGTCGCGGTATACGGCGCGTGTAGACCTCGACGGTTTTTTTGTGATCACCGATTACCAGCAGGAACGGGACGGAAAGACTTCGTACCGGGGGCATGGCGTCTACGGCTACGACACCAACCGCAAGCAGTACGCGATGTTCTGGTTTGACAGCATGGGACCGGTCTCCGCCGAGCCCGCCTGGGGCAAATGGGAGGGCGACTCGCTGACCTTCGAGAGCAAATCGCCGATGGGCCAGGGACGGTACATCTACAAGTTCAATTCCGATGGCACGTACGACTTCCGGATCGAAAACTCCCAAGATGGGAAAACCTGGATGCCCCTCATCGATGGGAAATACCGTCGTGCCTGATGACGCTTCAGGCTCCGACGCTCGATGAAGTCAGGGAGGCCGCGCCGCGGGTTGCGCGAGCGGCCGTGCGGACGCCGCTCGTTCCGCTGAACACCGAGTCGGATGCTCGGATCTACTTGAAGCTCGAAAACCTGCAGCCGATCGGCTCGTTCAAGTTGCGAGGAGCCGCAAACGCCATTGCCTTGGCAAGTTGGGAGCACTTGGCCGAGGGGGTGTGGACCGCGAGCGCGGGCAATATGGCCCAAGGAGTCGCGTGGAATGCGCGACGAGTCGGATTGGGTTGCACGGTCGTAGTTCCCGAGCACGCGCCGGAGAACAAGCTTGCAGCGGTTGAGCGTCTGGGGGCGAAAATCATCAAAGTTCCATTTGATGCTTGGTGGCAAATCCTCATCAGTCATCGTTTCGAAGAGTTACGCGGACTCTTCATTCATCCGGTGAGCGATCCGGCGGTGATGGCGGGAAATGGGACGATCGGGCTGGAAATCCTGGACGATTTGCCAGAAGTGGAGTCGATCATTGTCCCCTATGGCGGCGGTGGGCTGAGCGTGGGGATCGCCGCCGCGGTGCGGGCGTTGAAACCGGCCGTCAAAATTTACGCCGCGGAGGTCGAAACCGCGGCGCCTCTGGCCGCTTCCTGGGCCTTTGACAAACCTCGTCCCGCGCCCTACACGCCGAGCTTCGTCGATGGCATCGGTGGCAAGAGCGTCCTTGAGGAAATCTGGCCGCTCGCGAAGGCGATGCTCGCCGGCCCAATCGTTGTCTCGTTGAGAGCCATTGCCGATGCCATTCGCATGCTCGTCGAACGCAACCGGATCGTCGCTGAAGGGGCCGGCGCTGCATCGGTAGCCGCAGCTTTGGCCGGGAAAGTCGGGTCTCGACACGTCGTGTGCGTCGCCTCAGGTGGGAATCTGGACAGTTCAAAACTAACGAAGATTCTGAACGGCGAAATCCCGTAAGAATGCCCATTGGATCTTGCGGGCCGTGATGCGTTACCATTCATGAACCGGTGCACCAGGCGCATCGGCGTAATGCTGTGGGTTGCGATCGGGACTGGACCGTCCCCGGCCAGCTTTGCCGCCGCCCCCTTCAAGCGCTTTGATCGACTGAGCGAGGATTTCCGACACGCCCGCGAGCTGCTTCGGGTGCCTGGACTTGCTGCCACGGTTGTCCAAGATGGACGGGTGGTGTGGCACCAGGAGTTTGGCATGGCCGATCTGGAGAGGCGGGCTCCGGTGACAGCCACCACGGAGTTTTGCGTCGCTTCAATCACCAAGACGATGGCGGCGATCGTCCTGCTCCAGATGGTTCACGAAAGGCGGTTGAGGCTGGACGAGCCAATCGCGCGCTATATCGACTCGCCTTCGTTGCCAAAAGCAATCACGATTCGGCACGTCCTGTCTCACACCAGCGATGGAAATCCAGGCGAAGAGTTCTTGTACAACGGGGCGCGCTACGCGCTCCTGAGCAGGGTGATGGAAGCGGTGGGTGAACGGCCATTTCGCGAGCTGCTGAGGTCAAGAATCTTCAAGCCCCTGCAAATGGCCGATACCCTTCCTGGGCTCGATGACGCAGGGTACGCGAGACAGCAAGCGAGGCTGGCCCGTCCCTACCAGCTCAATCGGAAAACACAGCAGATCGGCCCCGGAGCCTTGCCTCAACCGGGGTTGACCGCGGCAAACGGGGTGGTCTCGACGACGCGAGATCTGGCGCGCTATGCGATCGCGCTCGATCGAGGTGTTTTGCTCCCACGACGGGAGGCAGCGCTGATGTCCTCGCCCACCCGCTCAACCACCAATCGCGACCTTCCCTACGGTCTTGGTTGGTTTGTGCAGGATTATCTGGGAGAGCGCATCGTCTGGCACTTCGGGCAAGAGCAATCCTATGGAAGCCTGCTGTTGCGATCTCCGAAAAGTAGACTGACGCTGATCGTACTCGCGAACTCGAATTCGATCAGCGACGCGTTCCGATTGCTCGATGGCGATGCGATGCGGTCGCTCTTTGCATTGTATTTCTTTCGCGATGTGATTGCGCCGCGGCTGAACCTGAGCTCCTTGGCTCGCCGGCAGCTCGAAGGCGATCTCAAGATTGCAAAGGCGCTCGCGCACTTGCACATCGGCCAGATGCCGCGAGCGACCGCGGGGGTGCGCAAGGCGGTCGCAACCGGATCTGTAGAAAGGCGGCCGAATCTTCCGTTGATGTACTTGCTCGTGCAGTTGGGCGAGCCCTCATTGAATCCGATTACGGAAAATGTGGGACTTGCAATCGTGGAGCGGCATCCGAGGCTGCCACCCGCGCTCTTTTTTCTTGCCACCTTCTACCAGCAGAACAATCAGAGCGATCGTGCAATCGAGCTCTTCGAGCGGATCGCTGGGATTCAGCCGCCGTCGGAACATTGGTCAACGTCCCTGGCGTTGGTCGAATTAGGAAAATGGTATCTCGATCGAGATCCACGGCGCGCCAGGGCCTATCTGGAGCGAGTCGTCGACCACGGCTCCAATCAGGACGGAGCACTCGATACCGCCAGGGGCTTGTTGAAGCAACTCAGGGATGGCTGACAAGCCGTCCGCCGCGCAGCCATTCGTCACCAGCCACTGTGACCGTTGCATCGGTGAAGAAGTTCCAGCGCCAGCGTCCGCCGACCACCTTCCCGCCGAGCTCCGTGTTGTCTCCGAGCGAAAGACGGACCACTCCTGCTCCGTATCCGTAGTAGGCCACGAATGGATTTCGTTCGGGCACCGCCAATTCGGGATTGAACCCGAGAGCGAACTCGCGAAAGGCTTCGATTCCCGGTCCCCCTTGCTTGAACTCGGCGAGCACGGCTTCCTTTCCGGATGCAGCCTCCACTTGGCTGACGTGGCCGTGGACAAAGTGAAGCCGCAGGCCGGTGACAGGGCGTCCGTCCCACTGCGATGGTGGAAAGGCGATCACCCCTTCGACGGTCTCCTCGAGCGGCGCGATCCGCAGCACCCCGCAGGGCAACTCTACTTCGCGATCCACGAGCACCACACCCTTGCGCGCGCGAGCCGCAGAAGCATCGCCGTCTTGGAGGTTCGCGGGCCGATCGCCAACCCGGAAGCGCAAGTCCGTTCCGAGCGGAGTGGTGACTCGGGTCTCGCCCTTACGAAGTGCCGCCAGGAAGCGTCGCTCTGCAGCCGCAATCGCGTCGTAGTCCGAGTGCAGTACCGCCCGCTGATAGAGAGCGTCGATCACGTGCGACGGGGGAAGGGGCTGACCGGCCAGTGCAGTGACGCTTGGTGCGCCCCCGCCGTCCCAATGGAAGTGCACCGTCCGTCTCGGACCTCCCTCCTCGCGCAGCAGATCTTGGAGAGCTGCGTATGGCGGATGACGGGGCGACGCTCCGGGCATCATTACCGCTGCATCGACGTCATGGAGCATCCGACGGAACATCTCTCTCGCCGGCCGCGCCGCACGTTCGAGCACTTTCAAGTCCCACGAAGCAGGAACGGGCTCCGCCAGAACGTCGAGGCACCCCAGATCGATGGCCCCAGCCTTTTGCACCGCGTAGCGCAGGTGCGGGACGAGCTCTTCGAACTTCCCGGGATGGCAAAGCAACAGGACCCTCTCGCCGGGTGTCGGCGCGATCCGCTCGACGATCTTCGCGGCGAGTGCAGGATAGTCCAACGTCAGCTGCGGAGGCGACGCCTGAGCGAACGCCTCGGTTTCGCTCAACAGCGCAGAAGCGATCACGAGCATCACCTCCAGGTTTGACCTGAGGTCCATGCTGACCACTTCGCACGATCTTCTTCGCGCTTCAATCGAGACGCATTCCGAGAGGCGCGTGCCCCGCTAACCGACGGGGGCGATCGTCAGCTTCACTTCGTACTTGGCGTTCGCATTGGCGGCCGGCTCGACCGTCACCGTACCGGCCCAGGGCTTACCGTCGCGGCCATCGAACTTCCACTCGGTGCGCGTGTCGGTCGAGTTCACTTTGGTCCACTTGCCCTTGGCGAGGGTGCGGGTGAAATGGTCCATTAGCTCGCGCGGGCTCGGATTATTGGAGGTCGGCCGGATCACGAGCTCCCAGCGATCGGTTCCACCTTGAAAGTTGACGACTTGCCACTTACCGCGGTCATCGACGTCCAAGTCAGGGAGGAGCCGATCCGCCAGCGCAGCACGGGCGAAGCCGGAGTGTGGACGCCAATCGTACTCGAGCGCGAGGGCGACGAGTTGCGCGTATCCTTCCCCGCGCGTCTGTTTGACCAGATGCAGGGCGCCGTCGATTCCCGCGGAGAGCCCGGCGGTAGTCATGATCTTCCCGTTGTCGACGAATCGCTGATCACTCACGACCTTGGTCTTGGGGTAATCGCTTTTCAGCCTGTCGATGTGCCCGGCCGTCGTGGTTGCCGTGAGCCCGTCGAGCAAACCCGCGCTCGCCAGGATGAAGGCGCCATTACAGACCGACATCGTGTGCTCCGTGCGAGCGGCTTTTTCGGTCAACCATCTCAAAACCGTCGTATTTTTTTGCGTGGCTCTCACACCTCCCCCCGGAACTACCAGGATGTCGGGCTGCGGAGCGTCGGCGAAGCTGTAGCGAGGAACGATGGTCAATCCCATTGCGGAAACCACCGGGTCTTTCGTCTCGGCCACGGTGTAGACGTCGAAGTCAGCGGCCCCGAAAACTTCATAGGGGCCGGTGAAATCGATGATTTCCACTCCCGTGAAGATCAGGATTCCCACCCTTTTTTTTGTGTCGTGGTGGTGCGCCGCCTCCGTTCCCTGTTCCACCAGCGGCATGCCGCAGCTTGGACAAACGCCAGGCGCATCGAACACCTGATTGTCGCAGGGCTGGCCGCAAGCTGGGCAAACCCAATGCTTCTTTGCCTTAGCCTCGGCTCGGACTTCGCCCGCGGCGAATGCCCACAATGGAGAGACCGAGAGGAAAAGCACCGCCAGGATTTGGAAGAAATATTTCATGCAGCGAGGATGCCTTCACTGTGCGGCGAGGCACAACGACAACGTTCCCACTCTTTCTGCCAAAGCGTGAAGGTCGGGGCGTGAGGTAGGAGCTGGGGCTCCTTGCGTGAGCGTGTCCAAAATGCAGTGCACGCTAGGCAAGCAACCGCCCGTGCAATCTCGATTCGGAACTCGAATTTCGAGCCGGAATGTGTCACTTTGCGAACATGAAGTTCTGGAATAATGTCGAGAAGCCGGTGCCCACTGGGGAGTCAAGCGCCAAACCGACGCCAACGCTCCCCGAACAAAAGGAGTCCGATTCCATGGCGATGTTGAAGCGCGACGAGCCTTCGTACAACACCGGCGCACCGAGCGACCTGCTCCTAGGGAAGGGAGCCCGGTTCGAAGGCAAGCTAAGTTTCGAAGGGACCATTCGGCTTGACGCGAGCTTCGTCGGCTCGATCACCACCAACGACGTGCTGGTGGTCGGCGAGCACGCTCGGATCGACGCCGATATCGTCTGTGGCACGATTGTCATCCACGGCGAGGTAAATGGGAACGTCAAGGCGAAGACCGCGGTGGAGATCCACCAGACCGCCAAAGTACGCGGTGAACTGGAAACCCCCTCGTTGGCAATCGACAAGGGTGCGCTTTTCCAGGGTTCCGTCCAAATGGAGCCCCGCACAAAAGCGGCGTCGCCGAAACTCAGTGCAGCCTCCGCCCAAGCTGCTTCCGTAGACGTGGATACCTTCGCCGCTGCTGCCCGAGCTTCGGACGCAAGACCCACATCGGCGGCGACGAAGTAGCGACGGTTTCGTCAGTTCAAATTCAGATCCCAGGCGCTGCGGCCGTGGGTTCCGACGCGAAGAATCCCGGTCGAATGTAATTTCATGCCGACCACCGGGACGATCGGAAGGCCGGCGCCCAAGGGAAGCCATTGGCCAGGTGCCTGCAATGAATACACTCCGATGTCGGTGGCGACGTAGAGCCCTCCGCGTGCGGAGTCGATCAACACATCATTGGTCGGGATGTTTGGCAGATCACCACTGAGATCGATCCAGGTTCCAGCGCTTCTCTGAAATACATGACCTTGTTGATCATCGATTCCCGAGTAGCCGGCAAGTGTCACGTACGCCGTCGAGGGATCAGTGCCATCCACTGCCAGTGCGGTGATGGGACGTAAGGGTAGACCCTCGCTAATGTCATCGAAGGTCGGCGGATCCGAGAGCGCGTTGAAGCTGACGCTGACTCGGCCGGTAGAAGCGCCCGTGTAGACCACATCCGGGTTGGATGGAGCGACGGTAATCGCGGTGATCGCGTCGCGCGGACCCCCGCCGGAGAGGTCGTCGGAGATCGAGTTCCACAGGGTCGCTCCGTTGCTGGTTCGATAGAGGCGGTAGGTACCAAAGTACAGCCGCTGCGGGTCTATCGGATCGATCGTCAGAGGCGGAATGAACTGGACCCGATCCGCCAAATTGATACCGGCACGCGCTACGAAAAATGATCCGCTCCCTCCGCTCAAGGTGGACTTTCGGATGTCGATGTTCTGGCAGGTGGCGTAGACGATATTCGGCGATTGGTAATCGACCGCGGTCTGCCCGCCATCTCCGCAAGTCACCGACTGCCAGAGCAGGTTGCCGGTGTATTTCTGTGTTTGATTGTCTTGGGCTCCAGCAAAACCAATCGTGGGATCGGTGGGGTGGATGCTGTGCCCGGGATAGAGCTGGGTAATCGCAAGGGTGGCGTTGAGATCCACATGGGGAGAGGAGGGGTCGAGGATGTCTTCGTTGCGCCAAATCCCCCCGTCGCTCGCCGCGTACAGCCGGGCGTCCGCGGCTGAGAAGGCAATCACGTGCAGGTCTACGTGGATACTCTCGCCGCCGCGCGAGCTTGCAGATGTGAAGGACAGGCCTCCGTTCATGCTGATGAACAGCGGGGGAACCGCCCCTCCAGCCATCACCACGTTCGGATTGGACGGATGGACCCGAATCGCGAGATCGTACCAGCATTGACCTCCGCACAGGCTCTGGTTGGACACCCGGTCCCAACTCTGACCTCCGTCCACCGTCTTGTAGATTCCAAGCAAGGCCCCGGAGGTGTTGGGAGGCCCTGCCGCCGCGTAGAGCGTCTGTGCGGTGGAATCGTTTGGGTCGAGCGCGAGCGCCAGCCGACCCACCGCGGTTCCATTGGGCAGCTGCGAGGGCAGCGTTCCATTGATGGATGTCCACGTCTCTCCCGCATCGAACGATGCATATGCTCCATTCGCGGGTGCTCCGTTGTAATAACCCAAGGAGGCGTAGGCCACCGTGCCCGTCGCATCGAAAACCACGTCGATTCCCGCTGCTCCCGGCAACACCGGCATCGCCGTCCAGGTCTCACCGGCATCAATCGAACGATAGATGCCGGAGCGAGGTTGGTTGTCGAGCCCTCGAAAGTAGGCGCCTGCCAGGATGATGTTTGTCTGGAATGGATGCACTGCCAGTGAGCCAATCGCGGCGGTTCCTCGCCGGACCTCGATCACCTCGGCGAACGGCCCTGGGGTATTGCGCCACGTCGCGCCCGCGTCTTGGGACTTGAGGATTCCCGCTCCGTGATAGGAATCGCCCGAGAAGCTGAGCTCTCCAGTCCCCACGTAGACGATATCGGGATTCTGCGGATCGAGCGCGATCGAGCCGGATGCGAGCGCCGGCTGATCGTCGGTCAGTTGGGTCCAGTTCGCTCCAGCATCGGTGGTCTTCCAGACTCCGCCGGTGGCTGCCCCCGCGTAGACGACGCTGGAATCTCTCGGATCAATGGTCAGCGAAACGACCCGTCCGGCCACTATCGAGGAACCGGCCACTGTCGGCCGCGGCCCGATCGAAGTCCAGGTGGCGTCACTCAGCGTTCCCTCGGCCTTCATCTGTGCCAGCTTGGCCCTCAGTTCGTTGGCGGCCTTGAGCCGTAGAGCCGAACCGACCGTTCCGTCCGGCAGCCGACGTTTGCTAAGGAAATATTCCGAGCGCTCGAGGATCCGATCCACCTCGGCTTCGCCCTCTGGCGCGCCAACGGCCGACAGCGCGCAGAGACACAGGCCCAAGGAAACCGAACGGAATTGACTGACGGCGCGCCCACGCATGATGAACCCCCTCCCGATGACTCGGAGGCGCACCCTATCACGACTTTTCGTGGAGCCTATCCTCTAGCGTGGCGATCCGCGACGCCGCCTTGTGCAGGCGTCTACATAATTCCCGGTTGATGTTCTGCAGCAGTAGCAGATACGTCTTCCAGTTCTGTTTGTAGAGCTGATACAGGTCTGCGTTGGTCAACTCGTAGAGCAGGGAATCCTTCTCCGCGATACAGCTGAAGGGCCTCGGCTCCATGTCGATCAAGGTGGTTACGCCAAAGTGGTCGCCCGGACGCATCATCAACAGGCGTACCGGGCTGCCATCAGGACAGCACCGTTGGACGATTAACTCGCCGGTGCGCACCAGATACATCGATTTTCCACAGTCCCCTTCGGCGAAGACCGTGGTTCCGGCGGGATAGCGGTGCTCCTTGAGCAAGCCCATCACCTGATCAATGACGCTCGCATCCAGACCTCCGAAAAAGGAGGTGCGCGAAAGAAAATCGCGAAGGTGCCCGGGATGTTCTGAGACACTGCCCATCGATGCCAACATATACCCTGTCAAGACAATTGGCGTCCCCTTTCAGCGGTCCGCCAACTCCTGTTTTTGGTTCTTGACGTTTTTTTGGTGAACTTTTGAAATGTCAGCCGGGGGAATCATGAATAACTTCTTGAATCACGTGTTGTTTACATCGATTCGACAAATGACGAGCTCTTAACGCGGGTGTGAGCCGCTACCAGGCGGCTCCGGGCGCCCCCACTTCTTCGCCCCTTTGCCGCGTATCGCTGACCTTGGCTGTCGTGTAGAAGGGCCCATGCTCAAGGGGCTGCCGCTGTTCGTCGGTGTTCTGTTCATTGGCTGTTCCACCGCGCCTGTAGTGCCCCCGCGCGCCGGACCGGACTACGATCTGGTGCTCGCCGGGGGTCGCGTGGTCGATGGCACCGGTGCCCCATGGTTTCGCGCGGACGTCGGCATCAGCGGCGACAAGATCGCCGCCGTGGGAGATCTCTCGGGCGCAACGGCGGGCCGCCGGATTGACCTTAGCGAGCGGATGGTGGCGCCGGGTTTTATTGACCTGCTCGGCCAATCCGAGCTGAACGTCCTGGTCGACAACCGCGTCGAGTCGAAGATCCGTCAGGGCATCACCACCGAGATCACTGGAGAGGGCAGCTCCGTGGCACCGCTCAATGACGTGCTCCTGGCCGAGCTGAAGCCCTTTCTGGATCGCTTCAAGCTGCAGGTGGACTGGACGGACCTGGCTGGCTACTTCCGCCGGTTCCGCGAGGCCCGCAGCACGATCAACCTCGGCACCTTCCTCGGAGTTGCCTCCGTACGCAGCCTGGTGCTTGGGCTCGGCGACGTCCAGCCGACTCAACAGCAACTCGACGAGATGCAGAGAGTGACTGCGGTGGCGATGGAGCAGGGGGCATTGGGCGTCTCGAGCGCGCTGATCTACCCTCCGGGCTCGTATGCGCGTATCCAGGAGCTGATTGCACTTGCGAAGGTCGCCGCGCGGTACGGGGGCGTCTACGCTTCGCACATCCGCAGCGAGGCCGACCACCTGCTCGACGCGCTCGACGAGGCGATCACCATCGGCCGCGAGGCGCGCATCCCGGTGGAGATCTGGCATCTCAAGGCGGCGGGCCGCAACAACTGGGGCCGAATGAAGGAGGCGGTGGCACGGATCGAACGCGCTCGTGCCGAGGGTGTCGACATCTCGGCCAACATGTATCCGTATGATGCCGCACGAAACGGGCTGGACAACAATGTCCCGGACTGGGCCCATGCCGGCGGCACGAGCGAGATGCTGGCCCGGTTCCACGACCGGAAGCTGCGCGCCCGGATCAAATCCGAGTTGTGGCACGGCGGACTGGGCGAACAGACTCCAGAGGGAATACTGCTGGTCTCTGCCCTGAACCCCGAGTTGAAGAAGTACATGGGCAAGCGCCTGAGCGAGGCGGCGCGACAGATGGGCAAGTCGCCCGAGGACGCACTGTTGGACCTGGTCGAGGCCGACCGCGGCAACGTCAGCGTGGTGCGTTTTGTGATGAGCGAAGAGGATGTACAGCTAGGACTCAGGCAGCCCTGGGTTGCGCTGGGCATCGATGAGCCCGGACAGGCGGTGGACGGGCCTTTTGGCGAGGAGCTGGTGCACCCGCGCGGATACGGTGCAGCGCCTCGCTTGATTGGGCGCTACGCTCGAGACCTCAAACTGTTCTCGGTCGAGGAGGCGGTGCGGAAGATGACGTCCTTGCCCGCTCGCCGGATGCGCTTGTGGGACCGTGGTCTGCTACGGCCGGGGATGGCCGCCGATGTGACGGTATTCGACCCTGCCAAAGTCCGGGATCTCGCGACGTACGAACAGCCGCTGCGATATCCGGAGGGCGTCGAGCACGTGATCGTCAATGGAAAAGTGGTGCTCGATGCGGGCCGATTGACTGCCGAGCGCCCAGGACGCCCGCTGCTGCGCCGCTAACCGGTGTTTTGCCTCACGAGGTCGAGGCCAGCTCGTAGAGGAACTGCACGTGCGAAAGCGTCGCGCCGTCCATGCCTTGGATTTTCGGATTGGATGACTCGACCAGGTAATACTCGTCCGGTGCATGCGCTCCCGAGCCATGGCCTGTTCCGAAATGGCCCGCGGGAAGCTTGAGGGGATCACCCGTAAACACGTACCCGGGCCAGGAGCCGCCGAGCCGAGGCCAAAGGATCGTCTCGATTCCGTTCTTTCGGTACACCGACTGCATCGCGCGGATCAGCGACGAGTCCGCTGGCGTGGTGTTCGGATCGTATCCACCGGTCATGTTCACTTCAATGTCCCCAAACCCTCTCTTGGCCAGGTGCTTCTTCAGCGCATCGAGCGCGGAGGCCGCAGTCATATTGGGCACCAGCCGCAGATCGAGCTTGGCCGCGGCCCTGTGCGGCAGGATCGTTTTGCCGCCTGGACCGGTGTATCCGCCGACCAGCCCCTCGATATTGACGGTGGGCTGTGAGACCAGTCGCTCTTCTGCCGCGAGGAACGGCAAGTCGTGCACCCAGTGTTTCACGCCGTATAGCTTCTTGAGCGTCGCCTCGTTCATCCTCAGCACCCCATCGGTGATCATCTTCTTCTCCCAGGGATGCAGCGGGCGCGCCGCGTCTGCAAAGTTGTCAATTGCCGGGGTGTTTCCATCGGCCGATACCAGCGTGTGCAACGCTTGCACCAGGTGCCAGGCGGGGCTGTCCACCTCGGCCTTGAGGCTGGAGTGAATGTCGTGACTCGGCCCGCGCCCCCACTTCTCTCCGCTCGAGACCAATTCCACCTCGACGACGCCCTTCGCGCCCAAATGAATCGTGACCAGGCCGTTCGGATCCTGCGAGTTGAACGGCATGTAGATGCCAGCGCACTTGGACAGCGCCGCTCGAACCGAGGGAATGGCAACGATTTGCGGAAAGTGTGGCGAGCCGATCTCTTCCTCGCCTTCGGCCACCATGACGAGATTGACCGGCACTTTGCGCCCGGTGGCCCGGAACGCCTGCAACGCCGCCAAGAAAGCCGCTTCCGGTCCTTTTTGGTTCGTCGCTCCTCGACCGACGAGGACCTTGCCGAAACCCGGCTTGTCGACCAGTCGCCCCTCCCACGGCGGCGAGGACCACTCCGCCGGATCGGCCTGCTTGACGTCATACATGAAATAGAGGCCGACCGTGCGCGGCGCCCCGGCATCGAGGGTAGCGAAGATGCCCGGCACGCCGTCGGTGGGGATGCGCTGGACCGAATCGAAGCCAGCGTCGCGAAAGAGCTGCATTGTAAGCTCGCAGCCCTGGTCGATTCCCTTGTTCTCTGCGGCGATGGTGGGCTGGGCGATCCATCGCTGCAGCATCTTCAGCGTGTCCCCATGTCGCTTTTCGATCTCTGAGCGGAATGGCGCGAGGTCAGCTTCGGCGGTGAAGCCACGCCTCGACAAGGCGAGTCCGGCCGCTCCAAACGCCGCATTGCGTAAGAAAGTTCGTCGATCCATCCAGCGACATTATTAGCTGGCCGGTCGATCGGCTAGATCAGAGTGAAGGGCTCACCAAAAAAATGATTCACACCGAGAAAAACGGCATGGATCAGCTTGACGGCGACGGAGCGCGCGCCCGAAGCTGCCGCGCTTGCATCTCTAGGAAACCAAGGGACCCAACAATCATGAACCATTCACGGGGCACGCAAATCGCGGTGTTATTTTTTTTCGCCGCAACGACCGGAGCGTCCGCCGAAGTGACTCAGATCCGCGCGGCGCAGCAGTACGGGACTAGCTATCTCGCTCTGATGATCATGCAGGACAGCAAACTGGTGGAAAAACACGCCAAGGCGGCAGGACTTGGCGACATGAAAGTGATCTGGGCAAAGCTCGGGGGCCCCGGAGCGATGAACGATGCGCTGCTCTCGGGAGGATTGGATTTCGCCAGTGGCGGCGTGCCGTCGCTGATCACCCTCTGGGCGAAAACCAGGGGCACTCCGCTGTGGGTACGCGGAGTAGGCGCGCTCAACGACATGCCGAACGAGCTGATCACCAACAACCCCAAGGTGAAGACGATCCGCGACTTCGGCGCGAAGGACAAGATTGCGGTGACCACGGTGAAGATCTCCACTCAGGCTTTGCTCCTCCAAATGGCCGCAGCCAAAGAGTTCGGCGAGGCCAACTACGAGAAGCTCGACCCCTTAACGATCTCGATGCCCCACCCCGATGCGATGGCTGCGCTGCTTTCCGGCAGTGGCGCGATCACCGCGCATTTCGCCTCGCCGCCTTTCCTCTATCAGGAGAAGGCGAAGCCGGGATTGCACTCGGTAATCAGCAACTACGACATCGTCGGCGGCAAGGCCACCTTCAATGTGGTCTGGAGCACGAGCAAGTTTCACGACGCGAATCCAAAGGCCTATGCGGCGTTCGTTGCCGCCTTTGAAGAGGCGAACAACCTGATCGTCAACGACAAGCGCGCCGCGGCGGAAGTCTACAAGCGGATGACCGGCACCCATGATTCGATTGAGGAGCTGGTCAAGCAACTGAGCGATCCTGAGGTGGAGTTCACCTTGACTCCACATCAGACGATGAAGACCGCTGAGTTTCTGTTCAAGACCAAACGGGTCAACCAGAAGCCTTCGGACTGGAAGGAGCTGTACTTCCCGAACGTCCACAACCGGCCCGGGAGTTAGCTGAGCCATGCCAGAGCCATTGCTCGACGTCCGCGGCGTGACGCTGCAATACAAAACCAAGGATCATCTGGTCACCGCCACGTATCGAGTAAGCTTTCAGGTGTTCCGTTCGGACCGGTTCGTGATCCTCGGCCCCTCTGGATGCGGAAAGTCGACCCTGCTCAAGGCGGTAGGCGGGTACATCGAGCCGGTGGAGGGCGAGATCCGGCTGGGGGGCGAAGTCATCCGTAAGCCCGGACCGGATCGGGTAATGGTCTTCCAGGAATTTGATCAGCTTTTGCCCTGGAAGACGGTGAAGCGCAACGTGATGTTCGCACTGACCGCCAGCCGCAAGCTCTCGGGAAAGAAAGCGGAAGAGAAAGCGCTGCAGTACATCGAGAAGGTCAACCTGGCGCAGTCTGCCAACAGCTTTCCGCACACCCTCTCCGGAGGAATGAAACAGCGCGTGGCGATCGCTCGGGGAATGGCGATGGAACCGGCCATACTCCTGATGGATGAGCCGTTCGCCGCGCTCGACGCGCTCACCCGAAACAAGATGCAGGAGGAGCTCTTGCAACTATGGGAGGGAACGCGCTTCACCGTGCTGTTCGTTACCCACTCGATTCCGGAGGCAGTGCGGATCGGAAATCGGATTCTGCTGCTATCGCCGCATCCGGGACAGGTGAAGGCGGAGCTGAACAGCACCGGCCGCGATGAAACAGGCCCCGGCGGAGTCACCCTCACCCAGCGGATCCAAGAGCTACTGTTCGGACAGGTCCAGGGGGAAGTCGCGCGTCATGACTGAGAACACCGTTCAGACTCAGCGCCCCGAGTTCGTCACGCCGGTGCAAAAAAGCTTCGGCGTGGTGCAAAAGCCGCTCACTCGCTGGGAGCGAATCTACAACCATGCCGGCATTCGCAAGGGCGCGCTGCTCATCGCGATGGCCCTGATTTGGGAAGTCTACGCGCGCAAGATCGACAATCCGCTCTTGTTTCCAACCTTCTCCGCCACCGTGGCCGCGCTCTGGCGGGCGATCGCCAGCGGGGTCATCCCACAGCGGACCTGGTCGTCGATCAGTGTGCTGCTGCAGGGCTACGGCGTCGGCCTTCTCCTGGCAGGGTTGCTCACCGCGCTGGCGACGGCAACGCAGGTCGGCACTGATCTACTCGAGACGCTCAGCTCGATGTTCAATCCGCTGCCTTCGATCGCGCTGCTGCCGCTGGCGGTGCTGTGGTTTGGGCTTGGCAACGGCAGCCTGATTTTCGTGTTGATTCACGCGGTGCTCTGGTCGGTCGCGTTGAACACCCACGCCGGATTTCGCGCTGTCCCGGAGGCGCTGCGGATGGTGGGGCGCAACTATGGGCTGTCGGGACTGCGCTACGTCGGGCTGATTTTGATTCCGGCTGCTTTCCCGAACATCCTCACCGGATTGAAAATTGGTTGGGCATTTGCGTGGCGGACGCTGATCGCCGCGGAGTTGGTGTTCGGGGTGAGCCAGGGCTCTGGCGGGCTCGGCTGGTACATCTTCGAAAACAAGAACCTGCTGGAAACCGCCAACGTGTTCGCCGGGTTGTTTACCGTTATTCTGATTGGATTGGCGGTGGAAAACCTGATCTTCCGCAACATTGAAATGAGGACGGTGCACAAATGGGGAATGCAAAGATGAGCAAGTGCAAGATCGCGGTCATTCCCGGCGATGGAATTGGAAAGGAAGTGGTCCCCGAGGGCCTGCGGGTGCTCGAAGCCGCGGGCGCGAAATACGGCATCGACTTTACTTGGGAGACGTTTCCCTGGAGCTGCGAATACTACGCGAAACACGGCCGGATGATGCCGGAAGACGGCCTACAGAGGATCCGCCACCACGATGCGATTTTCCTCGGCGCGGTAGGCTTCCCGGGAGTACCGGATCACATCTCCCTCTGGGGTTTATTGATTCCAATCCGGCGGCAGTTCCGACAATACGCAAACCTGCGCCCGGTACGGCTGATGCCGGGCGTCCCGTCTCCGCTTCGCGATCGCAAGCCGGGCGACATCGACTTCTACATCGTCCGGGAGAATAACGAGGGGGAGTACTCCTCGATTGGCGGCCGGATCTACGAGGGCACGGAGGATGAAATCGTCGTTCAGGAGAGCACGTTCACTCGGCGCGGAGTGGACCGAATCCTCAAGTTTGCCTTCGAGCTAGCGAGGTCGCGGCCGAAGAAGCATTTGACCTCCGCAACGAAGTCGAACGGCATCACCATCACGATGCCATATTGGGACGAGCGGGTCGCGGCGATGTCCGAAAAATACCCGGATGTGAAGGTCGACAAGTTTCATATCGACATCCTCTCAGTCCATTTCGTGCTCCACCCGCAGTGGTTCGATGTGGTGGTTGGATCCAACTTGTTCGGCGACATCCTCTCGGACCTGGGGCCTGGCGTCGCTGGAACGATCGGGATTGCTCCTTCGGCCAACCTGAACCCCGAGCGCGAGTATCCGTCGATGTTCGAGCCGGTTCACGGTTCGGCGCCGGATATCGCGGGCAAACGGATTGCCAATCCAATCGGGCAGATCTGGTCCGGGGCGATGATGCTAGAGCACCTGGGCCGTAAGGACGCGGCCGATGCAATTGTCAAAGCGATCGAGGTGGTCCTCAAGGAAGGCCCCCGCACTCCCGACATGGCAGGCAAGGCGACGACTGAAGAAGTCGGCAAGGCGATTGCCTCCGCCATTTCATGAGAATCCTGGCGATTCGCGAGAAGACCTTTCCGATCGCATCGCCGATTCGCAACGCGTACATCGACTTCAGCAAGATGACCTTGAGCGCGGTGGCCCTGGTCACCGACGTCATCCGCGACGGCAAACGGGTGGTTGGCTACGGATTCAACTCCAATGGTCGCTATGGTCAGGGATGCCTGTTGCGGGAGCGATTCATTCCACGGCTATTGGACGCGGAGCCGGCTTCGCTGCTCGACGCAGACGAAGGCAATTTGGACCCGATCCGGATTTGGAACCGGATGATGAGTAACGAGAAGCCCGGCGGCCATGGTGAACGCTCGGTTGCAGTCGGAACCCTCGACATGGCGGTGTGGGATGCGGTGGCGAAGATCGCTGGACGTCCCCTCTATCGATTGCTCGCCGAACGTTTTGGAACTGGAGAGGTCGATCGCAAGGTCTTCGTCTACGCCGCCGGCGGCTACTACTACCCGGGCAAGGACGATCGGGCGCTTCAGGAAGAAATGAAGAGCTACCTCGACCGGGGCTACACCGTGGTAAAGATGAAAATCGGCGGAGCGACGCTGTCCGACGACCTGCGTCGAATCGAGGCCGTGCTGCAGGTGGTTGGCGAAGGGTGGAACCTGGCAGTCGACGCCAACGGCCGCTTCGATCTCACCGCGGCAATCGAGTACGCGAAGGCACTGCAGCCTTATGGCTTGTACTGGTACGAGGAGCCCGGGGATCCACTCGATTTCCAGCTGCAGGAGACGCTTGCCGAGCATTATCCCGGCCCGATGGCGACCGGCGAGAATCTGTTTTCGATGCAGGATGCGCGCAATCTGATCCGATACGGAGGAATGCGCCCGACTGTCGATTGGCTGCAGTTTGACTGCGCCCTCAGCTATGGCCTGGTCGAATACCTTCGTACGCTCGAGATGCTGCGGCTGTATGGGTGGTCGGTCCGGCGCTGTGTTCCCCATGGGGGCCACCAGATGTCTCTCAACATCGCGGCCGGCCTTCTGCTGGGCGGCAACGAATCGTATCCCGACCTGTTTCAACCCTTCGGTGGCTTCCCGGACAACACCCGGGTCGAGAACGGCCACGTTCGAATGCACGATTTTCCGGGTATCGGGTTCGAGGGGAAATCAGACCTGTATCGGGTTCTCAAACCGCTCGGCGAGGACTGACTTCTGTGATCAGAAATCGGCCGCTTAGACCCGCTTCAGGTCCCCATCCCTTTTAAACATCGCTTTGACGACGGTCACCAATGCTTCGACTTCATCGGGGCGAAGCGACAAGTCTTCGAGCAATCCGATAAGGGGAAGCAGCGCCTTGGAGCGATCCTTCGCAGGCTCATTGACACCAACGAAAAGTTCGGAGAGAGGCACTCCCAGCACTTCCGAAATCGTTGCCAACGTTTCGACATGCGGCATGCGCTGCGCGCGCTCGATCATCGATAGAAACGAGACACTGATGTTCGCTTTCTCGGCGAGCTCTTCCTGCGTGAACGAAAGCATGTTCCGCAACTCTCGAATGCGCTTTCCGAGGCGCTTATTGAGTTCCGACATCCTTCCTTTCGGGGCTAGCCCGCTTTCCTTTCTTTTTCCAGCCGATAGAACAAGCGCTCGACGTATCGGACGAGAGGTCGTTCTGCGCGTACGAAACCGCGCCCGCGTGACCCCGACCACGAGTGCGTGACGCCACCGTTTTCCGGGCCTCTTACCGCCTCGCGCAAGCGAAAATGCCGCCCTGCTGTCGAGCCCCTGCCTTCTGCAGACGAAGTGCATGATCGCTCCGACGAGCGGTCAGTGGCAAAACAACTGAATCGAGCCTCCTACTACGGCGGTATCTGCTCGTAATAATAAAGGCCAGTCTTGTTGGAGATGATGATGTCCAACAAGCCATCGCCGTTGAAGTCCTTCACCTCGAACTGAGTGCCGACTCCAGAGGATTGTTCGAGATCGATATCGTAGCGATTCCAAGCAACGCCGCTCTCATCGCGGCTGAGCTTGTAATAGACCAGCACTCCGGGCTCATCAGCTCCCTCGCCTCCAAACCCATGCGCCCATTTGCGCTTGCCGGTGATCAGCTCCGGAATGCCGTCGTTGTCCAGATCCTCGAAGCGAGCGGAGTGGCTCTCGGAATAGGGGGTGGTTGTGGTGAAAGGCTCGGGATCCATCGGGTGCTCTTGCCAACTGTGATCCTCCAGCTGCTCGATCCACCAGCGGCCGCGGTTGTGTGGCCTGGTGCATAGAATGTCGATCCGTCCGTCTGCGTTCACGTCGTAGGCGTACATGTCCGCGCAACAGCTCTCCGGATCCCTGGGTGGGTTGTCGCGGCAGAACGCGGGAAGCCAATTCTCCGGATGGAAAACCCAGGGGGTTTGTGACCGGTCCGCGGGACCTTCGAACCAGCCGGTTGCAACGATGATGTCCATTCGGCCATCTCCATTGATGTCGGCGACGCCCATCCCATGATGATCCAAGCCAACTTCGGGAGAACCAGCATCGCTGATCGCGGTGGTCACCCAGGGCATTGTGGGATCGGGTCCGGGAACGGCCCAAACCAGGGTGTTCGTACTTCCCACCGTGAATACCAACTCCTTCTGGTTTTCGTCTCCGAAGAGATTTTCATAGACCGGCCTTTCGCCCAGCGTTTGCCGAGCGATCAAATGGGCGTCCCACATCCGGTCGATTCCCCGTGGATTTTCGTACCAGTAGATGTCTTCATTCTGCCGAGGAAGGGCGATCAGATCGGTCCAACCATCTCCGTTCACGTCCGCGCCCCAGTCCGCGTAACTGTTGCTGTACTGGTCCACCGGCCAGGTCCGATCCTGTGAGATGGGGTGACGGGTGGAGAGGTCCGGCGGATAATCGTACCAGTACTGCCGCGTGACGATATTGCTGACCCCGACGTTATTGACGTCGAAGACCGTGACCCCCTCCGCGCGAAAGGCAGATTCGATCTGGAGCTTGATGAATCGAATGGGCCCTGGGTCGATGCCGCGCGATGAAGCGCTTTTCAGTTGGCGAGTGGGAAACTGTGACTTACTGCATCCGAGGGCACAGCAAATCGCGACGAAGACGAGCAGGCGCATAGAGGCTCCCGTACGAGGGATTGGGCTTATCTACTCTAGCGCTTCGCCCGAATCGTCATTGTCGGGTGCGTGATTGCCATGGTGTCGAAGAATGTCACTGTCCCTAGCGGCTTGAATCAGCCTGTCGGCGTCTTCTTGGAGCAAGAAGCGCTCGCGGACCAATTCGCGGGCGCCGCGCCGAACTGCCCGGACGAAACCGTGGTGATTATGGTAGCGCTCCTCAAGCGACAAGCGCGGGTCTCCCGCTGCCTCACGCTCGGCTCGGGTCTCGAAGAACGGGATATGCGAGCCGGTCAGTACACAAAGGTTGGGTGCCCGATGCCCGGCAGCCCGTACGTTCCAGCCGGTGTTCGTCCCGATTGGAACGCGAATTTGCATTGGACGCACTCCAGCGATGTCCAGCCCGTCCTCGTCCGGCTTCGGTACATATTGTGAATAGGTGGGACCGAGGGCCGGCGGCTGGAGGGTGAGCACCCCACCTAAGCGCCCGAACAGTGGGCCGAAGTCCAGAAGCTCCAGCGGATTCTGCCCCATCGGAAAGGGGACGCCTGGGATCGCCGGGAATGCCGCGCGGGCTTCATCAACCGTGACCAACATCCCATCCTCGAGGCGCGGATAATTGCTTGGCGGCGGCTCGATCCCCTGGTCCGCCCACTGGTCGATCGCGACCAACAGCGCGTGAGCGGTCTCAGGGATCGCCGCGCTGGGAGTGTGGTTCTGGCAGAGCACGTTCGTGCCCGGAGGTGGAGTGTTGAACCCCGCAAGCTGCATTCCATGGGAGGTGCTGGAGTTCAAGTAGAGGCGCACGTTACCTGGAACTGGAACAGGATTGCCTTGGCCGTCCTCGACATTCAAGGATCCTCGAAGCTGCCAAGGCTCGGTTCCAGAATCCGTTTGAAACACGAACGGATCGGTTGCCGGTCGCTTCATGATGCCGTCACGAATACCCGTGATCGGGTCCGTAGTTATCGCATAACTGAACGGAGGGTAGCTGGACTGCAAGAAGTCGTGCCGATCATCCTGGTCGGACCAAATATTCGGATCGGCGAACCGCACGTTGATGAATACGCGATCGGTTCCTGCGATCGTCGGCATGACGCCCTCGAAGACTCTCCGATGCGACTCATCTTCGTTGAAGCCGAGATAGATGAAGTCTCGCAGATAACCGCCAGTCTGCGATGCGCCGGTTGAGTAGACGCGCCGGATGCCGGGTCCGAGCGGGTTCGGATTGCCGAAGTCGTCCTCTCGTTGGTAGCGAAGGAACGATGCGAAGTCCCTGGTGGTCGCAAATCCGAGGCCCATCACGATCGGGTTTTTGGCCCGGTAGATCAGCTCGTAGATCTTGTCGGCACGAAAGCCGTCGAGGTAGCAGATGTCGAAAGGCGAGGGTTCCTCGCTGCCGGGACCGCCGGAGCAACGCGCGAAAGCCCAACGGTCAGGAGAAATCGGGATCTTCGGCGCATTCACGTCGTCGCGAACGGTGAACGTCGAGTGCGTGGTGTCGGTGTCGACAGCTTCATAAGAATGAAAGTTCGGGTTTCCCTCGAGACTTAAAGTGAAAGTGCCGCTCTGCGGAAGGTTTCGATCCGAGTACTCGACTCGCATCAGGCCGACGATCGGGCTGCCATCAGGCTGAGTCGCGACCGGGAGGTTCGCCGCCAAATTGATTGCGGTCTGTACGACGTCACCTTCCCACCCCGCATCTGTGATCGTGTAGCCAAGCCGGAGGTAGAGATCGTTGGCGCCGACTTGCTCGACCGTCTGCGCGGAGATGAGCCCGTCATTCCCGCGGTTGTTGACCGTATAGTAGATCTTGTGGTTGCCGCGCCCCATGTCCACGGGCTTGAGGATAAAGAATCGGGTGCTAAACACGACCATTCCCTGGGCGTTTCTTGGCGCATTGTCCAGATCCACGATCAACCGGTTGAGCGCATCGCGGGGATTGACTTCCATGTAGGCGGTTCCGAGCAGCCGCTCATACGGCCCGGTGTCACCCCATGAAGTGCCGCCGACGAATGGCTCTCGCGTCTCGACAGCTAAGCGGACAAGTCGCGCCTCAACAATTCGCGGAGGGCAAATTGCCAACAGGAAGCCGATAACCAGAATAACTGTGCCACAACGAACCTTGTCTCGTTCCACGGTGGATCCCCCAGGGGCCCAGCCAGTATGCCGATACAGATCGGCTGTCAACGAGGAGATTTTCCAACTGCTATCCACCGGTCACGCGGAAGGCACTTTTTGCTACCGTGATTGATGCGACTCGGGATTGGAGTAGCTCATGCTGCGATTTACCAATGACTATCGGACGCTGGTTCGAGAATTTTCTTGGAATATCCCAGCCCACTTCAATATCGGATGCGCGACGGTAGAGCGCGCGCCCGCGGATTCGCTCGCCTTGATTGAGGTTAACGCCGACGGGGCGCGGCGCGATTGGAGCTTCGGGGAGGTTCTTGCGACCGCGAATCGGCTCGCAAATGGACTGAAATCGCTCGGAGCGGTGCGAAGTGACCGGGTTGGAATTCTGCTGGCGCAGTCGGCTGCGTGCGCACTTTCTCATCTTGCCGCTTATCGCGCTGGGCTCATCGCCGTGCCGCTGTTTAGCTTGTTCGGCCCGGAGGCACTGGAGTACCGGTTGTCCGACAGCGGCGCGCGTTGGTTGATCACCGACGTCGAGGGGCTCTCGAAGGTTGTCGCCCTCCGCGATCGACTTCCGCACCTGTCAGGAACCATTGTCGTGGGAGGTCGCGCTCAGAACGAAACGATCGATTTCGATAGCTTGCTTGCCAAGGCCTCGGACCGCTTCGACGCAGTGGACACTGCAGCCGAGGACCCCGCCCTGATCATCTATACCTCCGGAACGACCGGTCCACCCAAGGGCGCCCTGCATGCACATCGGGTTCTGCTCGGACATCTGCCCGGAGTGGAGATGCCGCACGACTTTTTTCCTCAGCCGGGCGATTGCTTCTGGACACCGGCGGACTGGGCCTGGATTGGGGGGTTGCTCGACGTCCTACTGCCCTCCTGGTTTCACGGCGTCCCAGTCGTCGCCTGTCGAATGGCGAAGTTTGATCCAGAACGGGCCTACGACTTAATGACCAAGCATCGAGTGCGAAACGTCTTCTTGCCGCCTACGGCCGCAAGAATGATGCGGCAAGTCCTCGCGCCGCGATCTCGACCCGCGTTGCGGACCCTCGCGAGTGGCGGTGAAACGCTCGGCGCCGAGCTGCTCGAATGGGGCCGTGTCACATTAAACCTGGCGATCAACGAATTCTACGGGCAGACCGAGTGCAACGTCGTCGTTGGCAACAGCACGGTGCTTTTTTCCGCGAAGCCGGGATCGATGGGTCGGCCCGTACCCGGCCACCACGTCGCCGTCGTTGACGCAGAGGGTCAGGTGCTCGGACCCGACAAGATGGGGACGCTCGCCATTCGCCGGCCTGATCCCGTGATGTTCCTTCGGTACTGGAACCGGCCGGACGCAACCGCTGCAAAATTCGTGAGCGATTGGCTCGTGACGGGGGATCAAGGGCACGTCGATAAGGATGGCCACTTGTGGTTCACTGGCCGCGATGATGACTTGATCACCTCCTCCGGGTATCGAATCGGGCCGGGAGAAATTGAAGACTGTTTGTTGAAACACCCGGCGGTTGCGGTTGCCGCAGTGGTCGGAGTGCCGGATCCGGTTCGGACGGAAGTGGTCAAGGCGTGCGTGGTCCTGAAAAGCGGGGTCAGTGGAACCGACGCGCTGAAGATCGAGCTCCAAGAATTTGTACGCAGCCGACTTGCCGCCCACGAGTACCCGAGAATCGTGGAATTTCGCGACTCGCTGCCGTTGACCGCGACCGGCAAGATCATTCGGCGCGCGCTGAGGAATCCAAAGACCTGACGGGGGGTGTCGGGCCGCGTTTTTCTTCGATTGCGCGAACGTAGCGGGATTGGACTTCGTCTCGTTTTCACGAGTTGGCGGGATTGGACTTCGTCGCGCGGCCGAGGGAAACAAGCGCTCCGGGTTGAAGCGGAGAGGGCCGATGAAAATCATTCGATTGTTTTTGGTGTTTGCCTCGGCGAGTTGCGGCGTGGATGCAGAGGTCCGGCGTTCGATGCTTTATAACTGTAACTCCATTATCGGTCCGATCGGATCGAATCACCCTGTCAACTGCGATGCCGTGGGGATGAACGCGATTGCTGCTTACAACTTGATGTCAACTTTGCCTTGGTTCGTTGCGAGCTTGGCTGACATTGATCAAATCCGAATCCGCGAAGAAGCATACTGGTGGGTTAGTTGGTCAGACCAGGCAAAGATCGGGGTGACCGTCGGGCCTCTTCTGGATGGTGCGCAGATCGAGATTGATAGCGGAATGAAGAGCCTTGCCCACGAACTGGAACATGTCAGGCTGCACCGCCTCATTGGGGATTACGATGGAAATCACCGTTGGTGGCACGTGACGGGGCAGGATCAGCGAGATCAAATCTACCGACAGCAAGCGATCAAGCCGTGAAGGGGTTAATTCGAGAATTGAAACGGCAGAGCCTGGACGACGTGCTGGTATCGAGCGTGCAGCTCGTCGACATTCCGAGCACTGAGATTGATGATTGCGTAACGAAAACTCCCGACGTCTTGGTCATAGTCTGAAAGGCGGGCTCCGGGTTGGCAGAGGACGTGGACGATCAGCCCTGGGTGCAGCGTCTCGAGGGGTTCCACCTCAACGGACGATGGCACCGAGACGACCTGCCCATTCGAGAAGCGCCGCATGACAAAACTGGCCGCGGCACGGTCCGGTCCCGCTCCGGGTTGCCAACGCACTGGTGTGCCCATCGCGATTTCCAGCTGAACCTCATACGGGTTCTTGCCATCGACCCGCTGATACAAATCCGCGAACTGATACGACATGCGGGGATTGACCTCGATGATAGAGACCGAATCTTGATCGGCGTTGTAGAACAGCTCGATGTTAAAGAGCGAATTGTTTAGCCCACAACCCTCGATCAGCCGGCTCGACAACTGCGCCATTCTCCTCTGCACGTCGGACGGCAAACTGGAGGGGTATTCAAAGCGCTGAAAACTGGTAGTACCCGGGTACATCACCGAGTCCACGATTCCGATGATCGTCGTTCGACCGTCCTGGACGAAGCCGTCAACCGTCACTTGTTGACCGCGAAGGGGACGCTCGCCGACGAAGTAGTGCGCCGCGACCCGACGGTCCGAGTACGCATCCAGCAGCTGTTGAAAGGGCCTCAGCAAGATATGCCCCCGGATCCGCTCGCGGAACCGAAAGGCGAGAGCACTCTTCAGCTCCTGCCGGTCGCGAACGAGCTGGGCCCGGATCGACATCGTGCCTTTGACCGGTTTTACGAAGAGGGGATAACCGAGGGTTGGATCGGCCGACCAGTTCAACGGATCGATTGCCTCGAATGCTGGCGTTCCGTCAGGCACCACCTGCCGCTGAATTTCGCGGCTGTAGAACTTGTGGCTCAACAGCACAACGTCTTTAACCGTCGGCCCAGGAAGTTCCAGCTCCTCGGCCAAAACGGCCGCGAGCATACAACCTGGGTAGTCGCCCGTGCCGATCACACCGGCCAAGCCGCAATCGCGATAGCGCTGCACCAACCGGCGATGGTAGCGGAAGATGTCGAAGGTCAGTGCCTTCCAGGCACTCGGTGTCTCCAGCAACTCCTCACCCTCGAAAGCGAACTGATGGCCGTTGACCACCTCCGGGCGAGCCAGGGCCATTTTGTCCCAGGCGTTTGGGCAGAGAACCAGGAACCTCTTCTTCCTCATTCCACCCCCAAGTCTCTCGCGATTTTGGAGATCAGCGCTCCGTAATGCTTCTTTTCTTCCCCGAAGAGCTCCCGAGCGCACCGATCATCCCAGGCCAGCTCGAATCCTCTGTTTACCGTCCAATCGAACATGTATTTTTTTTGATCCTTCACCAGCCCAAAATGCGAAGTGCGAGAGCGTGAGGGATGGCCGGCCCAAAGCAGCCAACACGGTCGAGCCCGCGAGCCGAGCATTGAGCTTCCAAAAGTGGGGCGCGCGGTTTCGATTCCGAGCAGGTCCAGAACCGTGGGAAGAACGTCGAGGTGGCTCGAATAGGGAATGGCTTGTGGCTTCAGACGCGGATGGGAGATCACACAGGGAACCATCACCTGCTCCTTGACCACCGCGCTTCCGTGTGAGTGGTAGCCGAATTGGCCGAACGACTGACCATGGTCGGCGGAAACCACCAACAGGGGCGCGCCGGTTTGCCCGAGGTCAGCGAGCTTGGATGCAAATTGTGACAGATGAGAGTCAGCTTCCTCCAAACCGTTCAGGAACCGACCCAGATCCGTAGCGGAGTCGAAGTGCCGAAAGCTGGCTGGGTCGCTCAAGCGATAGGGAACGTGGGTGTTGTTGGTGTGAACGTGAAGAAACCAGGGTCTTCCGTCGGTGAGCAATGGGGCCAAGTGGTGCCAACCGTGGGTGAGCAAGTCCGCGTCGCTGATTAGCGCGCGAGATCCATTTCGAAGAGCTGCAGAGTCGAGAACACATTCGAAGCCGGCGCGCTCGAGCAGCTCGCGCAATCCGTACGTTCGCGTGTCACACGAGCTCAGGTAGACGGTCCGATATCCGGTGCGACGCAGCGCCTCGATTGGAGCAAAGCCGCCCTCTTCGGTGTAGCTGCTGGCGTAGAGCAGGACGTGGGCGTTGTTGGTCAGCGAAGACAGGGCAAAGTGCTGCTCGCAGCAAATGCCCGATTCCAGCAGGCGATTGATGAAGGGAGTGCGTGCGGTTCCTGAGGAGAACGCGGCGAGATAATCCCTCGCCATCGATTCGACCGTCCAGAGCAGGACGTTCTGCCCACCCAAAAGCCCGTGCCAAGCGCTGCGCGAGGCTAACCGCGGCCGAAACTCTGGAAGCGAACCGTCCGCGGCGGGATGCTTGGCGAGCCTGGGAGGTCGGCGCGGCCACAGAAAGGGCCGAATCAGTCGCGATCCAGGTTCTTGACTCGACAGCACTGCCAGCCAAGACAAGGCTGCGGCGGTTGCGAAAATGGCCAAGACACCGGCTTCGATCCGTACCGCCGCCCAAGCTAAGCCGAGCGCGAAAATTGCGCCGCGCGCCGAGGTAAAGGAAAAGGCCGCCCACCCAGCGTAAAGAGCGAGCAACGCAGTCACCACCGGGCTCGACGCTTGTACAAACAGCCGCTCGCAATGAAGAACAAGCGCGATCGCGGGCAGAGCGGTGAAGGCCAGGCGCTCTCTGAAAAACCGGCGAGCTGACCCCATCTCGGTTAGCTCCCGATAGAGAGTGGAAGTCACCGCCGTGCCGATGCCGGTGGGGCCAAGTTCGATGGTGAAGACGCGAAAAAGCACCACGTCCAGCCACAATGCGAAAAACGCGAGCACCGCAACGGCACAGGCTGCGACTCCCACCGGCCCATCAGTCGGCAGGGATCGAAGGCCGAGCTCGAAAAGGATCACCCATCCGAAATCTTCCAGTCCCGGCAAACGTGCTACCCCCCAGCCGTTGAATTTGACGACATAGAGGATGGTCAGCAGCAATGCCCCGTATAGCGGCGCATCGGCGAGGGCGTTCCAGGAACTCAAGTCGCCCTCGCACGCGGGTCGACCGGCTTCGACCTCCAGAGTTGGAGGTAGCTCCAGCCATACCAGGCGACTACCGCGAGAAGAAGAGCGTGGACAATTGGACCAGGCAGATGAAACCAGAGCCAAGCACAGGCGGCTGCCACGCATACGAGCTCGACCGCCGCGACCTCGCGAGCGTGGTAGCGCAGGTCCCAGTAGGAGATGGAACTGATGAACCGATAGTTGCTCAAGGGCCAGAAGTGCCGGTGCGCGTCTTCAACGTGGATCGGCAGATCACCAAGCGCGTGCAGAAGAGCGCTGACGAAGAAGTAGATGCCAAAGGCCGAGTGCAGAGTCAGTGAGAGCGCCAAACCTGCGGCACCTAGCGGAAAGGAGTGCATTCCGTGGATCAGATTCTGCCAAAAAGGACGCTGATAGTGATCGCGCCAGATCACTTCTTCGGGAAGGTGGTGAAGGTAGTGCTCGCGCAGATACAGGACCACAATCGGAACGTCCGGAAGAATTGCGCCCAACAGGATGGGTAGGGCCGGGCCGGAGCCACCTACCGCGTTGATCAAGCTAAGGTTGATGACCGCATGACCTGGGGTCTGCACCGCTGCTGCCAACTATAGCCGCTAGCGAGACAAAGGCGAGTGTTGAGCCCCCTCGACGCGCACGCTCGTGCGTTTGCGAAAGCGCTGTCGTGGACCGCTGACAGAATCGGCTTTCGCGGATGCCGTGAGTAGCTCCGCCTGACAACGCAGCGCCTGAATCAACTCTGCTGTAGCGGGCGAGAGTGGTGCTGAGCGACTGCGCCTTACAAGGGCGCTGTCCCTGAAAATGGGTCCCAGGCCACGGACCGCCACTTCAGTCACCGTGCCACTCTCCAACGGATCGGCGATATAGGTTCGTGTAAAGAATCCCACGCCCACGCCATGCGTCACCAGGTGTCGTGCGGTCTCCATCGGCACCTCGATTGCGGTCCCGGTCCGCTGGGCGAGCGCGCTGATTTTGGGGTGGTACGTTTGCCACCACCGTAGCCGAAGCAGTGGCCGCGCTAGGCGAGACAGCTCGTCCTGCGTCACCGTCCGGCGCACTGCGAGCTCGTGCTTGGGATGAGCGACCAGAAGCACCGGCTCATGAAAGACGAACAGAGGCGTCAGCTCTGCCTCGACTGCTTCCGTACAGGGCCACGCAATCAAGGCCAGCTCGATGATTCCATCGAGCAACAGCTCGACCAGCACCTCATGGTCGGCCGACTTGAGCGCGCAGTCCACGTTGGGATGAGACCGAATGAATTTCGCGAATGCAGGCCCAACCAACCCCGCGGCAAGCGAGCCCAGCGTGCCGAGCCGAATCTTGCCTCGCTGACCCGTTTGAGCCAGGCGTGCCACCTGCACTCCCTCGCGAAGCACCTCCAGGACTCGCCGTGCGTAAGGAAGAAAACTCTCGCCGAGAGTCGTCAGCCGGATTCGCCGACCTCGGCTGAAGAGGATGCCTCCCACTGCCTCTTCCAGTCCCTGGATTCGTGAGCTCACTGCCGGTTGACCAATTCCCAGCCCGATTGCGGCGCGGCTGAAGCTGCCCTCGCGAACCACCCGTTCAAATGCAATCAATTGGTCGAGTTCCATCGGACTCATTTCTATCGAAAATATCGATGCAAACTATTCATTTGATTGCGTTGAAGCATATCTGAAACACGAATACCGTGGGTCTCATGATCCGAATGGCAAGGGCAGAAGACGCAGAGGCGATCGCGAGTATCTACCGACCGATCGTCGCGACTACCGCGATCTCATTCGAGCTCGTTCCACCGACTGTCGAGGAAATCAAGCAGCGCATTTTTACGAATGCGCAGTTCGCGCCCTGGTTGGTGTTCACGGGCACTAACGATCGAGCCTTGGGCTATGCATACGCGTCAAAGCATCGCGAGCGAATGGCGTACCAATGGTCAGTTGACGTCGCGATCTACGTGGATCCAGAGCAGCACCGGCGCGGAATCGGTCGCGCGCTCTACACCTCGTTAGCCGCGCTCTTGCGCCTCCAGGGCTACTATGCAGCGCACGCCGGCATCACCCTGCCCAACCCGGCGAGCGTCGCGCTACACGAATCACTCGGCTTTCGGCCAGTCGGGGTGTACTGGGCAGTCGGTTACAAACTTGGGGCCTGGCACGATGTGGGTTGGTGGCAGTTATCACTGCGCGAGCGTGCCGGTGAACCCTCACCTCCACGCTCCGTTGAAGAAGCCCAGCGCAATCCGGGATGGGACAGCGCCCTTCGAGCCGGTGTAAGCTCGAGGCCGGTAGGGCTGTAGCGAGCCGAACAATCTCGGTTGAAGATGATACGGGAGTTTTCTTGCTCATTTTACAGCTCGTACCTATCTAAACCCGCGCACGCGCGATTCGAGGCTGGTCGAAATCGCAAAAGGACAGGGTCATGAAACGCTTGAGGGTGGTCATTGGGATTGTTGGGATTGCGGTGCTTGTGGCACCGGGGATGTCGAATGCAGAAGGCATCGGGCTGCGGCTCGGCCTCGAATCGCCGCTCTATACGCACGCGGATCAAAACGGGCAGAGCGTCTCATTCTCGATCGGAGACACATTTCAGCCCGCCATCAATGCGTTGGTCGAGTATTACATGAACAGCTTTGTTGCTCTGGGCTTGGAGGGCAGGGAAGGCTTTCTCGCCACCGGGAGCAACCCCACGGTCACTGGTTGTGTAGGGGGCATCTGCAAGTATCAGCGAACCGGCACTTACCTCGGTCCGAATCTGACCATCGATCTGGCGCCAATCCCGATCTTTCTGCGTGCGGGCGTTCCGTTCCATCTCGAGCCGAGCCCCTTTCACTTAGATTTTCGCGCGGCCGGAGGCCTGAAGTTTGGCGTACCGTTCATCTCCTTCTACGCTGAGGTTGTGGCCGATTTCCCACTCGCTGGAAGCGGAGTAAACGCATTCAGCAGCCAGGAATTTGGAATCGGGGCTGGAATCTGGCTCAAGTTGTAGCGGGCTACACCGCCTAGAGTTCCGCCGAGCGTCGCGGTGATTCGCGACCCATCCAATAAACAGTCACACCTCGGCCCACCGGCCGCTACCATGCTTCCACGCTCTAGGTGCATAGGCGCGGGCGGAAAAGAGTTCTTCAGCCCATCCGCCTTGTCGCGCACGGGGTGACTTTGGCTCTCAGTCGCAAGCCTTTTTTCCGTGAGTCTGCAACTGGCGAACATATGCCAGGCTGGTGCTCGTTCTATCGACCTGGCACTCGGAAAATGTCCTGACGTGATTGTTGCCTTTATGACAGCATTCACTAATGGACAAGGCAACACCTTACGATTACGAAGCTTACGGCAGAAAGAAATGGAACCGCCCTCTTGCCTGGCTGAACTTCGGTGTGCTCGCGATCGCACTTGGGCCCGTCCCCGCGTCCGCTTCACATCCGGGCCTTTGGTACGTCGCCTCGGATCTCCAGCAACTTCGCGACCGAAAGACGGGCACTCACGCGCCTATCTATGATCCACTCAGGCAAGGTACCGAGTACTTTCTAGGGAGCACGATTTCGCCGTCAGGGCGTGTGAGCTGGCCAGGCACCGGGAGAATCCTGGACCTCGGAGACCGTCGGGATATCGGCAATTCCCTGGTCGTGTTCGCTTTCGTTTCGGATCTCGCGGACGACGTCACTTACTTTGCGCTGGCCCGCACCTGGCTCCTGGCGGTCGCGAACTTCGGCGGCTTTGACCTGGATGGAACGCATGATTTGGTGCAGGCCCACCTGTTGGCGGGAGTCGCGATTGCCTACGACATCCTCGCCCCGTCGCTTTCCTTCGCAGAAAGGCAAGTCGTTCTCTCGGCTCTGTCCAGAAACGCGAATGAACTGATGAATGCCGGACGCGGCGGAATTTGGTGGGAATGGGAGTTCCTTCAGAACCACAATTGGATCAACCATGCTGCGGTTGGCCTCACCGCGCTCGCCACGTTGGAGGATTTGCCTTCGTCCAGTACGACACCGTGGCTTGATTACGCGGTTGAGAACGCGCAGAACGTCAAGGCATCGCTGGACAGCATTTCCGACGGGACCTGGCATGAGGGGTTTTCCTACGCCGCGTATGGCCTGACCTGGCATCTGCCCTTCGTCGCCGCCCTTCAACGCCTCACCGGGCTGGAGCTCGGAGACATCGGAATGGTTCGCGCCCACGGATCCACTCGAGCGCACGTGCAATTACCAAACGCAGCCAACCAGCACATTCTTGTACACGGGGATTTTTACGGCTTCTCGACGGACGAGGATTTGGTGGTCCTTCGTTATGCCGCCTCGCGGCTCTTGGACGGAATTGCCCAGGGCGTTGCCGATGCATGGGTGACATCGGTGACCCCGAGCACCTACGCCCCTGAGATGGCCCAGCGGGTGTTCGAATACCTCTTCTACGAACCGGCGGTAGCCTCAGTGAACCTGCGCACGCTGCCGCTCGACTGGTTCGGTGCGGACCAGCAGGCCGCCGTATTTCGAAGTGGGTGGGAAGCCTCTGACTTGGTGTTCGCTTTGAAGAGCGGCGCGTTCGGCGGCACCTCGGCTCTAAATCGAATCGTCAACAACCAGCCACCCTACGGCGGCCTAAATTTCGCCCACGATCATGCGGACGACAATGGATTCTACCTCTACGGGAACGGAACCTGGCTCGCTCCCGAGGCGGCGGGCTACTACATTGGCCATCCTGAATCGCCTGGACCGCAGGCAAACCGAGCGGTGTTCCACAACTCATTGTTGGTGGACGGCAACGGCCAACTCGGCGAGGGCGTCCGGACAAACGGAGACGAGCATTTCGTGTACAGCTGGTTCACCCAGCGCTCCGGGCGAATCTCAGCCTTTGGATCCACCGATCATTTCGCTTATACGGTCGGCGAGGGCGCGCAACTCTATCCCAGCTCGCTTGGACTCTCTGGGTGGAGTCGCCATGTTCTTTTTCTGGATCGCAAGTGGATCGTATTGCGAGACGTGATCCAATCCAGCCAGAGTCACATTTACTCCTGGCTCTGCCACCTGATGGAGGGAGTAGCTCGGGAGGGCAGCTGGCTGCATGGTTACGAGCGAAATGGACAAGCTCTGGGCGTGGCCATCCTGTCACCCACCGAATGGCAACTGGCGGTGGAACCACAGTCTCCGGTGAATATCTCGCGCCTCAATCCAAGCGGATCGGTCTTCGCTGCCAAAGTCGCGAACACGGCAAGCAGTCGCGACATGACGTTTCTCACTGCGCTGGTGCCGATCTCCGAAGCCGCCTGGGACAATCGTCCGTCGATCACCGCGCTCGATCCGGTTCAACCGGAAGCGGGGCTCTGGCTGTCCGATGGGCCACGCATCGCTGCTGCCCTTTTCAATGACCTGCCGACCGGCTCGCGCAATATTTCAGGGTTGCAACTCGACGGCTTGACCGGGGTGGTTGAGTACCTCAACGGAATTCCTTCTCGAGTTCTCCTGGTGCGCGGAACGCGGATCAGCGATAGCTACCGGCTCGTCGCGTCCCAAGCGGCACCAACGGAGATTCTGGAAGCCGATGGGCTGGCAGGGGAGACGGTATCCATTTCCGGCGATCTGTCGCAACAGTTTCGGATCTATGCGCCCGCCGCGCTGCACCTTTTGAGAAGTGGCGTCGAAATCCCGTTCTCCCGCGAGGCGGAGTACATCGTCGTGCCTAGTCAGGACTCACCTCGCGAGCACGGGGTCGACGCAGGCACGCCACCGAACCCGGGCCCGATTGGCACCGCGGGCTCGAGCACGACCGCACCTGCCGCCCTTCAGGCCTCGGCCACCGGCTGCTCGGTTCGGGGGCTCTCTCATTCCCCAGCCTCCTGGCTGGTGCTGGCAATGGCAGCGGCGCTGGCTCGCAGTATCGCGCGAGCGCATTTGCGCCGACGACGGATGGCGACAGCTCAATACGCGGTGGAAGTATGTGGTTTGTCGTCCCGCTCGAGCAGTCGACTCGCCAAGACTCTCAAAGGAGGCTGAAGGAGCCGGGTGAGCAACGCCAGTTGGAGGGAACCGCCGATCACCACAATCGCGAGTGCCCGCTGAGCTTGAGCACCAATGCCGTGTGACAGCGCTGCTGGCAGCAGGCCTAGCGTTGCGACCAAGGTTGTCATTAGCGATGCGCGGAACCGCTTGATCGAAGCTTCCCGAGCCGCTGCCTCCACCGACATGCCCTGTCTGTGCATCTGTTGATAATAAGTGACCATCAGCAGAGCGTCCTGAATGGCAATCCCAAAGATCGATACAAATCCCATTGCCGCTGATACCGAGAAATGTTCTCCGGTGATTAACAGCGCCAATATGCCTCCGGTGCACGCCACCGGAATGTTGACCAAGCTGATCACCGTGTCCAACCAGTTCCCCACTGCGGCGTAGACCAGAAAGCCAATCAGGAACAAAGTCAGCGGAATCATGATCTTGAGGCGATCCATCGCGTCGTGCAGTTCATTAATTTCACCCGCCCACTCCAAGCGTGTTTCCGGTGGAAGCGGCACCTTCGCGGCGATGTTGCTCCGGGCCTCCTCAATGGTGGAGTTCAGATCCCTGTTTCGTACTGAAAATTTCACTGGCGTGTAACGATGTCCGTCCTCGCGGAAGATGACCGAAGGGCTGTCTTCCTGCGTGATCGCCGCCAACTGACCTAATGGAATTTGGCTTCCGTCCGGGGACGCAACGGTAATTCTGCGGATCGCACTGATGCTGTTTCGATAGGGCTCGAGCCAACGGACGGTGAGGGCGAAGAACTTCTCCCGCTCGTAAACCTGGGTTACCGCCTGGCCGCCGATTGCGGCCTGGACAACAGCTTCGACATCACCGGTGTTCAAACCATAGCGCTCGCAAATCACTCGATCAGGGACAATCTTGATGCTCGGTTGACCCATCGACCGGAAAATACCCAAGTCTCGGATCCCTCTAACACCCCTCATCGCATCGTGAATGGCATCACCCGTCCCTTCGTTCTTGGCGATATCGGGCCCAATTACCTTGACCGAGTTCTCCCCCTTCACGCCCGAGAGTGCTTCCTCGACATTGTCGGAAATGTATTGCGAGAAATTGAAGACGACTCCGGGAAATTGATCTTGCAGCTCCTTTGAAACCTGCTCGGTAAGTTTCGCCTTGGTCAAACCGCGAGGCCATTGCTCGAAGGGTTTGAGCGGAGCAAACAACTCGATGTTTTGAAATCCGGCCACGTCCGTTCCGTCATCCGGTCGGCCTAACTGAGATACGACCGTTGTCACCTCGGGATGCTTGCGCAGAATCTCCCGCATGGGCCCCACCACCGAGGCGGATCGCTCGAGCGAGATCGAGATTGGCAACGTGGCGCGGATCCAGAAATTGCCCTCTTCCAGCTTCGGCATGAACTCTCGGCCGAGAAGGGGAAAGAGCACCACGCAAAGAAAGATAGGAATCAACTGGATGGCGAGAGTTCGCTTGGGTGCCCGCAACGCCAAATCGAAGAGTGGATCGTAGACGCGGTGCAGCGCCCGCATCAGGGCATTCTCCTTCTCCTCGACATGGAGCGGCATATGCCGGGACACAAGCACTGGGGTCAGGCTGAGTGCCAAAATGATCGCGCTTGCGATCGAGAAGGCATAGGTGTGGGCCATCGGTGAAAAGATCACCCCCGATACGCCGGTCAATGTGAAGAGCGGAAGAAAGGCAACCCCAATCACCAGTGTTGAAAACGCCATTGGGCGGCCCACCTCCCCAGCGGCGTTCAAAATTCGGTTGATCATCGTCCCCTCGCGCTTACCGCTGAGGTGCCGGAAGATGTTTTCCATCATGATGACCGTCGAATCGACCACGATCCCGAAATCCACGGCGCCCAAGGAAATCAGATTGGCCGGTGTCCCGGTGCCCACCATGCCAATAAAGGCGCAGAGCAGCGCCAATGGAATGTTCACTGCGGTGATCAAGGCGGCGCGCAGATTTCCTAAAAACGCAATCAGTACCAGGACCACCAAGCCCATCCCAACCACCAGATTCTCCAGCACGGTGTGCGTAGTAACGGAGACCAACTTGCCGCGATTGTAGTAGGGCTCAATCTCCATCCCCGGCGGCAGGATGTGGTTTTCGCGGATGTACTCCACTCGTTTCAAAACCCCTTCCAGGGTGGGTTTAGTTTGCTCGCCGTAACGCATCAGAACGATGCCTTGGACGACGTCGGAATCGCCGTCCTTCCCAACCATTCCCAGGCGAGGTGCGTGTCCGATTTGGACCCGGGAGACGTCTTTGACTCGAACTGGAATGCCCTTCTGCTCCAGGATGACGATCTCTTCGATATCTTTCGTGGATTGAATCAACCCGATTCCACGAATGGTGAAGGCCTGATCTCCAAGGTTCAGGCGCTGGCCTCCCACGTTCTGATTGCCGTTGGAGATGGCGGCGTTGAGTTGCGCCAACGTGACGTTTCTCGCGCGCAAGCGGAACGGGTCAACTTCGACGTGGTACTCTTTGATTTCACCCCCGAAACTGTTGACGCCAATCACTCCCGGTACCTGTTTGAATTGACGGTCTAAAATCCAGTCCTGTGCAGTTTTCAATTCGGACAGGCTGTAGCCTTTGCCGCGCAAGACGTAACGGTAGATTTCGCCAATTGCGTTCCAGGGGGAAAGCTGGGCGGTAATTCCCGCCGGCAGCTGGACGAACTGCAGGCGATTAATGACCTCCTGCCGGGCGTCCTTGTAGGACGTTCCCCATTTGAAATAGCACTTCACGTCGGACAGCCCGAACAGCGACTGTGAACGGACGTGATCCAGCCCCGGCATGCCCGAGAGTCCGATCTCCAAAGGAATGGTGACGTAGCGCTCTGTTTCCTCGGCGCTCCAACCAGGTGGTTGAACGATCACCTCCACCATTGGTGGAACCGGATTGGGATAGGCCTCGATATCCAATCGCTTGAATGCAATCAGTCCAGCGACCAGGACAGTGAGTGCCAGAGCGAGGACCATCATCCGCTTCTGCAGTGCGTAGCCGACGAGTCGCCGTATCATCGAATTGGTTGGGCTAGAGAAAAGCGGTCAAGAAGATCGCGTTCTCCACCACCACCTTATCCGCCGCCGTAAGGCCGTCGAGAATGGGTATCGGATTACCGCTTGACTCTTCGTTTACCACCACCCGACGGCGCTTGAAGACCCGCCGCCCATCCGGCTTCTTGCCGCTCTCCACAAGCACGTAGGTATCGTTGCCCAGCCTCAACACCGCCGGGCGCGGCAGCGAAAGTCCCTCCCGGCGCGGGCCAGAAATGTTGATCGCCTCGTACATCTCCGGACGCAGCAGCTGATCCGGATTCGAGAGAACACAGCGCACTCTCGCGGTGTGCTGCAACGGATCCAGGGTGTCGGAGACCCAGTCCACCTTTCCTTCGAATGTTTTTCCAGGATAGCCATCCACCGTCACCCGTACCGGTGCTCCTGCTTCGACGTTGTGCAGATCCGCTTCGTAGATGTCGCCAAACAGCCACAGCTCGCTGGTATTGCCGATGGTGAACAGCTCTGGCGAGGTGCTCGCGCCGGAGTACTGGCCCTGAACTTCCAGCCCCGGATTGACGGTCCGGGCCACCACTTCACCCTCAATTGGGCTTCGCAGAGTGTACTCCTGAGTGACCCGATCGACCGTTCCAGATCCAAATAGCCGCGTTTTCTGCAAGGCCCGCTCCAACTCTGCCTTGGCCTTGCCATAGTTGTCTTGCGCCATTTCCAAGTCGCGTCGGGCTCCGGCATTCAACGCGTAAAGCTCCTTCTGTCGATTGAACTCGTGTTCGGAGGCAATCACGTCCGCTTGTGCTTTCAACCGGTCCGCAAACGCAGTTCCGACATCAGGCGAGAGCAATTTGAGAAGCGGATCGCCCTTCTTCACGCATTGCCCTGGCTGCGCCAGGACTTGCGTCACCCGGCCCGTCACCGGAGAGAAGACATGGGTCACCAGCAGGTCGCTGAAGGTGAGCCGCCCCCCCGCCGCAATGTGGGTTTCCAGCGGCCCGTAGCTTGGGGCTTCCACCCGAATCCGCGCGGACTGCAGCTGCTCGTCGGTCAACCATACTTCGTCATTGGGCTGCTCCCGGGTGATGGACCCTTTCACCACCACTTTTTCACCGGAAGACAATCCCTCCAAAATGGCGACCAGACCCCCAGGCACCTGCTCTCCGATCCGGACTCGTCGCCTTTTGAAGATTTGTCGACCGTCTGCCTTTTGACCCACGTGCACGAAGAGGAAGGATTGCTCATTGATCGGAACCACCGCATCGGCTGAGAGCGCGACGGCGCGCTTGGAGTCGGTGGAGATCAGGACGGTTCCGAACATCTCCGGCTTCAGTGCATGGTCCGGATTGGGCAAAGCACAGCGGATCTTTGCGGTGCGCATTGCCGGATCCAAGGTGGTGGAGATCCACTCCACCTTTCCTTCGAACGATCGGCTGGGATAGGCAAGGACCTTGAGTAGAACGGTGCTTCCTTCCTTGACTCGGGCAAGCTCACTCGCCGGGATGTCGGCGAACACCCAGACATGGTCGATAGCGCCAATGGTGACCAGCTCGACCGAGGTTCCGCCAGAGTACTGCCCTTGAACCTCCAGTCCCAAGTTGGCGAAGCGATCGACCACGACTCCATCGATCGGGCTGCGCAGCATGTACTCCTGGGTCACGCGGTCGACGGAGCCCGATTTGAGCAAGGAAGCTTTCTGACGGGCGCGTTCCATCTCGGCGCGCGCCTTTCGGTAGTTATCCTCGGCCGTTTCGAAATCTCGCCGCGAACCGGCATGAACTTCAGCGAGCTGTTCCTGGCGATGAAATTCATGCTCGGCCGCGATCAAGTCGGCTTGCGCCTTGACCAAATCCGCAAAGGCGGTGCCGACGTCGGGAGAGATGATGGCCAGCAGAGGCGCACCCTTTTTCACGCGCTCCCCTCGCGCCGCGATGAGTCTGCTGATCCGACCCGTGACGGGAGAAAGCACGTGGGACACTTGCAGATCATCGAAAGCGATCCGCCCGCCAGCGTGAACGAATTGAGGAAGATCTTGCTCTTTGGCTTGCGCCAATCGAACCGAGGACTTCTCCATCTGTTCGTTGGAAAGCCACACTTCATCTTCGGGCGGAGCCTCGGCGACCTCCGTACGACGGCAGCCAATTGCCAGCAGCAGCGCCGCGATCGGGATCCAACGATCGGAAAAGCGGCCGATCATTGCTTTGGCCTTTCCGGCCCAATCGCTTGTTGAAGCTGGAACACCCACGTCCAATAGCCAGCCAGGTCCTGCTGGTATTCAAGGTTGGTGGCGATATACGTCCGTCGGGCATCGAGGTACTCGAGCAACGAGGCCGCGCCCTTCTGGTACTGAATGAAAACCAGATCCTGAGCGCGCTTTGCCCACTCCAACAGACCGCCCTGCTCCATTCGCTTTACCAACGCCTCCCAGCCCTTGAACGCTGCCCAGGCGGCCTCCACGTCGGCTACGACCTGGGCCTCCAACTTCGCGACGAGCAACCTTTGCGCTCTCAAATCAGCATTCGCTTTCTGAATTTCGCCCTGTTGCTGGTAGAAGATAGGCAACGTCGTGGTCAGGCCGATGGTGACTGTCGGCGGGGTGACTTGCAGCGACTGGGGGTCGGTTCCCTGGACGCTATATCCGAGCGAAAGGCCAATATCGGGGAAGCGCATTCGCTTTGCCAGCGCGACCGAGTTTTCGGCGCGCGACACTTGGGCTCTGGCTGCCCGGAGATCGGTGCGGTTTTCCATCGCGATCGTCAGCAGTGAGGTGGCAGATGCTTCAGCGAATTGCAGTGGAACGGAGTAGTGCAGAAGCTGCTCGCCGGAAACTTCGAAGTCAGGAACCGGCCCGCGTACCCCAAGCAGAAATGCCAATCCCACCTTGGCCTGCCTCAAGGCCTGTAAGGCGGAGTCGACCGCCTGCTCCGATTCCAGGGTAGCGGTTTGCACCCGAGCCAGGTCCGCCTGCGAAATCGCGCCAAGGTCGTACCTGCTTTTGGTGAGAGACAGGAAGTTGGTCGACGTGTCTCGGGTCTCGCGAGCCAATCGCAGCGTCCGGGTGGCAAGCTCGGCTTGCAGGAACTGCTGCTTGACGATTGTGATCAGCGTGCGCTCCGCGTCCATCCGGGAGCTCCTGGCTGCGTTGAGTGCCGCCCCAGCGACGCTCTTGCGAAGTCCCCGTTTTCCAGTCAACCAGTCTTCGAGCGCGTTCGAATCCCCGATGCTGGCGGTGAACAGGGGAGGACCGAAGAATCTGCAGCCCGAAGTGCCCCCGGGACACTCAATCGATTTTCCGAAGCTGCCGGAAGCGGAGGGATTAAAGATCCCGCTGGCAATTCGGAGATCGCCTTCAGCGCTTTGCACCATCGCGTCTGCGATCAGGAGGTCAAAGCCCTTCTTCCGAAAGCGCTCGAGCGCCTCTTCGAGGGTTAGCGATTGCGGCAGCGGCTCGGGGGGGGGAACGACGTCCTGGCAGAACCCCACACTTGGGAGGACCGCCGCCCACAGCACTCCGGACAGGAAGAGTGCCGCGCCTTCGCGCTTGTTCGGAAGATGGAGAGGGATTGACACGGCCTGCCGCCCAATGAGAGCAAGATGCAGGCCCAGTCGATCTCCAGGGGGCAACCCTCATCGCCCTTCAACCAAGTCCGGGTTTCTGCGACATTTTGTCGCGGTCGGTGCGATCGTTTGCCGCGGACTTCCCCCAGGTTTTTCAAAGGTCGCGGGTATAGGTGTTGCAAAATCCCGGCCTGATCTGTGCAAAGTGCGAGACCTAAGTACCGTCCGGAGGATGATGCGATGGAGGGTAGGGCCTCCATTTTGGTCGCCGAAGATGATGACCTAACGCGCGAACTGCTGGTCAAGGTTCTGCGACGCAATGGTTACGAGGTGGTCGAAGCCGTCGATGGCGCCGACGCAATGGAGAAATTGCGAACCGCGAGCTTCGATCTGGTGCTGTCGGATATCCAGATGGCCCGGATCAGCGGAATGGAGTTGCTGGAACAGGTCCAGAAGGTGGCGAGAGACATTCCGGTGGTGCTGATCACCGCTTACGCCGAGCCCGGGGCAGCGATGGACGCCATTGCCCGCGGCGCCGCCGACTACCTGGCCAAGCCAGTTGATGTCATCGCCCTGCGCACGACGGTGGCGAGAGCGCTCGAGCGAAGGCGGCTCACCGGGGAGAATCAGCGGCTTCGCAGCGAAGCAGCTGGCAAGAAAACCTTGATCGGGACCAGCCCCGCGATGCTCGAGCTGTACAAACAGATTGCCCAAATTGCGCCCACCAACGTGACGGTTTTGATCGTCGGCGAGAGCGGCTCGGGGAAGGAGCTGGTGGCGCGGACCATCCACGAAAGAAGCCGGCGAGCGGACCGGCGCTACATTGCGGTGAACTGCGCCTCCGTCGCGGAAGGGATTTTGGAAAGCGAGTTGTTCGGTCACGAGCGGGGGGCGTTCACCGGGGCCCATTCGGCCAGGATTGGCCTGTTCGAAGAGGCCAACGGTGGAACGGTTCTTCTGGATGAGGTGGGAGACGTCGCCGCCAAAATGCAGGCGCAGCTACTTCGGGTCCTGCAGGAGGGAGAGGTTCGCCGGGTGGGCAGCAGCACCTCCATTCCGGTCGATGTGCGGGTTTTGGCCGCGACCAATCGAGATTTGAATATCGACGTTGCAGAGAAACGGATGCGCGCCGATCTATTTTATCGTCTGAACGTGGTGACGCTGCGCATCCCTCCTTTGCGAGAGCGCGGGGACGATGTGATCGCCTTGTCCCATCACCTGGTCGCCCGAAATGCGGCAACCCTGGGGCGTCCGATACCAGAGATTGCTCCAGAAACGTTCGAGCGACTGCGCACTTACCCTTGGCCGGGAAATGTACGCGAGCTCGAGAATGCGCTCGCGCGAGCCGTCGCGATGTGCCAAAGGTCTGTGCTGCTGCCCGGGGATCTCCCGCCGCTCGTCTCCGGGGAACACGCCACGGGCGATCGGCAAGCGATCGATCGCGACTGGCCGACGCTCGCCGAGCTGGAGCGGCGCTACATCAGCCACGTTCTTGAACGGACCGGCGGCAACAAGACCGAAGCTGCCTCCATTCTCGGCGTCGATCGGCGAACTTTACAGCGGCAAGAGCAGGAGGAGAATGAATAACGCTTGGAGTCAGCCCCGATGCCGCTAGGGGCCGCATTGGTCGGCGACCCCACACCCGCCACTCGACCGACACTAAGTGCGGTCCCCCGCAGCTGGCCGGTCCTGGTGGCGCTCGGCCTGGTCACTTTGCTGCTGCTGACGATGGTGGCCGCCGATCTCTTCGTTGCCGGCAGCGTCGCGGAACGGACCGCCGAAATCGTGGACGATGAACAGCGGTCGATCGAATTGGTCGACGACCTGCGGCAACAAGCAAGCCGGCTGGCGTCTCCTTCATTGACCGGGGCGGAGCTGTTGCAAGTGCTCGAGCGGATTGCGGCGGACATCCGGGCCTATGAGCCACTGACCGATCAGCCGGGAGAACACGAAGAATGGACGGTGCTGCGTCGCGCGCTGGAAGACCTTCAGGCCCGAGTGTCTGCAGGGCAGGGGGTCGGATTGGAGCGACAGGTTATTACGATCGGCGAATCGATCGACCGGTTGGTGCAAATCAATCGCGAGGCAGCGCATCGACAAGCGGACGCGATTCGGCAAGTGCATCGCCGGGCGATCGCGGTGGATGCCGCGATTGGGCTGCTCACCCTCGCGCTCGTGACCACCATCGTTGGAGTTCTGCTTCGAGTGCTCAAGCGGCAGAGGAATCTGGTTGAAAGCCACATTTCACTCTTGGGGGAGAGAAATCGCGAGCTGGATGCATTCGCCGGCCGCGCCGCACACGATTTGCGAGTGCCGTTGAACCCGATTCGTGGATACGCCGATCTTCTGCTAACCGGTCACGAGTCCCCGGACGAGGTCCGGGGAATGGCTGCGCGCATTCGGATTGCGGTGGACCGGATGTCACGGATCATCGACGACATGCTCGATCTTTCCCGGGCGGGTCGTGCGTTGGTCGGCGAAGCTTCGCCGGCCCGGGTAGGCGCGGAGGTTTTGGAGGAGATGGGAGCGGAGCTGATCGACGCGGAGGTGCACACGGAGCTGACCGACGAGAAGGTGGCATGTGCCCCCGGGGTCTTGGCTCAGATTCTCAGGAATGCGGTGTCGAACTCGATCAAATTTCGATCGCATCAGAGAAAACTCAAGCTCCATCTTAGCTCGGTGAGCACCCCGACCACGATCGAACTGGCAATCGAGGATAATGGCATCGGGATCGACGAGGAGAGTGCTGAGCACGCTTTCGAGCCGTACTATCGAGGTCGCCAGGATCGCGAAGTTCCCGGACACGGCCTCGGCCTGGCGATTGTTCACCGGGCTGCGAAAGCGCTGGGCGGAGAGTGCCACATCTCTCGAACTGCGCCGGAGGGTACCCGGATCACCGTCTCTCTGCCGCGCGCAAGCTGAACGTCAATCCCTGTTGACGCCAAACCCGGGCTGGTGTCAGACCAAGCTGGATCCGGGAGTTATACTCTGCGCATGTCGGACAGTCTTGATCTGCAAGCGCTTCGTCAAGCCCTCGAGGAGGTGGATCGCGAGATTCTGCGTAAACTCAAGAGCCGGATGGAGCTGGTTGAGCGCGTCGCCCGGGTGAAGCTGGCCGCCGCGATTCCGTTTCGCGATCGGCTCCGCGAAGAGCAGGTGTTGGGCCGAGTCCGCCAGATTGCCACCGAGCTCGGTTTGGACCCATACGAGATTGAGCGTCTTTTTCGCATCGTAATGGACATGTCCGTCTCCCGGCAGCAGTCTCACCTGCATAGCATGGAGAACCTCCCGCTCCGGGTGGCCTATCAGGGCGTTGAGGGTTCGCCTAGCCATCTCGATGCTCAGCGCCGTTTTCGCGGCCGACCGGGAGGAGCGCTGTTGAGCGGGCACCAGGGTTTTAAGGAAGTAGCGGGTGCGGTGCGTAGCGGACAGGCGGATCTTGGCGTTCTTCCAATCGAAGAGTCGAAGGCGGGCAGCATCAACGAAATCTATGATCTGTTGCTCGAGGGAGGGCTGACGATCACGGCCGAGCTTTTTCCAATCCCAAACCTGGCCAACCATTACACCCGGTACGTCGAGATCTCGCGCGAAGCGCTGCCTTGCCCTCCTGGGATTTCGTACAAAACCTCCCTCGTGCTCGTCCTTGACGACCGGCCTGGCGCTCTGCGCGAGGTGCTCGCCTGTCTGGCAAACCATCAGCTCAATCTGTCGAAGCTCGAGTCCCGTCCGGTTCCGGGACTACCGCTTCGCTATCGCTTCTACGTTGACTTGGACGGTCATTCCGGGTCTCAAGAAATCGAAAGCGCGCTCACTGAGCTTCGAGGGATTGTCGCGGATCTGCGCTCGCTGGGGACCTACCCGCGCGGCGACGTCCAATCGCAAGTCCCTTCTGCGCCTGGGGCCTAGCATGCGAGTGGCGTTTCAAGGCGAGCCGGGAGCCTACAGTGAAGAGGCGGTTCGGCTTTTGGAGGGCTCGAGTGTCGAGCTCTTGCCACGGAGAACCTTTCAACAGGTCTTCGAGGCAGTTTCCACCCGCTCGGCGTCTGCAGCCGTCATTCCAATCGAGAATTCGATCGCTGGACCGGTGATCGAGAATCAAGATCTTCTTCTCCAATATCCCTTTTCTGTCACTGGCGAGGCGATCGTCCGGGTACGCCACTGCTTGTTGACCCGAGCATCGCGGCCGCTCGCGTCGCTGAAGACGGTTCACTCCCACCCTCAAGCCCTTTCGCAGTGCGGGCGGTTCATTGAAGCAAACCGGTTATTGCCGCGTCCGGAGTACGACACGGCCGGCAGCGCCAAGCTTTTGGCCGAAGGTGCGCTTCCGTCTGGAGCCGGGGCCATCGCCAGTCGCCTGGCCGCGGAGATCTATGGCCTTGAGGTGCTGGCCGAGGGAATCGAGGATCGGGAGAACCACACCCGATTCTACCGGATCGGCCCTAACCCGCTGCCCGCGGAACGGGGTCGCAAGACGACGATTGCTTTCGCCATTCCAAACGCTCCGGGGCAATTGTCCCGAGCGCTCGGTTCGTTCGCGCGGCGCGACATCAACATCTATCGGCTGCACTCGCGGCCGGATCCGCGCCACGAATGGAATTACGTCTTTTATCTCGAGTTCGAAAGCTCAGCGTCCGATCCTCGGTGCGCTGAGGCGTTGGCAGAGCTTGGAGCGCTCGCGACGATGGTGCGCAACTTCGGCAGCTTCTAGCGAGCGCTGCCATTCGGTCGCGGGCTTTGACTCGTACTCTTACTTGGCGAGCACGTAGGTGCCTGGGGCATCGGACAACGGACGATAAGCCTTGCTGCCTAGCGTTGGTGGCGCGCGCCGAGTACCCGCGCGCTCGCCAATCCAACGCGCCCAGTCCTCCCACCAGGTTTGCTGGTGCTTGGTCGCGCCCAACAGCCATGCCTCCGGATCTGCTGGGAGCTCTGGGTTGGTCCAGTGGACCGCGGTCTTGCTCGGCGGGTTAACGATCCCGGCGATGTGCCCCGAGCTGCTGAGCACGAATTTGATTTTCCCCGCGAGAAGTTGAGTCGTCTTGTATGACGACCGCCACGGTGCGATGTGATCTTCGACCGCCGCGAGGATGTAGACGTCCTGGTTCACCTTTGAAAGGACCAGCCGCTTGCCGCCGGTCGCCAGCTCACTGCGGGCCAGCCGATTCTCCTGGTAGAGGCCCCGCAAGTATGAGGTGTACATTTTGGCCGGCAGGCGGGTGCTATCGCCATTCCACGCGAGGATGTCGAAGGCCGGTGGCTCCTCTCCCATCAGCCAGTTCTTGGCGACGTAATTGAATACCAGATCATTGGCTCGCAAAAGGCTGAATGTGTAAGCCATCTCCTTCGCGTCGAGATAACCGCGTCGCTCCACCCTGCGCGAGATCGAAGCGACGCTCTTGGGATCGAGAAAGGCTCCAATTGGGCCGGGATCGCCGAAGTCAACCAGGGTGTTGAGGAGAGTCGTGCAGTTGATCCAGTCCTCCCCGGTCTGCGCCAGATACGCAAGCAGCATCGTAGTCAATGTTCCGCCGAGGCACAGACCAACGATATTCACCTTCGGGGCCTTAGTGATTTCCCGGATAATCTGAAGGGCTTGATGCGGGCCGCGAAGCAGGTAGTCGTCGAGCGTCAGCTCGCGCATTGAGTCATCAGGATTGCGATAGCTGATCATGAAGGTGGTGTGGCCGTGCTGGATCGCCCACTCCACGAAGCTACGGCCCGGGGCCAGATCCATGATGTAGTATTTGTTGATCCACGGCGGGCTGCAGAGCAGAGGAACCTCGTGCACGTCCGGCGTCTGGGGCGAGTACTGGATCAGCTCCATCAAGTCATTTTGGTAGATGACCTTGCCATGGCTGACCGCCAGGTTTTTCCCAACCTGGAAGCTGGAGGTGTCCACCTGCCTGGGCCATCCGCCGCGTTCGCGCAGATCTTGCCCAAATAGTCGCAAGCCACGCAGCAGGCTGCCGCCGCCGGTCTCCAGAGCTCGTCGCAACGCCGCCGGGTTGCTCCACAGATAGTTGGTGGGGGCAAGAGCGTCGACAATCAGCTGGGTGGCGAAGCGTGCCTTGCGCGCTGTCTGCGGATCCAGGTCAGCCGCATCAACCAGGTCCCCGACGAATCGTTCACGTAAGAAATGAGCCTGGAGAAGTGCATAGAACAGCGGGTTGTCTTCCCAAGCCGGATCGGAGAAACGCTTGTCCTTACTCCCAGGCGCGAGTGGACTGGTGGTCTTCGCACCGACCATTCGACTGGCTACCGCCTGGGCGGCCCCAAGCGCGTTCACGGCGAAATTCTGATACGCGGAGAACAGCGACAGGGGATGCCGGGCAAGCCCGACGGCAGTCGCGGCGAGGGAACGCCCAAACGAAAGTGGATCGATTTTGTCGAATACCTGGTGAGCAGCACGCTGGAACGGGCCTTCGGATTGCTCTTGCTGCTGATTGATGTCGTTCATGAGTCAGTGATCGCCTCAGGCGGAATTCTCATGCTGATGAGTGCACACTGGCACCCCCGTTGCGCAACGGATTGGCGACTTTACTCGCCCGGCTCTACATGTAAACGCCGCCGTTGACGTTGATCTGCTGCCCAGTGATGTAGTCGCCTTCTGCGGCGAGAAAAGCGACGGCCTTGGCGATTTCCTCCGGCAATCCGAAGCGACCCATCGGGATTCGGGCTTTGATCTGGTCCTGTACGGTCGGCGATACCTTGGCGAGCATATCGGTCATAGTGAAGCCCGGCGCGAGAGCATTCACGGTAATGTTGTACTTCGCGTACTCGATTGCAGCGGTCTTGGTGAACGCGATGATTGCGCCTTTGCTCGCGGAGTAGTTAGCCTGGCCGAAGTTACCGGCCTGCCCGACAAAGGAGCTGATGTTGATGATCCGCCCGTACTGCTGCTCAGCCATCGATTTCAGAGCTGCGCTGCAGCAGTAATAGACGCTGTTGAGATTGGTATTGATGACTTCGGCCCATTCGTCATCGGTCATCTTTTTTAACGACTTATCGCGGGTAATCCCCGCGTTGTTCACCAGAATGTCCAGCCGCCCCCATTTTTCGAGCACCTGGCCAATCAGCCCGCGCGCCTCCTTCGGGTTGCCGACATCCGCGCGCAACATCAGCACCTGCCCGCCGATGCCACTGACCTCATTCGCCAGGCTGTGGCACTCTGCCTCTCCCGAGCGGTAATTGAGTGCCACCTTGGCACCGTCTCTGATCAATTGCAGAGCGATCGCTCGGCCAATGCCGCGAGACGCGCCGGTTACCAATGCATTCTTTCCATCAAGACGCCCCATGACTGCACCTCCTAAATTGGGCAATAAAGCGGGCGTCCGGCGAAGATGCAACAGCCATACCGGTCTACTGAACAAAAAAAGAGGCGAGCCCTCACTGGAAGACTCGCCTCATACGCTGATGCGCTGCTTTGCTTAAGCCTTGTTAGGAACCGCCGCGTCCGCCGCCTTGCGAGCAGCCTCGATGGCCAACTTCCGCCATTGCGCAACAACTTGCTGGCCCTGTTCGAGCGCCTGCTTGCCCAAACGAACCGCTTCATCGAAGTTCGCGTTGAACTGAGCGACTGCGCTGGTCTGTGCCTTGCCCAGCTCTTGGTAGAAGGACTCCAGGAACGCCGCCTGCTCTGACGCCGCGGACTTCCAGAATTGATAGAATTGCTGCACCTGCGAATTGATTTGATTCTCCATGATCTTGCCTTTCTTGGTTTGTGGCTGAGTGGGATTTGACTGTTTCACCCACATAACCTACTCCTCAACCTCTGCATGTCAAGGAAAAATGTTGCACTGCAACATAAAAGAAACACTTAACGGCGCTTCTTGCGAAGGCTGCTCTTCAACTCCGCGAGCTCTCGTCGCAACTCAGCGATTTCGTTGACGGCGCTCGGCGCTGGCTGCGCTGCCCCCTCGCCGTGGGCCGGGGATCCGCCTAGCAGACGCAGAAAAGCGTCCGCAGCCCCAAACGGCGCCATTGACAGAGGGTTATACGGTGCGATCTGCCTCACCCCTTGTTTCGCATTGAGGTAGATGTCCAGTGCCCAGCGCACGTACTGGCCGAAGAACTCCGCGAGGGCGTCATCGCCGAGCCGCACCAACTGGATCAGCAAGGGAACGGGCAACAACCGGGCGGCGCCACGGCCTTCGACCAAGATCTGCGTCAGGGTTGAGGCAGTGAGATCCTCTCCGGTCTTGGCGTCGACGACCCGAACTTCTTCGCCTTGCCGGACTTTGTCCGCCAACTCCTCGAGCGTGATGTACCTGCTATCGGAAGTATCGTAGAGGCGTCGATTGCCATATTTCTTGACCATCATCCGATCGTCTTGCAGCGGCGCGCGGACGAGATCAAGTGCAAATCCGAAAATCCTGTTGCGGCGCACCATGGGGCAGCAAGACCGCGGACATGGAACATCGGAGCGCAGGGCCCGCGATCCTGCACGGTGTTCGTCATCGGCTAGCCAGCTATTGCCCACCGCTCCGCTCACCGGTACCCTCGGGGCGATGGCCGAGACTCTATTCGCCGAGCTCAAGCGTTATGTTGGGTTTCAGGCCGAAGACGAGGCGGCTCTGCGCAAACTGGATCCGGTCGCTTCGCCCCAATTCGTCCGCATCGCGGACTTGTTTTACCGCCGAATTCTAGACCACGAAGAGGCACGCAAGGCGTTGGCCGGAGAGAGCCAGGTCGGCCGGCTGAAAGTTACGCTCGTCGAGTGGATGCAAAAACTGCTTACTGGGCCGTGGGATGAGCAGTACTACGAGCTGCGCGCCCGGATTGGGCGGGTCCACGTCCGCATTTCACTACCTCAACACTACATGTTCGGCGCAATGAACGTGATTCGCGCGGCATTGAACGAGGTGATTGATAGCCATTACCTGGATCGGCCGGACGAGCTCAGAAAAGCTCGCACCGCGCTCGGGAAGATCCTCGATCTCGAACTAGCGATCATGCTGCATACCTACCGAGAAGATCTCCTCTCTCAGCAAGCCCGAATTGAGCGCCTGTCGACGTTCGGGCAGCTGGTCGGCTCGATTGGACACGAGCTGCGCAATCCGCTGGGAGTGATCGAGAGCTCGCTGTTTATTCTCAAGGGGCGCGTTGGGTCCGATCCGAGGGCGGAAAAACAGATTCAGCGCATCAGCGAACAGCTGACAGTTGCAAATGACATTGTCACCAAGCTTCTCGACATGATTCGGGACCGACCGCTCAGCCGGACCAACGTGAAGCTGCCCGAAGTGCTCAACGCCGCCGCTTCGTCCGTGCATTGGCCGTCTCAGGTAAAACTGATCCAGACGGGCCTCGAGGGCCTACCCGAGATTCAAGGGGATGCGGTGCAGCTGCGGCAAGTATTCGTAAACCTATTGGAAAATGCGGTCCAAGCGACAGGTGCGCAAGGGGAAGTCCGGGTACAGGGGACTCTCGATGGAAGGGCGGTCGAGGTCACGGTGGAGGATACCGGACCGGGCGTGGACGTCAGCATCCGAAACCGCCTGTTTGAACCGCTGGTCACAACCAAGACCAGGGGAATTGGATTGGGCCTAGCTCTGGTGAAGCGCATCGTCGAGCGCCACGGGGGCTTTATCACCTATCGATCGGGCGGTGATGGGGGGGCGCTTTTTGCAATCCGCTTGCCGATTACCAACCCGTGAGCGCTGCCGGTCTCATTCCTCAGCGTCACTACCTGCTGGTTGAATGTTCCGGTAGCCATTCGACACCGAGGGCCTGCTTTTGACGCTCGAAAAGGTATACGGGTCGCGCGCGGCGTAGGGTCCTGCCACTGATCAGTAAACCTAGCGACTCTCGTCCAGTTTCCCCGGCCGACGGAGCATCTTCCGCACCTCTGAAAGATGCACCTCCTCATCGTGGACCATTCTCCGGGCGTACTCCTCGAGCATGATGTTTCTGCTCTCGACGAGGCTCAGAAGTCGGCGATAGATATGCACCCCTTCCGCCTCGTGCTCGATCGTCTCCTTCAGAATCTCATCGATGTCGTGCCGATGGGTTTCCAGGAGCTTACCGATTTTCAACGAGGGATGGCCGCCAAAGGTGGTGATGTATTCGCCCGCCTCTGCGGCGTGGCTCATCGCTTCATTCGCCTGCTGGCGCATCCAGGCGACGATCGGGATCCGAGCGTGCCCAAAGACCATCAGCGAATAATGCAGGTAGCGCACCACCCCAGCCAATTCCAATTCCAGAATCTCATTCAGAATCCCAATCGCCTCTTTTTCATTGAACTTCTCTTCGGCCATGGGTTGCCCTCCAGAGAATGCCGCCGCTGTGGCGAGTGACATCTTCTTCGGTCAAGCGAGTGCAAAGGTAAAGGCGGAACCGAGCAACCGGATGGAATCGCACAATTGAAGCGGCCCCGATGGACAGAACCTTGCGCTAAAAGCGCTACAGCTTGAAGCCGACAGATTCGCCGACGGGATCGCGGTCGATCCTCGGACGCTTGATTGCCGTTGGAGCCTGGGTGCTCTGCATCGTGCTCGTTTACGAGTCGCTGAGCGCGCTCCACTACCCGCTCCGGGACGCAGACTCCACCCTTTACGAGGCCATTTCGAGGTCTCTCAAAGATCAGCCGTTCTCGCAGTGGGCTGCTCCTCTGTGGCCCGCGGGTCGCGCCAAGCAGGGACTATTTGTCGAGCACTTACCCTTCTTTTTTTGGCCGGCTGCGTGGCTGTATCGCATTGGCCTGAACCAAGCCGCCCTGCTGATGAATCTGGTCTACTTCTTCCTCTCCCTCTATGTTCTATTCCTGCTAGCTACGCGCCTTTCCGGACAAGGCCCGGGGTGGCTAGCGGTGCTCCTTTATCTGGTCTCCCCGCTGGGAGTGCAGTACCTGCTCCGTTTCAACCACGAGAATGCCTGGACCGCAGGTTTCCTGGGGGCGCTCTACTGCGTCACTGAGCTCCCGCGAGGAAGGGCCTTCGGGATCGGACTGGTGCTGTCGCTGAGCTTCGTATTCGCGATCAAGGGAATCCTCGGGCTGATCGTCTTTCCAGTCGCGCTTACTTGGTGGTGGCTGAGTGAGCGCCGCAGTGGTGACGTGCTCTTTTTTCTCGCGGCATTGGGGGCGATCCTACTGATCGCCGTCGGCCAGGAGCTCGCGTTCCGTCGTTTGACCGGGGAGAATTTTTTTCAAAGCTACCTTTCCACCCAGCTGGAATACGTCGCGGGTGCGGAGCGCCTTGGCCCCTGGCGCAGGTTCTGGAACCCCCTCTATTACGTCGGCAATCTCATTTGGTTCGCGCTTCCGGGGTCGCTTCTTGCCGCCTATGGCGCCTACCTGAGCTGGCAGAGAAGAATTCGCTATCGCGGGGCCAGACTCGTCGGGTGGTCGGGCAGCATTTACATTCTGCTGGTCTCGATCATGACTCGCCGGGCGGCTCGATACATCTTCCCGCTCTATTCGTTGACCCAACTGGTTGGCGCCGAGATTCTCTGGAACCGCTTCCCCGAGGTGCGGCAACTGATCGAGAAGCACCGGCGACAGTTGCCGTATTTTCTGGCCGCGGTCGTGTTGGTGGTCTTCGGGTTGCGACTGTACGCGGATTTTCATCACTACCGGTTCATCAACATTTTCTGACTCATGCGATGGGGGTGGCGGCCGCTGTCCGGGGCTTTCCACCTGATGCTCGTCAGCGTCGAAGGGTATGACTCCGACCTTGGTGCGTCTTCGATCCGCGGGGATGGGGGGAACCCCCTCGAATGCGATTTGTCGCTGATCTTCACATCCACTCTTACCTTTCGAGAGCCACCAGCAAAGACCTCAACCTCGAGCAGCTCTATCGCTGGTCGCAGCTCAAAGGCATCGGAGTGGTGGGAACGGGTGATTTCACCCATCCGAAGTGGTTTTCGGAGTTGCGCGAGAAACTGTTGCCAGCGGAATCCGGCCTGTTCACGCTTCGTCCGGAAATCGCCAGGGCTCTCGACGATCAGATTCCCTCCGCATGCCGAAGAGCGGTCCGCTTCATGCTATCGGTTGAGATCAGCAGCATCTACAAGCGCGCGGACCGAGTTCGAAAAGTTCACAACCTGGTCTATGCGCCGACCTTCGAGGTGGCGGCGAAGATTGCGACCCAGTTGTCGCGAATCGGGAACATCGAGTCCGACGGACGTCCAATCTTGGGAATTGATTCCAGGGACTTGCTGGAAATCGTGCTCGAGGCGTCCCCGGATGCTTTCCTGATTCCTGCTCACATCTGGACGCCGTGGTTCTCCGCGCTCGGCGCCCAGTCCGGATTCGACCAGATCGCGGATTGCTATGCGGATTTGACGGAGCACATTTTTGCTGCGGAGACCGGTCTCTCTTCGGATCCGCCCATGAACTGGCGACTCTCGCAGCTCGATGGCTTGGCGCTGGTTTCGAACTCGGATGCGCATTCGCCGGAAAAACTTGGCCGGGAAGCGAATTTATTCGATTGCGAACTGTCCTATTTCGCAATCCGATCTGCCCTGCAACATGCTCGCGAAGGCTTCCTCGGAACGGTGGAATTCTTTCCCGAGGAAGGGAAGTACCATTTCGATGGACACCGAAAATGCGGCGTCGTGCTGGCGCCAGAACAAGCCCAAGTTGCCCAGGGAGTCTGCCCGAAGTGCGGAAAGCGCGTAACCGGGGGAGTGATGAGTCGGGTGCTGCAACTTGCCGACCGCCCCAGCGGCTTTCGACCCCCCGATGCGAAGCCTTTCCACAACCTGGTCCCACTAAACGAGCTGATCGGCGAGGTGGTCGACGCAGGACCCAGCACGGTGGGGGTGCGGCGCGCCTACCAACGGTTGCTCCAAAGGGTGGGTCCGGAGTTGACTTTGCTGACCGAGTCCCCGCTCGAGCAGGTGGCGTGCGAAGGCCCTCCGTTGCTCGCAGAAGCGCTGCGCAGAATGCGCAGCGGCGAGATCCACGTTCAGCCAGGTTACGACGGCGAGTACGGTGTGATTCGCGTCTTCGAACCCGAGGAGCGCCGGAGGTTGCTGAACCAGGGGACTTTTTCCTTTGCGCTGGCAAGCGCTGAGCGTCGAACCACCAATTTCGACGCTTGTGACCCGATTACCCTGGCAAGCCCAGCGCACCCCCTCCGATCCAGCACGATTGGCCTCAATCCCGATCAACGAAAAGTGGTGGAACACGGGAATGGATCTCTCGCGGTGATTGCTGGGCCTGGGACTGGAAAGACGCGCGCACTGACCCATCGAATTGCCGCCCTAGTCCAGGACCGTGGAGTGCCGCCTACCTCAATCCTGACAATCACCTTCACCCGAAAGGCGGCGGCGGAGCTTCGTGAACGGCTGATTGCGCTCCTCGGAGACGACGGTCGGCGCGTCCAGGCGATGACCTTCCATGCTTTGGGGCTGGAATTGCTTCGCAAGTTCCCGAAGCCAGCCGGACTTCGCGCGGACTTTACCGTTCTGGATGATGCCCGGCGACAGCAAGTCCTCAAGGGCGCCGCAGAAGAGGCAAGACTCCGTAACCGGCTAGTGTGGATGGGCGAGCGGATTTCGTGGCACAAAACACAGCTGCGCTCCCCGGCGGACGCGGATGCTGAGATTGGCGAGGCCTATTTGGCGTATCAGAGGATCCTCGAGCAGCAGGGGGCAATCGATTTTGATGATCTGATACTCCGCAGCACTTTGCTGTTGGAACGCTGCGACACAGCGTTGGCCGACGCGCGGACAGGTTGTCGCTATCTGTTCGTGGACGAGTATCAGGATATCAATGCGGCTCAATACCGCTTGGTGCGGCTGCTGGCGCCTGCCGGTCCGGCCTCCGATCTATGCGTGGTCGGAGATCCGGACCAGTCGATCTATGGCTTTCGCGGATCCGACCCCGAGTACTTCAATCGTTTTGCGGAAGACTACGCGCCGGCCACGGTGCTCAGGCTGACCCAAAACTATCGCAGCACAGCCACTATCGTCCGCGCAGCCCTTGAGGTCATTGCCCAGAGCCCAGGTCGTGATCCGAGCCACCTCGAAGCATTGGCTGCTCCCGGGCTTCCGATTCAACGGTGGTCATGTGCCACCGAAATCGACGAGGCGGAGTTGATCGCGTGCGAAATCGAGCGCGCGGTAGGGGGAACCAGCCTCTACTCGCTCGATTCGGGTCGATCCGACGGCACGAACGAGAACCCGTTGTCATTTCATGAGATCGCAGTTCTGTTCCGTACCTCGGCGCAGGCGGACGCGATCGGCCTCGCGCTCGACCGAGCAGGAATTCCATTTCAACGCGTCGGCGTCGATCCGCTCACCGCCCGACCGTTCGTTGCAGAGTTACTTTCTGACTTGGATTGCCTGGTCAGGCGAACCAGCGACCACACGGCGATTCCCGAACGGCTGGCGCATTTGGCGCCATACATCGGTCCGCAGCCGACGGCGGAAATCATCGAGAGACTGGGCACCATCGGCAGGACGGATCCGGACCAACGATCGGCAACCGATTTGCTCGCAACGCTCGCCGTTCCATTTGGAACTGATATCGCCGGCTTTCTCGGAGCGATCGCGCAGATGCATGAGAACGACCTTGGCCTGGAACCGCAGAAGGTCGCGTTGCTGACGTTGCACGCAGCGAAGGGCCTCGAGTTTCCATTGGTCTTCATCGCAGGCTGCGAGGACGGATTGATCCCATTGCGGGCTAAGCGTGCGCGGTCGGTCAATACCGAGGAGGAGCGGCGTTTGCTGTACGTGGGCATGACCCGGGCTCAACGACAGCTGATTCTGACCGCTGCAACGAAACGGTCCCGTCACGGGCAAATCTACGAAAACGGTTTCTGTCCCTTTCTGAGCACTGTCTCGGCGGAACTTTTCGAAGCGATGCAGGGGCGCCGACGACCGCGCCGTGCACGTCAGTTGCCATTGCTCTGAGGCTCAGGATAGGAGAAGTCGCTTTCCAGGGAGAGAAGGCTTGCGCTTTCACAGAGAGATTCACCGAAGCGACAGGATTGGATGGCTCCGCGCCGCAATCCTTGGCGCGGACGATGGAATTGTTTCCGCGTCAAGCCTGATGATTGGGGTTGCCGCTTCGTCCGCCTCCCGAGGTGCTACCATCCTCGCAGGTCTCGCGGGCCTGGTCTCGGGAGCAATGTCGATGGCGGCCGGCGAATACGTTTCGGTCAGCTCGCAGCGTGATGCCGAAAAAGCCGACACCGAGAGAGAGCGCCAGGAGCAAGCGTCCTCGCCAGAAATGGAGCTGGACGAGCTGGCCGGCATCTATGTTCGTCGAGGGCTGGGGCGAGAGCTTGCGCGGACCGTTGCCAAGGAATTGATGCGGGTCGATCCGTTGGGCTCCCACCTCAGGGACGAACTCGGGATCTCTGAGATAACGCGGGCCCGCCCGATCCAAGCTGCCTTGGTATCTGCGCTCAGCTTTGCTTTGGGAGCGTTGCCTGGACTGCTCGTGATGATCTTCGCTCCCGCCGGTCTTCGGATTCCAATTACCGCGGCGACCGCAATCGTCCTACTGGCCACGCTTGGCGCCATTGGCGGAAAGCTTGGCGGAGCACCCGCGGGTCGGGCTGCCTTGAGAGTAACGGTTGGCGGGGGCTTGGCGATGGCGATTACGGCACTGATCGGGCGCTGGGCTGGAGGCGTGGCGCTATAGCCCTGGACAATCATCTGCGGAATTGGTGGAGCGCCGATCGGCATCATTCCACCGAGGCGGCGAGGACTTTGAGTGTTTTCGGTCTGTGCGTCGCCGGCCTGGCTTGGGTGTTTCTCCTGTGGTCGGCGATCCACCTATTTCAGCCGGATTCAACCCTGCTGCGGCTCTACACCTCTGATTGCGCGATTCCATTGCTGATGTCGCATGGTCCTTGCGACACTCCTTTTTGTATCTACTATCTCGGCCAGGATCGTTTTGGCGCGTGGCCGTTCCTCTTCGCTCACTGGCTTGGGCGCGCGATGCACTTCGCTTGGTCTCCGGAGCGGCTTTCTGCGTGGCTGATCTTATTTACTTTCAGCGCGGCATGGCCGCTGCGCGCGCTGGCCGGCAAGCGTGATTTCATCGTACCGGTCTATCTGGGGATCCTTCTACTCGATCGAGTTCTGCAGCTCGACCTGTTCACTATCGAGGGAGTCTACGGATGGCAAGCGCCAGCCTTGATCTGGACCTGGTGGTTCCTTCGCCGGTTGTCGTTGAGCCACTGCTCCGAATGGTGGTTCGCGAGCGCGTGCCTAGGCAGCTTGCTGGCTACTTGGAGCTCGCCATTGAGCGGGGTCATTTTGGCGCTGCTCGCGGGCGTGGAATGGGGATACGCCCATTTGCAGACGGCTCCAGACAAAGTGCGCTGGAAACGCCTGCTTCTCCTGCTGATTCCAACCGTGTTCGGACTCGCTGTCGAGGCCGGACTCCGCCGCTGGTTCTACCAGTACACGAGCCTGAAATTTCACACCCGCTACGTAACGGCAATTCGGCTCGACCGAGGCCACCTCTTAGAAAACGCCAGTGCCTTGTGGAGCGTTTTTACCGAGTCGCCGTTGTGGGTTTTGCATCTCGCGAGCACTCTGGCTGGAGCGTTGTTCCTCGCGAGCTGGATTGCCCGGCTGACGCGACCCAAAGCGTTGGCAGTTTCGAAGGACAACTGGCGGGCGCTGGCGATCGGCTGCGCAATGATTTGCGTGCTGACTTTCTGTACCAGCGCGGCACTCTCCCACGTTCGACATAACGAGCATAACCAACGCTATCTCGTCTTGGTTCACTTGTTCGGTGGTCTCGGGGCCGTGGCGACGTTCGCCGCGCTCGTCCCGCAGGTGCAGTCGTCCATCTTAGCTTCGCGCGCCTTGTCGATCGGACTGACCGGAGCTTTGGCCTTGGCCGTCGGATTGGCACTTCCATCTGCGAAACCGAACCCGGCCTATCAGGATTTAAAAGAGGCAGCGAACTGGCTTGCGAATCGCGCCAACCCCGTGGTGCTGGGGGGTTACTGGGGCAGCTACGTCTTTGCCGGGTTGGCGGTTCCGAAGCGAGTCGTACCTGTTCCCATCGAGGAAGACTGGCAACGCACTCCATGGACCAGCTCCGCGATCCATCAATCGACGGAGCTTTTCATTTCGCCCTACTGGTCCGAGCGCTTTGGACCAATCGACCACCCCGATCATTGGGTCAGTGAGCGCGGAGAGTTTCTCGAGCGGGCGGAAACACCCGCCTTCCAGAGGGGAGACGTTACCTTCTGGCTGTACCGCAACGAAACGAGACGCGCGCTTCCCATTTCTTCCTCGTTCGTTCCCAGCCGCTGGAATGCATGTGGTCAAGCCCCGCTCTCGTTGACTTTTCCCCCAGTTCAACGCGTTGACTTGATCTATTGGCTCCGATCGCCGGATGGCCCGACGCTTCGGCTCGTGGGACGTACCCAGAGCGGACTCGACTTGCAGCCGAGCGCGATCGAGCGGGGAGCTCGCATGGTGAGCTATCGGTTCGAGGCCGCGGAGCGACTCAGTCGAGTCATGCTGCGACCTGCAGAGGGCCGCGAAAATTGCGAGCTTCAGTCGCTTGCCGTGCTCGAGCGCTGAGCGGCATCGCTCGGAACAACGCCGACTGAAGAGCACACGGGGATCACAAGGCCAAGATTGCGAGGGATGCGGGGAACCATCGAACGCCGAGCACGCCAGCAATGTGCGCCGCTAACCTTCACAAGTCGCCAACCGCCGCTGCTCACACTAGTTATGGCGCTGCGACCAGGGTGGCTCGTGCCGGACTAGGGATTCAGGTGAACGCCATCGCCGACTAGGAGGGCATTTTTGTTCGAGCTCACACGTGGCAGAGGCCTTGCACGCGTCTTGGACGACGAAACTCAACAACGGCTAGGGAGTGACGATGCAATCGGTCGCCAGCGTCCAGAAGGCTTACGACCGCGAGGAGCTACTCGCGAGCTTGGATGGAGACGAGCAGGTGGTGCGGGAGATAATCCAACTCTATCTGGATGGCGCTCCCAAGATGCTCAACACCCTCCTTTGGGAGGTGGAGAACGCGAACGCATTGGGGGTTGCCGAGGCGGCTCACGCGATGAAGGGCGCGCTGATGATGCTCAGGGCCCACAGAGCCGCGGCGCTTGCTAAAGGGCTGGAAGAGTCATGTCGGCGCGGGGATTTGAGCGAGGCGAAGGCGAAACTCGCTGACTTGATCACGGCCGCGCAAGAGCTGACGGCGATACTGGCGTATCCGGCCGATCTACGGGAGCGCGACCATCCAGTTGCCCGTTAGTCCGATTCACGGCTCGCGCAAAGCGCGGTCGCAATCGCTCTTGATCAGAGCAAAGACGCTTTTCCTTCAGCGGTGGGCAGCGCCCGACGCGGCAGATTTGCCCAAAACGTGCTTCCGACTCCCGGCTCGCTGCGAACGCCGACCGTCCCCCCTTGCGCCTCGACCAACCGCTTGGTGAGAGCGAGTCCCAGGCCTGTGCCCGCGTACCCCTTGGACGGGCCGGTTTGCAGCTGCTCGAACGCCAGGAACAGGCGAGCCAGGTCCTCTGCCCGGATCCCGATCCCGTTGTCTTCGATCTCCAGCCGGAAAGTTTCGCCCTCATCGGCAATTGCCCGCAGGCTGACCTGACCGCCCCTAGGGGTGAATTTGATCGCGTTGGAGAGATAGTTGTACAGAATCTGCTTTAACTTGACTTGGTCGATCACGATTTCATCTAGGCTGGGATCGACCGCAACGGTCAGCTGCATTGCCTTCTCCGATGCCATCGCCCGAAGGCTTTCGGTCACCTCTCCGATCAGCCCCGCCAAATTGGTCGGCTCGGGGTGAAACTTCATCTTGCCGGACTCGACCTTCGAAAGGTCGAGGATGTCGTTGATCAAACTCAGAAGTTGCCGGGCGCTGCTGAGAATGTCGTTGATGTATTCGCAATGGTTCTGCGCGAGCGGACCCACTCGACCGCTCACCATCAGCTCTGCAAACCCAATCACAGCGTTGAGGGGTGTGCGCAGCTCATGAGACATGTTGGCGAGGAATTGATCCTTCATCCGATTTGTCTCGTGAAGCCGCAGGTACTGCTCTTCAAGTTTGATGCTGATCTGTCGATACCGCTCCTCGCTCTGGCGGAGTCGATCTTCAGCCTGTTTTCGCTCGGTGAGATCGCGGATGATTTCAGCAAACCCCTGCAGTTTCCCGTTCGCATCGCGCATCGCGATCAGCACTAAGCTCGCCCAGTAACGCGTCCCGTCCCTGCGTAGACGCCAGTCCTCGCGCTCCGCTGTTCCATGATCGGAAGCGATCGCCAGGTCCCGTTCCGGACAACCGCTGCGAACCTGTTCCGGAAGGTAGAAGATCGAAAAATGCTTTCCCAGAATCGCGTCGGCTCCATCGCCCTTGATCGATTCCGCGCCTCGGTTCCAACTCACGATTGTTCCCTGGGGGTCGAGCATCAAAAGAGCGTAGGTCTCGAGGCGCTCGAACAGGTGGGGAGGATCCTCCGACTGTCGAACCTTCGTCTCAGCGGGTGGGCTATCCACGCTCACCTGCGATCACCGTTGCTCGATCTCTGGCCGCCTCTCAAATAATCGCCGACCACTTTTCCCAGCGTCTTGATGCTGATCGGCTTGGTGAGGTAGCCATCGCACCCCGCCGCCTTCGCCTTCTCCTCGTCTCCCTTCATTGCGTAGGCAGTGAAGGCGATGATCACTACCGAGCGCCAGCGCGGATCGGATTTGAGCTTCTGGGTTAGCTCGAGGCCGTTGCTGCCGGGTAACTGGATGTCCATCAAGATCAGCTGCGGAGTAAATTTCTCCAGAACCTTCAACGCTTCCGCAGCATCCGTCGCAGTTTGCACCAGATAGCCTTCGGTGGACAGGACGACCCGGGCCAGTTTCAGGTTGGCCTGGTTGTCGTCGACGATCAGAATCGGCTCGCCCGCCATCAGCCAATCTCCGCGCGAATCGCGATCCGCACTGCAAAGTAGTGGGAGGTCCTCCGTTTCGCGCAGTTCAACTCGGTTGTCACACAACGCAAGAGGCTCATTGAAATGCGTCCGCGGTACTCGAGATGGTAGGCAGCGGCGGCCGATCCAGCCGCCACTGGACAAGCCTATCATAGTCCGCAAAGCTTGAATTAGATGCCAGACGCGCAACCTGCGAAGGCCGCGGCCTTGCCCGAGAAGAGCGCGGCCAAGATCCTGATCACCGACGACAACCTGATGAATCGGCGCCTTCTCGCGGCCGTCTTTGAATCACAGGGGTTTCAGATTCGCCTCTCAGAAAGTGGTGAGGAGGCCCTGAAAGAAATCGCCGCCGAGGTGCCCTCGGTGCTGTTGCTGGATCTTCGCATGCCGGGAATGGACGGGCTGGAAGTGCTGCGCAAGGCCAAAGAGGTTGCTCCTCAACTTCCGGTGATCCTTCTTACCGCTCACGGGGATCTGCCCGATGCGGTGCAGGCGATCAAACTTGGCGCGTATGACTTCTTGGCGCGCCCGATCAACAACGACAAGCTGGTACTCACCGTCCGGCGCGCCTTGGAGCGGCAGCAGCTGATGGGAGAGGTTCAGGATCTCCGCCGACAATTGGACGCGGCCAGCTCGTTGGGCCGCTTCAATACTTCCGGTCAAGCGATCCGGGGAATCGTTCATCAAATCCAGCAAGTCGCCGGCTCGAGCCTGACGGTGTTGATCCAGGGCGAGACCGGCACCGGTAAGGAACTCGTTGCCCGCGCGATTCATCAACAGAGCAGCCGCTCCGCCAAACCATTTGTGGCGATCGATTGCGGCGCGATTCCCGAAAACCTCCTCGAGTCGGAGCTCTTCGGGTACGAGAAGGGAGCCTTCAGCGGCGCCGACCGGCGCAAGGAGGGCTATTTTCAGACGGCCGAAGGCGGCAGCATGTTTCTGGATGAAGTGGCCAACCTGCCGGTTGGAACTCAAGCCAAGCTTCTTCGGGTGATCCAAGAACGGCACGTGCAGCCGCTCGGAGGTACGCGCAGCTTTCCGATGGACATCCGCTTCATCGCCGCCGCCAACGAAGCATTGGATAGCCAAGTGAGCGCTGGGAGATTTCGGCAGGATCTTTACTATCGGCTAGCCGAATTCATCATCGTGCTACCCCCGCTTCGAGAGCGGCGCGACGACATCCTACCGTTGGCGCGGCGTTTTCAGGAGGAAGCCAGCGTGGAGTTGCGACGGCCGGTGCAAGGCATCTCCGACGCCGCCGCGGAGATCCTGGTCAACCATAACTGGCCAGGCAACGTCCGGGAGTTGCGAAATTTAGTACGCCAAGCGGTGCTCCAAGCGTCCGGATCGATGATCGAGGTGAACGATATTCGGCACGTCGGAATGAAGCGAACGGCGAGCCCTTCGATCACCGCCGAAGTCGCGGTTCCGATGGGTTCCTCCCTCAAAGAAATCTCTGACAGCGCCAGTTCTGCCGCGGAGAAACAGGCAATCGTCGAAGCCTTGCGAGCCAGCCGGGGGAACAAGAGCCGAGCCGCGCGGCTTTTGAAGGTCGACTACAAGACCCTTCACGTCAAAATCAAGCGATACAGTCTGGAGCCCACGGGAGTGTGATCGGCTTGTACTGCGGACACCCTGGAGCCGGCGCCATACTGGGTGGCGCTCGCGCCAGGGCGTGGACGGCAGGTCAGGGATCCCCACCGGGCTTTGAGCGCCCGCAGTCGTTCTATCAAGCGGTTACGCGCATTTGGCAGGGCAAACGGAGTGGGACTCAGTGCGCAATGGCCCGGCATCGATTTGGCAAAGGTTTGGTTCCGTGAACCCTACCCGCAAGGTCATGGTCGTCGAGGACCAAGATTTGACGCGCAAGATGCTCCGGATCGCCCTCGAATCCGAAGGGCACGTCGTTTTGGAGGCGCCTGATGGTGCCACCGCGCGGCGGCTATTCGTGGAGCAGCGCCCCGATCTGGTGCTCCAAGATCTCAGGTTGCCCGATGTTGACGGCCTCTCGCTCGTGCGGGAGTTGCGCAGTGTTCCGGGCGCGAGCGAAGTCCCGATGATTGCTTTGACTGGCTTCGCATTGGAGCTTGAAGAAAGGCTGTTTGAATGCGCTGACTTCAACCAGGTATTGACCAAGCCGATCGAGCCCTCGTTGTTGAATCAGGTGGTCGCGGCCTATTTGCCGACACTTAAATTGAATGGACCGAAATCAGGTCCGAAGCGGCGGATTCTCCTGGTCGACGACAGTCCTGCCCAATTGAGGGCGGGCCGTCGCCAGTTGATTGACGCCGGATTCGAGGTGTCCACCGCAGTTAATGGAGCGGAGGCGTTCAAGCTCGCACGCCAGCAGATTCCCGATGGAATCCTCACCGACATGATCATGCCGGAGATGGATGGGATCGAGCTCTGTCAGGCAATCCGGGCGGACCCAAGCACCGCAAAAATACCGTTGGTGCTGATCAGCTCATTCCTCGAGCGCGGGGATCAACAGCTGGCGCAGAACATCGGCGCCAATTCGCTGGTTGCCCGCTCCCCGGGGATGAAGAACGAGCTTCAGCAACTCTTGAAGAGCCTAGAGCAGGGGCCTCCGCCGGTCACCGGGGATCCATCGGCTCCTCCACAGGACGAATTTCTCCATCGGGCAATCTCGCAGCTCGAACGTCAGGCCACGCTCAATCTCGGTCTGCGCCAACGCTGCGCCCTGCAGTCGCTGCTCTTATCGGTAAGCGCCTCGCTCTCGGATGCGTTGACCACCAGCCAGGACATCGAGCGCGCGCTGAGCGACGCTTTGGCAATGGTGCTGGACGTGAGCGAGATCTGCAAGGGGGCGATTTTTCTCACCAACTCGCAGGACGAGTTGCGACTCATCGCGGGCTCGAAATTCAGCGATGCAGAGCAGGAGCACCTCAAATCTTTGCCCCACTTCCAAAGTGCGCTCCAGCGAATCCTGGTCACTGGAGAGGTATTGAAGATTCCCTCCAGCCCGGACTTCGCGGCGGTGGCCGAGGAACTGAAAACCCATACCCAAATCGCCTCCTCCTTGCTGGTACCGTTGGTGTCTCAGGGTAGACGGGTAGGGGCGCTGCTGTTGGGAGCAACGGACCGATTGATCGACGCGGAGCATTGGGTCGCGTTCGCTCGTACGATCGCCGCGCAGATTGGACAGTCGGTCGGGCTGAGCCGCAGCATTTCGCAATGGGCCGCCACCGACGCGCGGTATCGCACATTGATGGAGAACGCCAACGATACCATCCTGCTTCTCTCGAAGAAGGGGGTGATCGTCGAGGCGAATCAGCGCGCCGAGGATCTGTACGGCCGCTCACGCGCTGAGTTGGTAGGCCGTCACTTTACCGACTTTCTCAACCCCGATAGCGCCCTCGCAGAACGGGAACGCTTCAAGCGCCTGGAGGTCGATCGGCGACTCGAAGCCTACAACGTCGCGATTGTGAAACCGGATGGGACGATCGCCGCGGCGGACTTCTCGGAACGGCTGGTCGAGCTCGGGACCGAAGAGGTGGTCTTCGCCGCGGCGCGTGACGTCACCGAAAGGACTCGGTTGGAATTACTCACTCGCGCCAAAGAGGAGGCCGACCGCGCGAGTGAATTCAAGTCTCGGTTTTTGGCGAACATGTCTCACGAGCTACGGACTCCGCTCAACGCGGTAATTGGTTTTTCCGAGTTGTTGGATCAGGAGCTCTTCGGCTCGCTGCTCCCGCGACAAAAGGAATACGTCCAGAACATTCTCGTCAGCGGCCAACATCTCCTGTCGTTGGTGAATGATGTGCTCGACATCTCCAAGGTCGAAGCGGGACGGATGGAATTGAGCCGCGAGTGGACTGAACTTGCCACGGTGGTGGAGTCAGTGGATCGAATTCTCCAGTCACTCGCCAAGAAGAAGGGGGTCACGCTCGAGCTCGGGTTGCCGCAGGGCCTTCCCGAGGGATACATCGATCCCGTCCGAATCAAGCAGGTCCTCTACAACCTGCTTGCCAATGGCATCAAGTTCACTCCATCCGGCGGTACGGTGAAGCTCACTGCCGGCTCTGAGGGCCGTCATCTGACCCTGGAGATCCGCGACACCGGAATCGGGATTCGCGAGGAAGACCTGGTCCGGTTGTTCCGACCCTTCGAGCAGTTTGGCACGCCGCCGGGTCAGGTGTGCGAAGGAACGGGTCTCGGACTCGCGTTGACGCGGTCGTTGGTCGAGCTTCACGGAGGAACGATCTCCGTCCGGAGCCAACCCGGAGAGGGGACCTGCTTCAGCGTCAGTCTGCCGGTCTTGCGAGGTGGCCCGGCGGAGCATTTTGCCGAGGGCGCCAGCGGCGGCACACGAGACGACCTCGTGCTGGTGGTGGACGACGACGTTGGGCACGCGGAGCTTCTTTCGGGCCACCTTCGCTCGTTCGGCCTCTCGGTGGAAGTCGCCAGCAACCCAGAGCTGGCCTTGCGCCTTTCGGACGAGCTCAAGCCACAGGCGATCGTGCTCGATCTCCAGTTACCGGGGATAGACAGCGGGTGGGCAATGCTGTCTCGCTTAAAGAACTCACCCTCCACGGCAAGCATCCCGGTGATCGTGATCTCGGTCGTGGATGAACCCAATCGCGCGCTCTACCTCGGCGCGATGGACTACCTGTCCAAACCAATCTCGCGCGACAAACTGGCCCGCTCGCTCGAAGCGATTGGCATCCCGCTCCAGCGCGTGGACGGCACGCGAATTCTTTTGGTGGGAAACCAAAAGGGCGACTTCACCAAAATTGAGAACGCCCTTCGACAGGGAGCGTGCGATGTCCGCTGCGCCGGCTCGTTGACCACCGAAATGCTGGACGAGGACGCGAATCTCGATCTCGCGATCGTCGATCTCCGCGACGTGGCCGGCCAGATTCCTGAAGCGATCGAGCAAATAGCCCGGCGGGCCCGACCGCTGCCGATCATTGGACTGGTTGACTCCGCGCAGTCGCCGATCAATCCCTCTCGCAGCGACAACCTTCACCTTGTTCCCTACTCGACCGCGCTGCGGGCCCAGCAACTGATTCGAACGATTCGGTCGACCATCGACAAACGAAGAGAGCAAGCAGCTTCGCAGAGTGGAACGTCACTTCCCTCCCGCAGCAGCTTGCTGGGCCACTTGAAGAAGGCGATTTGGCGCGCAGACCAAGAGCACAGCTCGCTGGCAGTGATCTGCGTTGAGACTCAGTTGCCGCGCGAGGCGGCACCGGACCAATGGGCGGAGCGGCTGAAGCCGCACGTCCGCCCGGAGGATTTCGTCGCACTCGCTTCCCCAAACGTGGTGGCCTTGGTCGCTCCTGGCGTGGATAGCACGAACGCCGGAAAGCTAGCCGATCGCTTTACCAACGTCCTTCAGTCCGCGTTGGGAGGGACCACCCAGGGAACGCATGTGGTCTGGTACCCCGCGGATGGGCCCCGCGCCGAAGATCTCCTGAATCGATGCGCGCCAGCTACCGAAATTGAGGGCTGCAAATGAACCCAACGAAATCGCTGATTCTCCTGGTCGAGGACAACCCGCTCAACCGGCAGCTGGTACGTGACATCCTGATCTATCGAGGCCACGAAGTGATGGAGGCGGCTACCGTTAGCGAAGCGAAACTGAAGTTGGAGCAGGCCAAGCCGGACCTCGTTCTGCTCGATATTCAAATTCCAGGCGGTGGAGGAGAGGTTCTCTTCAAGCAAATTCGAGGACGCCCCGAGTTGGCGGACGTTCCGGTGATTGCAATCACCGCCTTCGCGATGCCTAGCGATGTGGCTCGCTTTCGGAAGCTCGGATTCGACGCCTATCTCAGCAAGCCAATCGATACGCGCCAGTTCGCCTCCCAAGTACAGGCGTTGATTAAGAGGTAAACGTGGATTCCAAAGACTCGCCCGACTCACTACCCACGATCCTGGTGGTGGACGACAACAGTCAGAACCGCAAGCTGGTAAGGGCGCAGTTGGGCGCCTCCGGTTACACGGTGGAGGAAGCGGAGAGTGGGTCCCAAGCGCTTCAACTGTATGAAGGACTGCGACCCGACCTGGTCCTGCTTGACGTATTGATGCCCGGGTTAGACGGCTTTCAGACCTGCGCCCAGATCCGGCAGCTGGCGGGGGGAAAGGACGTCGCGATCCTATTCCTCACCGCCCTCAACGATCTCGATGCTCAGGAGAAGGCGCTGGCAGCCGGGGGCGACGACTTCTTGACCAAGCCGATCCAGAGAATCGAACTACTGATCCGGGTGCGCTCCCTCACCCGGATCAAAAAGCTGCAGGTCGAGTTGCGAAACGGGTACGAGCTAATCCTCAACCAGCGAAATGCCCTTTCCCGTACGCAGCGGCAGAAAGACGAGTTGATCGCTCTGGTGGTGCATGACTTGAAGAGTCCGCTGGCGAGCGTGAGTGCCAATTTGCACTATCTCCAAGGGCTGGAAGGGATGGACGGCGAGCCCCGCGAGGCGATTGGGGATGTGGCAACCTCAGTTCAGGCGATGCAGAATCTGGTGATGAATTTGCTCGATATCAGCCGAAGCGAGGACGGAAAGCTGGTCCCGAGGGTCCAGGACGTGGACCTCTCCCAAGTGGCCCAGGAACTCCACGGCCGGCTTCGACAGCGACTGCTGCAACGCAATCAATCGCTCCGCACTCACGGCCAATGTGAGCCAGTTCGGGGCGACCTCGAGCTGCTGCGCCGACTGCTGGAGAACCTGGTCGACAACTGCATCAAGTATTCTCCGCCAGGCGGAAAGATCGACATCGAGCTCCGCCCGAGCGATCCCGGTTTCGTGGAGATGAGAGTGCGGGATCAGGGCTCGGGAATTCCGGCCGAGTGGCGGGAGCGAATCTTTGAAAAATACGTCCGGCTCGACCCAAACGGACGAGCGGCCGCACATCGAAGCATGGGACTTGGCCTGGCCTTTTGCCGACTCGCCGCGGAAGCTCATGGAGGGCGAATCTGGGTTGAGGACAGCGCGCCGAGGGGCAGTTGTTTTTGCGTTCGTTTGCCCGCCAGCAGCGCGCGGGAAAATCAACCAGAGCACTCCACCGCGGAACCGAGTGCTGCCTAGAGAAAACCCTAGGCAGCGACCACCATGGAAGAGCTGCCATAAGTCCTGGCCCGGTCTTCCGGGTCAGCGATAACATTGGCCCGCTCTCCCGTGCGCGTGCATCAGCCCTGCTAGAAAATTGCCGTGTCTTTGCGAACTTGCAGGGGTTGCTCCGCGCCTTGGTAAGTGGGGCTCGCACCTTCGGTAGGTGGCACTCGCTTCGCAATACGGTCCTCTGAAACGAGGACTCAATGGACTCCCTAGCAAACCTCTCAACAAGACTCACATCGGCAGTCGCGAGCTTGGCCCTGATGTTGACGCCGCTCGCGACGTACAAGCCGGTTTCGACACCTTCACCTACACCGCATGCCGCAGCGGTCGAGACATATCGCAATCTCCCGCTCTCCTTCGAGCCGAACGTTGGCCAGGCAGCACCGGGGATCCAGTTCATTTCCCGCAGCGCAGCGGCAGATACCATGCTCACCTCGACCGGCGCGCTCTTTGCGGTCAAACCACCCGCGCCCTCTTTCGGCGGTCAAATCCGACATCAGCGGCAGTCCGCTGAGCCGGTGACTGGAGCTTTGATAGCGATGACCTTGGCCGGGGCCAACCCCGCCGCGATGGGCGCCAGCGCCGAGCAGCTCCCAGGCAAATCGAATTACCTCATTGGCGATCAGGCAGCTTGGCACACCGAGGTACCGAGTTTCCGCAAGGTGAAGTACAGCGACGTATATCCGGGCATCGATGTCGTCTATTACGGAACCCAGCGCCAGTTGGAATACGACTTCGTCGTCGCCCCGGGCGCGAATCCGCGGGCGATCGAGCTCGTCTTCCAGGGCATGGACTCGCTGGTGCTTGATCGGGAAGGAAATCTGGTCCTCCGGATCAGCGGCAAGGAGCTGATCCAGAAGCGACCGTACGCGTATCAGACCATCGATGGAGCAAAGCGAGAGGTAACGAGCCGGTATGAGCTTTCAGGCCTGGACCGCGTCGCGCTTAGGGTAGGGCCCTACGATGCGAGCCGCGCATTGGTGATCGACCCCCTGCTTGCGTATTCAACCTACTTCGGAGGAACTGGCGCCGACCAGGCGCTCGCGGTGGCCGTCGACGCGTGGGGAAATACCTACGTGGCCGGTTACACCTCCTCGACTGACCTGCAGACCACTCCCAACGCCTTCGACCGGGTGCCGGCCGGCAGTTACGACGTATTTGTCACCAAGCTCAATGCCTCTGGATCGGCAATCATCTATTCGACCTACCTTGGCGGCTCGGGCGACGAGTTCGCTTATGGGCTGGCTGTGGACTCCCAGGGTAATGCCTATGTCGTAGGCGACACCAACTCGACCAACTTCCCCACCGTCAATGCAGTGCAAGCGACCCTTGGGGGCGGCGTCGACGCGTTCGTGAGCAAGCTCAACCCCAACGGCAGCGCGTTGGTCTATTCAACCTACCTAGGCGGGAGTGGAATCGATGACGGATTGGCGATCGCCGTCGATGAACAGGGCAGCGCATACGTCGCCGGAGACACCAACTCTTCGAACTTTCCACGGCAGAATCCAATCCAGCCGGCGTTGGGAGGGGGCTTCGATGCCTACTTCGCCAAGCTCACGCCGGCGGGAACGGCGCTGGTGTACAGCACCTACCTGGGTGGAGCGAGCGACGACTACGCTTACGGAGTGGCCGTCGATTCTTCCGGCAATGCCTATGTCGCGGGACTGACCGGCTCCTCGAACTTTCCCACCTCCAACGCTCTTCAGGGGAGCCTGGGTGGCCGAAATGACGCTTTTCTTACCAAGGTAAATGCTTCTGGTTCCGCGCTCGTGTACTCCACTTATCTCGGCGGGGCGGCCGATGATTGGGCCAATGGAATCGCAGTGGATTCATCCGGCAACGTCTATCTGACCGGCCAAACCAGCTCTACCAACTTCCCGACCCTGAACCCATTTCAAGCCAGCCTTGCCGGGCCAATTGATGCCTTTGTGACCAAGTTGAACCCTGCCGGGTCAGCGCTGGTCTACTCGAGCTTCCTGGGCGGCGCGAACAGCGATATCGCGATGTCGATCGCGGTCGATGATCTCGGCAGCGCATACTTGGCGGGCTATACGAATTCCACCGACTTTCCTCTGGTCGGCGCGACCCAGTCCTCGGCGGGCGGCGGCTATGACGCCTTCGTGGCAAAGCTGAATGCCTCGGGTTCGGCCCTCGCCTTCTCCACGTACCTCGGAGGCAACAATGACGACTTCGGGTCTCAAATTGCGTGCGATGGCTCAGGCAACATCTATGTTGTCGGCTCCACCTCTTCAGCGAATCTGCCGACGGTCAACGCCCTCCAGCCGACCTACGGCGGCGCTTCCGACGCCTTCATCGCCAAGTTTGGGTCCTCGGCGGTCCAGTTGAGAAGTGTCAGTCCGGCGTCGCAAGTGAGCGCCGCGGGCATTCGCGTCACCCTCACTGGGTTGAACTTCGCGCCAGGGGCGACGGTCACCTTCGGCGATGTGCCGGCGACTGACGTCAACGTACCAAGCGGCACTACCTTGTCGGCGCTGACCCCGCCCCACGCCGCAGGCGTGGTCGATGTCGCGGTGACGAACCCCAATGGACAGAGTGGCCGGCTGGTTGGCGGATTCACCTACGTGGCTCACCCCGCACTGACGTCGATCGACCTGCCAACCGGCTCCTCCGCTGGCGGGGTTTCGGTGACTCTCACTGGGACCAATCTCGCTGCCGGTGCTACCGTGACTTTCGGCGGAAACCCGGCAACCAACGTTGTGGTGACCAGTGCAACCTCGATCACCGCGGTCACTCCTGCCCACAATGTCGGCGGCGTGGACGTCACGGTAACCAATCCCGACGGCCAGCAGGCAGTCCTGTCGGGTGGATATACCTTCGTCGACTCTGTAGCTTCGAACCCTTCACCCAGCGCTGTCCCGGCTCAGGGCTGCAACGCCACGGCGGCGGGGCCGAGCGCAATCGCGCTGGCGTTTGCACTGGGTGGGCTGCTGCTTCTGTCGAGGCGAATGCAGCAACCGCGGCGCTCCTCGAAACAATCACGCCGAGGCAATTAATGACTGACTACCCAATGGGCAGGAGCACCCCGATGTTTTCTAAGACAACGCGCCGACTGATGATCGTCGACGATGAAGCAAAGATCTGTAGCGCTCTACGCTTCAGTCTGCGTTCGGAAGGTTACCAGCTCAGGTTCGCCAACTCGGCGCAGGAAGCCCTCGTGCGCCTCAAGGAAGAGCCGGCGGACGTGGTGCTCTCCGATCATCTGATGCCGAACATGACTGGACTCACCTTCCTGAAACTGCTGCGCGATCGCCATCCCGATACCGTCCGAATCCTGTTCACCGGCCATGCGGACATGCTCACCGCGATTGAAGCGGTAAACCAGGGAGAAATCTATCGCTTCCTCAGCAAGCCCTGGGACGACGGCGAGCTGAAAGCGACCCTCCATCTCGCCTTCCAGACAGTTGATCTGGAACGAGAAAACCGGTGGTTGCTGGCGGAGGTCCGCAATCAGCAAAGCCTGCTGCTCGAGATGGGTCGATCGATCCCGCTGCCGGCGCCGCCGCGAGATGAGCGCGGCGCCATTCTGATCGACGACTACGCCGAATTGGAAGCCTGCTGATTTCCGGTTGCAATTGACAAGCCCGAGGCGTCCTCATTAATTCCCCGCGCACGGAGGTCCGCGTGACGAAGCCGGATATTTTGCCCGAAGGAGAGTCGCTGCGCCGTGCAGTCCGCTGGATGAGCGACCATTACCGCGACAACCCGAACGCGGGCTTCAGCAAGCTGATCGACGAGGCCGCGATCCGATTTGACCTGTCCCCGCTCGAGGTCGAATTTCTGAGGAAGAATTGGGGCAAGCCGGGGATTCTCCCCCAGGATTGACCTCAGTCCGGGGGAAGATACTTGCTCAGCAGGGGCGCCAGTCGCCTTCGCAGCTCCATGGGCACAGCCTTCCGGTCCGACCAGATTGCCAGCTCGAGCGCTGATTGGCAGGTGCAAGCCTCCTGGCCGTGCTCTGCCACCTTGGGCAAAGCTCTCCGGATCAGATCCAATGCGTGGTGGGTCGCCGACTGCAGGTTTCCGATGATTTCTTGAAGCAGTGCGGCTTTGCCGAGCTCGGTGGGATGAGGTTTCCAGCAGTCGTAGTCGGTGGGCAGCGCGACGAGCGCGTAGCAAATTTCCGCTTCGCGGGCGAGCTTGGCCTCCGGCAGGGCGGTCATTCCGATCAGCTCTGCTCCCCAGGAACGATGCAGGTCCGATTCCGCGCGCGATGAAAACTGAGGGCCTTCCATACAGACATAGGTCCCGCGCGGATGGACTACCGTGGAAGCAGATTGGCCGGCGTTCAGCAGCAGGGTGCGCAGCGAGGAACAGAAGGGCGCAGCGAACTCGACGTGCACCGCGAGCTCTTCAAAGAAGGTTCTCGGACGGTCGGACGTCTTGTCAATCACCTGGTCGGGTATCACCAGATGGCCGGGCGCGATTTCCTCGCGCAGGCTTCCGACCGCGGCGCTGGCGAGGATGTGAGTCACTCCAATGGACTTCAAAGCGAAGATGTTGGCCCGGTAGGGAACTCTCGAGGGATTGAGCAAGTGCCCTTCTCCGTGGCGCGAAAGCAGCGCCACCGGCACGCCCTGGACCTCGGAGCGGACGATCGGGCCAGAGGGTCTTCCGAAGGGGGTGTCCACGGTCAGGCTCTCGCCTTGGCCGAGGTCGCCGAGCATCTGACCCAACCCCGAGCCTCCGATCACCCCGATCAATACCGTCTTCATTTTCAACCTTTCAGCCGTTGCGCCGCCCAATAGATTTGCACTTCCACCCGCGCTGGCGATAGGGAGGAAATCCCATGGACAAGGTGCGCGCAACAATTCGTGACGTCCCAGACTTTCCAAAAAAGGGAATTATCTTCAAGGACATCACCCCCGTCCTCGCGGACGGCGAGTTGCTGCGGAGCGTGATTGACGCGTTCGTCGACCACTGGAAGTTGGAGCCGATCGACAAGGTCTTGGGCATCGAGTCTCGGGGCTTTATCATTGGCGCGCCGCTCGCCTACGCACTCGGCTTGGGTTTGGTGGTGGTTCGCAAGCTTGGAAAGCTTCCGCCTCAGACGTTGCAGGAGAGCTATTCGTTGGAGTACGGCACCAGCGCTCTGGAAATCCGCGCCGACGCGATTGCACGCGGTGAACGAGTGCTGGTGATGGATGATTTGCTGGCGACCGGAGGAACCGCCGAGGCCGCTGGAAAGCTGGTCCGGCGTCAGCAGGGGGTGCTGGTGGGGTACTCGTTTCTGGTGGAGTTGGCCTCTCTCAATGGGGCGCGCCGTCTTGGGCCGGATAAGGTGCACGCGCTGATTCGGTATACCTGATGAATTCCGAAAAAATTGAGCTCAGCCCGATGGCGTGGGAGGGGGACGCGCGCACCGGCGTGCTGCGATTGTTGGACCAACGCCAGCTGCCTCACGAGGAGCAGTGGCTGGTGCTTCGGACGGCGGAGGACGTCGCGGCGGCGATTCGCGAGATGGTGGTCCGCGGAGCCCCGGCAATTGGGATTACCGCGGCATACGGAATGGTGCTCGCGGCGCGGCAGGCTCAATCGGGTGGGCCTAGCCTGGATGACGCACGAGCGGCACTGAGCGCGACCCGTCCTACTGCTGTCAATTTGTTTTGGGCACTCGAGCGCTGCCGCAAATTGTGCGAGCGAGATCCCTCTCCCGATGCAATGCTGCGACTGGCGACATCGATTCATCGGCAGGACATCGAAGGAAACCGGCGAATGGCGGAAATCGGCGCCGAGCGACTACGAAACGGCACCGGCGTCCTCACCCACTGCAATGCCGGAGCTCTGGCCACCGGAGGAGTTGGGACGGCGCTCGGGGTCCTCGCGGCCGCTCACCGGCAAGGGAAGAGGATTCATGTTTTCGTCGACGAAACGAGGCCGCGCCTGCAGGGCGCGAAATTGACCGCTTGGGAGCTTTCGCGGTTGGGCGTCCCGCACACCCTGATTTGCGATGGGATGGCGGCAGCATTGATGGCCAAGGGCTTGATTCAGGCCTGCGTGGTGGGGGCGGATCGGATTGCGGCCAACGGCGATGTCGCAAACAAGGTGGGAACCTATGCCGCCGCGGTGAATGCGAAGCACCATCGTCTTCCTTTTTACGTTGCTGCGCCCCTGTCCACCTTCGATCTCTCGCTTGCGGATGGAAGCGGGATTCCAATCGAGGAGCGCGCGCCAGCGGAGGTCACCGGCATTGGCGAAGAGCGGATCTGCCCCGAAGCAACGGTCGCGTACAACCCAGCGTTTGACGTAACGCCAGCCGAATTGATCGACGGCATTTTCACCGATGCGGGAGAGGTTGCGCCGGTCAACGCTGGCCGGATCGCGGCTTTGGTAAAGCCTCGCTGAGGCGCAGACCCTTGGGGACGAGAGCCGGTTCGACCAGCTCGAATAGAGCTTGTACCCCAAGAGCGAGCACCGCGGCGGGCACGGCACCCTCGAGGATCAGGGCCAGGTTGTCCAGGCGGATTCCGGTGAGAATCGGTTGACCATAGCCACCCGCCCCGATCAGCGCTCCCAGCGTCGCCGTTCCAACGTTGATGACGGCTGAGGTCTTAATTCCGGCGAGAATGCTGGGTGAGGCGATAGGCAGTTCGATCAACCGCAGGCGTGCCCCGGACGGCAGTCCGAGCGCTTCGGCGGATTCGCGAACCTCAGCGGCGATCCCGGTCAGCCCCGAGTAGGTGTTTCGTACAATCGGGAGCAGGCTATAGAGAAAAAGTGCCACGATCGCCGGAAGCGGTCCGATTCCCAGCAGAGGAATCATGAAAACCAGCAGTGCCAGTGATGGGACCGTCTGGATCGTACCCGCGATGGCAAGGATCACCTGCCCCACCCGGCGCCTCCTCGCGGCGACGATGCCCAGCGGAATCGATACCAGGATTGCCGAACCGAGCGAAACGACTACCAGAAACAGGTGCTCTCCGGTGTGCTGCCGCAGGCGCGTGGCCATTCCCTCTCGCCGCGGCGAAGATTCCACGCCCAACTTTCGTCGAAGAAACTCCGCGGCCACCTCGGTTTCCGGTACCCGATCGGCTTTGGCTCGTGCGTTCATCCGGATCATTTCCGTCCTGGAGACCTGACTCTCGAGGCGCTTCAGGGTTCGAGGGAGCTCCGGCATTTGCTGTTCGAGCACCGTTCGGTAGAGAAGCACCGCTTGATATTGAGGAAAGTGTTTGAGGTCGTCTTCGAGCAGAACCAGATCGTACTGGAGGATCTCCGGATCGGTGGAGTAAAGATCTGTCGCCTGAATCGAGTTGGTGGCCAACGCTCGGTAGGCGACTTCATGGTCCAGCCCGCGCACCTCGTTTTGCGGAAGATGGTAACGATTCCGCAGCGAAGGCCAGCCTTCTGCGCGGTCCATGAATTCGTGGCTAAAGCCGAGCTTCAATTCCGGGTGCCGCGCCAGATCGGAAAGACTTCGGATGCCGAGCCGAGCGGCGACGTCTCGCCTCATTCCGATCGCGTAGCTATCGTCGAACCCGAAAGAGGGGCCGATCCGGATGCCGCTCCGCTCCAAAGCCCGTCCCAAGCCGGCGAGATCATCGGTCTGCGGTGCGGCCAGAAGCTCCTGGGCGATGGTTCCGGTGTACTCCGGATAGACGTCGATCTCTCCTTTGATCAGCGCATTCCACAGAACCCGGGTCCCTCCGAGCTCACGGCGGTGGACCGCGCGAACACCGCTGGCCTGCAACAATTGCGTCGTTATCTCTCCGAGCAGCACCGATTCGGTGAACGCCTTGGAACCCACCCTGATCGAAGGCCGGACCGGCTGGCATCGGCTCGAGAGCAGCAGCGCGACACAGCCGGAAAAGAGCAAGCGCAAATTCGCCCTGCCGCTCATTGGCCGTGGGAGGTGAGCGCCAACGGCGGGCGCTGGGCATTGATGAAGTGAGTCACGAACGAGTCCGCGGGAGAGCGCACCAGTTCGTCCAGGGGTCCGCGTTGTACGACGCGCCCGGCGCGCAGCAGCACGATTTGGTCGGCGAAAAAGGCCGCCTCGGTGAGATCGTGGGTGACCAACACCACTGTCTTGCGCAGCTGCCCGAAGATCCGTCGAAGGTCCGTTTGCAGCTCGAAGCGGGTCATTGGATCGAGAGCCCCGAGCGGCTCGTCCAACAGCAGGACGTCTGGATCCAACATCAGCGCTCGAATCAGGCTCACTCGCTGCCGCTCGCCTCCGGAAAGCTCGATCGGATATTTGCTCAAGCGATCCACGGGAAGTCGGGTGAGTTCGACCAGGAGATCGAGCCGCCCCTGGATGCGACTCCGTTCCCAATCGAGGTATCGGGCCATGATTGTCGCGTTCTCATGGGCACTGAGGTGCGGAAAGAGTCCGCCCCCCTGCACGACGAAGCCCATTCGTCGCCGAAGCGCCTGTGCATCCTCGGGCGTCAGCTCCATCCCAGCGAAGCGGACCTCTCCGGTGTCCGGGCGTAGGAGCCCGACCATCATGCGAAGGAGGGTGGACTTTCCCGAGCCGCTGGGCCCAATCAGCACCATGGTCTGTCCGGGTGGGACGAACAGATCGGTCGGGGCCAGCGCGAGGAGGTCCCCAAATCGCTTCGATACGCCGCGCAGCTCGAACATCCCAGCTAGCTACACCGGTCCGCTCGTCGAATCGAGCACCTCGCGAATCTTATGACTTAGCGCGTACGGCGTGAGTGGCTTGGCAATCAGCGCCAGCCCCGGTTCCGGGGTAGCGTGCTCCGAGAGCGCATCATCGCCGTAACCCGACATCAGCAGCACCTTCATCAACGGTCGGGCGGAGCGGATCCGATTCGCCAGTTGCCGACCGCTCATCTGCGGCATCACTACATCCGTCAAGAGCAGTTGAACGTCGCCAGGATATTGTTCGCTGGTCAGGAGAGCTTCTCCCGCACTACGCGCACCCAACACGCGATAGCCGTTTCGCTGGAGAATCTCCTGCGCCAGGCTGCGAACCTGATCCTCGTCCTCCACCAACAGAATGGTTTCGGACCCCCGAAGGGCGGCCTCGGGGACCGAGCGGACCGCCGCCAGCGCTAGCGCCTTCTGCGCTTCTGGCAGGTAAATCCGAAAGACCGATCCCTGGCCCGGCTCGCTGTCGACCCAAATGCTTCCGCCGCACTGCTGAACGATTCCGGAAACGGTGGACAGCCCAAGTCCGGTTCCCTTTCCATTTCCCTTGGTGGTGAAGAAGGGCTCGAAAATCCGAGCGCGCGTAGTGATGTCCATTCCCAGGCCGCTATCGGCGATGCTGAGCAGCACGAAAGAGCCAGGGTTGATGCCAAGGTGTTCCCGGGCAAAGACGGAATCCAGTTCCACCCGAGCGGTTTCAATCGTGATGCGGCCTCCATCGAGGATCGCATCTCGAGCATTGAGCACCAGATTCATCACAATCTGCTCGAGCTGGCCTCGGTCTGCCCAGATCGTGCCGAGATTGGCGCCTGGTATGGTGATCAGCTCGACGTCCTCGCGGATCAGGCGCCGTAGCATCCGGTCCATTCCTGCGATGACTTGATTCAAATCCAACGTCTCTGGCTGAACTACCTCCTGTCGGCTGAAGGTCAGCAGTTGACGAGTGAGATTGCGGGCGCGCTCGCCGGCTGTCTGGATTTCTTCCAGGTCCGCGCGGATCGGGTCTCCAGGGCTTAGGTCGGCAATCAACAGGCTGCTGTAGCTCATCACTACCGAGAGCAGGTTGTTGAAGTCGTGGGCGATCCCGCCCGCCAGTCGCCCAATCGCTTCGATTTTCTGAGTGTGCCGAAACCGCTCCTCCAGGTGCTTTCGATCGCTAATCGCCGCCTCGCCTCTCTGTTGAGCTTTCTCCAACTCCGCTCGCGTCTGCTCCAGGTCTCGGCGGCACTTGGCCAACTCGGACTCGGCACTAAGCCTGGCGGCGCGCTCCGCTTCCAATCGCTGCCGAAGCTCCTGTCCGTCAGCCCGAGGCTGAGGAGTGGCGATTGCGTGCGGTGAGGGAGTTTGCATCTCTAGGCCGACTGGCATTCGAGGCACCCGCAAGTTCTAGCACGAAACGCGTAACCTGCATCTAAATGGCCGCCGGGCGTTCGAGGTGGGCCTTCAGCGACGGGGTCGGCGAAGTATTCTGCGCGAAGTACAGCCGGACGGACGGCACGCGTTCGAGAAGTCGCGAAGCATTGCGGAACAGCTTCGCGCGGCCGGAGGCGGACAGATCAGGCATCACCGCATTGGCCAGCATCAGTCGCAACAATGGACCCGGTTCGATGGTTTGCAGCGTGGCTTGCCGTGCAAATGCCAAATCTCCCACCAGCTTGAGCATTGCCGAGGTAGGCGCACCGACGTTCCACGGAGTCCCGTCGCACAGATAGGTGTCGCCAGTCGGACGTACCGCCACCAGTTCGTCGCCGAGAAGTTGCCAGCCCGCCGCAGCGCACAGCGCCCCCAAGGTGCTCTTTCCAGCGCCCGACGGACCGGTGAAGAGACAAGCCCGGTCGGAGAAGCTCACCGCCACCGAATGGAGTAACAGTCCTCCCTGGTCGATTAGCCAATCAGCGATCAGCAGCTTGACCACATTCTCGATGTCGAGACGCTGCGGGGAACCGCTGCAAACAACCGAGCGACGATCCGGGGTTGCCTCGGCGGCAAACTCCGGTCCCCGAATGCGCAGGGTTCCGTCCGCAAGCCGCTCCGATGTGGGGAACACCCACGGAGGGGTTCGGGCAGCTTCCTCCTGCGAGCATTGCGCGTCGATGTCGATCGAAGAATCTGCGTCCACCGCGAAGGATTTCCACGACGACGAAAGCGCGGCAGCCAACGCGCCATCGGGAAGAATCACTCGGAAGCGCAGACCGCCTTCGCAATATCGCTGTGAGACAGTGACAGCCATTGGCTCCTGCTTGAACACGCCCGGGTGTTCACGCGGGCTTTAGGGCGTGCACCTTGGATCCGAACCTGGAATGCAAATCGGTTGTGAAATCTGCGCAAACGCGACGAATTCTTCTTCCCAAAGAATTGTCGGCGGCACGTAGCTTGATTTCGGATCGGCCCGCGGGACGCACTCAGGGGAGGGGCAGTTGAAACGCGCAGAGGCGTCCATCCATACCTCCCACTGTCAACCGATTCGCCGTGGTGTCGATCGTCGGTGTGCCGAGCTGCTGGGTGGAAACGGTGACCTGCTTCTGGTCCACCCCGGTCGCGATGTCGATCTGGTGAACCTTTCCATCGGAGCTGCCCACGAAAACCTTTTGGTTGACGTAGTCAATCCGAATTCCGGTTGGCCCCGAAATCGAAACCGGCGTCGCCCATACGGGCGTAACTTGTCCGTTCGATGGATTCACCGCGTACCACTGAACTTGGCCGGGAGGACCTTTGATGCTTGCGATGAATCCGTTGCCAGTTGGAAAAATATAGGCGTTCAAAACACCCGTGTTGAAGCTCCACCTCTGCGCCATGGAGTTCAGATCGTAACCATAAGCCATCCCGGCATTCGTGGTCACATACGCCTGATTTGATTGGGAATCCCGATTAATCGGGAGATCAATGTCTCCAAGCTGAAAGGTCGTAACCGGGGCGCCGGTGAGGCTGTTGATCACATGCAACGAGGGCTGGTTCACGCCGCCGGCGCGCACCCCGAGCCAGATCCGGTTATTGGCATAGTCGACCAGAACCCCTCCGCTGGCGATGTCCATTGCCGCTGGGGCATAAGTCCAGACCACGCTGCCATCGACGCTCGAGAGCGCGTAGAGCTTGTTATTGGTCGAACTGCTGTTTCGAGTCGCAACCAGTACCAAATCGCGATTTGGGTTGGCGGTTCGGAAGGCGGCGTTTGCATACGCGTACAGTTGCACACCGACTTGGGCTTGGATCGCACTGCCCAGCGCCATACCTCCATTACCCGTCCAGAACGTCGAGCCCGTCGACGAGTCGAGCGCGTAGGCCTTTCCAGCTTGATCTCCGACCAGGATGTAATTGCCGGTTTGGCCCTGGAGGGGGACTACCGGAAATCTCCCCTGAGCCGCTCCAGAGAGGATCCTGGGTCGCCAGCGCTCCTGTCCATCCAAGGACACGGTACCGGAGGTCAAGTTCGCGGAGACGCCATAGGAGTTGCTGGCGCTGTAGACGGCGGTGTTCAGCTCGGTGACCGGCTGGATCAGCGTCGGAAAACCAACGCTGTAACAGTACAGGGGCGCCGGAGCGACCCGGCTGGTCGGCTCGGAAAACACTCCCGAGGAGGAGGGAACATTCCCCGCCGAATAGATGAAGTATTTGTCGTGATTAAAGACTCGATAGTAGTACCGGGTGCCGTTGGTGAGCCCCTGATCGGTCATTCGGGGCGCGAAGCTCTGCATGTCATTGTAAACGACCGTTGCGTTTCCGAGGACCGCTCCAATCGAGTAATTGACGCCGTTGCTCGGAGCGGTGTTCGGCACCCCAGCAGTGGAGCGAAGCACCAGAGCGCCGTCATGCACCAGGGGGTTGTTCCACAGCAAAGTATTGGTGTTTGGGCCCGAGACCGCCGTCAACACCCCGGCCTCCACCAGCGCGGTGGGCGCAAAGGTGATCGTGCCGGAAGCAGGGACTAATCCGCTGAGTCCAGGCACGGGCGTCTCGTTGAGCGAGACGAGCACGTCTTCCGCGACGGTATCGCTGATCTGGAGGGTGATTTGAGGCGTTCGGTTTGGAATCAGAAGGGAGAGGGGGGTTGTGGTAGCCGTACTGCTCGACAGAGCGACATTCGCGGTGAAGGTCGCGTGGTTGCTGACCAGATTCCCGGATGCATCCTGGACCTGAACTTGGATGCTCAGCGGCGTTCCCACGGTACCGGAAGTGCGTACCACCACGACACGCGTGCCCGGTGACTTGGAAGCCTGCGGGCCTCCACCGTAAGCACCGCGATTGATCCGGGGACCCGTGGGAGGCCCGTTGGGCGTCGGCTCGCTGCCGACCGAGTCCGCTGGATTTCCGGTATCGACCGCCGGGCTCAACACGGAATCCACCACGTATCCGGCGGCGGTCCAATGACCTCCGGTGCTCTGCTCATGGAGATCAGGCGGATTGGCGCCGGCCGCAACGAAAAGCGGGTCGGCCCTTGTTGATCCGGTGGTATCGGCCCCGGTGTTGGACTGCCACGACCCGTTGCCTCCGCAGTTTCCGCTAGCCGGGCTCCAACAGCTGCAGAGCCCGGCGACGGAAAAATTATCACCGCAGCTTGGACAATTGGGAAACCCGGTGCAGACATTCGGGTACCAAAAGATGTTGTACTGCGAGCTGCTCGACAGGCTCGCCCCACTGTCGACCCGGATGCTCCGCTTGTTCGCGGAGCTGGTCAGGCTGGTGAAGATGTTGTTCTTGATCTGAACCGTCGATGACGTCGTGATTCGAAGGTCCGGTGTTGCCGTCGGATCCGCCGAAGCAACCGAGTTGTTGTAGAAGGTGTTGTTTACGATCTGGGGCGATGTGGCATTGGTGAGATCGAGCGCCGGACCGGTCGAAGCATTGGTCGTACCGTTGTTGTCGATCACGTTCCGTCGCAAGATCAGCGAGCCGGTTCCAGTGGCGAGCGAGATCCCTCCTTGATCATTGAATTCGATCCGATTGCCTTCGATGGTCAACGAAGTCTGTGTTCCTGCGCTCGCGAAAATCCCCCGCCTGTTCCCCTTGATGCTGTTGCACAACAAATTGTTCGCCGTGGTGGCCGCGCCGAGTACGATCCCGTCGAAGGAGGTAGACCCCGTAATCGTCAGACCGACGATGCTGGTGTTGTTGGTTGAAAGGGTGATTGGGGTAGCGGTGCCACCATTGTTGATGACCGGTGCCGCGCCGACCGCGGTGCGAAAAATCAAGGTGTTGTTGCTGCTGGTGGTCCTTCCCGAAATGTTCAGTGTTTCGTTGTAGGTTGACGAATCGATGACTTCGACGACGTAGGTGTTGTTCAGAGTCGTGGGCACCTGGCCGAAAGCGCCATTGATGGTGGCCCACGGTCGGGTCCGATCGTTGGCAATCGCGGTGGAGTTGTTTCCGCTTGAGCTGCTGACGTAGAAGAAGGTCGCCGTGGCCGGGGGCAAGGTCTCGCAGGCAGAGGCAGCATCCAGAGTCGGCACCAAGGCCTGACTGGTAGTCTCAGTGACGAGATTGCGGTTCCAGGCTTCAAGCTGGGCCGGGTCGCAGCCCAGCTCGACCCAGGCGCTGATCGCCGCCAGCAGCATGACGCAGGCGTTTGAACGGAGCAGCAATCGCGATTGCGTTCGGGGTGTCATCAGCGGGCCAGCTCAAACGTTTGGGTCGTGAGGACATTGCCGCCAAGCCGCAAGCTCACTTGCCAAGTACCAGTAAGATCGTTCGAGTCGATAAAGGTTCCCGCTACCGGAAGAACAAACTGGAGTTGCTGCAAATTGAAAGGATCTGCGATCAACGGTGCAATCCGCTTCTCGTATGGCAAGCCGCTTGGCATGGTGAATTCGACGTCGAAGTCCGACGCCGCGGTCACGCCAATCACAGAAAAGCTGGCGGTGACCGACCGGACGATGGAGGGCGAATGTGCGGCCGGCGGATCGAGCGTGATCGCTCCTGTTGCTGCCAACGGCGGAGGCGGGGGTCCTCCATTGTCTCCGGCGTTGCCCGAAGGTTTGGCGCAGTGCGACCCGAAGAGAGCCAGCACGGCGACCAGAGTTCTGCCGAGCTTCATCGCTCTTGCCCCTGAATCGCTGCAGGTCCAATCAGGCCCCGTACGAGCAGTTGACGATCGAGCAAAACCGAGAGAAAGCTCAGGAGATCTTCCACGACGCGCTCTCTCGAAGCGGCAAACTCGATCGCGATCTGATGAGCAATCTCTGCGGCAGTTCGCCGGCCGTCGATCAGCTCCCAAATCCGAGCGGCGGTTGGATTGAGTCCTCGCAGGACTCTGCCGCTTCCATCCAGCACCACGTAGTCATTTCCGAGACGAGCCGCCTCAGAGCCCTGGACACGCTGAGGAATGAAGTTGGTTGAAAGAGTCACTTCACTGCCATCCTCAGCCGGCGCGCGCTTTGCTTCAGGCGCCGGCGAAGCAAACCAAGTGCCGTCGGACCGCGGTCCCACTCCGGTCGGCGAAGCACCCGGCCCCGCCTACGCACCAGCAGTACGACGCCGTACAGGTTCTCCAGCGGTATCGGGACGTCGGGACGCGAGCAGTTGTCGCCGGCCAATGTGACAAATGGACCTGCGATACAGAGCACTCGGTGCGCAACCAAACCATTTTTTTGACGCGCAACAACTATCTGTCCCTTTTTTGGATAGACTCGTAGTCTCACCATCCCTGCTTCGTCGTCAGAGCGAAGCGATGGCCACATGCTGTCGCCACGGATGGGAACCCAGCGAATCGCAGTTAATGCCAGCGGCATTTTTGTATCGGACTGAAATTTGAGCACACAAATATCCAGTCATATTCTCGTTGACTGGTTTGCCGAGCCACAAGGGAGGACGGGTCATACAGGCCTGTTTTACGTGTAATCAGCTGGATGACTGGACCTGCACTGTGCGACAGCGGCGCTAGAAGGTTACCTCGAGTGAGGTGAGGCTCCAGTTGACCGAGTCCACAGGCCGGTATTCCGAACAACGCATATATTGCCGGCCCAGCACTTGGCGTTAAGCCAAGGTGCGTCATTTTCATGGCTTCCAACGCAACCATCGCTCCCTGTGGCGAAGCTCCTCCAAGCTCGGTGGAGCTGCTCGATGGTGGCGCGGAAGCCTTTCCCCGGATGCTTGCAGCGATTGGAAGTGCGAAACAGCGAATCCACCTGGAGGTCTATGGCTTCGAGCGGGACGAGATCGGGGTACAGTTTCTTGAAGCGCTCCAGGCTGCCGCTCGCCGTGGCATCCGGGTACGGGTGGTGGTCGATGGTTGGGGCTCAATGCTTGCTGCCGGTCAGATCGTCGGCGCCTTGCGAAGCGCAGGTTGCGAAGCGCGAATCTACAACCCGCTGGTGAACCTGTTTCTCGGTCGAGGCTGGAGAAACCACCGAAAAATCCTCTTGGTGGATGACCAACTGGCCTATGTCGGGGGGATCAACATCGGCGATGTCTATGCCGATCAGGAGATCGGAGGCGGATGGGCCGACATTGTCGTCGAAATCCGGGGGGTCGCCTGCTCAATTCTGGTGAAGCGCATTTGGGGCGACAAACGCGAGCTGCCATCCAAAACCGACGTCCGAGTGATGATGCCGGGACTGGGTGGGGGTCGGCGGCTTCGAAGGCGGTACGTGAAGGCCATCGGCCGTGCGAGCAAATCGGTAAGCTTGGCTCACGCCTATTTCCTGCCTGACCACCGTTTGGTGCGCTCTTTGACCGCCGCTGCCCGTCGCGGCGTTCGGGTCCGATTGCTGGTCCCGGGCCGGAGTGACGTGCCCCTTGCTCGCGCGGCCACCAGGCGGCTGTATCGGAAGTTGCTATCGGCTGGAATTCAGATCTTCGAGTGGACCGAGTCGGTGCTCCACGCCAAGGCATTGGTGGTGGACGAGCGCCGGATGTTAATCGGGAGCTTCAATCTCGATCCGTTATCCTTGGTCAACCTGGAGGTCCTGGTCGACGTCGAGGACCCGGCAGTAGCGGCAAAAGGTGAAGCCTGGATCGCGGATCACTGTGTCCGCTCGCGGGAAATCAACGCCCAAGCTGTGGCTGGGTCGGCACTTCGCGTTTGGCTGCTTGACGCCCTGGGACTCCTGGTGGTGGGGTTTGTTCGAGTTCTGGCGAGATGGCTGGCGCCCCGCCGCCTTTCCAAGTAATCCGAGCATCCAGCCGCGCTGCGCAAATTGGCCTTTTTCCCGTTAAATAGAGTCGACCTGTCGAAAGGACTTCTTCTTGGCTAACCAGGTCAACAAGGTAACGATCATCGGTTCCGGGCCGGCGGGCTACACCGCGGCCATCTACGCGGCGCGGGCCAATCTAGCTCCGGTTTTGTTTGCAGGAGGCCCGGCGGAAGGCGATCCGTTGCGGGTACCTGGCGGGCAGCTGATGGTCACCAATGATGTCGAAAACTATCCCGGCTTTCCCGAGAGCGTGACCGGCCCCGAGCTGATGGACTTTTTCAAGCGACAGGCCGAGCGGTTTGGAACGAAGATCCTGATGGAAAACGTGATCAAGGTGGACTTCTCGAACCGGCCTTTCTTTCTCCAAGGAGAGAGCCATAGCTGCCACTCGGAAACGGTGATCATCGCCACCGGCGCTTCTGCGATGTGGCTGAATGTCAAAGGCGAGGACCGTTTCAAGAACCGCGGCGTTTCCGCTTGCGCGACCTGCGATGGCTTCTTCTTCAAAGGGCAAGACGTGATTGTGGTGGGCGGCGGAGACACTGCAATGGAGGAAGCCACCTACCTGACCAAAATCGTCAAGCACGTTTCCTTGGTTCACCGGCGCGACACGCTGCGGGCCTCGAAGATTATGCAGGATCGAGCGCTCAAGAATCCTAAGATCAGCTTTAACTGGAACTCGGTCGTCGAGGAGGTCTTGGGTGACGAAAACGGTATGACCGCAGCCCTGATCCGCAACATGAACTCTGGCGAGCGCAACCAGCTCAAGGCGAACGCGCTCTTCGTGGCGATTGGGCATCGGCCAAACACCGATCTCTTCAAGGGCATGCTCGAGATGACTCCAAACGGGTACATCAAGACGGTGCCGGGAACGACCAAGACCAGCGTTCCCGGCGTTTTCGCCAGTGGAGACGTCCAGGATCACTACTACCGGCAAGCGGTAACCGCGGCAGGAACCGGTTGCATGGCGGCGATCGACGTAGAGCGCTGGATGACCGAGCAGGAAAAGGCCTAAGAAAGGCGGATTCGGGATGGGATCCAACAAAGTGCAGACCCTCGCGATTCATGCGGGGAGCCGGCTTTCCGGTTCCTTTGCTCAAGGGATCACGCCGCCGCTGCATTTAGCGGCAGTGAGCTACTTCGATGACGCGCAGCGGTTGGACCAGTCTCTGGACGGCAGGGACTTCGTCTACACTCGGATCAGCGCTCAAAACGTCGTCTTGCTTGAGGAGGCGGTCGCTGCACTGGAAGGTGCAGAGGCATGCGTTTGCTACGCGAGCGGGATGGCGGCACTGCGGGCCGTCTTGGAAGCCCAGTCGTTAAAGCCAGGCGATCGGGTGGTGATGCCCGCGGATGGCTATGGCGCGACTCGAGCGCTCTTCAAGTCGGTTTTGGCGGCGCGGCAAGTCGAGCTGTTTCCAATGTTGCTAAGCGAGGCCAAGGCTCTTGGGAAAATTGCGGCGTTGCGACCGAAGTTCGTGCTTGCCGAGAGCATCACCAATCCGCTGCTCTCGGTGCCGGATCTCCCCAAGTTGGCGCAGAGTTGCCGTGACGCGGGAGCAAAGTTCGCAGTTGATGCGACATTCGCGTCGCCGGTATTGCAGCAAGCTCACCTAAATGGGGCGGACTATGCGGTGCAATCGACGACCAAGTGGATCAACGGCCACAGCGACGCCATGGGCGGCACGACAAGTGGCAAGCGCGAATTGATCGAGCCGCTTCGAGCTGCCCGCGTGCTGGAAGGGGGCATCTTAGGCCCGTTTGAAGCCTGGTTGACGTTGCGCGGCATTCGTACGCTGCCAATCCGGATCAAGGTGCACAGTCAAAATGCCCAGCACGTCGCGAACCGGCTTCGAGAGTCCTCGGTCCTCGATCGAGTGATTTATCCGGGTTTGTCATCGCACCCTAATCACGGGATCGCCCAGCGGGTTCTCACAGGCGGATTCGGTGGGATGCTGGCTTTCGAAATCAAGGGCGCCTCGCGTCGCGAGGCGTTTCGCTTTCTGGAGTGTGTTCGTTTGGCGAAGCCAGCTCCAAGCCTGGGTGATGTAACCACGCTGGTGATGCATCCGGCGACCGCCAGCGCGCGCAGGATGACGGCCGCGGAACGCGAGACGGCCGGAATACGGGAGAACCTGATCCGGGTCTCGGTTGGTCTCGAGGATCCGGATGACATCGCAGATGACCTGATTCAGGCGGTGCAACGAGCGCTGGAGCATTGAATGAAGATGATCGACGTTGGGGCTAAAGAGAAAACCGCCCGGACCGCGGTGGCGACAGCTCAGGTGCGGATGCTCCCGGCCACAATCCGGCGGATTCGAGAAGGCAAAGTGGAAAAAGGTGACGTGATCGCCGCGGCGCGGCTGGCAGGCGTGATGGCCGCGAAGCGAACTCCGGATCTAATACCCCTGTGTCACCCGATCTCCCTGTCGGCGGTTTCCGTAGAGCTTACATTGTCCAAGGAGGGGGTCGAAATCCGGTCCGAGGTGAAGACGGTGGACCGCACCGGGGTCGAAATGGAAGCGCTCACGGCGGCGTGCGCGGCCGCCCTCACCGTCTATGACATGCTCAAAGGCGTCGACCGGGGGATGACAATCGAGCGCGTTCAGTTGGAACATAAGAGCGGCGGTCGCAGCGGAACCTGGGAGCGAGGCCGAGAGTCCGCGGCGTAACGGAGGTCGAAAGCCGATGGGTGCAGCTGCGGATCCCCTTCTCAAGTGGCGCTCGGAATTCCCGATCCTCGAGCGGAAGACCGCCTATCTGATCAACAATTCATTGGGGGCGATGCCGCGCCAGGTCTACGACAACCTCAAGGAATTTGCCGACCTCTGGTCGACAGAAGGTGTGGTCGCCTGGCACCGCTGGCTTCCGTTGGTAGGCGAGGTTGCCGACCAGGTCGGTCGAATTCTTAATGCGCCTTCGGGCACGGTGATGATGCACCAGAATGTCTCGACATTGACCTCGGTGTTGATCTCCGGTTTCGATTTCAAGCAGGTTAGGAACAAGGTGGTGATGACGGACTTGAATTTTCCTTCCGTCGTCTACAACTGGTGGGCGCAACAGCGTCGCGGCGCGCGGATTGAGGTGGTGAAATCGCGCGACGGGTTCAACGTCGAAGCGAGCGATCTCGCGAGAACAATCGACGCAAGCACCGTCGCGGTAGTGGTGGACCTGGTGTTTTTCCGCTCCTCTGGACTGCTGGAAATCGAGCCGGTCATCGAGGCGGCTCACCGCAACGGCGCATACGTGATCTTGGATGTGTACCAGGCGATCGGGGCGGTACCGATCGATGTCCAGAAGCTCGGGGTGGACTTCGCTATCGGCGGATCGGTGAAGTGGCTTTGCGGAGGACCGGGCGCCGCCTATCTGTACGCGCGCAAGGACCTGATCGCCCGATTTGAACCTTTGATGACGGGATGGTTTTCGGACAAGCGGCCGTTCGACTTTCGTTTCGGGGAAGTAGACCCGGCGGAGGACGCGCATCGGTTCATGGGGGGTACGCCCTCGGTGCCCGCGCTCTATTCGGCCCGAGCTGGGTATCAGATCATCCAACAGGTCGGCGTACCGGCCATTCGGGAAAAGTCGCTACGTCAAACCGAGCTGTTGATCGAGATGGCCGACGAGCAAGGGCTCAGCATCAATACGCCCCGAGATCCGAACCAGCGAGGAGGCACGGTCTGCGTCGACTTCAAAGGGTCGGAGCACGCAAGCCAAAAGCTGATCGAGCATGGGTTCATCATCGACTGGAGGCCGAACGGAGGAATCCGGATCTCGCCTCATTTCTACAACGGCAATGACGAATGCCGGGCGATCATGGAAGAAATCCGTTCTCTTCGCTCCTCGGGACGGCTCCAGGAGCGCGCGCCCGGTGCGAGAAGTCATTGATTCCGGTCGACGGACGCTTAGCGGTTTCGCCGCTCGGATAACTCAAGCAGAAGAAACGCTACCAGAACGAGAGCGTGAGTGATTTCTTCTTTTTGGATCAGGGTGGGAATACTCGACTTCGGGTGAAGCTCCACCTGGATGTCTTCTCCCTTATCGGGCGTTCCTTGATGAATCCGTCGACACCCGAGCGCCAAAAAGGAATGGCACCGGTTGCTCTGGATTGCGGGATTGGGGTGGCAAATCCCCAACGCAATCACCCGATCCGCTCGGAAGCCGGTCTCTTCTTCGAGTTCGCGCAACGCCGCGGTCTGCGGATCCTCTCCAGGCTCCACCATCCCACCCGGAACTTCGAGCGTGGTCGCGGCGATCCCGAACCGAAATTGGCGAATCATCACCACTTGGTCATCGAAAGTGAGCGGAATGATATTGACCCAATCGGGAGCATCGATCACCACCCGACGGTGGATGCTTCCATCGCGGAGGTTTGAAACCTGGTCCTCGCGAATCTTGAGAATATTGAAATCCAACTGCCGGTCGGTGCTAACCGTCTTCCATTCGTCCACGATTCGATCGCTCGCCACGCGCGTACCCAGCTCAATTCATGTACTTCGCCCGATCCCGTAGAGCCCTCGCGGTGAGCACCAAACTGTCGTGGTCCGGGCCGGCCGGGGAGAGCTCGAGACAACGCTCAACGTCCGTCAGCGCCGCGCGATACGCGCCGAGCGCCGAAAAAATCGCGGCACGGGCCCGCAGCTCGCCAGGATTATCCGGCGAGAGCGCGAGCAGATGATCGATTACCTTGAGGGCTCCGCCGCCATCGCCCTTGCGCAAGTAGCTGCCCTTGAGGTTGGTGAGCATGCGCTGAATGATCGCCTGCGGCGACGCCGGAGCAATTAGGCCCGTGCTGAATCGCACGCCCGGTGCGGTCCTGCGCAGCAGCTCAGCGCAACCCGTTTCGTTGAGCGTTTGACCCGAATGGAAAGGATCGATCACCAGCTTGTGGTCTGCAAAATCGCAGGCCACCACAAAATGACCCGGGAATGAAACGCCGTAGAGAGCGATGCCGGCCCGGCGGGCAACCTCGAGGTAAATGACCGAGAGCGTAATGGGCAGGCCCACTCGGGTGTCGAGCACCACGTTGAGGCAGCTGTTCTGCGGCCCGTGATAGTCGCTGGTATTGCCGCGAAATCCCTCCTCCTTGGCCAGAACCTGACAGAGTCGGTCAATGTCGCCCCCAACTCTGGCCGCGTATCGATCGAGGATCTTTTCGTATCGAGCGGGTTCCAAATCCGGGTGCTCAATCGATGCAATCGCCAGCGCTGCGAGATCCAACCGTTCGGGCCGGCTTTGGAGCGCCTTGAGCATTCGCGCCTGGGAGAGTTTGTCGTGGGATTCCATCATTCGTCCTGAGTCTCTAATCGACTCGACGGCGCGGCGCGAACCCGAATCTCGGCCCGAAAGGCAATCTGCGCGGCGATCAGCCCGGCTAAGATCCCATCTTCATAGTCGAACGTGGGATGTGCTTTTAACTCGGGGTGATCATCCGGGTTCATCACGTCCTCTGGGCTTAAGTACGGCAACGCTTCGCGAGCCAACCTGAGGACTTTTGCGCGTTGTTGCTCGATCATTCCGTCGAAGAGCTCGTCGACGCGTTTCTCATCCATGTTCGGCAGCCTCCACCAGGCGAGAGAGAAAGCCCTCTGGGTCCTCCGCTTCCAAGATTGGCTTCGCAATCCAGACTGCATCCGCTCGGCCGCGAAGCGACTCGAGCTCCTCGAGGCTGCCAAACGGACCCCGCACGATCGGAGTAATCGAACGCGGCACCTTCGGCAACAGCAGATCGGGACCCTCGAGCGACAAACCGTCCTGCGCGAAGGCGGGAATAATTACCAGCCGCGCTCCGACGCTTAGTGCAATTGAAAGTTCGCTTTCGGTCCGCACCTCGACCGGAGCAGCCATATGCAGGCTAGCAGCGATCTCCATCAGCGCCCGTAGCTCGTCGGGGCGAACGGCTGCCGCGGTCAGCAAGACCGCGTCTGCTCCGAAAAGCCTCGCCTGATAAATCTGGTCGGAGCGGAGAAACAGGTCCCTCGCTACGACTGGAACCGTTACTGCAGAGGAAACGCGCTGCAGATCTGCAGTTGACCCTTCGCAGAGGACGGAATCCGTCGCCACGGCCAGCGCCGATACTCCCGCCGCATCAAAAGCGCTGGCCAACTCCGCAATCTGAATGTCACGCCGAATTTGCCCTTCTTCAGGGGTCGCCCTAGCAAGCTCTGCCACCACCGCTAGCTCTCCGCGCTGAGTTGTTACCGCGTGAGCGAAATCTCTGATCGAGGGTGTCAAATTGCGCGTCGCAAGGGGGCCCAGCGTACGTAGACTTTCACGTTTGCGGGCTATCCAGGTCTGAATTTCCATCGAGGTACTCATTACCGCGCAGCGCACAAAATCACGAGCATTGACCCCGAACCCCCGTGACTAAAGCTCGGGTCAGGATTAGGTACTCCCAGGCGGTCGGAGCACGGTTCCTCAGGAAGAGAAAGGCATAACCCGATGGCTTACGGAATCGCGGAGAATCCCGGTCGCTCCCCGGTTGCGCAATTGGACGAAGTGGAGTTCCCGGTTTGGAAGGACTTGTTGGTTCAGATCGCCGCCGACAACGGTGCTTCGGTTGATGTGATCAATCTGTTCAAGTCCCTGCCACGGGAGCGCTACCAGTCCAAGAACGAGGTCCTGCGCGATCTTGCCGAAGCCGCGCGCCGGTTCGGGATGGGAAATCGGCCCGCTGACGACGAAGGCGTGCGGGATCGCCGCAATATCGGACGAGATGCTGTCGAGAACGCGCCGCCCGGCAAGGTCCGCCATCCGTGAGCGGGGTTGGCGCTGGCCATCGCCTTCGATGAATCTCTGCCGTTGGTCGCTGACCGCGCTGGTTTGTTCATGCATTCCGATCGCCTGTAAGAGTCCCCTCGAGCGGGTGACTCAGGAAAGAGAGCGGCGGGCCGCGACCGAGAAAGGCACGGCGGATGGCGGAATGACCGTCTTGGTGCCTTTCCATCCCCCCTCGAACAAGACCTTGACCGAGCACTCCGTCACCCGTCGCACCGAAGTGCACAACCTGCAACAGCAGCCAGGTCAGTCTCTGGTCGAGGCGGTGGAAGCCACGATGTTGTCGCGCTACGAGCGGGCGGACGGCGGAGGATGGATCCTTAGCCAGCAAACACGGGACTTGAAGGTGACGCGGGACGGCAATCCGGTAGTGAACAAGCTGACCGCGCTCGTCCAGTCGTTTCCATTGAAGATCCGAGTCTCAGACGACGGCGCCTTCGTACGGCTGGCCAACCCGGACGACGCCCAGCGCGCCGTACAGCAGGTATTCCGCAGTCCCGCCGAGGCTGAGTCGATTTCCCAGTTCTTCACCCCGCTGCAAATTGAAGAGCGCGCCAGGAAGGAGTGGGACGCCAAGTACGCCGGAATGTTCAACCATGCGCTAGCGACGACGTCGGCATTCTACCTCTTGGACAGCTTCGTTACCGCGGAAGGCTCACAAATCACCTATCTCTTGGAGCGAAAGGTTTCTGGGACTGCAAAGACCTCGTTCGGAGAGGCTGTGGTGCTCTCAATTCGCTGCTTAACGCACCTCGAGGCGGACGCGGGCCAAGAAGCAGTTCAGAAATCGGTGCCGGAGCTCGATCCTTCGCTGCTTGAGCCTTCCGTGGAATGCAGCGGTCAAGAGATACTGGCGCGAGACCCATTCCTTCCAGTCAAATCGGGTGTAAGCGTCGTCGCTACTCCCGAGGTTAAAGATGGGGGGATCCCACTGAGGGTGACGTTCGAAAAGCAGGTTGAAGCAGTCAAGCTGGAGTAGGAGCGCACGTGGACTATCGGCACAACCTCCTTGAAGATGAATCCGGAATTCGGGAGCTTTTGAGCCGGATTCACCGCGTCGCCGTCCTTGGGATCAAGACCGAGGCCCAGTCTGGCCAGCCCGCTTTCTACGTCCCCCAATACCTGCTATCGGTTGGATTAGAGGTCATTCCCGTGCCGGTTTACTATCCGGAAGTCAAGGAAATCCTTGGGAGAAAGGTATTCCGGAAGGTTGCTGACATTCCGGGCAAACTCGACCTGGTCAACGTGTTCCGCAAGCCGAAAGACATCGATGCTCACGTTGATGACATCGTTTCGAAGGCTCCTAGTGCGGTCTGGTTCCAGCTTGGAATCCGGAACGACGCTGCCGCGGAGAGGCTCGCGCGCGCCGGCATCCAGGTCGTGCAAAATCGCTGTCTGATGGTGGACCACCAACGTTATGCTGCCTGAGGCCCAAGATCGTCCGCAACGAATTGCCGAGCTAAAGCAAACGCTGCAGCGGCGGATCCTGGTCCTGGACGGCGCGATGGGGACGCTGTTGCAGGCCCAGAACCTCAAGGCTGCGGATTTCGGCGGACCCGAGCTGGAAGGCTGCAACGAGAACCTCTCGCTCACTCGCCCCGACCTGATTCAGCGAATTCATGCCGAGTACTTTGCCGCGGGTGCGGACATCACTGAGACCAACACCTTTGGTGGAACGCCTTTGGTGCTCGGCGAATACGGGTTGGCGGACAAGGCCCTCGAAATCAATGCCCGGGCTGCGCAACTGGCACGGCGGGCGGCGGAGCAATCCTCGAAGGATTTGGGGAGACCCTGTTGGGTCGCCGGCTCGATCGGTCCCACCACCAAGGCCATTTCAGTGACTGGGGGCGTGACCTTTGCAGAGCTGGTTTCCCACTTCCAGGCGCAAGCGAGCGGACTGTTGGAAGGAGGGGCGGACTACCTGCTGGTCGAGACCTCTCAGGATACCCGCAACGTGAAGGCCGCAATTCTGGGGATCGAGCGCGCTTTCGAGGAAGCCGGGGAGCGAATTCCAGTCGCGGTCTCCGGCACCATCGAGCCGATGGGCACGATGCTGGCCGGTCAGTCGGTGGAGGCGCTGGCCACTTCACTGGAGCATCTGGACTTGCTCTACCTTGGGCTCAACTGCGCCACCGGGCCGGAGTTCATGACCGATCACATCCGCTCGCTGGCGGCGATCTCGCGTTTTCCAGTCGCGTGCGTTCCCAATGCCGGCCTGCCAGATGAGAACGGCGTCTATCTGGAAACGCCAGAGATGCTAGCGCGCTCGTTACGGCTGTTCTGCGAGCACGGTTGGCTCAACCTGGTGGGTGGCTGCTGTGGAACGCATACCGGCCACGTGCGGGCGATTGCGCGAGCGGTGGCGGACCAGAAGCCGCGGGTTTTCCGGCCGGTAGCCAAGTCCGCGCTTTCCGGCGTCGACTTTCTGGAAGTCGGCGAGGACGTACGCCCGGTGATCGTGGGCGAGCGCACCAACGTGATCGGTTCCCGCAAATTCAAGGAGCTGGTCGTCGCCGAAAAATGGGATGACGCGACTGAAATCGCTCGGGCCCAGGTGAAGCGGGGCGCTCAGGTGATCGACGTTTGTCTCGCCAATCCGGACCGCGACGAGATTTCGGACCTACAGCAGTTTCTCGAGGCGATGATCAAGAAGGTGCGCGTTCCGCTGATGATCGACTCTACCGACGCGAAGGTGATCGCCAGCGCCCTGACCTACTGCCAGGGCAAGGCGATCATCAATTCGATCAATCTGGAGGATGGGGAAGAGCGTTTCGAGAAAGTGGTGCCGCTCGCGCGGACCTTCGGGGCGGCGGTGGTGGTCGGGTGCATCGACGAGCAGGGGATGGCGGTGACCCGACAGCGCAAGCTGGAGGTCGCCGCGCGCTCGTTCGAGCTGCTGACTTCGAAGTACGGGCTCAAGCCAGAGGATCTCTATTTCGACGCGCTGGTTTTCCCCTGCGCTTCGGGAGACCAGCAGTACGTCGGAAGCGCGGTGGAGACGATTGAGGGAGTCCGGCTGATCAAGCAGAAGCTTCCGCAGTGCAAGACCGTGTTGGGGATTTCGAATGTCTCCTTCGGCCTGCCAACCGCGGGCCGAGAAGTGCTCAACTCCGTGTTCCTCTACCACTGCATCCAGGCCGGACTCGACATTGCGCTGGTGAACTCGGAAAAGCTGGAGCGCTACCCATCGCTGCCGGCAGAGGAGCGCACCCTGAGCGAAGACTTGCTCTACAACCGCGGCGCGGACCCGATCGCGCCATTCGCCGCCCACTTTCGCGAGCGAAAACCGGTTCAGAAGTCGATCGTCGACCTGCCGCTGGAGGAGCGTCTGGCGCGCTACATCGTCGAGGGTACCCGCGACGGCCTCACCGCGGACTTGGAGCTCGCCCTTCAGAACACAAAGCCTCTCGAGATCATCAACGGTCCGCTGATGAAGGGAATGGACGAGGTAGGCAGGCTCTTCGCGAATAACGAGCTGATCGTTGCGGAAGTGCTTCAGAGCGCCGAGTCAATGAAGGCTGCCGTCACGTACCTCGAGCCGCGAATGGACAAGGCCAGCAGCGCATCGCGAGGCAAGGTGGTGCTGGCCACGGTGAAGGGCGACGTCCACGACATCGGCAAGAACCTGGTGGAGATCATCCTGGCGAACAATGGGTTCGAAGTAGTGAATCTGGGGATCAAAGTTCCGCCGGAACGGTTGGTGGAGGCAGTCCGGACCCACAAGCCGGATATCCTCGGCCTGTCCGGACTTCTGGTGAAGAGCGCCCATCAGATGGTGTCCACTGCCGAAGACCTCTCTCGCGCGGGGATCGACGTCCCGGTGCTGGTGGGCGGCGCCGCGCTATCTCGCAACTTCGTCGACAAGCAGATTGCTCCCGCCTACCAGGGCACGGTCGCTTATGCTCAGGACGCGATGAATGGTCTGGAATTGGCCAAACAGATCGTCGACCCCCCCCAGTTTGCGCAACTTCAGCAGAACCTCCGAGAGCGCCGGGCGAAGCTGAAGGAGGAGCCGCGCCGCCCGCCTCAAGTAGTGCCGGTACGCCCGGTGCGCTCGCCGCAAATTCCGATCCTGAGCGAGATTCCACCGGCTCCGGACTTCGATCGCCATGTGATTACCAACACCCCGCTCGATCACATCTGGCGTTTCGTCAATCCGGTGATGCTCTATGGACGCCACTTTGGCGTCAAAGGCTCGGTGGCCCGGACCCTCGGCGGACCGGTGAAAGCGGAACAAGCCGAGTCGGAAGAGTGGCGCAAGGGCGAGTCCCTGCGACAGACGATCGAAGAGCTGAAGAGCTCGCTGCGAGCAGGGGCGATGAAACCCAAGGCGGTGTTCCAGTTCTTCCGTGCCGGGAGCGAAGGAAACACGATTTTGATGTTCGATGGAGACGCGCGGCCGCTGATCAGCTTCGAGTTTCCCCGGCAGGAGAAGCCGGACGGAGTATGCCTTGCGGACTTCATCGCTCCAATGGATGGCAGTAAGCCTCGAGACAACCTCTGCATGTTCGTCACTACCGGCGGTGACGGCATCCGCGAGATGGCGGAAAGCCTCAAGCGTTCCGGCGATTTTTTGAAGATGCACGCGGTGCAGGCTCTGGCCCTCGAGACCGCGGAGGGCTATGCGGAGCTGCTGCACTCCAGGCTGCGAAGCATGTGGGGCTCTCCAGATCGACCGGAGATGACGATGCTCGAGCGCTTTCGCGCGGAATATCCTGGAAAGCGATACTCGTTCGGCTACCCGGCATGTCCTCGCCTCGAAGACCAGGCCAAACTATTTGAAATCCTCCGACCCGAGGATATCGGCGTACAACTGACCGACGGGTGCATGATGGAGCCGGAAGCGTCTGTTTCAGCGCTGGTCTTTAGCCATCCGAATGCCTTCTACTTCAGCGTGGCGTAGGTGACGGCATGACCGTGCCTTCGATCCGTCGGGCGTTGCAGCTCCTTCCTCGCTGGGCCACCACTGGCATCGGCAGTCTGCCGCATACCCAGCTGGAAATGGGATTGCAGATGGCGCTCCAGATGGACATTCCGTATCTGCCACAGCTGCCCGCGGGGAATCCCTCGGAGTTGATGATCGCGGCGGCGCTCGACGGCCTTCCAGGGCTCAGCTACGACGAAGAGGGCACTTGCACGGTCGATCTCGCAGAGTGGGAAGCGAGGCGAGCGCCTTTCGGAGCGTCAATCGAAGCCGCTCTTGAGAGTGGCAATCTGTCCGCCTTTGAGCCTTCCCCGCGCGCCTGCCGCGCATGGAAACCGTTCATTTGGGAGGTCGCGAACCGAAAACTTGCCTTCGCAAAAGTGCAGATCGCAGGTCCTGCCACGGTGCAGTGGGTGACCAAGACTTCGGATGGGTTGCCCGCCTCCGAATTTGCAGCGCTGGACCAGCAGATCTTCCGCCTGCTTTTGGCCAAAGGCATGGCCATGGTGAAAGCGATCCGCCAAGCTGCGGCAACTCCGATTCTCTACCTGGATGAGCCAGGGTTGTACGCGCTCGACCGAAGGAACCCGCGTCATTTGGTGACGCTCCAGGAGCTCAGGGTCTTGGCGCTTGCCCTTCAACGCGAAGGCGGACTGGTTGCGCTGCACTGCTGCAGCAACACCGATTGGGCGGCAATTCTGGATTTGGGCCTCGATCTGATCTCACTAGACGTTCGGCTCTCATTGGACGCACTCTTGGACGAGCGCGAACCCCTCAAGCGGTATCTCGCGTCCGGAGCGGGCCTGAGTCTGGGCATCATTCCGACCGACCTACGCTCGTCCTTTGCGGTGGAGGAATTGGTGGACGCGGTAGAAGTTTCTTTGGACGCCACGCTTGGGCCTCGCGGCTTCCGCGAGCTGGCTGCCCGAATGGTACTCACGCCCGCCTGCGGCCTGGCGCTGCGCTCAGTGATGGATGCGGAGCGGATTTTCGGGGAGCTTCGGCGAGCACAGCGGGCGCTTGCCCGACCGCAGGCAAGTTCGCCGGCTCCTTCGTTGGGCCTGAACTAGGCCGAGCGGGTTCTACTGACGTCCGAGACTGAGCTCTCGCTCTGCTTGGTACCAGTCGTCCTGGTCGCGGCCGGGCTCGCCACCACGCGCCAGATAGATCTCAAAGGCGCGAACGGCGATCTGCTCATAAGTAGGCGTCCGCGACGAGATCTCGCTGCCAGACGTTGGCTGTGGCGGCCTCGTGACACTCGAGTTTGTCGCGGAAGTCTTTGTTGGTTTGGCCATGGGCTTTTTTCTCCAATCTGTGGCGTGGGGGAAACGCGAAGCGTATTCCCACTTTCGAGGGTACAAGTTCAACCTAACGGCCGTGCAACCGTGCCTCAAGTTGTTAGCTGAGGTTTGCTCGGGGGCTGGCAGCACAAGTCCTAAGCACTTCGGCCATGGCCGCGCTCATCCCCATCTTCGCCGCGAGCTCGATGCTGGCCCATCGAATCTCTTCGTAACCGTCAATGACTTTAGGCTTTGACCGGCTCGTCACGAGCATCGTGTTGAGCTGCAGGTCGCGGTGCGTGAGAGAGCGTTCGATGACCGCCACCAAGCCCTGACATCGAATCGAATGCCCCAGCAGGCGACGCAGCGCGGTTTCAATGCCATCGGAGCCAACGTCGGCGCCCAGCTCAATCGAAGGCAGCTCCCACAACCCTCCAAACAACCCTCTGTTCGGGCGTCGAGCCAGAAGATAGCGTCCCTCGCGGGGCCAAAGCGCAACTGCGAACCGAAGCATGCGCCGAGTTGGGCGTGCCCGGCTTGGAGGAATCTGTGCGATCCTCCCCAACCGGAGCGCTCCGCAGTCCGGGCGCGCTGGACAGAGCAGACATGTGGGCGCTTGCGAGCGACAGACGGTTGCGCCGAGCTCCATTAGCGCTTGATTCAGATCGCCGGGCCGGGGGCCTTGGACCAGTGCCGCGGCCAGCTCCCATAGCTTACGTTCGCGGTCCCTGTTTCCAGGCGGGCCCTCCACCAAGAAAACTCGGGATAGGACACGCGATACATTCCCATCCACCGCGGGCGCCGATTTTCCGAAAGCAATCGATGCCACCGCTCCAGCGGTATATCGCCCAAAGCCCGGCAAGCTGCGTAGCCCGTCCACGGTGGACGGGAGCCTTCCGTCGTGCTCGGCGACGATAACCTTCGAGGCGCGGTGTAAGTTTCGTGCGCGTGAGTAGTAACCCAGCCCGCTCCAGGCGGCGAGCACGTCAGAGACCGAAGCCTCCGCGAGTGCATGGGCGGTCGGAAACCGGGCCAGAAAGCGCTTCCAGTAAGGAATGACGGTTCGGACCTGCGTCTGCTGAAGCATGACCTCGCTGATCCAGATTGCGTACGGATCAACGGTTCGCCTCCAGGGTAGGTCACGCCGATGGTGATCGTACCAGCGTAGTAGTTTTGCTCGCAGCACCGTGGCGAGCCACTCTACCTCTGGCCCGCTCGTGCAGGAGCCTGAAGACTGCGCGAACCGCCCTAGACCAGGACGATCCGAGCTCCGGTCGCGCGCGAAAGTGAAGAGACGAGCCTTGCGACTCCCCTGACCTCGCCGCCCACGGTGTCAAAGGCCGCAACGATCAAATCCCCGACCGTCGTATGGATGCGTACCTTGCGCCCGAGCTTGCCTGATCGAGCCTGCTTGCTGCGGGTCCCCATTCGCCGCCCTCGCTTCGAGTAGCTCATCTCATGCCCTCCAAGTGTTTATGAAAGCACCAGTCATGCCGTTAGACGCTTTGCTAAGGGTCCGGTTTCACGCGCTGAGCTAAACCTTGGGTCACCGCGGCCCACGACTCAGCCTGTAATTAGTTCCCACGTGCTTCTAGTAAAGACATTCTTCGGATAGGACCGTTACACGGTCGCCGAATTTGTTAGGACAGAGCGAATGAAACTGAAGGTCCTTTTTCACGACAATTGCTTCGATGGCGCCGCCAGCGCGGCAGTCTTCTCGAGGTTTTATCTAGAGCGAATCAACCCGAGCGCTGAGCTAGCGTACGAGGGTCTTGCTCACCAGGCTGGGGGGAAGGCGATCGATGAGTCACTGTTCAACGGCGATGAGAACGCGATCGTGGACTTCCGTTACTCGCAAAGTCCGAGGCTCACCTGGTGGTTCGACCATCACAGGTCGGCATTTCAGGTCTCGGGAGACGAGGCCCACTTTCGTGCAGATCGGTCCGGACGAAAATTTCATGATGCCAACCGGAAAAGCTGCACCAAGTTCATTGCCGCGATCGCCGAGCAAAAGTTCGGCTTCGATCCCTTACCGCTTGCCGCGCTAATTGAGTGGGCGGAAATCATCGACGGGGCACAATTTGCGAGCCCGGAAGCGGCGGTGGAGCTTCGCGATCCGGCGCTTCAAGTGATGACGGTGCTCGAAGCCAATCGGGACCCCGACTTCACAAGGGCGGTGATCAGGGAGATGCAGCACCTCTCGCTTGAGCAGATCGCCAATTCCCCGGCCGTGTCGCAAGCGTTTCGTCCGCTTCTTGCCAAACATCAGAAGTCGATCGAGGTGGTTCGCCGAAAGGCCCAGTTCGATCGGGGGGTGGTCTTCTTCGACGTGGTCGACGAATCCCTGGATAGCTTGAACAAGTTCATCTCCTACTACCTCTATCCGCAGGCACAGTACTCGGTTTGGATCGGCGGCAGTCCGCAACGGACCAAGGTTTCGATTGGCTCCAATCCCTGGAAGCCCGAAGGTCGCACGCATGACCTTTCGAAAGTTGCCGAAAGGTACGGTGGTGGCGGACATGCGGTGGTCGCGGGGATAAGCTTCAGGCCCAACGAGGTGGAGAAAGCCCGAAAAGCGGCGGCGGAGATCGCAGCAGTGCTAAAGGGTTAGGGGTGTCGTAGCATTGCGAGTGATGAGATGGCGTTGGTTCATTGTTCTGCTCGCAACCGGTGCCTGCCAGCGCTCGCCGGCGATTTCCACCCCAACTGCCGCGCGCACCGAGGCGAGTGCTGGCTTGGATGCGTGTCGTTTGGAGTCTCCGGGTGCGGACGCGCTGCAAACTCCGCTGCAGGTCTGCCGAGGCGACCCGCTCAACCCTCTGGTCGCCGCCCGAGAGTTCTATGACGATGGCCTCTACGCCGAGGCTTTGGCTTGCGCTGCTCGCGCGTCGGCGCTCTCGCCTACGGATCCACAGGCGCACTCGGAACGTGGCGCCGCGCTCGCCGCGCTAGGCCAGATGCAAGATGCGCAGTTGGCGTACAGCCGCGCGCTGGCGCTCAACCCTGATCACCTGGATGCGCTTCTGGGAGCCGCGCACCTGTATGCGGTCCGGTTGCCCTCGAGCCGCGATCGCGACGAGCTGGCAGCTGCCTATTCGGAACGAGGGCTGGCGCTGGCAAAGCTTCAGCATGAAGAGAAGATGGCCACAGCGTTTGCCCTGCTCTCGGCGATGGCCTTCAATGACCTCGGTGACTCGCAGCGAGCTTTTGAACGCGCCGAACAAGCGCTTCAGGGCGATCCGAGCAATGGCGACGCCAGATACGAACGCGCGATGGCCCTTTTCGAGCTCTGCCGATTTTCGGAAGCACGAAGAGCGTTCAACGCCTTGCTGAATGATCCGGACCACCAGGCCCACGCAAACCATCAACTTGGGTTGCTGCTGGAGCGCGAAGGCAAATTCCGGCAGGCCGAGAAGCACTTTGCGGTTGCGCGGCAACTTGCCCCGGAGGACTTTCCAGAGGTGGCTTTGCCAAGTCCCGAGGCATTCCGCTCCGAACTGAGCAAAGCAGTCTCAGAATTGCCTGCCGACATGCGCAGAGATTTGGCGGGAATCCCGGTGACCGCTGAGGATATTCCGGCCGATACGGATCTGCTGAGCAGCGAGCCGCCGCTCTCGCCAACCATACTCGGTCTGTTTCGCGGGCCGCCGTTGGGAGAGGCCTGCACCGTCAACCCGGACGAGCCGTGCCGGTCCGTCGCGCTCTATCGCCGAAATCTGGCGCGAACCGTTCGCAACAAGGACGAGCTTTTCAGACAGATCAAGTTGACGCTGTTGCACGAGATTGGCCACCTTCGCGGAGAGGACGATCTCGAGCTTGCCGCCCGTGGACTGGAGTAGTCACCGGACACATCGAAACCCCAGGTTGCTGAAGCGGGCGCTGGGTTTCCAGGCGTTGCGGTTGGCCGTCCGGTTTTGCAACGGCAGCGCATTCCAGGCGCCCCCACGCGCAACCTTGAGCTGCCCCGAGGGTGGTCCGAGCGGATCCGCTTCGGGCGAGCGCGCATACTCGGCCGCGTCGTACCAATCGGTGCACCACTCCCAAACACCCCCCGCCATATCGAGCACTCCGTAGGGAGAAGCCCCGCTTGGAAACTGACCCACCTCCGGAGCGGCACGAACCGGTCCACCGCGAAAACTGCAGCGTCCTTGCCCCCACTCATCGCCCCACGGGTAGAGTCGTCCATCTTCGCCGCGGGCCGCCTTTTCCCACTGCGCTTCGGTCGGAAGCCTCTTTCCCAAAAAGCGCGCGTAGGCCTCGGCCTCCCAAAAGGAGACCCCACACGCCGGCTGGCGAGGCCCCGTCAGGTGGCTCCACTGTGGCTCGCCGAGAAATCGTGGGCCAACCAGGTCCACGGAGCTTCGAAATTCCCAGCCTGGGATGCTCCAGAACTCTGGACGGCGGTATCCACCCGCCTCGACGAATTCCGCGAACTCGGCGAAGGTCACCGGAAGCAGGTCGATCTCGAACGCGGAAAGATAAATCGTTCGTTGGGGATGCTCATCGGCGAGGCCGATCTCGACAGGAGACCCGCGCAAGAACGGTCCCTCTGGAATTCGAACCATCTGGCTCAAACTGGCCTCACCGAACGCCCAGCTCCCTTCTCAGCCGGCCGACGATTCGGAAATAGTCCTTCCGGTCGAACTCGAGATTGAGGATGTGAAAATCCCGCTTGGAAATGCCCACGCAACCGAAGCAGTAGTTGCAGTCCGAAAGGTTGTGGCACAGCTCCAAGTAGGCGCTGTTGCTGCAATTCTCCGATTGAACGCAGTACGCACAGGCGTGGCAGTTTTGCGAACCCTTGCAGTGGCTGCAATTGGTGCACAGCCGGCACTCCCCGCAGTGGGTGCAGTGGTAGCAACCGTCGCAGTCGTTGCAGAACATGCAATTGGCGCATCGAGCACAGCCGACGCACTGGTAGGAGCCAGGGTTACCTGGGTCTGCGGTAAAGCTGCGGGTGAGGTGACTGAGCCGTTCCAGAAAATCGCGCTTTCCAATCTCGGCGATCTCCGCCCGTTCCTCTTCATTCTTCACGATTTACCCCTCCCAGCTTTACCACGCGCGCCTTCACACCTGGGGACCTCGCGACTTGACTATCCGTCAGCTCCCCCCTATTTACCTGCCCCTTTGGTGGACGAGAGCAGCGCATCGTGGTCCACCGCGAGGATCTTTCATGTTGCGAGGTACCTACAGCGCCAAGCCTGCGGACGTGAAGCGCCAATGGCACGTGATTGACATCTCCGGCAAGGTGTTGGGCCGTGCGGCGAGTCAGATCGCGACCCTACTCAAGGGCAAGCACAAGCCAATCTATACGCCCTCGCTCGATACCGGGGACCACGTGGTGGTGATCAACGCGGCGAAGGTGAGAGTCACCGGCAACAAAGAGACAGAGAAAAAGTACTACCGCCATCCGAGGGCGGGAATGCCCGGGGCGCTGAAGGTGACCAATCTAGAAACGCTGCGTCGGCGCAAGCCGGAAGACGTCGTGCTCAATGCAGTTCGGCGGATGCTTCCACGCAACGCGTTGGGCCGAAAGATGATGACCAAACTAAAGATTTACCCTGGGCCAGATCATCCGCACGCCGCCCAGAGGCCGACCGTACGGGAGGTGGACGCGTAATGATGGGACCCGCCAACGACAATGGTTTTTATGCGACCGGCCGACGCAAGGAATCGGTCGCCCGAGTCTGGATCAAGCCCGGATCTGGGACGATGGTCATCAATGGTCGCCCGATCGATCAATACTTTGGTCGAGAGACCTCCAAGATGATCATTTACCAGCCACTGAACGTAGTGGAGCAACTGGGCAAGCTCGACACCGTCGTCAACGTTCGTGGTGGAGGCCTTTCCGGACAAGCGGGTGCCATCCGACATGGACTGGCGAGGGCGCTTTGTGTTTGGAATCCGGAGTTTCGGCCGGCGATGAAGAAGGCCGGCTTTCTCACCCGCGATGCTCGGGTCGTAGAGCGCAAGAAGTACGGCCAACCCGGCGCGCGCCGTCGATTCCAGTTTTCGAAGCGTTAGCAAGTGGCCCGGTCGAACTTGGCTGGCCAGTGTAGTTGCCCGTAAGGAACACTGGACCTTTCGCCTCCAGCGGTCACGCTGCGCGCTGATGAGGGGCCTCGCAGGCCACTGATGAGGAAGTGGTACCATCCCAGCCCGAGTGGAACTGAACGAAATCTTGCAGGTCGCGCTTCGCGGCGGCTCTTCGGACATCCACCTCAAAGCCGGGCTTCCGCCGATCTTCCGGGTCGACGGCTCGTTGGTTCCGCTGAAGGACGGCAAGCGTATGCCGCCCGAGGAAATCACCCGAATGGTGTTCGGGATCATGAACGACTTCCAGAAGGAGAAGTTCAAGACCACGAACGAAATCGACCTGGCCTACGGCGTCCCCGGGCTGGGCAGGTTCCGGGTGAACGTATTCCAGCAGCGGGGGACTACCGGAGCGGTCCTTCGGGTGATTCCGTTCAAGGTGATGTCGATCAGCGAGTTGATCTTGCCCAAGGTGTTGGAGAAAGTGGCGCTCGAGGAGCGCGGCCTTGTCCTGGTGACGGGTACGACCGGCTCGGGCAAGTCCACCACTCTGGCGGCGATGATCGACCACATCAACGCGAATGACACCAACCACATCATGACGATCGAGGATCCGATCGAGTTTTTGATCCGAGATAAGCGCTCGATTGTGAACCAGCGCGAGGTGGGGGTCGATACAGTTTCCTTCAGTCAGGCACTCAAGAGTGCGCTACGGCAAGATCCAGACGTCATCCTGGTGGGTGAGATGCGCGACCTGGAGACGATTGAAACAGCGCTGACCGCGGCGGAGACAGGGCACCTGGTGATGTCAACTCTCCACACCCTGGACGCCACCGAGACGATCAACCGAATCATTTCGGCATTTCCTCCTTTCCAGCAGAAACAGGTGCGGTTGCAATTGGCGGCGGTCCTCAAGGCGGTGATCTCCCAGCGCTTGGTCCCGCGAGCCGACGGCAAGGGCCGGGTGGCGGCAGTGGAAATCCTTAAGACCACCGCTCGGGTTCGCGAGCTGATCGAAGACAAGGACCGGACCAAGGAGATTCCGGACGCCATTTCTCAGGGTCATCAGACCTACGGAATGCAGACCTTTGACCAGTCGCTGATGTCTCATGTTCGCAAGGGACTGATCGGGTACCAGGAGGCGCTTCGCCAAGCGAGCAACCCGGACGACTTCGCGCTGCGGTATTCGGGGATCAGCAGCACCTCGGATTCCCATTGGGACGATTTCGACAACGGTGCCGGAGCCAAGACCCCGGCAAATGCCTCGCCGCAACCTGGCGCGCGGGCCAACACGCCGGCACCGAAAGCTCCGGCAACCGACCCTGACGAGAAGAACGACGAGTTCAAGATCGATCGGTTCTAGGGTAATTCGGAATCGATGGCCGTCCGAACTCTGGGTCGATCGGGGACAGTGGATTCCGCCGTACGTGCCGGCTTGAGGCTACTTGCGGCTCGCTCGCGCAGCCGTCAAGAGTTGCGACTCGCCCTACAGCGCCGCGGTTTTACTGCCAGGCAACAGAATGCCGCTTTGGCCAGGTTGGACTCGCTGGGGTATCTCGACGACGCGCGATTCGCCCGCCAGCGTGCAGCGACGCTTCTCTCCAATGGCTTTGGCCCGCGCTCGGTCCTCAGCCGACTGCTCGCCCATGGGGTGACTGATGCAGAGGCGAAGCGCGGGTTGCGCGAGAGCGAATCGGAGATTGGCTTCAATGAGCTCGAGGCCGCGCAGGGGCTGCTGAGAAAGCGCCGGCTCGATGCCCCGGCGGACCGAAAATCGTTGGCGCGTGCCGCCCGCCTCCTCGGCGCACGGGGATTCTCGGAAGAGGTCATCAGCCGCCTGATTGGTCAGGCAGCTCTGGATTCGGAGAGGCAAGACGACTAACTTCCGCGCAATGGGACGTTGGATTGCTCTCTTTTTCGGCGCCACGCTGGTGGTCGCGGGTTGTAAGACGATCACCACCGAGGTGGACTTCGCCTCCGACGCGAAGACCAATCTCGCCCGAGGAAACGAAGCGTTGAAGAACCACAGTTACGCGGAGGCGGAGAAGTACTTCGACTATGTCCGCACCAAGTACCCCTTCATCGATGCTTCCAAGGAAGCCGAGCTGCGCTTGGCGGACGTGGACTTCGAACGAGAGCAGTTTACCGAGGCGAGAGATCGCTACACGAATTTTGCCAAGCTTCACCCCACCCATCCCAAAGCCGACTACGCGGCCTTTCGGGCGGCGGTTTGTCACTACAAGCAGATGCCAGGGGACTTTTTCCTCATCCCTCCGTCCTACGAGAAAGAGCAGGTGGCGATCCGAAACACCCTGACCTCGATGGAGGAATTTGTAAAGAACTACCCTCTCTCCTCCTACGTCCCGGAGGCGAAAAAGATCATCAACGAGGTGGCGCGCCGCCTGGCTCAGCATGAGATGTACGTCGCTGACTTCTACCAGAAGCGGGGTCGCTGGGCGGCAGTGGTCGGCCGGCTTGAGAACGTCGTCAACAAGTATCCGGGGGTGGGGTACGACGAGCGCGCGCTGTTCCGGCTTCACGAGGCTTACCTGAAGGTGAATAATCCAGAACGCGCCCAGGAGGCGCTTAAGAAAATCATCGAGCGCTTCCCCGGTACTGAAGCCGCAGAGCGCGCCAAAAAGATGCTTGGGTCTTGACCTCACACCCCGCAAAATGGGCTTCGCTTGCGATCGCAGCCGCAGCAGTTGCAGCGGGTGGGTTGCTGCTCGCCTACCGATTAATTGGCGTTGCCGCGGGTCCCGAGGCAGAGCTGATTGCGTTGCTACGGCAGACCGAGCGAGACGGACTGCGCTTGTCCATCCCTGGGACGAACGCTCCGCTGGTCTCCAGATCTCATCATTTTGATCGGTTCAGCGTTCGCTTGGGCCCCAACGGTGACACGGCCGAGGTGGCCTGCACCTTGGACTTCACCGGCAAGCTCGATGCGACGGAGGTCAGCTCGGTAGGACTGGAACGAGCTGCGTTCGAATATCGCGACGGCCGATGGCGGCCGGTTGCCGGACTCGCCCCTCGCCTCACCGAGGTGCTGAGCGCGCTCGAGTCGCGGCGGCAGTCGGTAGAAAAGAGAGGCGCCGGCGGATACCAAGCGGCGGCATGGTTCATTCGGCTCGAACGAGAGCAGGCGATTGCTACAGAGGACTACCTGATGCCGGGAAAACCGGCGGAGGCCGTGGTTGAGCGACGGGGTACCCGGCGCTTCGTGTTACAGCGCCAGGGCAACAAGTTCCTGTTTTCGGAAAGCATCTTGTAAGCTACCCCTATGGCGGCTTCCAGGGCCTTCGCACTCAAATTCATCTCCGGAAAGTACCAAGGAGGAGAATTTCCGCTGAAGCAGGAGAAGCAGATCGTGATTGGCCGATCGGGCGAGTTGGACGTCGTTTTGGCGGAGGACATGGTCTCGCGCAAGCATGCCAAGATCAGCACTCAAGGCGGCAAGATCGTGATCGAAGACCTCGGCTCTACCAACGGAACCTTCGTCAACGGCGAAAAAATCAAGCACGCCCGACTCAAGGAGGGCGACCGAATACTGATTGGAACCTCAATCCTCCGGCTGGTTCCCCACGTGAATAACTTGCAGGAGGTGGACGAGCGCGAGGTGCGCCAGAAGCTGGAGCAGGCCGCGGCCGCTCATGCTGCCCAGACGTCGGGAAAGACCTCTTTGATGGCGGGAAGCATTCAGGAGATTCCCTTGCCCGATCTGCTTCAGCTGTTTCACACCGCGAAGAAGACCGGGGTTTTGATCGTGAAGCACGGACAAGAAGGAAAAATCTACCTTCGGCAGGGGCGGGTCTACTACGCGGTGATCGACGACAACGACTCGCTCGGTCCGGACAAGAGCTTCAATCGGCTCCTCACCTGGGAGGTGGCTGACTTCGAGCTTCGGCCGGCCGAGCCGCAGTCCTTTCCGGTTGAGATGGACAGCTCGACCGAGGCGCTGCTGATGAATGCGATCCGGCTTTTGGACGAATATCGTCGAATCGAAAAGTTGCTCCCGCCGCCCAACGCCCCGCTCAAGCTCCCGTCACCGATGGTGGCTCCTCTGCGCGATCTGACTCCGGAGCTATTGGACGTGCTCCAGCTTGCCCTCAACTGGGGAAACCTCAAAGGAGTGCTCGATCACTCGCAGAAGGCCGATGCGGTGGTCGCCGAATCCCTGCTCTGGCTGATCCAGAAGGAATACATCCGAGTCGGATTTTGAGCCGCGGCGCGAAGGTCCAGGTTATAGCTGGGGCCATGGAACAACCGCTGCCGCGTTTGACATCTTTGAGCCACTGCGCGGGTTGAGCCGCAAAGATCCCCCCTGGGGACTTGGCGCAGGTCCTGCGTCACTTGGCTTCGAAAGTGACACCGCGAGCGCTGGTGGGTTTTTCCACCGGCGATGACGCCGCGGTGTATCAACTATCGCCGTCAATCGCGGTGGTTGAGACGGTGGATTTCTTTCCGCCGATCGTTGACGACCCTTACGCATTTGGCGAAATCGCCGCGGCCAACTCGCTTTCGGACATCTGGGCGATGGGCGCCAAGCCGCTCTTCGCGCTAAATTTGGTCGGATTCCCGAGCGATCTGCCGATATCGATTCTGTCGAAGATACTCGAGGGCGGGCAGGACAAGGCATCAGAGGCCGGGGTTCCGATCCTCGGCGGACACTCGGTTCGAGACCCGGAGCCGAAGTATGGGATGGCGGTGACCGGAGTGGTTCACCCGAAGCGAGTTCTTACCAATGCCGGCGCGAAAGTTGGGGACGCGCTGATCCTGACCAAACCTCTCGGCTCTGGAATCGCCACCACCGCGCTCAAGCAAGGCGTGGTCCCGCCCAATGTCATCGAGAGCGCGATCAAAGTGATGTCCGCGCTCAACCAGCGCGCCGGAGAGCTCTTCGCTTCGACAAAGTTCAAGGTCCACGCCCTGACCGATATCACCGGCTTCGGCCTGCTCGGCCACTTGCTTGGGATGATGACCGCGTCGAAACGACGGGCCAAGCTTGCCTGGCGCCAGGTGCCGGTAATTGATGGAGTGTTGGGGCTCGCGACCCGGGGAACGATACCCGGGGGGACCAAATCCAATCTCGCCTACGTTAAGGAGAAGGTCGAGTTCGACGCTGCTCTGCCCGAGGAGATGAAATGGGTGCTCGCGGACGCGCAAACCAACGGCGGGCTTCTGGCGGCGATCGCCCCAGCCCAAGCGGAGTCCGCGCTCCGAGCGCTCAAGCGCGCCGGAATCGACGCCGTCAGGATCGGTGAAGTGGTGAGGGGAGATGTAGGTATCGAGGTCAAGAGCTGATCTCTGCGCCGGGCCGCGCCGTTTTGCTAGCATCGGCGTACCGATGGGAAGAACGCACCAGGTTCGTGCGGGCGCACTGCTGGTGGCGCTCTCGCTGACAGCGGTGGCGCGCGCCGCCGAAGTTCCTCGAATCGTACTGGACCCTGGGCACGGCGGCGCCCTTGAGGGCGCCATCGCGCCCGCTGGATTTCGCGAAAAGAAGCTGGCCTTGCAAATAGCCTTCGCCACTCGGCAGGCGCTGGAGAAGGAGCTTGGGGCGAAGGTGCTACTCACTCGCGAGGCCGATAGCTCGATTACTCTGGCCGAGCGTGTGGCCTTCGCCAATCGCGAGCGGCCTGATCTGTTCATCTCGATCCATGCGAACTCGATGCCGACGACGAATCAACGGCGCCGGGCTCAGGGGATCGAAACCTTTTTCCTCTCCGCGCATGCCTCGGGTGCCGAGGCCCGCAGAACGGCCGATCTCGAAAATGCCGATTCTTCTCGTTCCGCCGCTCGATCGGACGACGCGCTTCAGCAGATCCTGGCGGACCTCACTCGGACCGAGGCTCACGCTGATTCATCGCGGCTGGCCTACGCAGTCCACCAAGCGGTGATTGCCTCGACGGCGGCCACCAATCGCGGCGTTCAGCAGGCCCCTTTTTACGTGCTGATGGGCATCGAAGTTCCGGCGATCCTGGTGGAAGTTGGATTCATCTCTCACCCGGGGGAGAGCCGGCGTCTTCGCGATCCGAAGTACCAGGAAACGATCGCCTCAGGTATTGCCAACGGGGTCCGCGACTTCGTCCGCTACCTCCAAGCGCGCGAGGGACCGCAAGCTCATTTGCAACGGACCTCGACTGCGATAGGCACGTCGCGGTAATCAGGGACAGTGCGCTCCTTCTCCAGAAGTCCTCTCGACCTTCGCCCCGTCACGTTGACGCCCAATGTTTCTCTCCACGCCGAGGGATCGGCGCAAGTTGAGTTCGGAAACACCAAAGTGCTGGTGACCTGCTCGGTCGAGGAGAAGGTGCCTCCTCATCTGCTCGGCAAAGGACAAGGGTGGGTGACCGCCGAATATGGGATGTTGCCTCGTTCGACGAACACCCGAAGCCCGCGGGAAGCGGCGAAGGGCAAGCAAGGCGGCAGGACGTTGGAGATCCAGCGGCTGATTGGCCGTTCGATGCGGGCTGCCGTGGATTGCGCCACCCTGGGCCCCCGGACGTTCACCCTTGATTGTGATGTCTTGCAGGCTGACGGCGGCACCCGGACCGCCTCGATCACCGGCGGCTTTGTCGCGCTCGCGCTGGCGTTAAGGAAGTTGAGCAGTCAAGGGTTGCTTGCACCGCCCGCTCTGACTTCGGTCGCCGCGGTATCGGTCGGAGTCGTCCGTGGGGAGGTGTACGTGGATCTCGATTACGAGGAAGACTCAGCCGCCGAAGTCGACATGAACATCGTCGCGACGGCAAAGAATCAATTCGTCGAGATTCAAGGGACGGCGGAGCACAAGCTGTTCGACCGCAGTAGGCTCGACGCCATGCTTGATGCTGGGCTGTCGTCGATACGGCAACTGATCGCGCTTCAGCAGCGCGTTCTGCAGCAGCGGTGAAGCTGCTTTTTGCGACGAGTAATGCCGGGAAACTGCGCGAATTGCGCGAGCTCGTCGGTTCGTTGTTCGAGGTCGTGTCACCCGCGGACGTGCCCGGGTTGCCGGACATTGTCGAAGACGAGCAAACTTTCGAGGGCAACGCACGAAAGAAGGCGGTGGCTTGCGCTCGCGCGTCGGGCTTGCCTTCGCTGGCCGACGATTCCGGTCTGTGCGTGGATGCGCTGGGAGGCGGGCCCGGCGTGAAGTCTGCTCGCTATGCGTCAGGGAGCGATGGTCAGCGCAGCGCCAAGCTCTTGGAGGAGATGAGCGGCGTGCCGGAAGCGCAGCGCGGCGCCGAATTTCGCTGCGCTCTTTGTCTCGCGTTGCCGAATGGAGAGCAGGTGATTGAAACCGGGGAATGTGCGGGCCGAATTGCCACTGCGGCTCGAGGGCAGAACGGTTTTGGGTATGACCCGATTTTCGTTCTGTCGAAACTCGGTAAGACGATGGCCGAGCTGACGCCGGATCAGAAGTCTCAAATATCTCATCGGGGGGAAGCGTTTCGGCGGATGAAGCCTCATCTAGTGGCGCTCGCGGAGGGCAAATCGATCCGCGGCAACTTCGGTCCCTAGCGAAGGGCAGGCCGATCCGCTAAAAATGACAACTTTTCCGGGGCGTAGCGCAGCCTGGTAGCGCACCTGCTTTGGGAGCAGGGTGTCGGAGGTTCGAATCCTCTCGCCCCGATTGGTGACGCGCGTACGCGCGGGGAAGGTCCGGAGCGGCCTGATCTGGCGCGCGCCTCGCGCGTGTCCACAAACCCGCTCGATTAGAGCTGCCGCAACCAGCAAGTGCTAAGGTATGTGACTGAAAAGAGAACTGCGCCAGTAGCTCAGCTGGATAGAGCATCGGCCTTCTAAGCCGAGGGTCGTGGGTTCGAGTCCCGCCTGGCGCGTTCGAGTTCGGCCACGGCTGCGGACGGTGTTTCGAAATGAATCTTGCATATCCAGCTCAATACATTCCTTGGCTATACCAACGCTTTGACGAGCTTCACCAGCGTAGGTCTCAGGATGCTTTTATGAAACGCGATTATCGGACGCAGCTCAACGCGCCAATGGCGAAGTCCCCGCCGTACGAACGCGCTAGGCAGGTAGCGGTCCTGGATCAGCACTCGGCTCTGGCGGGGAAAGTCCGCGAGGCTGGTGTTGGCCGAAAGGCGATCACCGCCGCCATGGCGAGGAAATAAGAGGGACCGTTGGAGGCAGCCCTAGGATGGGGGTGCCGGCGAGCGGGCCGATGTAACGCTTTTCGGCTTCCGACGTCGATATCGGAGTTCCGAGGAGCCAGGCGACAGCCCTTTCGAAGGCGGATGGTAGCGGGTGACCCGCCGCCCAGGACTTCGAACTCGCGGACAAAGAAACGTTGGGAGTCCGACAAACGTACATCCACGCCGTTGAGGTGAATTTTAAAAAAAAGCGGGCGCTAGGTGAACGACCTTCTTAAAAGAGCAGGTAATGGCGCACGGTCAGGGGCAAACGGATGCGACACGCGGCGATACTTGATGTATTGCGTGCGATCAAGGATGTATCCGGTATTCACCCGGAGATAGGGACCTGGTGGTACGCGCCGGCCAAACGGTTGCGCCTCTCGGGTGAGCGTGGGCATTGGGAAGCCCTCGAAATCCAGATCGTGATTGAGCCACTTGATGAGACAGTGGATTGCGACCGCGTCGCAGCGGAGCTTGGGTCTCAGTTACCGGGGGACTCGGTGCTCGTGCGTCTCCATCGCGGCACAGCTGAAGAGCAGCGGCTGTTCCGGCTGAAGAGCCGCGACCTGACTTCAGCAGTCAACTCTTCTTGGCGGGTCTCTTCCTGACGGAGCCATCGCGATGCTGCGCTCAGCCATTGATTCGCTGTTTGCCGGCCGCCGCGAGCGTGCGCAGCGGCAGCCACCCAAAGCGACTCCCACTCTGGCGGAAATGTATCTGGCGGCAATGCGGACTCACGAGCGGCGGGCGGCAATCCTCCACTGGGCAGAGGAACGTTGGTCGGAAACGCCGGACTGGCGCCTCGACCGTCAGGTCATCCGATTGGCTCTCTTCTTAAGAGAGCGGTTCGGCCTGAAACCGGTTGATCGGGTCGCAATCCTCTCCGGCGTGTGTCGCGAGTGGGCCTTGGCTGAGCTGGCGTCACTCGTGCAGGGGGCTGTACCCGTCGCGCTCGATCCCGTCCTACCCGAGGGCGTGCTCGCGAACATGCTGTCGCGCCTTGCTCCGCGCGCGGTCTTCGTCAACGACGAACCCACGCTGGTTCGCTTCGAGCGCATCCGCGGCGAACTACCCGGCCCAATAGGGATTATTGTCTTCGAAGCGGCGGAGACCGTCGGGCAATCAGTTCTTTCCGAGGCGCTCGATCTGGGAGGCACGCTCGACACGCCAGAACGCGCTCAAGCGTTCCGTGCCCGAGCGCGAGAGGTGAAGCCTGAGGCCGAGGCGCTGGCGTTTCCGGAAGATGCCGAAGGCTCCGCACCCTTCACATTCCTCACCCACCAGGACGCGGTGGGGCGCCTGGTGCGCCTTTGGTCCAACGATGTCCCGCAGCAGGGAGACCTGACCTACCTCGCCTCCGGCCCCGCAAGCCAAGGGGCTCTGCTGGCGCTGCTGGCTGCGATCGGTGATGGCCTCAGCGGAGTGGCTTTCGGTACTGCGGGCCGCGAGGCCGCCGAAATTGCAGCGCTTTCGCCGCAACGAATCGTTGCCTCCTCCCGACTTCTGCGAACACAGGTGGCCCAGGCCAGCGGCTCCAAGGCAGCGCGGCAAGCGCTGGGAGGTCGGGCCCGATGGGTGCACCCAGTAATCGAGCAGCCCGAGGATGCGGCGGCGCTCGCGCCACTGAATGATGTCGTCACGATGGATTTGCAGATCTGAGAGCTGAAAGCGGAGGTAAAAATGTCGGAGCTGATCGACGTTGTGATGCAAGAGCTGGCCCAGCTCGGCTGGCAAGGGTTCCAGGCCGTCAACGGGCGCATCCCAGAGGCTGAATCTCCAGCGCCCAATTGGGCACCGGGACCTTTGTTGAAGAGTCGCCAGCGAACAAAGCCGCCGCTTGGGTGGCCTCGCCAGACCGATTCCCTCTGCCCACGTTGCGTGATCGAGACCCGAGCCGCAATCCTCGAGGGTAGGCGCGACCTTGCCGACCTCGTCGACGGCCATGTCGGCGAGATCAAGGCGTGGATCGTAGAGGAGGATGGCCAGCTCATCATCCGCAAGACCTGTTCGGAACACGGGACTTTCGAGGATGTCCTTTCGATTGATCCTGAGTTCAGCCGGGTGATCGAGAGCCGGTTTCCGGGCCGCGATTTCCGCACGCTCGGGGACGAATTGATTCACCGCCATGGCACATCGACCATCAAGTACGGCCGCGGTGCGGTCCTCACCATCGATCTGACGAATCGCTGCAACATGATGTGCAATCCATGCTTCATGGACGCCAATCAGGTCGGATACGTCCACGAGCTCACGCTCGACGAGATCAAGGAGATCCTGGACGCGTCGATTTCCTTCAAGCCGCGGCGACAGATGTCGGTCCAGTTCTCCGGTGGGGAACCTACCATGTCGCCGCACTTCCTCGAGGCATGTCGATACGCCAAGGAGGTTGGCTACTACTCAGTCCAGGCCGCGACCAATGGCATCCGGTTCGCCGTCGAGCCCGAGTTCGCCTTCCAGGCGAAGGAAGCGGGATTCGACATGGCTTATTTCCAGTTTGACGGAATTACCAACGAGGCAAACAGCCATCGTCACATCAGCAATCTCTTTGACGTGAAACAGCGCGCGATTGAAGTCATGCACGCCGCAGGTATCGACATCACTCCGGTGACGACCGTGGTGAATACGGTGAACGATCAACAGGTCGGTCCCCTTCTGGAGTTCCTGATTCAAAATTGCGACAAGATGGGGGGTATCTCCTTCCAGCCGGTCTCGTTCACCGGCCGGGACGAGGAAATCAGCGACGAGGATCGCCGGCGTCAGCGATACACGATTTCGCACCTCGCTCACGAGTTGAAGCGTTACACCAATGGGAAAATCGATCCTCCCCGCGACTGGTATCCGCTGGGCGCGATGGGCGCGTTTACCGCGCTGGCGGACCATATAAACGCATTGAACGGGCCTCAAGAGCCGAAATTCGGCGGGATCGCCTGCTCCTGCCATCCCAACTGTGGCTCGAGCGTGCTGCTGGCCGCGAATCGCAAAACGAAGGAATGGTCGGCGGTAACGCAATTCTTCAACGTTGAGCAGTTCATGAAAGACATCGCGGTGATTTGTGACACGGCGCGCGGGAAGAAACTGACCCTGGCTCAGGTTGCGCTTTCCTTTGTGCGCAACTTTGATACCCGGAAGACACCTGCGGGCCTGGAGCTGACAGATTTTATCAAGCTCTTCTTCAATGGAAAGATGGGCGGCGCTCTCGGCAAGAAAGAGCGGGAGAAGGACTGGACCATCTTGTGGGTCGGCGGAATGTGGTTCCAGGATCTCTGGACCTATGACTTCCGCCGGACCGAGATGTGCGTGATTCCATACGCGACCCAGGAAGGCGAGATCTCCTTCTGCGCCTACAACACCGGCGTGGGCTGGCGACAGATCGTTGAAAACATGCACACGGTAGCCCAGACGCGCGAATGGTTTGCCGCCCGCGGGCGTCACAAGATTTACGCTGGTGACAGGCCAATGGAGCTGCCGGAAGAGAAGGCCAAGCTGTCCGTGAAGGGAAAACCACCCATCCCCATCGGCGGTCACGTCGCCCAGCTTCGGTGAGCCGGCCGAAGGCCGAAAATCTCGTCGGTCCACCTGCCGCACGCTGTGGGACGCAAGTGGATTGGACTGGTCAGGCCTGCCCGCGGAGGCTATTACGCACGCGCTGAAAGGCGGTGCTAAGAGCTGAACGAACCGGGAGCGAACGCCGACCTAAGAGCTGGCTCCATTCCTCGGCTCGGCACCGCAGTGCTGTACTCCGTTTTCTTTGCCAGCGGCGCCGCCGCACTGATCTACCAATCCGGCTGGCAACGGATCCTCACCCTGCACGCGGGGATGGATCTGTATTCCGTCACAACCGTGATCGCCGCCTTCATGGCGGGATTAGGACTTGGCAATCTGCTCGGGGGTGGGCTCGCCGATCGGGTCGACGCCCGGGCCTCGGTATTGCTCTACGCCCTGATGGAATTGTTCGTCGGCGCCTTCGGCGCGCTGAGTGTGCAAGTCCTGCAATACCTCTACCCTCGGCTCTCGTCGTTGATCAGCACGACTCCGCGTCAGTTCGCCTTCCACTTTGCTCTGCTACTCATCCCGACGACGATGATGGGCACCACGCTACCGCTGTTGGCGCGAGGAATTGTGGCGCGGTCCGCGGAAATCGCTCCGTCCGTCGGCCGGCTGTACGGCGTCAATACGCTTGGCGCTGCGGTCGGAGCATTTGCAATGGCGGGTCCATGGATTTTAGGCCGCCTGGGTCTTCAGGGCGCAATTGGCATCGCAGCGGGTCTGAACGTCGCCGCCGGCTTGCTCGCCTTGAGGTTGGCGACGATTCGGAACTCAGCGGCCGCGCCCGCGAAATCACCGTCCGGAGGAGACGACTCGCCGGGAGACGCTTCCCATCTCAAGTCGGGTTTCGCTGTATGGGCGACCATCTACGGACTGACCGGATTCGCTGCGCTGGGATTGGAAGTGGCTTGGTTTCGGCTGCTCAACGTCGTCGGGCGCTCCACGACTTACACCTTCAGTCGTCTCTTATTCGTATATCTGGTGGGACTGGGCCTCGGGTCGTTGCTCGGCGGCCGCTTGGCGCGACGCCTCACCCGCCCGGCGCGCACTTTCCTCTTACTTCAGGCGGCAATTGGGCTGGCGGCGTTGGTCGGGCCGCTTCTGGTGACGGCTTATTTCGAGCATGCGGGAGGAAAACGGCGCGTGTTTCCGCGCGATGTCCTGGCGCCGTTGGTGGTCCTGCTGCCTCCGACAGTGCTCATGGGGGTCTGTTTTCCGATCATGAATCGAGTGGTTTCGAATCGCCTCGATACGCTGGGCCGTCGAACCGGCGCATTGCTATGCGCAAACACCCTGGGTTGCGTGCTCGGCACGCTGGCCACCGGCTTTTTCTTTCTCCGGGTATATGGAACCGCAGCTACGCTCCGATTGTTGGCCGGAGTCTTGTGCGCATTGGCAGCTGCCGCTCTGCTCGCTGAGGGTGGGCGCGTGGTTGGGCGGGTGGTCGGGCTCGCGGGCGGCTTTGGAGTTCTGGCATGGCTTTTACCTACCGGTGTCGCGTTCTGGGCTCCTCTCCATGGAGCGCCACCGAAGCAAATGACGACGCGTGAGGATGGATCCTGCGTGCTCGGGCTGTTCGAGGAACGGCCGCAGTTTTTTGGGCTCTATATATCCGGCATGCGGCAGAACGCGGTGCCCTTTGACGACTTCCATGTTCGGTTAGGGGCCGTGCCAGCCCTGATCCATCCCGCTCCTCGCCGGGCGCTCGTGATCGGCCTCGGAATGGGCTCGACGCCTCACGGGCTGGCCGTTGACCCACGGGTAGAGCACGCGACCTGCGTGGAGATCTGCGCCGGAGAGCTGGCGCTTCTCGACAGCTTGTACCGCAAGGGAATGCGCGAGCTGGAACCCCTCATTTCGAGTCCGCGCCTCGATTATCGCTTCGAAGATGGCCGCAAGTATCTGTTGGATAGCGCCGAGCGCTTCGATCTCGTGATCACCGACACGCTGCTGCCGCTCTCACCCTTCTCTGGCAGCCTCTATTCGCGCGAGTTTTACCAGCTGGTGAGCTCTCGTTTGCGAGTCAACGGGATGTTTGCCCAGTGGGTGCCCAGCCGCCGAATCCTCGAGACCGCCGCAAGTGTCTTTCCTTTTGTTTTCGTGATTGAGGACCCGGCCTCGCCCGCGAGCACCAGATTTCTGGTGGCGAGCAATCGCCCAATCAAGCTGGATCGCAACGCGCTTTTGGAGCGCAATCGAGGGGTGGATCGCTCAACTCTGCCCGCCGAAACAAGGCGCGAGTTGGAGGAGTTTTTGGCGCGAGCGATAGCCACGCAGGTCGTCGGTCGCGACTTTGCGCCCAATGAGCTCAATACCGACCTTTTCCCTCGGGACGAATTTTCGAGCTGGTAGCCGAGACGTCATTGCGCGGCGGCAAGGCGGACGGTTTCGTCGTAAAGAGCGCCCCCGCCGCCGAGATCCGTGGCGCGGGCGCGGGCGAGCAAATTCGCGCAGCGGCCGTCGCTCAGGTGCCCGCCCTTCGCCAATAGCGCGACGTCAGGGCGCTGCCGAGCGTCGTGGCGGATGCGCACCACGATCGATCCGATCGCGGACTCGAGTCGTGCGTGCGCTCCATCGGCGAGTCCATGCGCCGCGTCTGGGTGTACGGTGACCACCGCCGGTCCGTCCGGTTGACCCTTGGACCACTGAGAGCTCTGGGCCTTGTCCGTTGAGATCGCCATCAGATACAGCGGGTACTCTGCCGAAACCTGCGACCGCGGAGGCGCGGAGGTGATCAGATTCACCTTTCCGCTCTTCGTCGAAAATCGGCGGTCCGCAAAGAGTATTTTCGGAGACATTGCGCTGCGTTGAGCCCCCTCGGTGTCGAGCCGGTCGATCGAGGTTCCAGACTCCGGTCGGAGGATGCGCTTTTTCCAGTCGCGCGCGGTGCCATCGAGCAATCCGTCCAGACCGACGCGTCGCGAGAGTTCCTGCAGGATCTCCAGGTCGCTCTTCACGCCAGCGGGCGGCGCAATGACTGGATGCGAGGTTCCAACGTAGTGGTGCCCGTACGCCCCAAGCAGGTCGTCGTCCTCGAGCAGGGTAGTGGTCGGCAGAGCCAGGGTCGCCGCGCGGGTGGTATCGGTCTCCCAGGCGTCGACCACGCAAACGAACTCGCGCGTGCGCAGCGCGCGATCGACGGTCGCCGATTCGGGCAGCATCGCGACCGGATTTCCACAGGTGATCCAGACGGCGCGAATCGGAGGATCCTTGGCCGCGAGCATTTGCGGACCAAAGAGAGGCTCCAGGATGTCGCGTGGAGGCGGCTTGCGGATGAATGAGAAATCGAACGTCTTGCGGCGCTTGAAGTAGTACGAGACCCCGCCGCCCGGAATGCCGAGATTGCCGGAGATCGCGCCCAAGGCGTCGAGCGCGCGGATGGTGGCGCCGCCGTTGATCCGCCGACCCATGCCCCAGCCGACCAGAATGGCGGTGGGCCCATCGTGGAGGCGTGCGGCGATCTCTTCTGCCGCTGCAGGCTTGACGTCGGCGTCTTCACACCAGGCAGCGACCGAGTGGCCGAGGGCGAGTGCCTGGAACTGCTCGAGGTTGTCGCAGTAGCTCCTGGCCTGAGGATCCGTCCAGCCGCGTTCAAAAAGAAGCCGGGCGACCGCCATGGTCAGACCGAAATCACGCCCAGGGCGCGGCTGGACGAACGAGTCGCACAGTCGAGCGCTGTTGTGCCAGACGGGATCAATCAGCATCAGCCGAGTCCCTCGGCTCGTGGCGTCCTTGAGCACCGGCACGGTGTGCGGCGAGGAAACCACCACGTTCTTTCCCCAGAGCAGGATGTTGCGGGAGTTGAGCAGATCGAACAGGTCGTTCGAGTCCTCCTCGCCAAAGTCCAGCATCTGGGCCGCATCGCCGGCCCCGGAGCAGATGTCACCGCTCTTGCCGGTGACCGGACCAAACTCGGAAAAGAAATAGTCGGTGAGGAGCTTGAGCGCGCCCAGCGATCCTCCGCTGCGGTAACTGAAGATCGCCGCGGGGCCGGACTCGGAACGGATGCGCAACAATTCGGCAGCTGCGAAATCGAGCGCCTCGTCCCATGAGACCGGCTTTCCGCGCAACAGCGGCGACTTCAGCCGGGCCGACGAGTATTGGAGCGGTAGAAAGTTGTTGGTGCGCCAGCAGAGAAATCCGTTGGTGACGGGGTGCGCCGGGTCGCCGCCAAGTTGGACGACCCTGCCGTCCTCGACGTGAGCGACGATCGAACAGGCGTCGGGGCAATCGCGATTGCAGAGTGTTTTCCGCAGCTCACGCACGGCCTCCAATTTAACCGATTTGAGCTCCGGCCGGTAAGAGGTAGAAGTTTGCCGTGCCAAGTCCCTCGCTCACGTCCCGCCTACCGCCGCAGATCCCGTTCATCATCGGAAACGAGGCTTGCGAGCGTTTCAGCTTTTACGGGATGCGCAACATTCTCACGGTATTTTTGATCGACTGGCTGTTGAAGAATGAGGTACCCGCGCAGGGAGTTCGTGAGGCATCGGCCAAGGCTGTTTTCCATCTCTTCGTCTTCGGCGTCTACTTCACTCCGCTCTTGGGAGGGTTTCTTGCGGACCGTTTTCTGGGGAAGTATCGCACGATCCTTTACATCTCGCTGCTCTACTGTGCTGGGCATGCCTGCCTAGCGATGTTCCCCGATAACCGGACGGGCTTCTACACCGGGTTGGCCCTGATTGCGCTCGGCTCCGGGGGGATCAAGCCCTGCGTCTCGGCTCTAGTAGGAGACCAGTTTACCGCTGAGAACAAACACCTAGTGAACAAGGTGTTCGCGGTCTTCTACTGGAGCATCAACCTCGGGTCGTTCTTTGCCTCCTTAATCATTCCAAAGACACTCCGGCTGTTCGGACCCTCGGTGGCCTTTGGGATTCCCGGCGTCCTGATGGGCATCGCCACTCTGGTGTTCTGGCTTGGGCGCAATCAGTACGTGAAGATTCCGCCGACCGGAAAAAATCCCCACTCGTTCTTGGCGGTCGTCGGCAGCGCTTGGCGTCATCGCGGCCAGGCTCGCCAATTTCTCGATGGCGCACGATCCGAACACCCCCAAGAGGCGGTGGAGGGTGTGAAAGCCGTGTTTCGGGTGCTGTCGATCTTTGCTTTCGTCCCTTTCTTTTGGATGCTGTTTGACCAGAAGGCTTCAACCTGGGTGGTGCAGGCCCGTTCGATGGATCTGCGAATCGGGCCATTCAACTTCGAGCCCGCTCAAATGCAGCTGGTGAATCCGGCGCTGGTGATGCTGCTCATCCCCTTCACAACCGGAATCCTTTATCCGGCGTTCAAACGAATCGGGTGGGAGCTCAAACCGCTGCGTCGAATGCCGATCGGACTGGCGCTGGGAGCGACCTCGTTCGTAATCGCCGGACTGCTCAACATACCGGTTTCTTCGGGCCAACGGCTTTCCATCCTGTGGCAGATCGTCCCTTACGTCGTACTTACCGTGAGCGAGATTCTGGTGTCGGTGACTGGCCTGGAGTTCGCCTATACGCAAGCGCCGCGCACGATGAAAAGCGTCATCCAGAGCTTTTGGAATCTCACCACTGCTGCCGGGAATCTCGCGGTGGCAATTGTCTCCGCGCTGGCGTTCTTCCATGGGACCGCGTTGTTCTTCTACTACGCGGGCTTCGCCTATCTCGCTGCTGTTGGCCTCGCACTCGTGGCCCGGCGTTACAAGGTCCTCGAGTGGTACCAGCGCACTCCTGCCCCCGAGCCGGTGCAAGAGACTGCCGTAGCGGCGCGGCCGGCCTAGTCGGCGCTTGAGGTGCTCTGAGGCAACCTCAAAGTGGAAGCACTTCCTGGAGGACGTCGATCAAGACGCCAGGATTGTCCCGGATGTATCGATGCTGCTCGATGTGCAGAAACAGCCCGGATGGGTTTGAGGCATTTCGGGTACAGGGATCGGTCGAATTGTTCGAGAGCCGTCCCTGGGCGTTGGTGGTTCCGCACAGATTCGACGCATCCAGGCCGTCCGCCTCCCAATTACAGCTGCCGGCGTCCGCCCCAATCCGCGCCTGCAGAGCATTGCGGAGTTGATTGACGAGCGGTGTGTCGTCGGCAAACCGTCGAGTCCCGTCGGACAGCTGAACTGCGTAGGGTTCGCCTTCGTTGCCGTGCAGGTTGAGCGACAGCGCGGCAGGTGGCTGCAGCGTCGCACCATGCGCCGCATACATGAAATTGCGGGTGAAGTGCGGCGCGTCGGAGATTCGAACGGGGATCGCGGGCCGGCCACACGCAATCGTCGTTCCCGAGCAGCCTGACTCTGTCATCGGATTCGCGCAGCGGTGCGTCCCAGCAATGAACAAACCGCGGGCTCCGAGGGCTTGAAAGACTGCGACGCCCTCTTCGGGCGTGTTGATGTCCCACAACGGATGCGGTACTTCGACGATCACGTTGCGGGCGTACTGCAGATCGACAATGTACGTGCCCTGCCCGCGAAATGGAGTCGACCGTTCTTGAGTGACCAGATAGGTCGGGCCTGACTCGTCGTTCAGAACGAAAAGATCGTAGTAGACCCCATCCAAAAGCTGACGCGCGGTGTCGACATCTCCGGTCAACAATGCTTGCATTGCGTTTCCGAATTGATCGATCTCGCCGGGATTGGGCTCGACGAAAGCATTGCTGCCAGCGTCCGGTATGGTCGCTTTCAAATCCCGAACGTAGCTGTCCAGGGACGTGTACGGCAGGCCATCTTTGCTGCTTCCTCTCAGAGCCGCTGGTGTGAGCGGCCGCAACGCGCCCAGCGGCACGGGGCGCGACGATCTGTCGAGAGCTGCTGCACCAGTAATTCCCACCATTGCGAGTAGCGCGAGTCTTTGCATCACGGCACCCCCTTCGGATTCGAAACTAGGTGGCATTTCTCCCTAAAGCCCCAACGCGCAAAACCTTAAGAAATTGGCTCACTCCATCGACCGGCCGTCATAGCGGTCGCAGAGATCCACGCCCACGGGAGAGGCTTGAAGTGATCAGCATTCTTGGATACTCAGCCCACGAAGGTATTCGCCGCAATGCGGCGACCATAGCTCAATTGGTAGAGCACCGGACTGTGGCTCCGGGGGTTAGCGGTTCAAGCCCGCTTGGTCGCCCTGATTCGTTTGCGCCCGTAGCTCAACTGGATAGAGCGTCGGACTTCGAATCCGAAGGTCGGGGGTTCGAGCCCCTCCGGGCGCGCTCGTGTAAACCTCGATAGACGTGGGGTTTTGCTCAGTAGCGCGGCACCACGGAAAGCATCGGTTTTGCGCTCTTGGACCACGGTTGGACCACGAGGACCAAGATTCGGGACGATCTTCACTTGCATGCTGATCGGCTCAGCCGGCGCGGGACTCACACCGAACTTCAGCCGATCGACCTCCGCGCGGAGGTACTCCGGCGCGAGATGTCCGTAGATTTCGGTCGTTATGCGCGGGTCGCTGTGCCGCAGGATGCGCTGAACCGCGGCGGGGTTGGCCCCCGACATCATTAGCAGGCTCGCGGTCGTGTGGCGCAGGTCCTGGAAGCGAATTGGCCTGACGTGCGGCTTCGGCCAGAGCTTTCGGCCATCGATTGGGCACCGGCGCAATTCGGAATCAGCGGCTGGCTCCGAATGCGCGCAGCCCTTGCGCCGACACACGTGCTTGTATCCCGTTACGATGCCGGCTCTACCGAGTGCGCGACGTAGGACGTGCTCCAGCCCAATCTGCTCGGCCATCATCGAGCCGTCCGGCGCGGGGAAGACCAACGCCGCGGGCGATTGGGCCAACGCACGTTCCAGGTACGGCACTAGTTCGGCCGCAATGGGAATCACGTCGGCGTGTCCGCCCTTCGTTGTGTCGCGATCGTAAGAGCGAGAAACGGTGAGGAGTCTAGACTGCAGATCAACGTCCGATTTGCGAAGTCCGAGCAACTCTCCCTTTCGAAGCCCCGTGTAGATGGCGGTCGCGAAGAGAGGCTGCCAGCGTGGTGCGAGTACAGTGAGCACCGGCCCAACCTCGTCGGCCTTCAGGTAGTCGGGTGTTCGGCGCGGCACCTTCCGTCGCCTCACGCCCGCTGCCGGGTTCAGGCCCTCAAATCGGCCAGCGCGCTTTGCGGCCGTGAACGCAGCGCTGACGAACGCCCGGAGGTGGTTAATCGTATTCGGACCGACCTCGGAGCTTTTTGCCTGTAGGAATGACTCCAGCTGCCCAGAGGTAATCGTAGCTGCTGGAATCTGCGCGAGCGACGACGGGACAAGGTGGCGACGCACTGTGCTGGTGTTGCGGCGATGAGAGGGAGTCGCCGAGGAATACGTCTCAAGCCACCAGTTCAACAACTCGCCGAACGTATCGCCGCCGTCATCTGCCGGAAGAGCTTCGAGCCCATGTCGTGCCCTCTCTGCTTTTTGTTCAAGGTCCTCAGCAAGCCGACGGGCCTCGGTCTTCGTTTTTGCCGTGGACGCCCTCCGCTGCCAACGGCCATGGGCGTCCTTCCACTTCACGTAGAACTTCCGGCCGCGCTGAAAGATCGATGCCACGGGTTATCCCTTCTTCCGGCGTGTGGGCGGCGCCTTAGGTTCGGCCTTGAGGTAGCCGCGCTCGGTTAACCACTCGCGAAAGACGCGGACCGCCATGCCGGACGCGCTCCGGCCGTGGTCGTCTTCTGCGGCTCGTAGAAGAGCGGCTTTAATCTCGGACGGCACCCTCGCTGCGATGAGTCTGACAACGAGAGTGTGAGAACTGGTCCCGCTGGCTGTGCGGGTGCTTGGCTTCCGTTGGAAGCGGCGTTCGCAACCCACCATGTTAAAAGCTCGGAACATGACCCCCCAAGAGAAGCAGCAGATCATCGCAGGGCTGAATAAGGCAAGAGCCAAACTGCCGTGCCCCAGGTGCGCCAACGACAATTTTATCGTCCTCGATGGCTACACACTCTTCCCAGTGCATTCCGATCGACTCACCCTCGGCTTTGGGGTTATTGGCGGGAGCCCTGTGACGCAGGTGCCGGCGGTAACGACTGCGTGCAGTCGATGCGGATGGCTTGCACACCATGCGCTCCTGATCCTTGAAGGACAGAAAGATGGCTGACGCAAGTTACTCTGAGGAAGGATCGGATCGGGTGACATGGTCGCTACACCCGGACCACCGTCACATTCGCTTCGTCCCGGAATCTGCATTGCCCGGTGTGCCGGAAAAGATCGCGACAGCGATCTTCAGTACCCTCGGCGGTGCTTTCCTGGGGGTCTGTCTCAGCTCTTTCGCGCAGGGCTCTGGAGACCCGGATGTGATCCGTGTGCTTTCGGAAAGGTGCGTGGCTACACCGGCGACGATGTGCCAGAAACTCGTCCAGTCGGGTGCGCCATCATCCGTGTGGCTCGTGCTCGCGCTAATATTTTTGATTACCTACTTCGGAATGATGTTCAGTCATTCAAGGAAGATGACAGCCGCAAAAGAAAAGGCTTCGAAGCAGATACGGGTAACATCGACCACTTCGTGACCTGCGGACGCTTCCAATATGGACTTGGTCGGAGAGGCGCCTTGCGCTTCACGTCCCGCCCTGTCCGCTTCGCGTGCCGCTTGGCTTTCTCTGCGCCACTATCGGTGCCGAGCTTGTCCTTTGCAGTGTCAACGGCGTCCTTTTGGGCGTCCTTCACGTCGTCTTTCGCTCCGCCAAATGCCGGGGCAGCGAACGTGAACAACGCCGCTGCTACCATTGCCTTCAACATGAGACTTCCTCCCGTATCCATCCCCGGAAATTGGCGATTTGAGGCCCGGGCTGCAAGGCCGCGTGGCGCGCAGCGCGAGGCGCGGCGTGCTGACACATGAAAGTGACGGCCGGCATTTGTTCACTGTGATTTAAAACATCACGCAGGGTTGCGGTTACCTCGCGATCTTTCCATCGGCAGGGTGTAAGGGGCACGGCGTTTGGTCTGGCGTTGGCCGCGCCATGAGACACTACGGCGGGGGAAAGCCATGAAGGCTGTTCTTTCTAGAGTTTCAATCCTGTTCTTCGGCATCGCTGCTTTCGAAGCGAGTACCTCCTTCGCACAATCCGGGTGGTTCTGGCAGAACCCGATGCCGCAGGGGAACTATCTCCGGGCGGTGGCGGCGATAGACGCCAATACCGTCGTCGCGGTGGGCGGTTTTGGAACCATCATCCGCACCGAAGACGGCGGTGCCACCTGGACCGTCCAGTCTAGCGGCACGACCAAAGACCTTCTAGGCGTGTCCTTCTTAGACCGCAACACCGGGACCGCGGTCGGCACCGCAGGAACCATTCTGCGCACCGAAGACGGCGGCGCCACCTGGACGCCCCAACCCAACCCCTTCGGGGACAGCATATTTCTCATTGGGATCGCCTTCATCGATTTCAACAACTGGATCGCCGTGGGCGGCTACGGACTCATTCTGCGCACCTTCAACGGTGGGGCCAGCTGGGAGGACCGCCCCAGTGGAACGAGCTCTCTACTTCGTAGCGTTTCCTTTGGGGACGCCAACACCGGGACTGCGGTGGGCTTCGACGGAACCATTGTCCGCACCGAAGACGGCGGGGTCACCTGGACGCCCCAGTCCAGCGGGACGACGCTCTTTCTCTCCGGGGTCTCTTTCGTGAATGTCAACACGGGGACCGCGGTGGGCGAGAATGGAACCATTCTGCGTACTACCAACGGTGGCGCCACCTGGACGCGCCAGTCCAGCGGCACGACCCGATTTCTCATAGGGGTCTCTTTTGTGGATGCCAACACGGGGACCGCAGTTGGAGAGAATGGACTGATTCTTCGCACCGAAGACGGCGGCGCCACCTGGACGTCACAGTCCAGCGGGACGACCGAATTTCTCTCCGGGGTCTCCTTCTCGGATGCCAACAACGGCACCGCGGTCGGGGGCGGCATTGGAGTCATTTTCCGCACCACCGACGGCGGCGCTACCTGGAGATTCCTGACCAGAGGGACGACCAATTATCTTTACGGCGTCTCCTTTGTGGATGCCAATACCGGTACCGCGGTGGGCTGGTTTGGAACCATTGTCCGCACCGAAGACGGCGGGGTCACCTGGACGCCCCAATCCAGCGGGACACCAAACCAATTTCTCTTCGGGGTCTCTTTCGTTGACGCCAACACCGGTACCGCCGTGGGAACCGGAGGAACCATTCTCCACACCACCGACGGCGGCGCCACTTGGACGCTCCAGTCGAGCGGAACGACCCAATTTCTACGGGGGGTCTCCTTCGTCAATGCCAACACCGGGACCGCCGTGGGCGACCAAGGAACCATATTGCGCACGGACAACGACGGCGCCACCTGGACGCTCCAGTCCAGTGGGACGACCCAATTCCTCTACGGCGTCTCCTTCGTCAATGCCAACACCGGGACCGCGGTGGGCTCTTTAGGAGTCATTCTCCGCACCGACAACGGCGGCGCCACCTGGATCACACAGTCCAGCGGGACAACCGAAATTCTCTACGCGGTCTCCTTCGTCAACGCCAACACCGGGACCGCGGTGGGCTCTTTAGGAGTCATTCTCCGCACCGACAACGGCGGCGCCACCTGGATCACACAGTCACGCCCGGCGGGCGTGACTTGGTACGGCGTCTCCTTCGTCAACGCCAACACCGGGACCGCAGTGGGCTACCCAGGAGCCATTGTCCGCACTGAGGACGGCGGCGCCACCTGGATCCTCCAGTACAGCCCGACGCCAGAAGATGTCTTCGCGGTCTCCTTCGCTGACGCCAACACCGGGACCGCCGTGGGTCGCTTTGGAACCATTCTCCGCACGAACACTGGCGGCCACTGACGGTGGAAAGGGCTCGTAACCACGGCGTAACCAAAGGTCGCCGTGAACGCAGGCGCGACGAGTTGTCACCGGCGAGCAGCGGAGGCGCAATTGCCTGGAATGTCGGTTCCTGACAAGACCGATGATCAGCCGCGATCACTCTCCGTCGAATCCGGAGGCCAACGCTCTATCCAGCTGAGCTAATCGCGCAAGGCCGTCTTTGCCGCGTCACCCCTCCCTGCGTTGTGCTACAGGCGGGCGGCTGCCGCGCTTGGATGCGGACTGCGAACGACCACGAGCGATGAAGGCCTCCAAGTCCGCCGGCGCCACGCGGATTGCGTTGGAGACGCGCACGTGCCGCAGTTCGCCTCGCTCGCAGAGCCGATAGACCGTGTCCGCGCAGACATTGAGGCGTTGGGCGACCTGGCGCGCGGTGAGAAGATTGTCGGTTCCGCCGCGGAATGCGCGCAGAATTGGCGTTAGGCCGGAACCTTCACTGTGGACCACGCTTGGACCAAAATTGCTGTCACGGACGCGCACGGCCTGTGACGGCTGGACATCCGCTTGGGTCGCTTCACGAGCCGAACTGCATGGCTGCGAACCGGTGTTAGCCGCTGGACGGCTTAGCCCGCCGACTTCGAATCCGAAGGTCGGGGGTTCGACTCCCTCCGGGCGCGCAATTCCAACTCGGTCCGTTCCGGACCACCCAGTGGCTGCCCGGACTTGGCGGCACGTCCCCGAGCGCGCTCACCCGACTGCGGCTGACTTGGCACCAAATCCGGCACCAAAACGCTCGCGATCTGAAGCCGCCGGCTGGTGTTATTCGGGCGCCGGCGCCGTCCGTTCGGCGAGCTCGTCGGTCGCGATTCGCATGTTGTCCACCTCGAGGTGACCGTACGTCTCGGTTGTGAGCCGCGGGTCTCGATGTCGCATAGCGGGCCTAGCGGATCAGGCTGCCAAAGTCGCGAGCGCGCATGAACTGCACCATGCACTTGTGCCACGCCGCGGCGTCCGGAACGGCGAGAGCGAGAGTAGCGACCAGATTGACTGAAGGCTGGCCGGCCGGTGAAATGTGGAGCACGATAATGTGTGACGAGGTCGCCGTCTGCGGAAGCGGTCCCGATGATCACTCGACCCCTCAAGCATGCCGCGTTTGTTTGGACAGTTATGCTGCTCGGCGCACGCCCGTCATCGCTTTTAGATTTCCAACGACTGTGTGCCGAGGACCCAGGTTCACAACCGAGATATTTTCCAACAGGCGTCTTCGAGAATACTGACATCGAACAATGGTGGAACTGTCGGAACTCGCGATTCCTTGCTGCCATACAAGAGGCTCCGCTATGGCCGGCACCTCGCAACCTGGAAGCTTTCCGCCTTCTCTGGCTGCGGGGTTTTCGTCGTCTACTCGTCATTCGGGTCGAACGAAGAAGCAACCATATCCTTCTTGTTAGAAAGGAAGCGGATGTGCAAGAGGCATTCGAGCCGGGCGAGCTCGTTGTCAATGAGATCCGAAGCGTCTCACGAGCGCAATGGCTGCGGCTCAAAGAACTTCTGCAAAAAGCAGAATCCCCGGAGTCACAAGTGGCGTGTGTGATCGACTCGACTCTTGCAAAAGAAGAGTGGACTCTTGAAGGCATAAAATCGGGCGAATATCACGTTGACGTTTGGTATCGGAGTCCGTTCGGACCTGCCGCCCGTCGGGAGTTGATTTCTTACTTGCTTTCAATGGCTGGTATCGGCGTGGCTCCAGATGAGCTCTAGTGAGGCAAAGAAAGCCAGTTACGCTGTCTGACTGACGGCACGCCGGCCGGTTTTCCCGGCACTGGATTTTTGCTTGCCTCGATCGGAGAGGGTATGAGTTCATTTGCCGTTAGAGGAGCGAAACGCGACCGCGGCTTCGAAGGGGTTTTCTTTAAGTTTATCGGACGAAACCATGCCGATCCCGAACAGGAACATATTGGTTTGGGCGGGACTGGTGGTGAGCCATCTGCTGTTTGCCGCGCCGGCCCAGCCGCAGAGTGTATCGTTCATCGCCCGCCGAGACTTCGCCGCGGGCAGCATTGCTTTTTCTGTGGCGGTTGGGGACTTCAACGGCGATGGGGTGCTCGACGTCGCGGTGGCCAACTTTGGCTCCAACGACGTCTCACTGCTTTTGGGCAACGGGGATGCGAGCTTCCAGGTGGCGCAGAGCTTTGGCGCGGGCAGCTTTCCTTTTTCCGTGGCAGTGGGGGACTTCAACGGCGATGGGGTGCTCGACCTCGCGGTGGCCAACATTGGCTCCAACGACGTCTCGGTGCTTTTGGGCAACGGGGACGGGGGCTTCCAGGCCGCGCGGAGCTTTGGCGCGGGGAGCAGTCCTCTTTCCGTGGCAGTGGGGGACTTCAATAGAGATGGGGTGCTCGACCTTGCGGTGGCCAGCTCTGGCTCCAATAGCGTCTTGGTGCTTTTGGGCAACGGGGACGGGGGCTTCCAGGCCGCGCGGAGCTTTGGCGCGGGGAGGAGTCCTTTTTCCGTGGCGGTGGGGGACTTCAATAGGGATGGGGTGCTCGACCTCGCGGTGGCCAACATTGGCTCCAACGACGTCTCGGTGCTTTTGGGCAACGGGGACGGGAGCTTCCAGGTAGCGCAGAGCTTCGGCGCGGGCAGCAGTCCTCTTTCCGTGACGGTGGGGGACTTCAACGACGATGGGGCTCTCGACCTCGCGGTGGCCAACGAGGACTCCAACGACGTCTCGGTGCTTTTGGGCCACGGGGACGGGAGCTTCCAGGCGGCGCAGAGCTTTGGCGCGGGCAGCTTTCCTTATTCCGTGGCGGTGGGGGACTTCAATGGCGATGGGGTGCTCGACCTCGCGGTGGCCAACTCTGGCTCCAACGACGTCTCGGTACTTTTGGGCAACGGGGATGGGAGCTTCCGCGTGGCGCAGCGCTTTGGCGCGGGCACCTTTCCTCGTTCCGTGGCGGTGGGGGACTTCAATGGCAATGGGGTGCTCGACCTCGCGGTGGCCAACTCTGGCTCCAACAGCGTCTCGGTGCTTTTGGGCAACGGGGATGGGAGCTTCCAGGTGGCGCAGAGCTTTGGCGCGGGCAGTAACCCTAATTCAGTGGCGGTGGGGGACTTCAACGGCTATGGGGCGCCCGACGTCGCGGTGGCCAACGCGGACTCCAACACCGTCTCGGTGCTTTTGGGCAACGGGGATGGGAGCTTCCAGGTGGCGCAGAGCTTTGGCGCGGGAAGGAGTCCTCGTTCCGTGGCGGTGGGGGACTTCAACGGCGATGGGGTGCTCGACCTCGCGGTGGCCAACGCGGACTCCAACAACGTCTCGGTGCTTTTGGGCAACGGGGATGGGAGCTTCCAGGCCGCGCAGAGTTTTGGCGCGGGAGGCGGTCTTTCCGTGGCGGTGGGGGACTTCAACGGCGATGGGGCGCCCGACCTCGCGGTGGCCAACTTCTTGTCCAACAACGTCTCGGTGCTTTTGGGCAACGGGGACGGGAGCTTTCAGGCCGCGCAGAGTTTTGGCGCGGGAGGCGGTCCTCTTTCCGTGGCGGTGGGGGACTTCAACGGCGACGGAGTGCTCGACCTGGCCGTGGCCAACCAGCAATCCAACAACGTCTCGATGCTTTTGGGCAACGGGGACGGGGGCTTCCAGGCCGCGCGCAACTTTGGGGCGGGCAGCTTTCCTTCCTCCGTGGCGGTGGGGGACTTCAACGGCGATGGGGTGCTCGACCTGGCCGTGGCCAACCAGCTCTCCGACAACGTCTCGGTGCTTTTGGGCAACGGGGATGGGAGCTTCCAAGCGGCGCAGAGCTTTGGGGCGGGCAGGACTCCTTCCTCCGTGGCGGTGGGGGACTTCAACGGCGATGGGGTGCTCGACCTGGCCGTGGCCAACCAGATCTCCAACAACGTCTCGGTGCTTTTGGGCAACGGGGATGGGAGCTTCCAAGCCGCGCGCAACTTTGGCCTGGGCAGGAATCCTCGCTCCGTGGCGGTGGGGGACTTCAATGGTGATGGGGTGCTCGACCTCGCGGTGGCCAACTTCTTGTCCAACGACGTCTCGGTACTGATCAACAATACGCGTCGTTAGTCAACTCGACCGCAAGTTTGACTGACTCAGTTATCTCGCCAGTGGAGGATGTGGGGCGGTCCCTAGATCGACTCGCGGCATTCGGCTTTTGCTTTGATTCAGCCCCATTTTGAAGGCACCGGAGAGATAGCGGCTTGGCCTCAACCATGTCGTTCAATGATTCGCGAGCTGTCAGCCATGAGCTAGGACTGAACATCAAAGCTGTGATCGCCCCAACTTCATTTTTGAGCGTTCTCGGAGTTTGCCACCCAGATCACACCCACGTCGTGTCCGCACCCAACTAGGACTTGGACTTGATCTGGAATTTCGATCGATCCAGCGCCGTGCTCCGATCCCGGCCTCCCCAGTGTTTGTTGCAGTGGTTGGGAGGGTGGGATCGGAGCACGGCGCGGTGCGCACAACGCTGATTCAATCGCAAGAGGAGGCGGGCAGGAAGGCCTCGTAATGACAACAGATCGGTCAGGAATTGCTCGCACCAAAACTCGCGTGCAAAGTAGCCCGCAAACTAGCGCGACCCAGCGCGAACTTTGGCGTGAGTTTTGGAGTGACTTTTGCCGCAAGGTTAGTCGGCGATGATGGGCGGATACCATGTTGCAACTGTAGCTGTTCGATGATCGTGGGTGAGCGCGTCATGAACACCCATTGTCGGCCCAGGCACGGTCGAGGATCACGGCGTAGGCACAATCATCGTGCTGCTGCTGTAAGATTCCGATAGCCTGCGCGGAGATGGCGACCGTCCGTTTCGGCGGGTTCGAGTGGGGTGAGGGCAAGGCTCGCGAGAACGCTCAGAAGCACGCCGTCTCCTTCGAGGAGGCGATGACGGCGTTTGCTGACCCCCTCGCCGTGACGGCCCCTGACCAGTATGAGCCCGGGAGAATGGTCACGATCGGGATGTCCGTTCGTGGCCGGGTCTTGTTCATCGTGCACGCTGAGCGGGGGAGTAGTATCCGTATAATCAGTGCCCGAAAGGCCTCGCGCGGCCAGCGGAGAAAATATGAGGAAGAAGAATAAGCGAGTCCCGCCTGAGACATCCCTCGATCGTTACGATTGGACGAAGGCGACCAGAGGCCGCTATTTGGCCCGCTTTCGGCGCTCCGCGCACGTGGTTCTGCTTTCGCCGGACCTCTGGCGATATTTCGGAAGCGCCGAGGCCGTCGAGCAGGCCCTGAAGCTCCTCGTTCAGGCGAGCACCTTGGCGAGCCGGCGTCGGCATTCCGCGCGCCGTTCCGGGCGGGCAACGAACTTGCGCCGACCTCGCGTCCTTGTGCGCTGAAGGCAGAGAAACACCTCGGCAGTTTTCCTCACAGGCGAAGCTTGGGACGACGATGATGGAGCCTCAGGAAGCCATCTAAGTCAGCTGGCGCAATCCGGATGGCATTAAGAATTCGCACGTGAGGGAGTTGGCCGTTTGCGCAGAGCCGATACACGGTGTCTCGGCACACGCGAAGGATTGTCGCAACCTCCTTGACGGTCATCAGACCCTCGAGGCCGGGCGCGCATGCGCTGGAATAATGCAACACTAATGCAGCAAAATTTTTCGTTTCTGCTGGGAGCGGTTGTGAACGGTTGGAAGGGATGGACTGAGTAATCTCCCGAATTCCCGAGCTATTGCTATCTGCTGCGAGCGCTTGGGAAGAGTTGAAAAGCCCTGTCGACGCGTCCTGGAAGCACTTCGAATCCGAAGGTCGGGGGTTCGACTCCCTCCGGGCGCGCAGTAACTTGCTGGAATTTCTCGGGAGGGGTCATCCTCTGGAGGCGATCCAGTCCCCCCCAAATGCAGAGTTCTGTCACCGGAATTGGGGTCCAGGTCCTCAAGCCTGGGAAGCGTGTTCGTCGCTCCGGTGAGGCTCTCGTTGTTCAGGTGTCCATACACCTTCTCAACCATTGCTGAAGACGTGTGGCCTATCAGCCTGGCGACGATCATGCTGTCCACTACAACAAGATCAATTCACCGGGCGAAAAGATGCTACGGGAGGACGAGCAGCGCTTGCGCAGACGCGGAGCCTAGACGATGGCGGGGAAGACCGTCGAGGCGTTGAATGGCTACAAGATCGAATGGATCGACCGCCAGCGGCTGCAGGACTTGGCTCGGCATCTGCTTGCCCAGAGACTGGATGGGGTCGGGATCAACCCCTACAACCGCTGGGACGGCAAGCCCGCCGATGTGGAGCTCCTGCCCGACGATCTGCGCGCCCTCGCCGTACCTTTCGCGGACAAGGTCGGCGTCACGCAGGAGCGGCTGCAGAGGCTTCCGCGCCTCGAGTTCCTCCTTCTGGCCGAGTACACCGGCGCAGCGGACATCGGGGGAGATTCGTTCCGGATCGTGCGTGTCCAGCTGACCCGCAAGATTCGCCTGTCCGGAATGCCCAACCTCCGGCTGTTCTACGTGCGCGGGTTCGACAAATGGCTGCCGATGAGCAAATGGCCGAGCTTGCCGGTGCTCGCGCAGCTGGAAATCAATCAGGGAAACGCGACGAACCTTGCCGGCGTCGACCGCTTCCGCAACTTGGAGGAGGCCGAGCTGTACCATCTCCGTTCGCTCTCGAGCATCCAGGGACTCGAGCGGCCGCCTCGACTGAGGAAGCTTCGAATCGAGTCGTGCAGAAAGGTCAAGGACATTGGCGAAGTGGTCGGGCAATTGCGCTCGTTGAAGGTCCTTCATCTGATCGATTGCGGAACGTTGCCCGATCTGGAGTTCATCCGCGGCCTGCAGCTGCGCGAGCTGCGCTTCGGGCGCACCGTGATCGGGAATGGAGACCTCTCTCCAATCGACGCGATTCCTGTCGTGGCTTTCGATGAGCACAATCACTACAACAGAGAGCCTCGTGAATCCTTGGCATGAGCTTCCTCTCGCGCTCGCGGCGGTCGTGGGCGACCGCGCGGCCATGGAGGCGCTAGCCAAGACTTAGGACAGATAACCAGCATTCTGTAAACCCGTGGCACGTCTACAAAACGGTTCGCGCCTCGCCGATCGCCAGCCCCACCGGCCTGGGCATTGCGTTGAAGCGCTTGAGCGAAATCATGGATCGGAACGAAGACATCCTCTTCCTTTTCCTTACGTCCCACGGCTCAAAGGAAAAAGGCGTGGCGTTTGACTTTTATCCTCTGCACTTTGAGCAATTGGATCCAGAGCGGTTGAAGGCGTTACTCGATGAGTACGGCGTCAAGCGCCGAGTCGTCGTGGTGTCCGCCTGCTACTCGGGGCAATACGTCGAGGGCCTCAAAGACGAGAACACGGTAGTGAGTTCGGCCTCGGCAGCCGACAAGAATTCTTTTGGGTGCAGCAATGACGCTGACTTTACCTATTTTGGCAAGGCCTACTTCGACGCACTCCAACAGACGTATTCGTTCGTTGATGCCTTCGAGCTGGCAAAACCGATGATCGCACGCCGGGAAAGCGAAGCTCATTTCGGTCATTCTGAGCCGGCAATGTTCGTAGGTGAAAGCATCAAAGGCGCGCTTGAAGATTTCGTCCGCGCGCGGGAGTTGTCCGCGAAGGCAAAATCCGCTGGGTTGACGGAATAGGCCATTAAGAGCGTGAAAGCTCGCTCGAAAGTCGTCGCCGCGACCATTCTGGTTGCCGCCGTTTGGCTGCTGGTGCTGCGAACGAGTGCCGTTCCTTTCCGAGCGTTCACCAGGGAGGATCTAGAACCCGAGCAACCACCTTCAGCAGATCGTCCAGTGCTGCATAAGGCACAGGCGCCACGTGCAGAAGCGACGCGACCGCGCTCGGCCGTCCCGACGACCGTAGACACAACTCCGCCCACTGCTGAGACACAGCATGCAAAATCATTGCGGGAGAAGATCCGCGCATTTTTCATACGGTTTGGCCAGCGCTTCGATCTCGCGCTGGGGCTCCGGAAGAACGCAGCGGATGCAGAGGCGTTCGTCGACCAACTGTGCGCCGAGAGTCGCATCCTTCGGGAACGACCCTTATTTCGCGCACCCCAGGGCTATGAGCGTGATGCTGCCCCATTCCTGGTGCCGCTGATCGGTTACGAGAAGCCCCTAGATTATCCACCAGGGCAATTGCAGCTTATGGATGAGCTACGTACGCACCTCAAGAGCTACGGCTCGGATTGGCTCACGAAGATTACAGATCAGGACCTCGCTGGGGTCGACTTCTCCTGGATGGCGATGCTGAAGCAGTTCGACCACTGGAGCATGCTCGGCGCAGGCCGATTGGGCGACGTCCCGGCGGGCGATCTGTTTCGCGACCCGCTCCTCAACTACTACGATCTGACTCTGTGGTCGAAGCTTCGCTTTGCGATGGGGCTTCGGCGCGGGGATCTCTTGGCCGCATCCGCAGAGGTGCGTCACGTGGCGGACTTGATGCGATCATAGCGCGCTATAATCGCCCAGTTGATTTCGGTGTCCATTTACAGACTGGATTCAAGGGCTCGTGAAGTCGCGCTTGCGGCCCACCGCGATGTAACGGATTGGCAGCCAGTGGACCTGGAGCAGCTCGAGCGGTATCGCCGCGTTACTTTCGCGTCGCTCTTCTTCACCTATCCTGGCGTGGCTCAAGGGGTAGTCAACAAGGCGTTGGCCTGCATTCCGTCTTCCTGCACTGCTTTGGTGTAGGGCTTGGCTGCAAATCGCTCCTTCGCATCCCACGCATCAACGGATAATCTTCAGCTGCTGCGAGAAGCAGCGGTTGCGAACCATTGCGAGGAGGCGCTGATCGCGCGTGCTCTTCTGAACCAGGAGTTTGCGCCTGATGAATCCGTCGAGGATGCCTTCGCTAATCTCGGCGGCCGGATCCCGAAAGTTCTGAACCAGGGCATCTTCCGATGACGGCCCGTGAGCATCACTCGGTGCTCGAATGCGCATTTTGTCGAAAGTCACAACGCGAAGTGCGCAAGTTGATTGCCGGGCCGGCCGTCTTCATTGCAACGAATGCGTCAATTTCTGCGGTCGAATACCGTCCGAAGAGAGGCTCTGCCAAGACATTCTCGCTGAAGAGAAACGCGACGAATCCAACCCATTTGCGAAGGAGGCGCGCTCGATTGCGGTGAAGTTAAGAAGGCTTCCAGGGGTTTCTCAGACTCTCGGCGGCGAGGCGAACCTTTTGGCTGAGGAACTCGAACGGCTCCCCCGGCCTGAAGAGCCTGGCATTAGTACTCAGCGTTCCCGTCTCATACCGGGATGGCGCTTGGCTTTGCGCCAATTCGAGTTTGCTCGTAAGCGGCGATGGTGGTCTCCATAAAGCGGATCGAGTTACCAATGCGCAGGCTCTCGAGTTTCCGCCTCTTCGCAAGCGAGTAGATCGTCGCGGTGCAGACCGCCCAGCACGCGGCCAGGTCCTTCACGGTGAAGAGCTGCTCTATCGGTAATGTTGGTACGAAATAGGTACCAAAACGATCGGTGACCGATGGATTCCCTGGCACCGTATGGACATCCACCTGGTCTCCCCTCTCCTGAAATTCCGACGGATTGCCACTCGGCAACGCGCGTTGGCATTCAACGGATTGGGCAAATTCTGCGCTCATAACCAATTGGTCCCAAGTTCGAATCCTGGAGGGCCCACTGGTTTTCCCCAGTGGGTGCCCGACCTTAGCGACGCGTGCTCGAGCGCGTCCTCCCGACTCCGGCTGACTTCTGGATGCATGTTACGCCGCGCACAATTCCCGAATCGCTGCGCTGCGGCTGCAACGCCATCAATTTCAACCTCAAGCAAAAACCGAAGTAAATCCGGTCCGGCTACGCGCCCGTCGCCGGCGACGGGCTCACCCAATATTTCGCGCCCGACGAGCTGACCGGTTCCTTCACCCGCTGTCGGATTGCCCGCTGGGTTTGTGATTCGCATCGAGGTACGCCAGCGTGAACCCGGACGCACAAGCGGGCCGAGGAGGATTAAGGGTATCCAGAACCCCTCACTTCCTGGGGCCGGTTGCGGTCTAGGCGAGCTCGCAACCGACAAGGCTTACATAGCTTCCGTAAAGACATCGGACCATTCCACCGGATAGTCGGGTTCGAAGGGGTTTGGCTGTTGCCTGCCTCCCGCAACCAGGACCTGGCCACTATTCAGCAGGGCTGACGATGGAATGTTACGCGGGATCGCAGGATCTCCGATCGATCGCCATTGCCCACTCGCCGGGTCGTAAATCTCGCCTGTGGTGCTCCCATTTCTCCCTGGGGTGACGAGAACGGCTCCGGAGGGAAGAATGTATGCAGCGTGAAAGTACCGACCGAGTGATAATGATCCTGTCTCTACAGTCATCCCGGTTTCGGGATCATACAGTTCCGCCGCGCGCAAATTCACTCCATCAAGCCAGCCCGCTGCGATCAAAATGTTCCCAGTCGGCAAGAGCGTCGCCGTGTGCCCGACGCGTGGCGATATTAATGGTGGCGCCGTGGTCCACTGTCCTGAGTCCGAATGAAAAACCTCGACGCTGGAAAGCTGCGTTCCCCCCTGCCCGAAGCCTCCTGCAAAAAACACACGCCCGTCGGGCAGTAACGTAGCGGTCGTTTGTGCTCTAGCTTCCGCAAGGGTTCCTGCGGACGACCATGTTCCGGTCATGGGGTCATAGAGCTCGGCCTCTCCGGCATAGTGACCCGACGCCGAGCCTCCAGCGACCAGCACCTGCCCGGAGGGTAGCAGGGTTGCGGTGTGCCAGGCTCGAGCGACGCTTAAAGAACTCGTAGAAATCCATTGCTCCGTGTCGGGATCGAAGAGTTCTGCTTCCCTGCTGGCGAAGGGGAATCCGTCCGTCTCTCCTCCGACAACCAGCACCTGGCCGCTCGGCAGTAGCGTGGCCGTATAATTCGCTCTATTGGTCAGCATGGAATCTGTTACGCGCCACGTCGCTGCGACTGGATCATAGAGCTCCGCCGTCCCCGTAATGCCGTCTTGAAGAACACCCCCGGCTGCCAAGACTCTCCCGTCTATCAGAACAGTCATCGTGTGAAACGAACGAGGTCGAGTAAGCGGATCTGTCTGTATCCACCCTTCTTGCGCGCCCGCCGTCGAGACAACAAATGCAGTGACCTCAGCCAGGATTAGAACGCGAGCAAGCTTCATGGAAAGGACCTCCCCCGTCGGCTGCGCGAACCTTCTGCATCGGGATAGTCGATCTCTCATGGCTCGACGTCAATGCAACTGAATTATCAATTCGGCCCGGCTGGCTCCTGCCGTGTCTTCGGAAAGAACGGGTTGTGCTTGGCGTAAAGGGAAGCGCGAATCGCCATTGCGCGCAAGCGCCTGCATTTCAGTTGCCGTCACCAACATCGAAATCTGGCGGTGCGATCCAGAACTTCTAGCTGAAGCCGGACAATGGGCTCGAGCTTGTGCTAACGGCTTTTCGTTCTGATACCGTTGCGTTCAGCCGGCGCGGGACTCACACCGAACTTCAGCCGATCGACCTCCGCGCGGAGGTACTCCGGCGCGAGATGTCCGCAGATTTCAGTCGTGATTCGCGGGTCGCTGTGCCGCAGGATGCGCTGAACCGCGGCGGGGTTGGCCCCCGACATCATGAGCAGGCTCGCCCTCGTGTGGCGCAAATCCTGGAAGCGAATTGGCCTAACCTGCGGCTTCGCCCAAAGCTTTCGGCCATCGATTGGGCACCGGCGCAATCCGGAATCAGCGCGTGGCTCCGAATGCGCGCAGCCCTTGCGCCGACAGACGTGCTTGTATCCTGTCACGATGCCGGCTCGGCCGAGCGCGCGACGTAGGACGTGCTCCAGCCCGATCTCCTGATACTTTGAGGCGGTCAGTCTCCTTCGTACTTGAAGGAAACCTTCAACCTGGCCCGGTAGGCTTTCACCTTGCCCTTCTCAATCTGCAGATCGAGTTGGGCGACCTCCGCGATCCGCAGATCCCGAAGCGATTTTCCCGCTCGCTGGACGGCCGCGGCCGCCGCTTTCTCCCAGGACTCAGTGCTGGTCCCGACCAGCTCGACGATCTTGTAGACGCTCTCCGGCATGGGTGGCTCCTCCTTCGGCCGGTCCTTATTGCACAGGTTGGCCTTATTGGCTCTCGCGTTGTGCCCTTCGGATGGAGACAGGATCGCATTAGGGCCTTTCCAGAAGCCCTGCATCCTCGGCGAGTTTCCGGAGCCTGGCCTTCACACGTTGAAACCGTTTCGCGACGGTCTGGGCATCGAGATGCTCTTCCGGAGTGGACATCACTGATGCCACGTCCGACCATGACAGGTCGCGATCGATCCGCAAAACGAGGAGGGACTGCTCGGCGGGCGTCAGCTGCTCGCGCAGGCGAGCGACCGCGTCCTTCGCCTCGGACCTCAGGTGCAGCGCGGTCGTTGATCGAACCTCCGCGGCGAGGCGGGACATCTCTTCAGTGGCGAGCGGGCGCGCGCGGCGACGGTAGGGTTCGCGCTCGTTGCGCAGCCACGCGTGCCACGCTAGCTTGTAGACCCACGTGCGTACCGAGGCGTCGCGGCGAAAGCCGCCCAAACCACGCCACAGGTCCTCGCAGAATTGCGAGAACGCGTCATCTGCCCGATCCTCTTCCCGGGCGAGCGCCGCCAGATAGGCGAGGATGGCCGGTCCGTACTCGCGAACGATCGCCGCAGCGGCCGACGGAAGGTCGTTCGACTCGAGCAGATGTGCAATCTCTGCCTCGACGGCTTCCACGGAGCCCCCTACCATGCGACCCAAATATGATGCGACAGCAAGCCCATCTACCATGCGGCGATTAGATCGTGGGATAGTGCGCTCGGGTGGCACCTAGAAGCGAGGCGTGCTCCCATGAGTGAGGTTGGTAGCGACGAGCAGGTGGATCCCCTCGGCGAGACCGCCCTCCAGGACCAGCCGCAGGCCTCGGCCTTCGAGTCGCTGCTTCGCCAAGTCGCCCGTACTCCCATAGAGGACCTCTCGCCGACGGAGGAGCTCCGGCCGGGCGCGATCGTCGCCGATCGCTTCGAGGTAGTGCGTGAGATCGGTCAGGGCGGCTTCGCTCGGGTATTCGAGGCGTGCGATCGCGTGCTCTCGCGCTCGGTGGCGATCAAGCTTCTCAAGCGACGCCGGCGCCTGAACGACTCCCAGCTGGAGCTGTTCTATCGCGAGGCGCGCGCCACCGCCCGCCTGAACCATCCCCAGATCGTGACTGCTTACGACTGGGGGGTCTGGGACGGCGCTCCATTTCTCGTCCTCGAGCTCCTCGACGGGGAATCGCTGCACATGCACATGCACCTTGCACCTGGGCCGCTGGGCGAAGACCGCGCCTGGCAAATTGCCACCGAGGTCGCGCAGGCGCTGGCCTACGCGCACTCGTTGGGCGTACTGCACCTCGATCTCAAGTCGCAGAACGTCTTCGTGCTCAGGGATGGGCGGGTGAAGGTCCTGGATTTCGGTCTGGCCGGCCTCGACTGGGATGAGGAGGTGCCGGGCCGGCTGACTCGGGTCGCCGGAGGCACTCCGGCGACCATGGCTCCCGAGCAGGCCGAGGTCGCGACCACCGACGCGCGCACGGACATCTGGGCGGTCGGGGTGATCCTTCATCAGATGCTCTTCGGACGCCTCCCGGAGAGGCTGGCACCGGATGCGGAGCGGGTGTCCCTCCCGGCCGGGACCTCGGCCCGTGCTCAGAAGGTCCTGGCCCGCACTCTCTGCCGCGATCCCGAATCGCGCTACCCCGATGCGGCCGCGCTGGTGGCAGCGCTCGCGGAAGCTCGCACACCGCGGACGAAGCGACGCGTGGCCTCGGTGGTACTCGCCGCGTTGACGTTGGCGATTGCGGTGCTCGGGTTCGCTGCCGCGCGGCTCCAGAAGGCCGATTACTTCTGGCGTAACCCCCTGGCCAACGCACGGTACCAGCGCCTCACCGATTTCGAAGGGACCGAACACTCGGCTGCAATCTCCCGCGACGGTAAGTTTGTGGCGTTCCTTTCGTCGCGAGATGGACCGGTCGGCGTCTTCGTCACTCAGATCGGAACCGGCACATTCCGCAATGTGACTTGGGGCCACGTTCCGGAAGAGCTCGTCAACCGAGAGGCTCGAACGATTGAGTTCTCGCCTGACGGCGCTCGCCTCTTTTTCTGGGTGGGAGCATCGGACACCGTGAGCAATCGCGCGATCAGCACCTGGGTCGTGCCAACGCTGGGCGGCGAACCACGTGTCGCCCTCGAAGGTGTTCCCGAAATCGGTTGGTCGCCCGATGGACGGCGCCTCGCCTATCACACGGGAGCGGCCGGCGACCCGACGTTCGTGAAGGCCGAGGGTGCCGAAGCCCAGCCGCTCTACGCCGCTCCGGATGCACAGCATACCCATTTCCCAACCTGGTCGCCGGACGAGTCGTTCATCTACTTCGTGCAAGGCTATCCGCCCAATGAGATGGATATCTGGAGGATCCGTCCGACGGGTGGAACCCCAGAACGGATCACCTTCCACAATTCGCGCGTGAGCTATCCGACGTTCCTGGATCGTTCGACGCTTCTGTACCTCGCCACCGCCGCCGACGGGTCGGGACCGTGGACCTACGGGCTCGATGTCGAGCGGCGGGTGCCGCACCGGCTCAGCTCGGGCGTCGAGCGGTGGACGTCGCTAGCCGCCAGCGGCGACGGTCGCCGTCTGGTTGCGACCGCTACCCAAATCAGACCATCACTGTGGCGCGTGCCGCTTTCCGCGCGGCCAGCGGGGATGTCGGATGCCCAGAGAATTCCGCTGCCCACCGCAGAAGGTCGTTCGCCAATGCTCGCGGCAGATTATCTTCTGTATGTTTCGTCGGACGGTACGACCGAACGCATTTGGAAGCTCGTGGGGGGAAAAGCGACCGAGCTCTGGACCGCTCCGGGAGCGCGAATCATCGGCGGGCCGGCGATTGCGCCGGAAGGCGATCGGATCGCCTTCTCGATCGAAGACCGAGGTAAGACGCGCCTCGTCGTCATCAATTCAGACGGGAGGAGCGTCCGAATCGTCGCCGACTCGATGGAATTGCGCGGCGCCCCGGTATGGTCGCCGGATGGCCAGTCGATCGTCACGGCGGCGAACCAACGCGGGAGCCCGCGGCTCTTCCGAATCTCGCTGAATACGCGAGAGGCCGTTCGGATGTTGGATGACTACGCGCTTGATCCTGCGTGGGCGCCGCGAGGAGAATTCCTGGTCTACTCAGTCATGGACCCCGGAACGACGTTCCCGGTAAAGGCCATCACGGCAGACGGCCAGCCGTACAAGATTCCGGAGCTGATGCTGAGCCGCGGGGCGGCACTGGGGGTCACGCAAGTCGGCGCCAGACGGCTGCGATTCCTTCCGGGACAAGCGGCATTGGTCGTTTTGCGGGGAGACATCCAGCACAAGGACCTGTGGGCAAGGGAACTCACGACAGGGAGCTGGCGCCAGTTAACCAATTTCGGTCGCGACATCGTTATCAACGACTTCGACGTCTCCCCCGACGGGTTCGTGGTCGTCTTCGAACGGGTACAGGAGCACTCGGACGTCGTGGTGATTGACCGGGCGCAGTAGCGGCTTCTGGAAAGCCCTAGCGAACCGGCAGAGCACCAGGCCGAAGGTGCATCAGCGGCAAACGTCAAATTCTTCGCGACCGATCTCTACCTCAATAGCGGAGGGACTCACATGGCGGAGTCAAACAGCACTTCTGATTTTTAAACGGGAGGAACGCAATGACGAAGACAATGATTGGACGTGTATGTTTTGTCGCCGCGCTTGCGGCGACGGTCGCTTTCGCGCAGCAGAACGAAACGCGCGGATGCGAAAGCGAGTCAAACGGCGATCGCCGAGCGGCGAGCAACGCGATCGTGTTCTGGAACGAAGTGGCGGATCACAGTATCACGGACCTCGGCGGGAGGGGGAACCCATTGGGGTCGGTGGAAGCGGCGATCGTGCATACCGCCATCTATGACGCGGTGAACGCCATCTGCGGCTATCGATTCACTCCGTACGCTGTAACGCTCGAGGTGCGGCAACCCGCTCTGCCGGAGGCGGCCGTCGCGGCTGCCGCACACGACGTGCTGGTGGCGCTCTACCCGGCTCAGCGGGAGGAACTCGATCGGATATATGCCGAGTTCCTCGAGGCGATCCGAGGGCAGCGTCGGGCGAAGCTCAACGGCATCGCCGCCGGCCAGCAGGCCGCGGCCGGCATGCTGGACTTGAGAGCCGATGACGGCCGGTATGCCGGAACGCCCTGGCAGCCGCCCGAGCCGGGACCCGGTGTTTGGGAGCCGACCCCGCCGGGGTACCTGCCGCCTGCAACGCCCTGGATTCGCGACGTCACGCCTTGGACCATGGCCAGTCCGTCGCAGTTCCGCGTGCCCCCGCCTCCCGACCTGAACAGCGATGTATGGGTGAGGGACTACCAGGAGACAAAGGATTACGGCGGCGAGGTGAGCCACTTCAGGACGGCGGAACAGACCGACCTTGCACGGTTCATCGGGGGCGTCGGCGTGAATCCGATGCTGCAATGGCACGATGCCTGGCGCGGCATTGCCAGAAACCAGGGTGTTTCTACTCTCGACGCCGCGCGATTATTCGCGATGCTCTCCACTGCGTCGTCCGATGCGTTCATCGGATGCTGGGACTCGAAGTTTACCTACGCCTTCTGGCGGCCTGTAACGGCCATCCGGGCCGGAGGCGGCAATCCGAGCCTGGAGCCGGATCCGGACTGGATCGGGCTGGTCATTACGCCGAACCACCCGGAGTATCCAGCCGCGCACGGCTGCGTCAGCGGTGCCATTGTTACAACGTTGCAAGCCTACTTCGGAACTGACGAACTCAGTTTCACGATGAGCAGCGTGGCGCCGGGCCTGATTCAACCCGTTCGCCAATACAACAGCTTCAGCCAAGCGCTCGAAGATATTCTCAACGCCAGGATCTACGGCGGGATGCATTACCGGACCTCTACCGAGTACGGCTCGGAGCTCGGCCAGCAGGTCGCGAGGCAGATGGTCGAGAACTTCTTCCTACCTCAGTAACATTTCAGCCCCGCTTATCAACGCGCGGCGGGACCGAGGGCTGCCTCGGCCCCGTTTTCACAGAAGGCTCTTGGGACAATCCCGATGGACCCTGAGGAAGCAGTCTAAGTCGGCCGGCGCAATTCGGATAGCATTGAGAATGCGGACATGAGGCAGCTGGCCCTTTGCGCACAGCCGATACACAGTGTCTCGGCATACGCGAAGGATGGCTGCCACTTCCCGGACGGTCAGTAGGGCGTTGCCTCCGGACACCGCGCGTAGCTCGGAGTCATGCAGCACTAATGCAGCAAAATTTTTGGTTTCGGCTGCAAGCGCCTGTGAAGCGTTGGAAGGGTTGGAATCATTAACCTCGTGAATTCCCGAGTCTTCGTTATCAGTTGTGAGCCCTTGCGAAGGGCTGAAAAGCGCTGTCGACAGCTCTTGGATGCACTTCGAATCCGAAGGTCGGGGGTTCGACTCCCTCCGGGCACCAGATTTCCGAACACCGGGGTTTCGTCGGCCCGTCTCTACTGGGAAAACAAGCTCGCCTTTTTCGCCCCGAAACATGTCGCCATCCCCGTGGCCGTGAGCGTCTTTCCGGATGAGATCTATGCGGCTCCGCGGAGTTGGGTAGAAAAAGCCTATCCCAAGCTCATTCATTACAACCGCCTCCCAAAAGGCGGGCACTTTGCGGCCTGGGAACAGCCGCAAGTCTTTTCAGAAGAGGTTCGCGCGAGCTTCACACCACTGCGGAAATAGTGGAGGTGGGACGGCGTGGCAACACGTCGTCTCCATCCCCAAGCGCGATCGAAACTCGGCGCTCGTTCACAGAAGGACAGATGAAGCGCCAGCGGCGGGTAGCAGGACCTGGCCATGGCCAATTCTGCACCGAAGCAATCACGGCGTATTGTTGATGAGTACCGAGACATCGTTGGACCAGTCGTTGGTGACCACGAGGTCCGGCACACCCTCGCCACGGAGGTTGGCTATTGCCAGTGAATTTGGCCTGGCACCAGTACCGAAGTGCTGCGCCGCCTGGAAGCTGCCATCCCCGTTGCCCAGCAGTACCGCAACATTGCTGGAATATTGGTTGGCCACGGCCAGGTCCAATGCGCCGTCGCCGTTGAGGTCGGCGACCGCGACGAACCGACAGGAAAACCCACAGGCAACCAAGGTTCGCAGCGGTTGAAAGCTCCCATCGCCGTTGCCGAACAGCACCGAAACGTGGTCGGTCCCTTCGTTGGCTACCACCAGGTCCAACGCGCCATCGCCATTGAGGTCGCCCACCGCCACGGCCATCGGGGAATCGCCGGCGGCAAAGTTTCGTGCCGTTTGAAAGCTCCCATCCCCGTTGCCCAAAAGCACCGAGACGTCGTTGGAGGACACGTTGCTCACTACCAGATCCAGCACCGTATCGCCATTGAAGTCGCCTACCGCCACGGAAGAAGGACCTCTGCCAGCGCCAAAGTCTCGCGCCGCCTGGAAGGTGCCATCGCCGTTGCCCAAAAGTATCGAAACGGTGCCTATCCCGGCGGCGACCGCCAGGTCGGATATGCCATCGCCATCGAAGTCGTTCACCACCACAAAAAAAGCCCCTGCCCCGGCGCCAAAGGTTCGCGGCGCCTGAAAGCTGCCGTCGCCGTTGCCCAAAAGCACCGAAACGTAGGCGCGAAAGTGGTTGGTCACCACGAGATCCGGCACGTGATCGCCATTGAAGTCGCCCACCGCCACGGAAGAGGGACCCTCGCCAGCAGCAAAGTTCCGTGCCGCCCGGAGGCTTCCATCGCCATTGCCCAACAGCACGGAGACATTGTTGGATAGCGCGTTGGCCACTGCCACGTCGAGTGCGCCATCGCCGTCGAAGTCCCCGAATGCCACGGAAAAAGGACCCCAGCCAGCAGCAAAGCTAGGCGCCGCCTGGAAGCTCCCATCCCCGTTGCCCAGCAGCACGGAGACAGTGTCGGATTCCGAATTGGCCACCGCTAAGTCCGGTACCCCGTCGCCGTTGAAGTCGCCTGCCACGACGGAGCTGGGAAGACTGCCGGCGCCGAAGCGATGCGCACGCTGGAAGGTCCCGTCGCCGTTGCCCAGCACCACCGAAACAGCGCCATACGCATAATCCCTGTTGCCAACCGCTACGTCTGGCACCCCGTCGCCATTCAAGTCGCTCACCGCGACAGACTGAGGCTGGCTGCCATCATCGAGGCTGCGTGCTACCGAGAAGGTTCCATCGCCGTGGCCCTGCAGCAGCCAGACGGCGGGGCTAGCCCAGTCGCCGACCACCAGATCCAGCACTCGATCGCCGTTCAAGTCGCCCACCGCGACAAAAGTAAGACTGGTGCCGAAACGGAGGTCCCATGCCTCCTGGAAGCTGCCATCTCCGTTGCCCAGCAACACCGAGACGCTGCTGGGTTGCGAGGGAAACCAGCCGGCGTTGGCTACCGCCAGATCCGGTATGCCATCGCCGTTGAAATCGCCCGTGGCCACGGAAGAAGGGCGGATGCCGGCAGCGAAGTTGTGCGCCGCCCGGAAACTCCCATCGCCGTTGCCCAAAAGGACCGAGACGTCGTTGGATTCCAGGTTTGCCACCGCCAGATCGGGTATCCCGTCGCCATTGAAGTCGTCGACTGCTACGGACGTGGGGTGGCGGCCAACGCCGAAGCTTTGTGGTGCCTCGAAGGTACCGTCCCCGTTGCCGAGCAGCACCGAGACGCGGCCGACGCTCACGTTGACGACCGCGAGGTCGAGTATGCCGTCGCCATTGAAGTCGCTCGCCACGATGGAATTCGCGCTTCCGCCGGCGGCAAACCGCTGCGCCGTCTGGAAAGTGCCATCGCCGTTGCCCAATAGGACCTGGACCTGGATGGTGTCGTTGGCCACCGCCAGGTCTGGTATCCCGTCGCGATTGAAGTCCCCGACCGCCATCGATAGCGGGTAACCTCCGCCGGGGGAGTCTCTCCGCGTCGCGAAAGAAACGCCCTCTGCCTGGGTTGCCGCCGCAGCGAGCACGTTTCCTAAAGTGAGTAACCCCCAACTCACCGTCCTTTGGCTCATGGCTATCCTCCCCTTCGGCTGGACCAGCTGGTCCTCGCAGAACCCAGGACACCGGGCACGCCAGATCGTTGCACCCGGCGTTATTAGACGCAATAGCGCCCTCCGACTTCCTCAGCCGGAGGCTGAAGCCCGCCCACACCGTCGTCGCCGCGCCTTGCGGAATCGTCTTGAAAGTGACCGATCCGATACCCCTACCACCGGTCGCCTGTTGGACGAGATCGGGTGTCATATGGCGACTCAGCCCGGTCTGGATGGCGCCGGGGTGCACCGCGATCGCTCGAACGCCGCGCCCTTTGATGCCCCGGTCGAGGCCGACGGCGAAGAGCACGTTCGCGGTTTTCGAACGACCATAGGTGACGAATTCCTGGTACGGCGTGTGCTCGAAATTGGGATCGTCGAGATCGACATCGGAGAAGCGATGTCCGGCGGACGAAAGGACGACGACGCGTGCGCCCGTCTTCAAGCGAGGCACGAGGCGATTGACGAATACAAAGTGGCCGAAGTGATTCGTGCCGAACTGCGTCTCGAAGCCGTCGGTAGTCTTGCCTTGCGGACAGGCCATCACGCCCGCGTTGGCGATGATCGCATCGAGCTTCTTTCCCTGCGCAACGATCGCATCGGCGGCGGGGGTGCGCACGCCGGCGAGCGTGGCGAGATCGAGCGCTACAAGCTCCAGGCCGCCCCCATTCGATGCCGCCGCCCGCACCGGCTCGGTCGCGGTGCGCGCCTTGTCGAGGTCGCGCGCGCCCACGACCGTGGCGCCGTGAGCGGCGAGCGCCCGCGCCGTCTCCACGCCGAGGCCGGCGGAGACGCCGGTCACGACGATCCGTTTGCCTGAGAGGTCAACCCCCTCGAGGAGTTCGTCGGTGGCGGTACGCGAGACGACCATCGGGCAGCGCGGCCAGCCGCTCCAGCGACAGCGCACCGGACAACAAGCCCGATTGCAGGCCCGGTTGTACATCACCATCGCACGATCTATATTGATCGGTGGATGGCGAAGCAGCGTAAGAAGACGACCGGTACACGCCAGCCGGTCCTGACTGGGCGAAAGCGCGTTCTTGTGGTGCTCTTCGTCCCGAGCCTCGAGCGGGATGGTTCAACGCGGATCGATCAGCCGCGCTGGGTGGACGCCTCCCTTGAGATGTTCGGGCGGGTGTTCGGCGGTGCGACCGCCTACCCGAAGGCCAAAGGCATCTGGCGCGATGACGAGCGAGGTGGCGCCCTCGTCAAGGACGAGCCGGTGGTCGTCCATTGCTACACAACGCCCGCCGATATCCAGGACGCCCACAACCTCGCCGAGCTCGGCGCCTTCTGCAGGAAGATGGGACGTGAGTGTCGGCAGGGAGAGATCGGCCTCGTAGTCGGCGACGAGTACTTTGCTATCCGTGATTTCGGAGAGGAGTAGACGATGAAGACACGACTAGACATGGACAAGATCGCCAAGGGCCTCGGGGCGGAACGCCGCGGGGCCGTCGTCTCAACCGGTGGCTATTTCGGGGCGATGCAGCTCCTCGCGGATATCGAGGCTCGCTTCCGCGTGCCTTTAGGCGGCGGACGGCCAACGGACCAATCCTGGACCGAGCGACGACTTTTGCCGCTCGCGCCCCGAACCCTCAAGCGCCTCGAACAGCTCGCGGCGAAGCTCCGGGAGCACGGGGGTGCAAACCTCGAACCGATGCAGCTCGCGGCACTCCTGATCGAGAAGACGACCGAGCAGCTCAGCGAAGGCGAGGCCGAGGAGCTCATCCGGCCGAAGCGGCGCGCAAGCCACTGAAGGCCGGTGGTGACTTGCCAGTGCAGCCAGTGCTGGTGCGATCGTCCAGCACTCCTGCCGTAGCGCGACCCTCGGGTTTTTTATCCGATGGTCTGGGTCCTCAAACGGTGTCCAAATCGTGTCCAAAATAGAGGGGAATCGAGTCAATTCCGGTGGACTCGCGTGGACCAGGTCCTGGACGTAACTGGGGGACGTTTCAGAAGAATCCAGCAATGACGCCCGTCTGCCCGATTAGTGTTCCCGTTCTTCGAATCCGAAGGTCGGGGGTTCGAGCCCCTCCGGGCGCGCTGTTGGATGGCAGCGTGGTTTTGTGCCACTTCGAAGCGAGCGCTAAGCTCGACGCCGTGCAGCCAGCGAATCAAAGAAGGCCGCGAGCTAACAGCCGCGCTCACAGCCCGTGATCGGCAAGAAATCTCGATACCGTATCATCGTAGAACCGCGCGTTTGCGCGGTGCATCGCGTGGCCCGCGTTGGGTACCGTGGCCCGCTGCGCGCTTGGAGCGCAGCGGGCGAGCTGCCCGATCACGATGCGGAATAGCTCGGGGCTTCTTTCGCCCTCGACCAGCAGAATTGGCATGCGTAACCCGGAGACTTCCGCGCATGAGATGGCAGGCATGTAGCGTTCGAAGGCAGTGAGCATCTCTCGTCGCATTTCCGGCGCGCGCGGCAGAAACTGGGCGCGCAGCGCTGGCGGCAGTGCGTCGAAGGCTCCGGCCTTCCCGCTCACACCGTCGATGAAGGCGCGCAGCCCGCCTTCGTCGTCACCCCGCGCGAAGGCAGCAGCAGCCGGATCCAGGACACCGGCACGGAACGCAGCGAGGACCTTCTTGCCCTCCTCGGATTCCTGCAGCCATGGCAGGAGCGGTGGCTCGCCGAGGATCAAGGCGCGGACCAACTCGGGATGGCGCACGGCGAGGAACAGCGACGTGTAAGCGCCGTAAGACGTCCCCACGACGATCGCGGGCTTCGCGTGGAGCGCATCGATCAACGCCTCGAGATCGGCGGTGTGCACGGCCATCGCGTACTCTGCGTCGTCGGCCGGGGGCCAGTTGGGTGGATGGTACCGCCGGCTGTAAGTGATCGTGCGGTAGCGGCGGGAGAAGGCCTCGGCCTGCCCTTCGAACGTTTCGAGGCCGCCCAGGCTTCCGTGGACGAAGACCATTGGAAGGCCGCTGCCGCGCTCGACATAATGGAGATCCGCGCCATTAACGTGGGCGCTCTTCTGCGGGCTGGCTGCAGAGGCTTGGGAACGGAGCGGCGGGGCCTCATGTGCGCACGCGACGAGCAGCGAAGAAATCGCCACAAACAGCCGCAGGTGGATTCGCATCGACTTGCTCCTTATGCGGGCGCATCTGAGCAAGCAGCATCCTCACTGTCACCAGTTTGCTTGGCGCATTTTCATGTGCGCACTCGCGTCCAGACGGATGCTCGCTACCCGGCAAGGGCGCCTGGCGCGAATACCGGAGCAAGCATTTCCAGATCCTCGCCGATGAGGAGACCAACCCCACAAAGCTGGTCGCCTCGCTCGAGGAGCTGCACGCTGCTGTTCTCAGCGCCTTGGTGGATCCCGCGCTTGAGACGCCGAGCCGGATTCGAGCGGTGGTGCTCCCAGCTCGCGGCGATTTGGCGAACCTGCTCGGCCCGAATGTAGGAGGCATCTACTTTCGGGCCAAATACGACCATCAACCGACCATTCTCTTCTCTGCAGAATCGGTGAATCGGTTGCCGCAAGTGCTGGCCCACGAGCTCGCTCACCTGTTGTCGTACTACTTCTTTCCACGCCAGACGCCTTGGTTTGCGGAAGGGCTCGCTCAATTTGTCGAAAGCGTTGCCGCAGCAGACTCGCAAGGACGGCGATGGGCGGGAGGTCAGCCCATGAACGGGTGGGCAGGGCGCTTCGTTCCGTTGCTGGAAACGCGCCAACTGTTCACCGCCAAGCGGTGGCCCGCTGGTCCGTTCTACATAACGAGTTGGCTTCTGTATCGTTATCTTTGGAACCAACGAAGCGCGCAATTCACCGATTACCAGCGGCACCTTGGGACGGGCGAATCGCCGGACGATGCTTGGCGAAGCTCCTTCCCAGAATGGGACCCTGCAAAGGGTACAACGATGGGTCTGGACACGAAACTCGAATACTACCAGCGGCACGCAGCCGAAGGTTTGCGCTGGGAGGTGAAAATCGGCCCCATTGATCGAAGCTACAGCAGCGCGGCAGCTCCGCGAGGGCAACTACACATGGTCTTGTTGGAGTTCGAACTGCGCAAAACAAATCCCATTCTGCGGAATTCGCTGCGGCGGCGTGTGGCGCAAGAGGTTCTGCGCGAGGATCCCAATTACCCGCTGGCGCTTCTGGAGTTGGCTCAGCTCGACAACAAGCCTGCGCTGGCTGAGATCCGGGCCGCAACCACCACCCGCAACAGTGATGGCCTTTCGTGGTACCTATTGGGACACAGCGCGACTGATGCCGCCGAACGCGAAGCCGCCCTGCGTCGCGCCGTCGAGCTGGCCCCTTGGAATGCCACTGCGGTCGCCTCCCTCGCCGAGGTCGCGATTGTGCTCGGAAAATGCAAGGAGGCGATGGTGCTGCAAACCAGGGCCGTCGAAGTAGCGGAGGCGGAGCGCGAGAGAGAGGGGTCGCAAGAAGTCGATGGTCTCCGACGTAAACTCGCCAATTACCAGTCGGGCTGCGGAGGGGCCATGACTAGGAACTTCCTGGGCCCGGAATCTTCGTCGACTGGAACGCCACCACTTGCCACCGTCCGCCACGCTTCACGTACAACCGAGAGTAGCGATAGCTCCCGCTGAGATCTTGGTCGCCGAGTTTTCCTTTGGGCATCAATTTTCGCGGTCACTAGGGCGGTCGTGGAATTGTACAAGTGCACCTTCGATGCTCTCGAGCTGAACGCAATAGCGAAGTGCCCGAAGCTGCTTCTCGTATCACCTTTCACTGGCTGCGTTGTGGACGTCTACCACTTACGCCGGTGCCAACTAGGAAAAGCTCTAGATCTGCTGGTGCGATGCGGATTGCGTTCATGATACGCACATGAGCGAGGTCACCCTTTGCGCACAGCTTGTACACGGTGTCTCGGCACACGCGAAGGATGGCCGCAACTTCCCGGACGGTCAGTAGAGCATTGCCTCCGGACATCGTGCACAGCCTGGAATCATGCAGCACTAATGCAGCAAAATTTTTCGTTTCTGCTGCGAGGGCCTGTAAGGGGCTGGAAGGGCTGGATTCGGTAGGCTCTTGAATTCCGGAGCTATTGCTATCATTTGTGATCGCCTGTGAAGGGCTGAAAGGCTGTGTTGACAGAGCCTCGACGAACTTCGAATCCGAAGGTCGGGGGTTCGACTCCCTCCGAGCGCGCAGTAACTTGCTGGGTCCGTTCCGGACACATGGGTAAACGATTGTGCCCAAACGTTGTTGGTCGCGGATCTCTGCAGGGTCAGTGCGATCCTGCGCTCCACCTCGGGCGTGCGATCCGTGCGATCAACGTGGCCGCTCAGTTGCCCGCGTGCGCCGAAAGAAATCGTTGAGCGCGCGGCGAACGTCGCCAGCACATTCGAGATAGGCGAAATGTCCGCAGTTTCTGATCGTGACCAGGCGAGCGTTTGGAATCGCTCGCGCCATATGCTCGGCGATCTCGCCGGGAAAGAAGTCGTGATCGCCAGAGATGACCAAGGTCGGAATGCTGAGGTTCCGGAGCTTGGGCAGCAGATCGTAGCCGTCCGCTTGCCAGGTGTCACGCATCAGCCGATCTTCGACAGCTCGTGCCTTCACTATGCCCTCTTTGCCCTGGCTGATGAATCCCGCTTTCATCGTTGCCATCAGCTTCTCGTAGTCCTCGGGGCGCTTCAACGCCGGCTTGAAGTGGAGACGATAGCGCGCGGCGACGGCCTCAGGGTCGCCCTCTTTGTAGGCGGCGCTGGCAACGATTTTCCTCTGCCGATCCACGTCGGCGCCTAGTTTCTGCGCATACGCCTTCCGAAACACTGCGAGGTCGGTTGCAGAGGCGGGCGCGGGATTCATCAGAACTAGGTGAGACACGCGCGTCGGGTGTCGAAGCGCGTACTCCAGGGCGAGAACCGTGCCCCAGGAGTGCCCAAGCAATGTTGGTGATTCCAGTTGAAAGTGCTGCCTCACTTCGTCGAGATCGTCGAGGTCGGATGCGAACGTGACATCCGCGGGCTGCACATCATCCGCAGATCTCCCACGTCCTCGTTGGTCGTAGTAGATGAGCCGGAATGCATCCGCCAATCGATCCAGGTCGGGCAGGAGATAGCCGTGGTCGAAATCCGGTCCGCCGTGGAGGACGATGATGGGCTGTCCGCGCCCGATTTCTCGAGAATAGAGCGACGCTTTTCCGACCGAGATACGGCTTTCGCGGGGGGCCGCCCTTCGCTCGGTTCGCAACGTGCTCGCCGAACGTGAAGGCAACGCCGTCACCAGCGTTGCTGCGAGGCTGGCGACAATGCGGCGAGTTCTCACGGACTCACCGTACCGATGCCGCCGTGGTCAGCGCAAGCGCACTCGGCGACTCGGGCACGCCTCGTCGCCGGGCATTGGTGACAAAGCTCCGACGCAAGTCGTGGAACCAGATGTTCTCCAGGCCTGAGTTTCTGCAGGCTCGGCGGAACATCTTCCGAATCTCCCACCAGCGCTCGCCAGTGGCTGGGTTGGTGAAGACGTGCTCGGCAAGAAGTCGCCGAGGTAGGGCGCGCAGTGCTTCAAGCGTCCGGCCCGTCAGATAGACGACCCCCAGGTGCTCTCCGCCCTTCGTGTCCTGCGGTGCGAGGCGGATGACGCCCTCGCGAACGTCAAGCTGCCCCAACGAACAGCTCGATCGCGTTCATTTCCCCAGACGGTCCCTCAGCTCGCGCGCCGTGAGTAGCTGCGTGTACACGGGCGACCCGACGTCGAACATCTTCGCTTTGGTGAGCGGCCCGACCACCACCGGTTCGAACCCGGCGTCTCGCACGAGACGCGCGGCGACGTCCAACGCCTGGGGGTCGTCCGCGGCGATTGGAATCCCCACGAGCTCCCCCTTCCGGTGCGCCTCGCTGCGCAGGTTGCGATAGCTGATGGCATTGAACGCGCGCACGAGGCGAACGCCCGGGAGGAATTCCGCCGAGGCCACGCCGGTGCCCTTGCGGCGGGCCTCGATGGCCATCTCGCCGTCGCGCTCGGGATAGGGATTGCCGGTATCCAGCACCACCTTGCCCTTGAGTTCGTTCTGCAAATCCTTGCCGAGCTGCGGCAGGGCCCCGTACGGCACCGAGATGAGCCGAGGGGAGCATGGCCGGCCGGCCAGCCGTGCCCGCGCGCAATGAATTCTAACCAAGGATCCCGAGAGAAAATAGCCAATGGTCCAGTGCGCCCTAACGTGGAATGTTGGGAGCGTGGGCGAGCGGAAGGACTTTCAAAGCCTGATCGATCAAATCCCCTGAGACTGAAGGGCAAGAAGTCGTTGCACGAACTCGTCAGCGAACGAGTCCGATGGACTCTCGTTTTGGGAGCGCGGCCGATAGGTATAGCGACAGCCCCGGTCTGTAGACTCGGTGAAAGAATCCGGAGCGAGAATGGACTTTTTTAAGCCTGAGATGTTGCAGTGGACAGCGGCTGTCATCGTCCCGGGCTTCGTCGCGATGAGGGTCTACGACCTGCTCGTGCCGGCTGCTCGGCGCGACTGGTCCAAGAGCATCTTGGACCTGCTGGTGTACGGTGGAATAAACTTCGCGCTCTGGTTTTGGTGGACCGACGGATTAGTGTCTGCTGGTCGCGCGCATCGGTGGTGGTTCGGGTTAGCAGCACTGGGGGTGCTCGTCTTTAGCCCGGCCCTGCTCGGAGCTCTCGCCGTCTGGGCCCGGCAATGGAAGGTGTGGCGGGGTCGGATGCTTCACCCATTCCCAACCGCGTGGGACTCGTTCTTCAGCCGAGGAACGGAGTGCTGGGTCCTCGTACACCTCAAAGATGGCTCTCTTGTTGGCGGGCGTTTTACGGAGAGTTCGTTTGCAAGCGCCTTCCCCAACGACCGCGATCTGTACATCAGAGAGGCGTGGACGATTGGCGATGACGGCAAGTTCGCCGAGCGCGTGCTCGACAGCTTGGGGGTCTGGATCTCCGCCAAAGATTGTGAACTGATGGAATTCTTCGAGTCACCAATCGAGGCTACTCATGGCGAACAAGGGCAAGCCGCTGAAGGACGTTAAACTTAGCTACACGCCAAAGAACACGACCACGGGTCGTGTCGCCGCGATTCGAAAGGATGGCGGATACACACCGGCTGCTTCTGGTCGGCCCCCCGTGCCGCCTCGCGGTGGCTCAGCAGTTCGAGCCGCTCCAGCGGCACAGGCGCAGACCAAACCAAAGTCGAAATAGAACGCAGCGAGTCCCGTTGGGCTCAGAGCAGAAGGAGTGTTGCCCCAACGCCGCCCCGTTCGCCCGAGCGTGGCCGAACACGTACCGGACAGAGCGCGATTTTCGGAACGTGCCAATGACAATCTATGTACACGCACCGAACGGTGCGAGTTGATCAGGGAACGACCACTGCCGCGCCGGCAGCGTGCCAAGCGTCGACCTCCTCGAGGACTTTCTCGGCGAATCCAAGCGCGAGGCGACCTCCCAATCGCTGATACGCTGCACGGTCATTCCGAATCTGGATTTTGGTGCGCCGCAAGCGGAAAAGAACCGGCAGGCAGCGAAATCTGGAGGAACGTGGCCAGGAGCGACCCGTGCCGGCGCAGTTCCTTTATGCCAGCACCGCAGGGTCGGTGCTAGAAGAGCGCCGCATGCCCTCCAAATCGGCGCTGTAGCCGACGGAGTTATGCCGATGAATCAGCACTGCGCAGCAATCAAATTTGACCAGCTTGCCGGGACGGAGGATTACGTCGCGATTTCTGCTTCCGGCAGTCAAGAGCGCTACCTAGCCGGGCTCGGACCAGTGAATCTGTTCGTCGGGCCAAACAATGCGGGCAAGAGCCGATTTCTAAGGGCATTGTTTAAAGCTGACAAGCTCGTCTTCCGACCAGCCGGCGTGGACTTGAGGACGCTGACCAAATCAATCACCGACCTCCACGAATTGGTGCAAAGACACTTGGGCGGAAACATCGTCGGATATGGCCCGCTCGAAGGCCCGGGCGCATTCGGAAAGTACAGAGTGGAATGGCTGACAGAAGGAGAGAGGCTCTTCGACGAGCTGCGAGAGAAGCTGCAAGCGCTGATCTCTAACAAAAGCTTCAGTCCCACCATTAAGGGCGGGTTCTCGGCGCCATCTGAGCAGGACGTTCGCCGCATTCACGAAGCTTTGCTTCCACCAGCACAGCAACTCGAGTCGGACATCGCCAAGATAGCCATCAATTCTGGAGGGAAGCCGCGGGTCTATGTACCGGTTCTCCGGGGTCTTCGTCCGCTCCCGCCCGCAGACGCAACCGTGTACGAAATTCGCACGCGTCAAGATTATCAGTTGCGAGATGCCAAAGGTGAAGTGTTCACGGGCCTAAGCATGTACGCAGCGCTCCAAGGCCTCAGAGACGGGCCGCCAGAGCATAGGGAAATAGTCAGGGCGTACCAGACTTTCTTGAGCCAAGAACTATTTGATGGTCAGCCGATTGAGCTGACCCCACGACAAGGTGCCGATGTAATTCATCTTCGGATTGGGAGCGAGAACGAGTACCCGATTTTCGCACTCGGCGACGGGATGCAAACCGTCATCATCTTGACGTTTGCCGCCTTTACGGCATCGAGTGAGAAACTGCTGTTTGTCGAAGAGCCAGACACCCACCTTCATCCCGGGATGTAGCGAAAGCTGCTCGAACTTTTCCTTCGACATCCAAAGCTCAACAGGCATCAACTGTTTGTGACAACGCATTCGAACCACTTGCTCGACATGGCCGCGGACTATTCAGGCTGCTCTACTTTGCTGTTTCGGAAGCTGACCAGTGCCAAGCCGTCGTTCGAAATCCGGACCATGAGCCAAGCAGAACGACTCGCTTTGGATGAACTTGGTGTACGAGCATCGTCGGTATTTCTCACCAATAGCACGATCTGGGTGGAGGGTGTTTCTGACCGCCTCTACTTTCGCGAGTACTTGCGAAAATACCTAGAAGGCAGGGAACTGCAAAGCAAGTTTCGTGAAGATACGCACTACTCGTTCATGGAGGGAGGAGGAGCCAACATCGCGCATTTTGATTTCACCGGTGAAATCACCGGTAAAAGTGCTGTGTACGAATTAACTGAGAAAATTCGGATCGCAAAAGTTTGCAGCAAAAGCTTTGTCGTGTTGGACGGCGACAATCGAGGCAAGCCACGTATGAAGGATCTCGAACTCGCTCTGGGTGAGGACCTCTTTGTATTAGAGAGCAAAGAGATCGAGAACTTACTTCCGGTCGAGGTTCTCAAGGCATACCTGCGGCTGCGGGGCGAAATTAAAGACGTGGAGCTGCTCAAGTTAGAGGACTACCATCAGAAATCTTGGTCACTGGGCAAAGTGCTCGATGAGAAGTTTCACACGGATCGTTTCACGGATGGCCAGACGATCAAGAACAAGGACGGACTCTGTGCATTCTGCGTGGAGTTTATGCGAGACAATCCCAAAGAATGGAAGCTGACACCCGAGGCGGAAACCCTTTGCCAACGGTTGGTCGCCTTTATCGAAAAGGCAAACAACCCTCCAGCCGGAAATTAGTTCCCGCAGGAAGACTTCGCGCGATCTTGCCCTGGCCTTGCTGGGCACCCTCCGCGTCAACTGCGTGATTCCAGGGGTCCTCCGCAGTGATAAATTCACGTTCAAAGAGTCGCCCGCCCCCCTCTTTTACCTCCTGTGAGGCTCACTAAAGAGCATAAGCCCCCGGGGGGTCGTCGCGCGGCTCTCGAGAAAATTTTCTGCACGGTGCTTCGCACTGCGAAGCGGGCCGAGAGACGGCGGCCTCTCGAGTCTCAATGGCCGTGTCCGAACTGGTAGCGTGCCTCCTCGCCTGGTAGGAACTGGCGAATGTCACGAATCGTGTGGATTCTCGGTGCAGGATTTTCCCGGTCATTGGGAGGCCCGCTGATGAATGACTTGCTTGCTCCGGAATTAGCAGAGGACCTTGCAGTCACCTACGACAAGAAGGCATTCCCAAAGCTGTTCAACGAGGCGGCCCGGTGCGCGCACTGGCTGCACAACTACGGACGGAAATTCGACCTCGGCCAACCCGGCACTGTCGAAGCCAGGTCATGGCGCCAAGGCAAAATGGGTCAGCCCGCGGAACTCCCCGGAGAGCGCCTTTGGTGGGATCCCGAGGTTTATCTCAGCGCCCTTGACTCCGCGGCGGCGCACCCCGGACAGCCGAGACATCTACGGCTGCGCGGGGCTCTAGAAAAGTTCTTCGAGCGGGAGCAGCACTTTTGCAATAGAACCGAGCGGCCGGAACTCTTGGCGATCGCTGCTGCGGCGCGCCGGCTGTTTGCGGCACAGACCTCCTCGTTCGTTCAGGCGCTGGATTGGAGTGAAGAACTCTGCCAGCCCTACCTCCGGTGGGCGAAAGAGCTAATTACACCAGAAGACCACGTTGTGACTTTCAACTACGACTTGGTGCCGGACAAGCTCGCCATTGAAACCAGCACGCTCCAAACAGTCCTGCCAGACGGGTCTGTTCCCAAGACGTGCGCACCCGTGCTCAAACTCCACGGCAGCGTGGATTGGGTAAAGGCGAAGAACGGACAAGTTTCCAAAGCAGTTAGGGACGATATGGCGCTTGTTTGTGACGACGATGCCCTGGCGGTAGCAACGCCTGGACCCGGCAAGCTTGACGTCTCCAATCGGCTGGAGCCGTTATGGAGCATGGCTCAAAACGCCCTTCGAAACGCCACTTCAATCGTAGTCCTTGGCTTCAGGTTTCCTCCGGCTGACTCGCACGCACGCGAGCGCCTCTTAAGCGCGGTCTCGGAGAACGAGGACAGTCAACTTCGGGTGCAGATCATCCTTGGACCGGAGACGCAGAAGGCAGACGTGCTCCGGACAAAGAGGCTTTTCGAGTTCGCGCTTGCCTGTAGAAAGGCTGCGCCACCCGCCACCGCCACCGCGGATCCGCTCTTGGTGGAAGACTTTCTAAGCATAGCAGTCCGAAGCGAACTGGTCGCATTCCGATAGCAGCGCTCGGGGAATCAGCGAGCCCTGTGGGCGCCTTCCACAGTACCCGCGGGTCCCATCTAAAAGGCATCTACCCCGGCAGCTCCGCGCACTCTTGCTCTGCTCTTCTTCGTTTCGAACTTAGAACGCCGCGCTCTCAAATTTGAGCGGCTCTCTGCGGAGAGTGCTAAGCCGCAGCGGCGCGGGCAGCTTCGACAAGCACACGCGCAATTCTGGGGAGGGAATCAAAGATGCGGATCAGAACTCGGAGCGACGGGATACTTTTGTTTTCAGGCTTGCTTCTTACTTTTGTGCCGCTCTTGCGGGCCGAAGCGCAAGACGTTGACGTCCCGAACAATCTCACGATGCATGATTCTACCGATGTTTCCGTTGGCAACGTTTTGAAGGAGGGCGTGCCGTTCCTTCACAATTTCGGCACCTCCAATACTTTCCTCGGCAGCGGCGCTGGTAACTTTACGATGACCGGCAGCTACAGCACTGCCAGCGGGTTCGGTGCTCTCCAGTCCAACACCACTGGCATCAGCAACACAGCGAGCGGCGCCTTTTCGCTTCTCAGCAACACCTCCGGGATAGAAAACACAGCAATCGGCAGGTACGCGCTAACGAGCAACACCGTCGGCAGCTACAACACCGCAGTGGGAGTCAACACACTCGGCGCTAACACCGAAGGCCGCAGCAACACCGCCATAGGCGTCGGAGCGCTCATTGCCAACACCATCGGCAACAGCAACACGGCTATAGCGACCGGGTATTCGACAATGGGTCAAGGACCATTTGTCGAATTGCCAAAGTGACAAGAATCGAGCTCCCAGTTGTAGAACTCGACTCTAGTGTAGGTCTGGCAAACTCTTTGCATCAGGCATTTCAAGTGATGACGCCCCCGGTGGGCACAATTCAAACAGCCCTTTGGCTGACAAGTCTCTGCGTCCTCGGAGTAATCACGCCACTATTCTTTGCGCTTTCTTTTACCACGCTTGGTGGACCACCGATCCTGATTGTCGCTTGGATAGGGAACATCATGCTGGCACTTGCTCAGTTTTGGTTGCTACAAAAATGGCTAGTTCGGGGTTGGCTATTCGCGACGTCGGTCTTTGCATTCGTCGGAATCGTTATCGCGGTTGTGACTGCCTGGATCTCTGTCGCTGCACTGCCGCGTTCGATAAGAATTTACGTTGGTGCTCCCGCCATCGGCGCGATTTTCGGAGGAACCCTGGGCCTTGGACAGGCTAGGATTTTGGCGAGACATGTGCGAGGGTCCGGATATTGGATTGGATTACAGGCGATCACATATGGCGCCGCAATTGGGGCGTCTCTGTCAGAGAGCCACCCATGGGACTGGAGTGTGCTAGTTCCCGGACCCTTGGGCGGTTTGTGCCTTCGCTATCTGTTCAGGAATACGGAACGCCCCGAGGAAAAAGAGTAAGCGAAGAGTTTGATTCAAATCTGCCATGAAGTCGAGAAGTAGAGTGCCTCTTGTTATCGTTGCGATTCTATTCGGAACAGCGCTATTCGTCACATGCAGTGGATTGTTCATGGTGCCGCTCGAACAATCTGTTTGTAAAGAGATAAGCCTGACTGCACGGCCGTTAAATTGCCGTAGTCCCGCCCAACAGATCCTAATCGGATTGATTCTGCTGGTTGGAGCTTTCGTTTCGTGGGGTTTTATTGTCTACCGTAGATGGCGAGCAGACCGACATCCTCGCGTTACATAGCGCGGTTCACAACATAAGGCCTCGCCTGGGGTATACCGTCTGCGTTGCTCGCGAGGCCTTCGAAAGTGGTGAGTCTTGTTTTGGTGGTCGCCGTTCTTACCGCAGTTGTCGCGGCGGGACACGTATTTGCAATTCGCAACAGTCGAAAGTCGCGCGACCAAACGGCAGTGGGCGATATTGGTGTGCGGCTCGATGCGTTTTGGAACTGGTGGCGAACGGCTGGACCGCGGTTGGCCGCCGCGATTGATGCTAATCAGGCTACCTCCATTGCCGAGGAGCTGAGTGCGAAGGTCCACGCCATCGACCAACGACTCGCTTGGGAAACGGGACCAGGGCTTAAGGGAGCGCGCCATCACCTTGCACTCTCTTCTGAAGGTGACATCGAGCTTCGTGTTCTCACCGAGCGCTGGATGTCCCGAGCTCCACCTGCTGATAACAATTGGGAATACTATCCGGCTCGGCAGGCCTTTCCACGCCCAAGCGTCAAGCTAGTCGATGCTGGCGGGGTGATCATCGACGCCGCCAACGTGAAGATCGGGTGCGAGATCGATGCTGTTCGGGAGGTTGTTGACGTGAACTTCAGCCATCCCGCGCTAATGAAGCTCGACGAACGGCAGCGATCGCGCGCGGCTTTACTCACGCTCGACAATCTACTCGGCGAGGATGGGGTTGAACGATGGTTGGGAAGAATTACGACCTCGGTAGAGCCGATCCCCGGTGGGAAACCTGTTGAAGAGCTCGCCGCCGCGGTGGACGGTCTCAAAAGAGTCGCAACGGGAGAGCGATTTGCGATCGCGGATGGGAAGACTCGAGACGGCCAACCGTTCGTCGCCACGATTAATCTTGCGGTAAAGCGGATAGACCACTTGCTGATGGACGAGCACCTCACCATTAGCATCATGCTGCTAGATCCAACGCCGCAGGGGCTGACGACGAGCGAGGAGGCAGGCGCGCTGAATGCGCTCGAGGACGAGCTCACTGCATCACTTGGGCACGATGGCGTTTACATCGGCCGCGAAACTGGCGACGGCAGACGAACCATTCATTTTCATGTAGCCGCTGTCGGGCCGGCCGAGCTGCGCGCGAGGGCGTGGGCGCGTCGTCACTCCGAGCCTCGGATCGAAATAGCCCTTAGGCACGATCCAAGCTGGGAGGTACTGCGCCGGTGGAAGTAACCGCCAGGCTTCACTAGAAGCTTCTTCGGTGCCCGTTAAGGAAGGTATCTAAGTCGGCTGGCGCGATCCGGATAGCATTGAGAACGCGCACTTGAGCGAGCTCGCCTTTTGCACAAAGCCTGTAGACGGTGTCGCGGCACACGCGAAGGATAGACGCAACCTCCCGGACCGTGAAAAGACCGTCCGCAGCGGACACGGCGCGAACCGCGGGATCATGCAGCACTAATGCAGTAAAATTTTTCGTTTCGGCTGCGATTGTCTGCGAAGGATTGGGATGGATGGACTGACCCTCCGCCCGAATTTCCGAATTATCGTCAATGGTTGTGAGCGGCTGTGAAGAATCGAAAACCGCAGGTGACAGCTCCTGGCTGCACTTCGAATCCGAAGGTCGGGGGTTCGAGCCCCTCCGGGCGCGCTGATTTCAGACCGGCCGAGTGATCGGCATGGCCTGGAATTGGCCTGGAATCGGTGATCGGCTTGCGCCGGAATCACTGATCGGCATGGGCCGGAGCACGCACCCTGCGCTCCAAGGCTTCCAGCCGCGCCTTGAGGTCAGCGTTTTCGGCCGTCAGGACGTCTATCCTTTTCCTCTGCTCCACGGTGCGCTTCTCCAATGCCTGCGCTGCGACCATCAGGATGCCGTCCATATCCGTGGAGGTGATGGTGGTGGGCGTTCCAATGGTTCCCATTCCATCGTGGCCAAAGGCAGCGAAGAAGTCCTGGGCCATCGGACCGTAGTGACGGAATTGCTTCGGGTCGTGGCCGATGAAGTTCCAGCTGGTGAGGCTCATCCCTCGGATTTTGGTGAGCACGGCTTCTCCCTCAACTGGGCGGAGGTGCTCCTTCTTGTTCCGGTCGGAACTGCAGGTGAAGCCCACCTCACCTTCAATGACGGTGACGTCGTGATTGCCCACTCGGACCTTATTGCTGACATCGACGATGGCGTTGTATCCGATGGCCGTGGCATTCGTTAAATCGCCCGCGGAAACATCGGCAGCGAATCCAAGGGCGGTGTTGCCGGAGCCGCTGGTGTTGTTAGCGAGCGCTGTATTCCCGCTGGCGGTGTTGAAGTCGCCGGTGGTGTTGAAAAAGAGCGCAAAGGCCCCATCGGCGGTATTGCGGATTCCGGTCGTGTTGGCTGTGAGCGCATCCGCGCCGCTGGCGGTGTTGACAGAGCCGGTGGTGTTGCCAGCGAGCGCCTGGAACCCGCTGGCGGTGTTGGCGCCGCCGGTCATGGTAAAGTTGCCCGCGAAGCTCCCTAGAAACGTGTTGGAGGTGCCGAAATTGTGAAGGAAGGGTACGCCCTCCTTCAAAACGTTGCCCACACTGGGGTCGGTTGAATTCCTCATCGTGAGGTTACCTGGGACGTCAACGTCTTGCGCTACTGCTGGGAGAGGCGGGGCTACGATAAGAAGCAAAGCTGAAAACAGAAGTGTCTTACTGCTCATTTTTCTCAAGCTCATCACTGATTCCCTCCTGACTCACGCGAACGGTCCCGAATCGGGACCGCTCAACTCGGCGCCATACACCTAGCAGAGGGAGCCGCTCAACTTTGATCGCTCCGCTTACTTCCAGTTGCCGAAGGGCAGAGAGGTTGGCGGTAAGGCGACGCACGAGCCGCCGCTGTAGTTCGATAGAGGGTGGCTCACAGAAAGGCAGCTGAGGACGGCTGTTTAAGGCTGCATCGTAAGAAACGCCCTCTAAGAGTTTCGGGCCGAGCGCTCTCAGCAGTAGAGTCGAACCGCGCTGAGAAGCCGATCAACCAAGAACGGCTTGCTTAGGAAACCCGCGGCGTGCATCTCGGCGGCATGACGTCGAATCTCGGTCACGGCTGAAAGGACTATCACCGGGAGCTGTGCCCACTCCGGTTCGTTAAGCTGCTTCGCGCGAAACTGCCAGCCGTCCATAACGGGCATCATCAGATCGAGGAGAATCACGCAGGGTGCGCAATCGGTCTTGAGCTTCTCCAGCCCTTCGAGCCCGTTACAGGCCGTAGCAACGGGGTAGCCCTCCTCCGTTAGGAGGTCAGACAAACTGTCTCGGATATCTGGGTCGTCGTCGATTAGGAGAACTCCTGCCATCGTCGCCTCGCGCCCCCACCCAAAACCGAGGAGGTAATTCTACGCCCCCTCGAAGCTGCGTTGCGAACTTGCCGGGTGTGGAACAAGCGCACCCGTCGTCGGGAGTCGTCGCGAACCGCCTGGCCGGACCCAAACCTGAGCGGCGTTCGCCTTCCGGTGATATGGCGAGGGAACGGCGCTGCTCCGAATGGGGCGTTCGCCTATTTCCTGGGGAGGGAATCCAACATGAGCTTGCGAAAAATCAGCAGCAGGGCACTTCTGTTTTCAGTTGTACTTTTCACTTTCGCCCCGCATCGATGAGGCGATCCTTGGACTGGTTCCTTGATGCGAGCATTGCTCGATTCGCTCGAACGACATGCATCGCACTGTCCACCAATGGTTCTCTCTGTTGGAAAAGGATGGGAACGGCTCCCGCCAAGTCGAGCCCGTCGGCCCAAAAGGGCTCTTAAGGAATTCTCGAATCATCCAAGATCGCCCAACGACACAAGTAGTTTTTCTGAGTTTTTTATTCAAGCGGTGAGCAGTGCCCCAAGCTTCAAGTCGATCCGGCGGGTGCGGATCGAAAAGTCGATCGCGCGAACGTTCGCGCGAGGCGGAGGACCGGGGACAGTCGAAACGGATGGTATAGAATACGGCCCGACGTTCCGTGGCTCGCTTTGGTGTTCCATGACAACCGAATTAAATGTGCTTCGTCCTCACCAACTCGGTGCTTTGCTCACTCTCAACGAAGCTGCGGCGCTCCTTTCACTCAGCTTGAGCACCCTTCGAAGGTTGATGCGGCAGGTAGTGCTTCAACCCGTCTTCATTTCCGTCCGGTGCCCTCGGATTCCAATCGAGCAAGTGGGCGGAGTTTCGGTTGCGTGGAATTCGGAGGCCAGCGGATAGCGATTCGAAGAGCACGGCGTGAACTTCCTAACGCTCCTCAAGGATCTGTTCGGGTGGATCCTCGGCAGTGCTGCTGCCTTAAGCGTACTCGGTTACGGCGGCAAGCGAGGTCTAGATTGGTATCTTCAGAGGCGAGAAGAAAGACAGAAGGCCGAGCGTCAGACCGAGCTTGAGTCGCACAAGGCCGAGCTGGTGCGCCTCACCGAGCAGCTGAAGCACGGTCTAGAGCGAGAAATGCTCAAGGCGCAGCTTTCCACCAGCAAGGTTCACGAGGTAGGCACTTCTAAGACGGATCAAGGCTGACCGCGAAGACGGGATCGAGGAGCTTCGCCGGGTGCTCCGCCGAGTCCGCATCCACAGTGCCCGAACGCAGCTGTCGAAGGCGTTTAATTACCACGCCCTGAAGGCCCTTTACTTGTCCCAGCCTGTCGGAGCGCTCGCATTAAAGATCCTGGAGACCGAGAATCGGTGCTGGGCATCCATGCAGACTGCATGGGAAGCAGGATTAAACTCCTCGAACATAATTGAAAACCTGCAGGATGCTTTGCAAAAAGTCGATCAACTCCAACTGCTCATGCAGAAGGAATTGCAGCCCGGCGACCTGCAGAAGATCTAGCTTTTGGCTTAGGAGCGCCGACGATCGATGAACTCAGCCAGGTCGGCTGGCGTAATCCGGATCGCGTTCGATGAGGAACGCGAGCACCACCCGGCGGGGGCGCTTCTTGCCTGATTCGAGGGGGAGGGTACGAATGCAGCGCCTTTCGAGGCTGGCTCCCGGTTGGGCGGCGGCCGCCTCTAGCACGACGTGATCGAGCTCAGACCATTTCCGCACGTGGTTAAGCTGTTTGTGAACTGAGTCTCTTGCCCCTGGACGCAGTTCGGTATGTTCCCTAGGCAGTCCAGAAAATGGTTGAGCGTGTTCTGGTCCGCTTGAGAGCAGTGGCTTATCGCCTGGTTGCACGTGGCGGTGTCGTAAGGGACGGTCACCGTGACCGATTGCTGCAGAGTCGGACAGCTCTGCACCTTACTTCTCAAGCTTGAGAGGGACCCGCTGAGACGGTCGCAAAAGCTACCGCCACCGCTACACCGAGCCAGCATCAGCAAACAACTACACAATAAGATCATTCTAAAATAGCGATTCAGGGGACCCTCCTGGAAGAGCGAGCTTAGCTCGCGTCGTCCGGCTTTTTCCAACGCAGCTGCCTGACGTAAACGACCATCGGGTTTCCCACCGGATGGTCTGGGTCGGCAAACAGTGTCCAAATCGTGTCCAAAATAGGGGGAATCGAGTCAATTCCGGTGGACTTGCGTGGACCAGCTCCTGCCCGCAACCGGGGGAAGTTTCGGAAGAATTCAGTCATGACGCCCGTCTGCCCGATTAATGTTCCCGTTCTTCGAATCCGAAGGTCGGGGGTTCGACTCCCTCCGGTCGCGCAGCTCCAACGAAAAATCGGATCAAGCCCACTGCTCCCACAGGGGTGCGAGGGCCCTGCTGAGCGCGGCCGCCTGGGTGGTGCCAGGAATTCCCAGAATCGACATCACTTCGGATGTGACCGGTCGCTTAATCTGCTGGCCCAGCTCATTCAGGGCGTGCGCGCGCTGATCGTCGACCAATACACGTTGCGCGCGTGAAAGTCGGGTGCGCGCCCAAGCATCCACTGCGCAGCCGAGCGATGCGTGCTCGGCCTCGTCGACCGCAATTGATCGCATCACGCGCCGAACCACGGGTTCGGCAGCCCACTCACCCTGAAAGGCCGCGACCGCGGCGCCGTACGTCTCGCGCACACAACCCTCGATCGCGTTCTCTTGGGCAAGCTCTAGCAGCGTGCGGACCGGCGCGGGGTCGACGTCGACGGTGGGCACCCGCGCGCCATGCCGATGAGCGAGATGGGACATTGAGACATAATGCCGCTTCTCGTCCTGCTGTGCAGAATGCGCGCGCCGCACGAGCTGCAGCGGAGCCCGGTGCGCGAGCAGCTCGCGCTCCAACGACCGAAAGGCAAACACGGCCGCGCCCTCGAGATGCGCCGCGGCGGCAAGCTCGGTTGCGACCGGCGTAGCCAGTGCGATGCTCGCGCGGCGCAGGCCCGCTGGGAGCCGCCCGCACGGCCGCGGTCCGCAGAAGACCTCGGTTCCGGTGCACATGAGACGGCCGTCGCCCGCCACCGTGCAGCGGTCCCAGTCGTAGTGCCAGCAGACTTGGCTGCTAGGGCAGTAGCGGCTGCACTCGGCCGAGCTGTGGACGGATCCCACCACCCAGCCCGCGTCCGCGGGCAGGTATCCCTCCCTCGTGTAATTCGATGTTTCGGTGCAGTCGTCGCAGCCGGTCAGCCCGAGGATGGGGACTGCGGCCAGAGCGGTCTTGCGCAGCCACCGATGCAGCGATTGGGGGTTGAGGACGTCCGGGAAGGAGGGGTGCATACGCGCGCGTGCGCTGCATTCGCCGTGCCTCGCCAAATCACGCGAAATCTCATGCGTCAGTGGCGCGCGACTACGACATCGATGTCACGAGATGCATCGATGAGGCGCTTCTCAAGGTTCTGCGCCTCGCAGGGATCCTTTTTATGCCTCCTGGAATTCTTTCCACTTCGGGTCGCTTAGAGGAAGCATCTGTCACTCGCGTTTGAATCTCCTCGTTACCATCGAGAGCACTCTGCGATGCCCTGCCCGCCACAGCGTGTACAGATGTCAACGCCTCAGCGTACCCGGTCATCGACCACTTGTATTCACGACCTTCGCGCCCGAGTCGGCGGATTCGCCAGAAACCGAACCACGAACCTGAGTGAGCACCTCGTCGGCGCCATGCGGGTCCAGTTTTCGCAGCGCATCGAGATCTTTGCGGAACTCACCTTGGTTACCGGCGTAGGCGTCGGCGTAGGCAATCCACTTCCACGCCCAGGCGGGATCCTGTCCATGCGCTAGACTTTTGCGAAACCAGGCCTGGGCTTCGTTGAAGTCGCGGCGCGCCCAGGCCCGCTGTCCCTGCACCGCGGTCCATGACTTCGACCACGGCGCGTAGAACAGGCCGCCCAACGCCAGGGCTGACGCGAGGGCGATCGCCGCGCGCGCGGGCCGCCGCCACCTTGAGTCGAAGCGGATAGCACCCAGCGCCAGTCCCAGGGCGAGTCCTGCGGTGTGGGCCTCGTTTCCCACGGCCCAGACGTTTGTCAGCGTCGCAATCCAACAGCCGAAGAACCAGATGATGAAGAGCCAGATGATCTGGGGGGTGAGTCTTTCGCGGACGACGGGCACGTACCGCTTGGCTATCCACAGGAAACCGAAGAGAGCGTAGCCGACGCCCGAGAAGCCGATACCTGTGTTATCGCGGATGAGCAGCTGCGCAGCTGACGAGAATGCGGCAGAGCCGACGACGAAGGCGAGGGTCTTCCACCGCCCGAGATTCTGTTCGACTAGCTGACCTAACTGCCACAGCCAGTACACATTGAACGCGAGGTGCCATAGTTGGGTGTGGACGAATGCACTAGTGACGAGCAACCACACCTTCCCCTGCCACACTGCGGACGCAGGCCCCCAGCCCCACTGCTGGAGTCGGTCTACTGTTTCGCCCTGGCTAGTTTGGATCCCAACGAAAACAATTACGCAGATTATGGCCGCGATCGTCGGAACGACTCCCGGCAGCTGGGGACCGAGAAATCTGGCGCGCCGAGGGGGTGGGGGAGCGGACGTCTCATCCATTGAGCCAGCCTAGCAGCATGACGGTACGAAGTGCTCGCTCCTGCGCACGCCGATGGCTCTTACGTGCGACCGCTCGAAAAACTCGCGCGTATCGAGGGTGCTGGTGTTGGACGATTGGGCGCTCGTCCCCCCGAGTGCCCATAAACGCCGCCAACGCCGCGATCCTCCTGCTGCAGGCGGAGCCATGTCGTGAGGAGAGTTTTCCCTCTACCAAGTTGCCGCCTCGGGCCGCCTCGGACCTTGAGCGCGGTCGCCATGGCGGGGACCGTGGAGGCACCCCGAGTCTACAGAATGCCGCTTATCCGTCCTACGATCCAGGGCAGGCGTGCTAGCGTGCGCGCCCCCATGCATGCATTGATCGCGGCATTGTTGCTGGCGGCGCCGCCGGAGCACGACTTCAGCAAGGTCGAGATCCAGACCAGCAAGGTGGCCGGCAGCGTCTGGTTCCTCAAGGGGGCGGGCGGGAACATCGCCGCCAGCGTCGGCGAGGACGGGGTGGCCATCATCGACGACCAGTTCGCCCCGCTCTCGCCCAAGATCCACGCCGCGCTGGCGAAGCTCTCGGCGAAACCGGTGCGCTTCCTCATCAACACGCACTGGCACTTCGACCACACCGGCGGGAACGCGCTCTTCAGCGACACCGCCGCCATCCTGGCCCACGAGAACGTGCGTAAGCGCCTCATCGCCGGCGGGAACATCTTCGGCATGGAGATCAAGCCGGCGCCGCCCCCAGCGCTGCCGGTGGTGACGTTCCGCGATGGGCTCTCGCTGTGGTGGAACGGCGAGGAGATCCGCGCCCTCGCCCCGGGCCGCGGCCACACCGACGGCGACCTGGTGGTGTGGTTCACAAAGAGCAACGTCGTCCACTTCGGCGACGACTTCGTCACTTATGGATTCCCTTTCGTCGATCTTCAGAGCGGCGGGAGCGTGAAGGGCATGATCGCCGCGCTCGACGTGGTCCTCGGCCAGGTGCCGGCCGACGCGAAGGTCATCCCCGGCCACGGCGAGGTCTCGACCATCGCAGACGTGCGCAAGTTCCGCGGCGCCCTCGACGAGATGGTGGGCGTCGTCAAGAAAGGCCTCGCCGGCGGCAAGAGCGTCGAGCAGCTGCAGAAGGAGCACGCTCTCGCGCCCTGGGAGCCGGCCTGGGGCGGGAAGGACAAGTTCATCAGTGCCGAGGCATTCATCGCCACCATCGCGCAGGACCTGGCCGCAAAAAAGTAACGGCTTCGGATCAACCACGGAGCCCACTGAGCGCACGGAGATCTTTTTTTAGCGCTCCGTGGTTGATCTTCAGGCGCCATCGCCGGGCGCGGGGCTGGTCACCGGGTCCCAGCTTGCGGAACTTTGCGTACCGATCGTCCACCAGCGCCTGCGGGCCGAGCTGGCGCCGCTCGCGCAGGGTCCCTGCGCAACCCCGCCAGCCCTCATTACAACACTACTTGACATAAAGTCAATACATGATTATAAATCAAGAGTGCGTGAACGGAAATCGGCTGAACCGAAATCATGCGTTGCGACAATGTGCTGCGTACTGGTCGAATCGACAGAGAAGGAAGGTTGGAGGACGGCTCTTGGCGTTACCGCGTGGAGACCGACCGAATGGTTGTAGTGGTCGCTTTTAGGTCTCGGATCGAAATGGTTATCGTTACGGCATGGAGAAAATGATGAAGTGCGAGTGCGGCACAGAAATGAAGAGCAGGAAAGAGAACTATCGGTATACCGAAAGCGGCCTGGACAACGTAATCCTGTTAGGCGTTGAGGTTCGGCGGTGTCGGAGTTGTGGCCGGTCGGAGGTCGTGCTTCCGAGGCTAGAGGAACTGCATCGGACGATAGCACGCACGGTCGCTACTGGGTCGTCGCCGCTCCGGCCGCAAGAGATTCGATTCCTAAGAAAGTATCTCGGCTACTCGGGAGCCGATTTCGCTCGCGTTATTGGCGTGAGTCCCGAAACCCTCTCTCGTTGGGAAAATGGCAAGGCAGAACCTAGCCGCATGGTCGATTTGCTTCTGCGTTACATGGCGTTGACCAGGGACCCACTAACGGAATACCCGCCGGTTGCTCCGAGTGTTGTGGAAGAGCTTCCGAAGCAAATCGACCGCAAAGCCTCCACGCCTAGCTTTCGGTTGCGCGAAACAGGCAATCATTGGCGAGCACAACCAGCCGCCGCGTGAGGCCCCCTTAAAGGCTTTCGCCCTGCAGAAGCGCAGGACGTTGACGTCCAGGCAACCTGACGATTAGCGATCGAGCGAGTAGCTGCGTTTGGGGTTTGGGTTGGCAAGTCGTTTGCTAGGCAAAGGGGGTTGGCCAAGGAGGGGGACCAGTGAGCCAGCCACCGATCCTGCAGCTCATCCCGCTAACTTCCATCCACCCATCACCGTATCAGTATCGAACTCAGTTCGATGACGCGAAGCAGAAGGAGCTGATCGAATCGCTGCGGGCGACCGGCTTGAGCACACCAATTTTGGTTCGGCCGCGATCCACGAACGAGTACGAGCTGGTTTCAGGGGAGCGGCGTTGGCGAGCCGCCAAAGAGCTGGGTTGGGAAACCATTCAGGCGATTTGCGAGGAGATGGCGGACGCCGAGGCGGCGGCTCGAGCCGTCACCGAAAATGAAGTGCGAGCCGACACCAACGTGATGGAAAAGGCGGCCGGATACAAGCGACTCACGCAACCGCCGTGCAGCCTGAATTACGAGGAGATCGCCAGGCGGTACGGATGGAGTTCCGGTTCCTCGGTCAAGCGGATCGTCGATCTTCTCGACCAACCGGAGGCTATCCAAGAAATCCTGTCCCGGGACAGGATCGGGGAGAAACACGTCCGATATCTGAGTCGAATCAAAGACTTGAACGCCAGGGTCAAATGGGCGAAACGGGCTGCCGAGGAGGAGTGGTCGGCCAAGGAGACCGAAGCGCGAGTTGCGAAGGTGCTGGCAAAGGCCGGCCGTTGCCCCGGGAAATCGCGCGCGAAAGACGCACCGGCGCCCGAGTACGATTACAACGGCTTTCACTGCAAACTGGTGGGCGACGAGGTGGTTCTCAGCGGCAGGAACTTCAAGCGAACGAGGGAGACGCTGCGAGAGTTTCTTGCGCAGTACCAGGTGGCGGTCGAGTGCTTTCTCCGGGATGTCGATGCGGCCTCCGCGGAGCAGCCTGCGATGGATGGGAAGCAGGATGGCGGCACCGGCGTGGCAGCGACGGAGGTTGCTTCACCGGCCGATCTGTTGAAGGACGTCGAGGCCGCGGGCCAAAAGCTCAAAGACATTTTCTCGGAGATCGCGAACAAGGGCAGCGAAGCTCCGGGCCTCGGTGATCTCTTTTCGTCGTTCAACAAACCCAGGTCCACAGGTTGAGCAACTGTTGGGCAACAAAAAAGGCACTTAGCCTATTTTTTGCTCAACCTCTCTAGTGATGGGTAGGGCTGCGCCGGGAGTCGGGGACTCTTCACTCCGGCACCGTGTGGCGTAGTAATACCCAATTACGCGCAAAAAGGATCGAGGCCCAGTCCCTCGCAACAGTGACTGGGCCTCCGGTTTTGCCCGCATTCAGACAATCACCAAGTCGTGATGCAGACAACCAGACTGCAGATAGAAACTGATGGACGCCATCCGCCAGCGACCTTCTCAAGCGATTCGGTCGAGAGACTCCGCACCGTTTCGCGATTGAGAAACAGCTTCCGACTTACTTTCGTACTCGGTTCTTTCGTGTTCATCCTGCTCATTTTTGTTTCTCCTAGGTTCGGGTCCCCGCAAGCGTGCTGGGCCTGTACCCATAGAGATCGCAAACGGACGGGGAAAGACGACAGCTAGAGATCACCCGCCACCTGTCGAAGTCCCTACGCGAGCCATCACGAGCGACACGAGACGGTCGCGGTGCGCCTTGACTCGGCTGAAACGCGGATCCTAGCCTGCGCGGCTTTTTCAACGCCGCACCTCAAGGGGGGAACCATGTCCAACTCGCTGCTAGCATCCATCTTGGCCATTGCTGCCGCAGCTCCGGCGCTTGGCGATCCGGTGCCCAATCCAACCGTTATCGGGCCAATTCCAGCCACAGTGATTCCTGGGAACCCGTCGCACGATTATCCATTCTTCGCGACGAACCATGATTTGGCCACCAATGGCTACATCGAGGAGGAGTTCTTCTTTTCCGGAACCGCGAACGGTCATCCCTACCTCACCCGAATGGTCGTCCGTCGTCCGGCAGACCGCCGCCAGTTCAATGGCACCGTTCTGGTCGAATGGTACAACGTCACCAACGGCTTCGATGCGGAGAACACCTGGTTCTTTGCCTGGGAGCACATTCTGCGCGCTGGCTACATCTGGGTTGGCGTATCCGCGCAGCGGGTGGGGGTGAACGAGCTCAAGGTCTGGAGCCCGGATCGATACGGATCGCTCGACGTCACCGACGGGGGATCGGTAACAGACGATTCTCTGTGCTACGACATCTACTCTCAGGCGGGACAGGCGATCCGCCATCCGGAGGGCATCGACCCGCTGGCCGGGTTCAGCCCGCGGACGGTCATCGCTGTGGGCGAGTCCCAGTCGGCCTTCCGGCTCTCCGCGTACGTCAATTCCATCCACCCGTTGGCCAACGTCTACCAGGGCTTTTTGCTTTTATCGTCGCTCGGCAATCCCATCCGAACGGATTTGACGGATCCGGTTTGGAAGGTTTTGACCGAATACGACGTCGGGGCCTTCGAGGCATCGGTCCGCCAAGACGACACGAGCCGCTTTCGCACCTGGGAGGTCGCCGGCACCTCGCATGTCGACCAGCATCTGCGCGCCAGCCGTGAGCCACTGGAGCTTCGGGATCGGGGCACGTCCTCCGAGGCGGCCCTGGCGCCGCAATGCGATGTGCCCTTGATTGGAACTCGTGTTCCAACCACCTACGTGCTCGCGTCCGGGTTCGACCTCTTGGTGCGCTGGGTGCGCCAGCACGCCGCACCGCCGAGCGCGCCGGGGATCGACATCGTCGAGTATGGACCGCCGGGCGGTCCCTCCGTGATTGCCCGAGATGACTTGGGACTCGCGCTGGGAGGCATCCGATTGTCGGAGCTCGCGGTGCCCACCGCTTACAACGTCGGCTTCAACGTTGGACCGGGTGCCTGTGTGCGATGGGGCTACTCCCTTCCCTTCGACGTCGGGATGCTGGGTGATTTCTACCCAGACCACGAGCGCTACGTTCAGCGAGTGACTCGCGTGAGTCAGGACAACGTCCGGCACCGCTACATCCTCGACCGCGACGCGCAACAGACCATCCGCGAGGCGGTTGAGTCGCGCATCGGCGGAAGGGATGACAGGCCGGGCGACGAGGGCGATTAGCCAGCCGTCGCAAAACGGGTTGTGGAGCTAACCGGGATCGAACAGCCGGTATAAAAGGTCGGGGAGGAGCGGGGGGAACCGTGACGCCCGAGCGCTGGTGCCGGGTCAAGAAGATATTCGAGGCTGCCTTGCAGCAGCAAGGCTCTGCCCGCGTCGGCTTTCGTGGCCCAAGCGGCGACAGATGATCCTACGCTGGCGGACGAGGTTCTACGGATGCTCGCCTCCGACGAAAAGGCGGGCGGATTCTTGAGCGGCGTGCTCGAGGGCACTTTGCCGCGCCTCGCTTCGAGCGCGCCCGGGGCGAGCCCCGTTGGCCGTCACATCGGGCCTTATCGCGTGCTGAGCGAGATCGGCCACGGAGGCATGGGGGCGGTCTACCGGGCGGTCCGGGATGACGACCAGTACCAGAAGCAGGTGGCGATCAAGCTGCTCCGGGAAGGGACCGGCTCGGAGCTCGTGATCGAGCGCTTCAAGGCCGAGCGCCAGATCCTGGCAAACTGGAGCATCCCAACATCGCGCGGCTCATCGACGGTGGGACGACGGAGGAGGGCTGGCAATACTTCTCAATGGAATGCGTCGATGGCGAGCCCATTGATCGCCATTGCGACTCGCACAACCTCTCAACCCGCAGCGGCTGGAGCTGTTCGTCACCGTCTGCTCGACGGTGCAGTACGCGCATCAGAGGCTCGTGGTCCACAGGGACCTGAAGCCGAGCAACATCCTGGTCACGCAAGACGGGATGCCCAAGCTTTTGGACTTCGGAATCGCGAAGCTCCTCACCAACACCGGCCAGGCGAAGACCCTCACCGGCTTTGTGCTGATGACGCCTGAGTACGCCAGCCCCGAGCAGGTCAAAGGGGCGCCAATGACGACGGCCAGTGACGTCTATTCGCTAGGGATGCTCCTGTACGAGCTTTTGGCGCGCAGGCGCGCCTACCAGATCCAGAGCGGCTCGCCGGAAATCGCGCGCTTGGTCTGCCAGGTGGAGCCGGAGAAGCCCAGCGCGGTGGCACCGCGCCCGCTCGCGCGGCAGCTGGCGGGTGACCTGGACACCATCGTGCTGAAGGCGATTCGCAAGGAGCCGGCGCGCCGCTATGCGTCGGTCCAGGAGCTCTCGGACGATATCCTGCGACACCTTTCGGGGCGGCCGGTGCTGGCGCGGGCGGACACGCTGAGGTACCGGGCGGGAAAGTTCGTCGGTCGCCATCGCGTCGGAGTAGCGGCCGCGTCGCTGGTGCTGCTCAGCCTGGTAGGCGGCCTGGTCGCCACGATGCGTCAGGCGCGCATTGCCGAAACAAACCGGGCCCGGGCGGAGAAGCGCTTCGCCGAAGTACGGAAGCTCGCAAACTGGGTCGTGTTCGACATGCACGACGCGGTCGCCAAGCTCCCTGGCTCAACCCCGGCGCGCAAGCAGCTCGTCGAAAACGCTCTCGATTACCTCGATAGTCTGGCCAGCGAGGCGACCGACCCTGTCCTCCAGGCCGAGATTGCGCTCGGCTACGAGCGGCTCGCCCAGGTTCAGGGAGACCCGGCATGGTCCAACCTGGGCGACAGAGACCCGGCGATTGCCAGCATCCGCAAGGCAATCGCCCTGCGCGAACGGGTGGCTCGCACGACGCCGGCTGATTCCCGTGCCGTCGCCCAGTTAGCGCAGTCCCACGCAAAACTCGCGCACATCTTGCAAGGCCAGGAAGCGAAGAAGACGCTGGAAAAGATGAAGTCGATCCTCGACTCGATCGTCACCCGGGACTCCGATGACCAGGCTGCCGTCCTCGCGGCCTGGATTTTATACTTCGACGCCAAGGCGGCCCTGGAGGCTGACGCTTACGATCTCGTCCCACTTCGCGAGAGTCGCCGCCGGCAGATGGAAGTGACGGAAAAGCTTGTCGCTCTACAACCTGCGAACCGGATGTGGCCACGCGATCTCGCATTGGTCTACAAACAGTATGGTTCCGTGTTGCAGGCGCTCAACGAACTGAACGCCGCCCGCGAATACTTCGAGAAAGCTCCGACACGCGCTTCCAGTGTTCGGGCGTCATCGCCACCGTGTCCCCCTGCGCGACAAGCTTCCGTGTAGCACATTTGCCGCAGGGGATTTCAAGCCAGGTTGTCTACGAGCTCCGGCGCAGCATTCGCATCCAGAGTACGAACTTGCTCACAAGGTGAAAGCATCCGGTCCGATGTAGGTCGGCCCCACAGCCGGGAAAGGCAGGTCAAGTCCGCCCCCGGTTGGGCTCGACTAGGATGCCATCGATCCCCATGCGCATCGCCTGCAAACTCAGAGTGGCATTGTTGTGCTCTCTCGTCCCGTATCTCGCGCAAGCGGGAACGATCAACGTCACTCCGGCGGACAACTACGCGAAGATCGAAGCGGCAATGCCTGGAGACGAAGTCGTGATCGCCCCCGGGACCTATCACTTCCGCGTCTACCTGACGCAAGCGGCGCCGGCCAACAATCCGATCATCATCCGAGCACAGGATCCGAACAACCGACCTGTCTGGGATCTCTCCGGCGGCTATGTCGAGAACGCACCGGGCAGCTACACGGCGGGGGATCGAGGGCGAGGGTGCTGGCAGCTCAGTGGCGCCACCAACATCCAAATCTCAGGGCTCATCATCCAGGAGTGCCACACCGCCTCGTACAACTCGGCGGGCCTGCGGTACTACTACACCTCCACAGGCATCAAGTTGAAGGACGTGTTGTTTCGCCGGAACGACAACGGCCTCACCGGCGGGACGCAGGACAGCGAGCTCACCGCGGAATTCTGCGAGTTCGATTCCAATGGGAACCTAAACGCGTCACAGAATGCTCCCACCCACAACATCTACATCTACGGCGGTACCTTTGCCCTTCGGTATTCGTACGCGCATGACCCGATCCAAGGCCAAAACTTTCACATCCGCGCTAAGAGCTCGGTGATCGAATACAACTGGTTCGCTCGGCCCAAGAGCTACTCCGGCGACTTGATGACCGATGACGACTTCAGCACCGGCGCGCCGCAAACGATGGTGCTCCGGGGGAATTTGATTGATCAGGGTTCACCGCAAAATCACGGCCAGATCGTCGCCATATACAATGACGCGGGTTTCCTCCCCGGCCTGCAATTTTCCCTGACACTGATCCACAACACGATTGTGGCTACGCAGCCGCAGGGCTATCCGGTCCACCTGTCCAACGCGGATGGAACGCCGATGAATGTCGAGATGGACAACAATTTGATTTGGGGTGTTTCGCCGCAGCAAGCCGCGTACCTGATTGAAGACACGAACCATGGCGCGGTGACCGGAACCAACAATTACATGCCGCCCGGCGGAGTGCCCGGTTCGCTGACCGGAACCGTTTACGGCAGCACCCCGTTCAACAATGCGGCGGCGCGTGACTTCACGCTCGCGCCGGGCAGCGCGGCGATCAACGCGGCGAGCCAGGGCGTCAGCGGTCTCCCCGACAAAGAATATTTTCAGAACGAGACGGTGACTCACATGTATCGCCTGCGCTCCAAGACGAAGGACATTGGCGCGTTCGAGTCCACCACCACGGGCCCGGGCATCGGACCCTACGCGGGTGCGCCCCAGACCGACGGCGGTAACCCGGATGGAGGCAGCAACAACCCGTCCGGGTCCGCGCTCAGCAGCGGCTGCGAATCCACCGCGGCACCGACGTCTTCATACGTAGTGCTCGCGGTTGCAGTCCTCGGCCTCCTGCTACTTCGGTGGAAGCGCCTTCCCCGAAAGCAGTAAGTCGGGCCAACCCATTGTCCTGCTCGGTCGAGTGGCTCTGTTTGACGCGCTGCGCGTGCAGTCTGCGGACCCTAATAGCCTCATTTGCACGCGCAGCAGTTCCGCAACCGTGATACCGATTGGGACATAGATGGGACAGATGACCGGCAGGGCGCCCTACGAGTGCCTATGCGAGGTAGTCGTCCTTCGAGGGCTGGCCTCCAGCGGATCGAGACCTCGCGAGCCGACGTTTGCTCTGATCGGGAGCCCCGCTGCGGCAATCAGCTAAGCGGTCTACCTACCGGCGCGTGACGAACTCTAGTCTGGGTCTTCTGCTTCTCGCGTCGGCGCGATGGCGGCGTTGGCACAGGCGCGCGGCTCGAGGATCAACGGCTTCAATGGAGGGCGTTCGAAGTCAAAGCTGTCGAGCAGGTCGTTGGCCGCCTGGTCTCGATCGCCGAGCGGCGCGAGACCAAACCGCCGCTCCACAAATTTCAACAGGGAAGAGAACTCGTAGACGGCATGGGAGATGTGACCGTGGCGCGCGTAGGGGGAGATGATCAGCAACGGCACGCGGGGGCCGAAGCCGAATCGATCCACCTCCGGAGGCGGCACGTGATCATAGAATCCGCCGAAATCGTCCCAAGTCAGAAAGAGCGCGGTTGAGCTCCAAAGGGGTCCTTGCATCAGCGCGTTCAACTGCTCCACCGTCCAGTTCTCGCCGATGCAGGTGCTTGCCGGCGGGTGCTCGCTTTTCCCCTCGCCGGTCACGATCCAACTCACCGATGGCAGGTCCCCGTTGAGGGCGTCCACCACAAACTGGGTATCGGAGACGACGTTTTCCTCCCACAGCGGACTAAACCGAATGTGGCTGATTGCATCGAGCGAGGACCAGATGAATCCGGATTGACCAATCCCTGGTGCATAGTACTTCCACGAAATTCCACCCTCCTCGAGTCGATCGGCAAGCGTCGTGAAATCGAAGCACGGGTAAACGAGGCTGATCGTTCCGTCCTCGTTCAGCACCTGGACCCGTGTGTTCTGCTGCGCATCGCAACCCCAGATCTCACCGAGGTTTGGATTGCTGATCGCGCCGCCGGATTGCGCCGCTACGGTGTAGAGGTGATTGGGAAAACTTGGACCGGCGAGCGACGAGAACATCTGGTCGGCCAGGGTAAAGTAGCGCGCGTAAGCCCAATAGTTGGGAATATCCTCTTCGAGATACTGGGAGTACCCGGAGAGATCTTCGCCTTCTGAAATGAGGTCAAATTGGTTCATCGCTCCACCGTTAATTGCGGTCACCGCGTCGTAGAACGAGTGACCGATATCGTGGGTCATGTCCGGTTGGCGCGAAAGCGGAATGACTTCTCCGGTATGAATCACTCCGGTCGTGGCGCCGTCGGCCCCTGGAAAAGTGCCAAAGTAATTATCGAAGGTGCGGTTCTCTTTGATGATGAAAACAATATGTTGAATTCTCTGAAGCCCGTGATCGTCGCGGTGTCGGTCGTCGCCTAGCGGCGCCGACGCCAGCGCATTCACCTTAAAACAGAGAACTACGCTGATCCCGCAAAGAAATCGTGACTTCATGATTTCATTTTTCATTGCAGGCCCCCAGGGGGGCGAAGCTTTGGACCCACTGGATGGTCGGACTTCTGTGCGATCCCCTGCAGATCCCCCGCCGAGAGTTTCACGGCGTTGGGGATCTCCCTTTCGATAACGTACCTAGGCATGGTGCTCCTTTCAGCTCCCGTCGCAGAGCTGAGGAGAATTCTGTCTCGGTGAGGAAGCGGTCACGTGCAACGTAGCGAGTCCTGAACTGAGGGATGAGGGTCCTGGCATCCACGTGTAGCACGCGTTTGGCTTCTCGGGCCACGCGGGGCTTGTCTTCCGGCGTGGGCATTAACATCTTCCGACTGATTCATCGATCTGCTCATCCCAAGGAGGAGCTACACGTGACCCTCGTTGGAGTGCGACGTCGGCTGCGCCGTACGCGGGGCGGATTCCTGGGCGGTTTCCTCGTAGCCACGCTTATCCCGACCCTGGCGAGCGCAGATCCGCCTATCGCATCCTCCAGCTTCGTCGGTGCTGAGGACCCTCTCTCCGAGAATGGTGCGTGGGCGCCCCTTACGTCCCTAGCCCCCCAAGGCACTCGGTTCCAGAAGAACAACGGAGCCTACCCCGACCGATTCGTTGGGCCGGATCACAATCATGCGGGTGCCCGCACCACCGCGATCATCCCGCCCGACCACTACTCTGAAATCGTCGTCGGGCACGTCGGAACCAACTCGGACAACGTGGGACCGATTGTTCGTGTCCAGACATCTGGCTCGACGATCGATAGCCATTATCTCTGGTGGGCGACCCAGACGAACGGGCATAACGCCCTCTACCGCGTCGACGCGAATGGAACCAGCTTCACCGCATCTCCCATCCTCACAACTTCGCCCGTCGCCGACGGAGACAGACTCCGACTCATCGCTCGCGGCCAGGTGATTTACGGAATCAAGAACGGAGTGCGCGACTTCATTTACAACATTGGCCCGGACACCACCAAGTATTCCACTGGCACGGCAGGGATGCTCGCGTTTAACTCTGGTCCGACCCTGACGGATGCAATGATTACCTCGTGGTCCAGTGGCGCGGCGCCTGGCTCGTCTGGAACCTGGGCCTCCTCGACCTTTGCCGGGATTGAGAATCCCCTGGACGAAGGAGACCGTTGGTACCCACTCCCAACCTATTCCGGGTTCAGAAAGGCGGGCGGTCTCGCAACCGGCCGGGATGGGGGTCACAACGCCTCGGGTGTGTGGAGCATCGCGCCGCCTGCGAGGCAATATTCCGAGGTCACGTTGGGTACCGTGGCCAGCGGCGGCGGTGGGCCGATCGTTCGAATCGACCGCAGTAACGCCGGACAGACGGGATGGCTGCTGTTCCTTTGGGCCGACAACCCGGCTTCATCGGGGATCTACAAGATGACCCCAGGGGGTTTCACCGCTGTTCGACCCTTCACTCCCACCATCGCCACCGGAGACAAGTGGAGGCTGACCGCCGATGGAAATACCCTCGAGGTATTCAGAAATGGTGTATCCCAATTCATGTACGCGACTGACGGTTCCTACCCCAGCGGCGACGTCGGGATCGAGGCGTTGACCCCGGCGTTTACTTTCATTGGGTGGGAGGGCGGGGATACCGCGGGCGGTACGGGCCCGCCGACGATCACGAGCTTTGACCCCACGAGCGGTCCGGTGGGCACCAGCGTGACCATCAACGGCACCAACTTTACCGGGGCCACGGCCGTGACCTTCAACACGGTGAGCGCGAGCTTCACGGTGACCTCGGCCACGGCGATCCAGGCAACGGTGCCTGCAGGGGCCACCACGGGGCCGCTGAGCGTGACCACGCCCGGGGGCACCGCGACCAGCAGCAGCGCCTTCACGGTGGTGAGCCCGCCGACGATCACGAGCTTTGACCCCACGAGCGGTCCGGTGGGCACCAGCGTGACCATCAACGGCACCAACTTCACCGGGGCCACGGCGGTGACCTTCAACACGGCAGGCGCGAGCTTCACGGTGACCTCGGCCACGGCGATCCAGGCGACGGTGCCGGCGGGGGCCACAACCGGGCCGCTGAGCGTGACTACGCCCGGGGGCACGGCGACGAGTGCGAACGCATTCACCGTGAAGGTGCCTTTGACCGCGACGAAGGCGGGCACCGGCAGCGGCACTGTGACCTCCAGCTCTAGTCCCCCCAGTCCCACACAGATCGACTGCGGAGCCACCTGCTTGGCCTTCTACGATAGCGGCACGGTGGTGACGCTGACGGCAACGCCCGCCACCGGGTCCACCTACGACCGCTGGAGCGGATGCGACACGGTCTCTGGCGCGACCTGTACCGTGACCATGAGCGCTGCGAGGTCGGTCACCGCCACCTTTACCCTGCAGAGGTTCACCCTCACGGTCTACAAGGCGAGCATCTTGGGCATCGGTAACGGCACCGTGACCTCCAATTCCATTCCCGCCAGTCCCACCCAGATCAACTGCGGGCCCACCTGCTCGGCCTCCTACGATTACGGCACCGTGGTGACCCTCTCGGCGAGGCCGAATTTCCTTTCCGTCTTCGACCACTGGAGCGACTGCGATGCGGTCTCGGGCAGGACCTGTACCGTGACCATGAGTGCCGCGAGGTCGGTCACCGCCAACTTCCTGCCTTAGCGTCGTCATGGAGCCCTGCGCGGCGGATGCGTAGCGCAGCCGCGCTCCGACTGCCACGCTGGCGGCGACCGCACGAGGGAATCAGGGGTTCTCGTTCAAGAACGAAGACTTCACTCAAGACGGCGAATCGAGTTCCTTTTTGATAGTGGTTCCAACCCGGACCGGTGATCCGGCAGTCTTTCACGGAATTCAAAAAAGGTCGGGGTTCGACTCCCTCCGGGCAGGATGTACTCCTCGACCAGTCCAAACAGGTACAGGTACGTGTAGCCGCGGATCTGATTGAGCTTGAGCTTCTCTTTCGCGGTCAAGCACCGGATGCCGGTTACCCCGGCGAGCGAATCAGGCAGGAAGGGCTTGCCGTAATCGAATGTCCGGCCGGCGATCACATCCTCGATTCGCCAGTTGATCCGAAGTGACGCTTCCAGGTTCGACTGATAGTCGTAGCGATGATGCAACATTGGGTTCTCCTTTCGCCGCTATCTGCGGTGAAACCGAATCTCTCCACGCGCCTGTGGAAGTCCGCGTGGGAATCCGCGTGGAAAATGCGTGGGCAGCGACTGCCATAGCTGCTCTTTCTGGCGAGGGCTCGGATGGCGGCATTGGCGCTGCGTCGCTCGAGCGACGGTTGTTGATCGGCCGAGGCGCCAGGTATTAGAAGGCGCCGAGGAGGGCAAGATGTCCACCACCCATCGCCCGGCAAAGGGTCGTCGTGATTTTTTGAAGGCAGCCGGTTGCCTCACAACGGCCGCCTTGCTTCGGCGCGGTTTCGCCTGGGCTCAGGCCAGCAAAATCAAGATCGGGTTGATGCTTCCGTACACCGGAACCTATGCCGCGCTCGGAAGCGCAATCACCAACGGCTTCAAGCTCACCATCGCCGAGCGCGGGGGAAAGTTGGGCGGCCGAGAGCTCGAGTACTTCACCGTCGACGATGAATCCGATCCCGCGAAGGCCCCTGAAAACACCAACCGGCTGGTGCAGCGCGACAAGGTGGACGTGCTGATCGGCACGGTTCACAGCGGGGTGGCGCTGGGTATGGTCAAGATTGCACGAGAGACGGGAACGCTGCTGATCATTCCCAACGCCGGCGCCGCGGCCGCGACCGGCGAGCTCTGTGCTCCGAATATTTTCCGCACCTCTTTCACCAATTGGCAAACCGGCTACCCGATGGGAAAGGTCGTCGCCGAGCGCGGTCTCAAGAACGTGGTCACCATCACCTGGAAATACGCGGCGGGCGAGGAGTCGGTGGGCGGGTTCTCGGAAGGCTTGACCAAGGCGGGCGGCAAGGTGGTGAAGGAGCTGTGGGTCCCGTTCCCCCAAGTCGAGTTTCAGGCACTGCTCACTCAGATCGCCTCATTGAAGCCGGATGCGGTTTACACCTTCTTCGCCGGCGCAGGGGCGGTGAAGTTCGTGAAGGATTTCGCCGCGGCGGGGCTGAAGGCAAAAATCCCGCTCTTCGGATCCGGTTTTCTCACCGATGGCGTACTGGAAGCGCAGGGAGAGGCGGCGCAGGGATTGGAAACCACGCTTCACTATGGGGATGGAATCGACACGCCACGGAACAAGGCTTTTCGCGACTCATATGCGAAGGCGTACAAATCCGAAGCAGACGTCTACGCTGTCCAAGGATACGACACCGGATTGTTACTGGGCGTCGGTTTGGATGCGGTACGCGGAGACGTAAGCAAGAAACATGAGCTGATCGCGATGCTGGAGAAAGCTCGGATCGACAGTCCCAGAGGCGCCTGGACCCTTTCCAGAGCGCACAATCCAATCCAGGACATCTATCTGCGCAAGGTCGTCGGCACCCAGAACAAGGTGATCGGAGTCGCACACAAGTCGCTCGAGGACCCCGCTCACGGCTGCAACATGAAGAAGACGTGAGCGGTTCACTGGAATTTCTCGTTCAGCTCCTCAACGGCATCCAGTACGGGTTGTTGCTGTTCTTGCTCGCCAGCGGGCTGTCCCTGATCTTCGGGATCATGGGCGTTCTCAATCTGGCCCACGGGAGCTTCTACATGGTTGGCGCTTATCTGGCGTTTTGGCTCGCGCGAGACATCGGCAACATCTGGCTGGCGATCCCAATTGAATTGGCGATGGTTTTGCTGATCGGCGTCATCCTCGAGTCGGCCCTGTTCTCGCGCCTGTACCACCGCGACCATCTCCAGCAGGTGCTTCTGTCGTTTGGGCTGATTCTGATCTTTGAGGAGCTGCGGAGCATTTTCTTTGGGGACGATGTGCACGGCGTCCCCGTCCCGCCATTGCTCAGATCATCGATTCCGCTCACCGGCACTCTGAGTTATCCGGTCTACCGCTTGTTCATCTCGGGCGCCTGCCTGGTGGTCGCCGGGCTGATGTACCTCGTCATTCAAAAGACCCGAGTCGGCATGATGATTCGCGCCGGCAGCACCAATCGTGAAATGGTGCAGTCGCTCGGCATCAACATCAAGCTGATTTACCGCTGGGTGTTTGCGGTTGGGGTGACGCTCGCGGCACTCGCGGGGATGATCGCTGCCCCCATCTCTTCGGTCTACCCAGGGATGGGTAGCCAGATTTTGATCATCTGCTTCGTCGTGGTGGTTGTTGGCGGCATCGGTTCGATCAAGGGCGCGATGATCTCCGCACTGACGATTGGAATTGTGGATACGCTCGGCCAGGTGCTGCTGCCCGAATTCTCCGGAGCGGCAGTCTACCTGCTGATGGCCGTCATCCTCCTCTGGTGGCCTCAGGGCTTGTTCAGGGTCGCGTGAGGATTGGTCGCCTGATGCTGATGCTCGGGGCCGTTTGCGTGGGCCTGATGCCTCTCACCGGTGCGACCTTTTACGTCCAGTTGGTGAGCAAGATCATGATCCTGGCGATTTTTGCGATGAGTCTGGATCTGCTGGTCGGCTCCGCAGGCTTGGTGAGCCTGGGGCACGGCGCATTCTTTGGGGTTGCCGGATACGCAATCGCGCTTCTCTCGCCGAAGTATCAGGCGGCGAGCTTGTGGTGGACGCTACCGGTCGTGCTGATCATTTCCGCCGCTCTCGCGCTGATCGTCGGTCTACTCGTGCTTCGAACTTCCGGAGTCTACTTCATCATGGTCACGCTGGCGTTCGGCCAAATGCTCTACTCTCTGTTCCACGACACCAAGTTGGGCGGTGGATCGGACGGCCTGTATCTTTACGTCCGGCCCACGTCGAGCATCGCGGGCTATCAGCCGTTCGACCTCGAGAAGCCGTTGCATTTTTTCTACTTCGTATTTGTGATCATGCTCGGGGTTTACGTCCTACTGAACCGCGTCCGGGTTTCGCCTTTCGGCCACGCTTTGGCCGGATTGAAAGTCAACGAGCAACGAATGCGCTCGTTGGGGTTTCCGCCGATCCCCTACAAGCTCGGTGCGTTTGTGTTGGCCGGCACGTTGACCGGTCTGGCGGGCTACCTCGCGGCTTGCCAATTCGGATTCGTCAATCCGGAGATGCTGTCCTGGCACTATTCGGCGATGGTGCTGATGATGCTGATCCTGGGTGGGGTCGCGCGCTTCCACGGGGCGATTGTGGGCGCGTTCGCCTACGTCCTGCTCCAAGAGATGTTGGCGAGCCAAGCCGTATTCGGCGCGATCGCGAAACATTGGCAACTCGGCATGGGTGTCCTCATCGTGCTCAGCGTTTTGTTGCTCCCCAACGGATTGACCAGTCTGCTCGATCGACTCAGCCGGGTACGGCTCAGGCAAAATAGCTGATGACCGAGCGGGGTTTGCGAGCGAGTGGACTGAGGAAAGGGTTTGGTGGGCTCACCGCGGTGGACAATGTCTCTCTTGCGCTTGACGTGGGAGTACTGCATGCGGTGATTGGACCCAACGGCGCCGGGAAAACGACCTTGATCAACCTGCTTTCCGGAGATCTCCCGCCCACCGCCGGCAGCATTCATTTGAACGGGCAAGACATCGTCGGATACTCGTCGGATCAGCGATCGCGTCTCGGCATCGGCCGCACCTATCAAAAGATAAGCATCTTTGCCTCGTTCACGGTGTTGGAGAACTGTCGGCTGGCGGCGCAATCGCGGAAGTCCCATGCCGCGAACCTGTTCCGCAGCGCTGGTTCCTATCCGTCGCTGAGACACGAAGCGGTGAGGGCGCTCGCGGCGGTAGGCCTGGATCACAGGGCGGGCGTGATTGCGGGGACATTAAGCCACGGTGAGCAGCGTCAGCTGGACATCGCGATGTCGCTGGCGACCAGGCCACAGGTGCTGCTGCTCGATGAGCCACTCTCCGGGATGGGCGCGGAAGAGTCGGCGAGCATGGTCAGGCTCGTGCGGGAATTGGCGAAGGACCACGCAATCCTGCTGGTGGAGCATGACATGGATGCGGTCTTCGCGCTCGCCGACGCGTTGACCGTGATGGTGAATGGCCGTGTCTTGGCCTCGGGAAAACCGGAGGAGATTCGTGCCAGCCCCGACGTTCAACGCGCCTACCTCGGAAGCGCCGAGGCGCGCCATGGCTGAGTTGCCGATTCTCGAGGCGGTCGATCTGCACACCTTTTACGGTTTGAGCAACATTCTCCATGGAATCAGTTTTGCCGTCCGCCCGGGTGAAACCATCGGCCTGATGGGGCGCAACGGAATGGGGAAGACGACCTTGATTCGCACTTTGGTCGGGCAGGTTCGGCCTCGTCGAGGAAGGGTGATGGTGAACGGCAAGGAAATGACTTATGCGCCTCCCCACCTGATCGCGCGGGAGGGCATCGCCTACGTGCCCGAAGGACGCGGAATTTTCCCCAACCTTTCGGTGCGAGAAAATCTCTTAATGGCGGCCCGGCCGGGACTCGATGGCGCGTCTAGGTGGACCTACGAGCGCGTCCTTGCCACCTTCCCCCGCTTGGCCGAGCGGCTCAACCATGGCGGTCAGCAACTGTCCTCGGGGGAGCAGCAGATGCTGACGATCGGGCGCGCGTTGCTGACCAACCCCACGCTGCTGATTCTCGACGAGGCCACCGAGGGGCTGGCGCCTCTGATCGCAGACGAAATTTGGCGAATCGTACGCGAGATTCGTCAGGCCGGGATCGCCACCATCATTGTCGACAAGAATTTCGCGGCGGTATCGGCGATCACCAGTCGAAACGTGGTTCTCGTCAAAGGCCAAATCGTGCTCGAAGGAGCGAGTCAGGAGCTGCAAAAGCAACCGGACCTCTTGCAGCGATACCTCGGGATCTGAGTCAGTCCAAACCTCTCCAGCGCTTCGTGGCCACCTCTTGCATCCGTTTGAAAACGACGAGAGCTCTGGCTAGCGCCGCGAGGTAGTGGCAGCGGTTGGAGCCGATGCGCCAGGCTCCGTCGTTACTGCCTCGACCTGGGCGCGCTGCTCGCCGGCGCGCAGCGATTGCGGCCGGAGCGCTCCCGCGAAAATCGTCAGGAAGGTGAGAACGAGAAGCACTGCGACGCTGCCGAGGAAGTGCCACGGGTTCTCGTCAATTCGCTACTCCTCTTCAATGGTGGGATCGATGTCTTTGCGAGCACATCGCGATTACGCTGATTCGACTGCGCTCAATTCCCCAACGCGCAGAATCTGGAGAAATTGGCTCACGTGAGAACCTGCTGCCTGTTGCCTACGCGGCAGATGGAAAAAAACGGTGGCCACCCGCCTTCAGATTTCGAGAGGGACCGGCCGATCCCGAGCGACTTCTGCAGCCGGCGTGCCCGGACTGGCCGCGCGGGCTAGAGCGCGAAGTTGCAATTTCTCGCGGGTTGAACGGCCCAGCTCAATGCGCACCTTGAGCGGTGGGCTGTTGCATTAGGCGTGGCGCCACAGTTCTGCCACGTGGCGCCTCCCGCAAATGTTCCAAGCGGTGTCAACGCGGGTTGCCCCTCGGCAATTCGAATGCGCCCGCTGCCGGGCTGCAACCGCCCCGTTTAGCAGACGCGTTTAAGGCTCCTGCTTCGGAAATGGATCGATCCGTGCAAGCGAGTTCGCATCCAGCGCGCAGGAATCGTGCGCAGCCAAAGAGGAACGATGCCGATGCGTGATCAGATGAAGAAGGGATCGAGGACGGCTTTTATTTCGATGGCGCTCTGCATGGTGTGGGTGAGCTCGCCGGCGCGGGCCGACGATTGCAGAGATTCTCTGATCGCCGAATCCTGTGCGTGTCAGTCGGTCGTGCGGAACGAGCGCGAACGGCTGAGCGCCTCGGACAAGACCTCGCCCGGAAAGAAGGAGGCGAGAGCGCGCCATCGCGTGAAGGCGCGCATCGCGCGAGGCTCAGGGCCGAGGATCGCGCCGAACGAGAACAGCGTCGAACTTGACGGGAGGTGAATCCCGAGCGCTATGAGTACCTGATGGGCCGCACGAGCGCCTGACAACACCGAGTCGGTCAGCTCCAGATCACGTTTTTCTCTTGGCTGACCGCACCGGTTTGCCGGAAGCAGGCTTCGGGGCCTTTGCTCGCTCGGCGCAACTCTTCACCGCCCGCTGGGGGGCCAATGTTTCTTCGCCCAGCATGGTCACCGCGCCGGCCAATGGTGGAAACTCGGAGAGCATTCTCTGACCGTCTTTGGCGCACTCGGCGAACTTCGTTCGGGCTTCAGTTTGCAGCTTCGTTTGCTTGCCGCGATCTTTCTCGGACTTGGCGCGGCGGCTGACCTCGAGTGCCTCCTGGCGCGCCTTTCCAGGTCCTGCCGCGAATTCCAGCCGCGCCTTGGCCAGCGCGATTTCAGAATGGGACTGCTTTAAAAACTGACGTTGACGTAAAGCGTATGCAGAGTACACAACGTCCCTGGTTTCGAGCGTCTTTCCGGCCTCAAGCGCGTTCTGGACCGCGACGGCAATGTCTTTGGCTCGATCCATATCCGCGCGAACGAGCTCCCGCCTCTTCAGAGCCGCCACGGCCGGCTTGAGCTCCGCGAGCGCTCTGTCCACCTCTGCCTGACGCTTGCCGATGGCAATCGCGAGATCCAAAGCCTCGCGTTCCTTTCTCACCTGGGGCAGTCGTCTGAGGTATGTCGCGAGCCGCTGCATGATCACCTGGTGTTCCGGGTAATAGCCGAGGTCGGGATCCGAGAGCGATTTCTCTGCTTGCTTCAGCGTGCGCTCCGCCCGCCCCGGCTCCAGCGCCGCCATCTCTTGCTCCGCCTGGTCGAGGAGACGCTCGGCCGCGGTGGCGCGGGTCTCCGCATTGACGAGCCGCTCCCTCAGCGTCGGTTGGGAAGAACTGCAGCTGATCAAAGCAAGAGATGCGGCACCCAGAAGATGCCACCCATTGCAAGCCATGGTGGCCAGAACTGTAGCTTGATTTCCGAAGTATCCAGATCAGCGCACATGTGTTGTTTCGCCATCCGGAAGGTTCGAAGGTCGGGGTTCGACTCCCTGGGGGGCGCGCTCAGCCCCCAGGTTTCCCGCCAGGTTAGGCGGTGTCGAGCAACCCCGAGTCGACAGAATGCGGGTGATGCGTCCTAAGGCAGAGGCGGCACGTTCGGCGAAGGCACGCGGTGGTGTGTGGCCTGCTCGAGGGCGTACGCATAGCCGACGAGCCTGGGTTCGCTGAACGCCGGGCCCGAGAACGTCGCGCCAAAGGGCGAGGGCCGAGCGTTGAAGCCCGGCGGAAGGCCGCCCGCCGGATTGGGGAAGAATCCCCCCGGCACGATCACGCTCGGGTACCCCGCGCGGGCGGGCGCATTGGCTCCGAAGTTGGCCGGGAAAAGGACCGCGTCGAACCTATGTCCGGCGCAGCTCCCCTGGTTGGTCACGAGCCCCGCGCACTCCGGCGGGACGACCCCGGTGTAGAGGACGTCCAGGCCGCAGGTCCGGGTCAGCTTCAGGTCCAGCGCGCGGTCGGCGAGGTAATTGTTGAGGTCCTGCCCCGGCCCGGTGTTGAGCGAGTCGGAGGCGATCCCGATTTCCTGTCCGTACTTGAGAGCCACTTCGGGGTGTGCGGCGTTGAAGGAGACCACGTCGGCGAGCGTGTGCACGGTGCGTTCCGGAATCTGCGCGTTGGAGGCGCTCACCCCTGGCCCGAAGTCCCTGTCGGCAAGATAGGAGTTCAGATCGCGCTTGAAGCCGAACGCCAGCACAGTCGAGCAGGGTGGGATCGCTCCCGCGGGGCTCGCCCTGCGGGCGGCGATGTCAGAGGTGCTGACGCAGGTGCCGTAGTTGTTCAGCACGTTTTGGGAAGGGATCTCGCAGATCTCCACCGTCGCGCCGAGCGACCTCATGGTGGCGATCGCGTCGTTCATCAGCGCCGTTCGCGCCGCGCCCAGGCCGAATTCGACCCAGTACGGATGTTGCGGCACCGCAATGCGCGCCCCTCTCAAGGCATCCCGGTGGAGAAACTGCGTGTAGTTGCGGAAGCAGTTGCCGGGCCTGAGGCAGGCGGCGGTCGCCGGATCGTCCTCGTCGAAGCCGGCGAGAACGCCCAGCATCTTGGCCGCGTCGGTCACCGTCCGCGCCATCGGGCCAGCGGTGTCCTGATCGGCAGTGATGGGCACGATGCCGTGCCGGCTGACCAGGCCGAGCGTCGGCTTGATTCCGACCAGGCTGTTCTGACCGGACGGGCTGAGGATCGAACCCGAGGTCTCGGTGCCGACGCCGGCTGCGGCGAGGTTCGCGCCTACCGCGATGCCGGGTCCAGAGCTGGACCCTCCGGTCGCCAGCACCGGGCGGCCGTCATTGACCGGCGGCGTGGTCCTGGGGTCGATGCGCGGATCGTAAGAGTTGAAGCCGAAGCCAACCTTGGAGAGATCGGCGCCCGGGACCTGGAACAGCTGGAAGCGCAGCTGCGAGCTGAACCCGGTGGGCATGCCCAGGGCGATGAAGTTGGCGAACTCGGTGAGCGTGCCCTTGCCGAGGATGATGGCGCCGGCGCGGCGGAGCTTGCGGGCGATGAAGGCGTCCTCGCGCGGACGCGATCCGCCGAGCGCGACGGACCCCGCGGTGGTGGGCATGTCGCTCGTGGCGATGTTGTCCTTGATAATGACCGGAATTCCGAACAGCGGCCTCCCGCCGTCGTCGTCGTCGCCCTCGTCGGAATCCCCGAAGTCGTCACCCAGCCGGCGCGCGTCCCTGATCGCGTGCTCGTTGACGTGCATGAAGCTGTTCAAAGGCTGCTGGCCGACTCCGCGGTTTAGCGGCTGCCCGGCATTGGAGCGATCGTAGGCTGCGATTCGGTCGAGGTACATTTGCACCACGTCTTCGGGCTCGAGCCTCCCCGCGCGATACTGGGCTTGGATGTCGTCGAGGGTGGCTTCGACGAGGTGAAAGGACTGCGCATTCGCGGCGGCGGGCAAAACCGCTGCTACAAACGCGACGAAGACTGGCGCGAGCATCGAAATACGCTTCATGTGGAGCTCCCCCGGTTCGAGTGCCTAAGCACGCAACCTGATGACTTGAAGGGACGCACAAATGCACTTTCTCGCCGGAAGTCAAGTGTGATTGGCGCTACCGATGCCACTCCTCGTTCTTTGATCACACCAATTGAATTTCTGCTTTCGCCGCTCTTCCATCGCTATCAGCTTTGCCTCGCTGAAAGTCGCATCGAGGGCGCCAACGGCTTCGGCGATGGCCGCGTCTTCCCGACCACCTCCACCGACCAGTATGCGCCCACGGTTGCGAGGGGGTTCGGGCTCGCTGATGCCGACCTTGACGCGCTCCTTCCCAACCTGCGGAACTCTGCCTGCAGAGTTCGGTTGAGCCCGGATAGGGGTGCTTGAGTGCGTGCGACCGTTGTCGCGATCTGCCTAGCGTCGACTGCGGGATGCGGGCCTACCCGCGTCTCGCCGGGCGGGCGCTTCGCCACGCTGGCGTCCGGTACTCAGCTCCCGAGCGAGACTGACTGCGCCCAGCGGGTTCGCAGAAGCGGCTTCGAGCCGCGGCCCGTGAACGGCGCGGTCAACCACAGCGTACCAACCTCGGCGCAGCTGCAGGGCTACAACACCGGGAGCTGGACCGGCTACGCCGATCCGGCCCTCGCGATGCACGCCCGAGTTACTGGCAACTTCACCGGCACAACCGACGAGCTGATTCAATGGGCGGCATGCAAGTGGGGTTTCGACGAGGACGTGGTCCGGGCGCAAGCCCAGACGGAGAGCAACTGGTACCAACGGGGCGGGGTCGCCGGGCAGGGCCTGGGCGATTACACTCGCGACATGTCCCTCTGTCCGCCCGGCACCTGGGACGGCCAGGGATGTTTTCAAAGCTACGGGCTCCTCCAGGCCAAGTACATCTATTCGCAGAGCGCGTGGCCGATGATCCGCGACGACACCGCTTTCAATCTCGATTTCGTCTACGGCTGGCGGCGCGCCTGCTTCGAGGGCCACATCACCTGGCTTCACCAGGCCGGCACGCCCGGATACCCGGACTACGCCGCCGGGGATCTGTGGGGGTGCGTCGGCCAATGGTTCAGTGGAGGGTGGTATGACGGCGGCGCCATCGCCTACATCGGCACCGTCAGAAGCACCTCGCGGACAAGGACTGGCTGAAGCCGGGCTTCTGAACGCACTTCAGCCTGGCACTTCGCTGTCGTGTGGGACGAGGACCGAGCCGGCTAAGAGCTTCGTGCAAGGACCTCGGGCTCTGCAACGTCCAGGGTCGTCACGCGCCGGAGCTCGCGACGATGCTTCGTATCTTCGAAGGGCCGCCCGCGGTGCATCGTTGTGCGGTTGTCCCAGATCACGAAATCGCCGACGCGCCACGCATGGCGATACACGAACTGCGGTTGAGTGGCATGCTCGATCAAATCGCGTAACAAGAGCCGACCTTCGGGAACTGGCCAATCGATGATGCGTGATGCGTGCGACGCGAGATAGAGGGCGCGGCGGCCCGAGTGCGGGATCGTCCTGACGACCGGATGAACGGCGCCCTTCAATATCTCCCGCTCGTCCTCGGAAAATTTGAACCCGAGCGTGTGACGCGAGTAGGCGATCGAATGGTGAGCGCGGAGGCCCTCGAGCTGCGTCTTCATCTCGGGCGGCAGCGCGTCGTAGGCGGCGCGCATATCGGCGAACTCGGTTTCGACAGGAACTGACGGGATGATTCGCGCCGAGAGCATCGAGTAGCGTCCGGGAGGATCCACGAACGACGCGTCGGTATGCCAGAGGCGATTACCGAGCCCGTACATGCGACGGCGGTCGTCGGGCGGCAAGACCTCGCCGGTCTCGTTGACGTTCGAGATGTCGGTGAGCGCCTCGTTCCCCAAGCGGCTCTTGCCAACCACGGCGGCGCCGGTCCGCGAGTGGAGCTGGCCGTCGAGGCGCTGCGCGAAGTTGAGCTGTTCCGCGTCGGTGAATGGCTGATCGCGGAAGACGAGGACGGCGTACTCGTCCATCCCCTGGCGAACCTCACCGAGCGTCTTGCGATCATCGACCCGGCGAAGGTCGACCGCGCTGACCTCGGCGACGAACTGCGGGTGAAGCTTTTGAAATTTCAGCGACACCACTCCATGAAATAGGCTCACCGTCGACGGAGAGTCAAACGTTCGAGGTTGCTTCTCCAGGCCGGTGCATCGCCTAGTTAGATGGGTTGCGTGGCTACAGAGTCCTCCGCCCAACGTTTCCGAAGGTAGATAAAATTGATGATCCACGCGACAGGGTTGAAGCTCAAAATCGTGAGCGCGACCCAAGCCCAGTGGCGACGTTGTGCGAAGGACCATGCGAGTACTGCGTAAATGACGCCGCAGACGATCACGGCACTGACGCCGGATTCGAGCATGATGCCGAGCCCCATACCGCCGAGGAACGACAGAATACTAAAATAGAGGCCCCACCTGTATGGCCTCTTCCCTGGATTACGCTGCCGGAAGCGACGATTGAGAACGAGTGCGACGACAATTGGCACAATTGACACGCCAATAAGGATGCCGATCAGCCCAAAAGCAATGAGATCCGCTCCGATCGTGTCCCCCAAGCTCGCGGCGAGATTGGCATTAACCGGTAAGGTTTTGTTGTTTTGGTCCATCGTTATTACGACTTTTCCTCGAGCGTGGCCTTTTTCCAGGTACCGGATCGCCTCGGGGACCTCACTCAAGCTGTAACCTCTGTCGATAACCGGTTTCACCTTTCCAGCCTGCATGAGATCGCTCAGGATAGTTAGGTCCTTTTTGTTCAGTTCCGCCAGAAGCATGTCGAACTCCTGGCTCACGAAAGGTGACAACATCCGCGCTTTGATCGGACGAACCAAAAAAGACCCGATCCACCGACCGTCGTTTGGTCCCCCGCCTCCGATCGTGACGAAGATGCCCTTGGGCTTTAAGACGCGGTTCCATTCCAACAACGAATGGTTCCCAACGTTGTCGAGGATTAGGTCGTAACGTTCACCACGCTTGGTGACGTCTTCTTTGGTGTAATCAATGACCTGATCTGCGCCGATTGATCGGACCATCTCGACATTCCTCGTACTGCATACGCCGGTCACATCTGCGCCGAATGACTTGGCGATCTGCACAGCGAACGTACCGACACCTCCCGACGCGCCGTTAATCAAGACCTTCTGTCCTGGCTGAATCTTTCCCTTGTCGCGAAGACCCTGCAATGCAGTGATTGCCGCAATAGGTACAGACGCCGCCTGCTCAAAGGTCAGGTTCGCCGGTTTCAACACCACTGCTCGTTCCGCACGAACAGTGACGTACTCGGCGAACGCCCCGGTTCTCCCCCCGAACACCTCGTCGCCTGGTTTGAATTCCGTTACGTTTTTGCCAACCGATTCAACCGTTCCCGCGTAGTCAACGCCTAGTCGTGTTTCGTTGGGTTTGAGCAGTCCTGCGGCCACCATGCGCATGAAGTACGGGCTGCCTCTGATGTAATGCCAGTCAAGTGGATTCACGGAAGCCGCGCGAACTTTGACCAAGACTTGATCATCATTGGGAACAGGCTTTTCGATCTCTTCAAGCCGAAGTACATCGGGTGAACCATATTCGTGATACACGATGGCTTTCATCAGTGGAGCAACGCTCGGACTCGTCTCAGCCAGCGCTGCGCTGGTGAACAAAAGCGCGGCTGTGCAGATTGCAGTGATCAAAGGTTGTGAGTGCGCGCTCGATCGCCATTCACGCGCTGCGCTGGACTGCTCCTTCCATCGTTGAACGTTCACGCCGATCACGAGGAGCCACAGGGTCAGCGATAGTTCCCCGAGGCCGCCGGGGAGCATACTGTAGGGAGACAGACTCTTTGCGAGCGGCGGTGACAGAAAGGTTAGCCAGCCCAAGCCGGCGAACACCATCAGCGCACCGAGAATTCGCGGCAGGAAGGTCGACCTGAAGATGAGGTAACCAACCGAGAGGCAATGGAGCCCGAAAAATACCAGGCCGATATCGTTGGCCTGACCACGCACTTTGAGAAACATGAGGGCCAGCGCCTGCAACTGTTCCACCGTGAATACGCTCAAGTAGCGGGCGCCTCCCAAGAGGACGAACGGGGCGAGATCAAAGATGCAGCTGATAGCCCCAACCGCGCAGCCCACGAGGCTAAAGAACGCCGCTAGCAAAGACACGGTCCTGTTGACCGGCTTGAGCAGCTCATAGATGAGCAGAGTCACAGCGACATAGCAGGCGGTCGATATGAGGATGGCTGCGGTACCCGACCGGAATAACGCTTCGTGCCCGAGGATGTTGGTGGCTGTGGCCGCGGCGTCGCCGGATACAATCAGCCTCCCGCCGACGAACAGGGCGAATGTGCTCGTCAGTGTCGTCATCAACCAACAGTCCTGGCTTTGGAGAGCGGCGATCCTTCTGCAATTCGTTCCCTCATTACAGCGGTGCTCATGCTCGTTTCTCCTTCGCGAGAAATGGAGTCCAATCCGCCGTCAGTCGAGGCGTTGTACATGAAAGTCGTGCGCTTCGCCGGCGGCCCTAGCAATTGCCACCGGCGACGGGCGTCGTCGGCCAGAGGCCGTCCGGTCCGAAGAGTGGGGCGAGCACGATGCCGTGTCGCGATGCGATCTCCCAGATCTCCTCGATCCGCTCCGGAGTGATGCGGCCGCGCCCCTGCGAGAACGATTCGAACCGCCGTTCGAGCGCCAGCGCGACACCCTCGAGCAGGCACCCGTGCGCCACTCGCGCTGCCGGGAAAGAGTAGAAGATGTCGAGCAACGGCGAGTCGCTCTCCCAGCCGCCGGTGCACTGCCCCATGCCGCCCCAGAACACGTGCGGGGCGCCCCGCCTGTGGTTCGCCGGACGGAGGTTCTTGGGATATCCAGCATCGCAGACGAGCGCGCCCGGGCGGCACTCGTCGATCTCCAGCGCGGGGGCGGCGAGGCTGGCCGCGCAGACGACGACGTCGGCGGCTCGAAGGAGCCGCCGCAGGTCGGTGGACGCAGTCGCATCGACGCCCGATCTGCGGAGCGAATCCTCCTGCCGGCGTAGCCGTTCGGCGTTGCGGGCCGAAAGCAGGAGGCGTCGCACCTTGGTAGCAAAGTACCCGGCGCAAGCCGAGCCGATGTCGCCCGTCGACCCGACCACCAGCAGCGACGCGTGGGAAAGGCCGATGCCCAGCAGGCCTGCCGCTGCCTCGACGCCCTTGACGATAAGGGCCGAGGTCAGCGAATTCCCCGTCGTGAGCGCGAGACCCTCCGGCGCTTCCGCGAGCTCCGGCCGCCCTTCGAGAACGATCGACGTGAATCCACCCAGCGCCGCGATCTGGGCTCCCTCGCGGGCGGCGCAGGTCACGGCCTCGCGGACTTTCTCGATCGCGCGGTGGAATGCCCGCGCCTCGAGCTCGTCCGGCGCGACGAACGTCTCGATGTAGACACCGCGAGCGCTGCGCCCATTGGCGATGGAGGAGACCCGGCTGCGCACGAGCGTCCGCGGAGGAATCCACGAAGCCACCTGCCGCACGTCCTCCTCCGCCAGCCTTGGACGGTCCGGATCGCGCAATGCGTGCACGATGCTAGAGATCCGTGGCCAGCTCTCCTGGTGGCCGAGAAGCGCGAATTCCACACCGTTCACGCGGGCAGGTTCGCGACCCACCGGAGGCTCTTTTCTCCGCGCACGCCGACCCGGTCGAGCGATTGCAGATAGAGGCGCAGCGCCTTGCCGCGCAGGACGGGCGCGCTCAAGCCGATGTCGCCCAACGACTCTTTCACGCACCTCTCGGCGCAGACGCCGCACGGTCCACTCGAGCAGCGCGGGGCGACCATCTCTGCGATGACGGTCATGACCTCGCCGTGGAGGCGCTCGGTCCTGGTTTCGAAGCCGACCCGGTCGAGCTCGCAAGCCGCGCGCAGGGTGGTGACCGCGTGCTCGAGGTGGCTTTCCTCGTCAAGCGCGATGGTCCCGAAGGTCCTCGCCATCAGGCCGTCGGTGGCCTCGGCCACGGCCCGGTACATCGAGACCGCCAGGGACTCGAGCATCAATTCCTGCACTACCAGGCATGCGAGAAAATCTCCTGCGGCGACTTGCCGCTGGAAGGCCTCGCGCAGGCGCCGCCAGTAGCGGGCGCGCGGGTCCTCGACGAGGCGCACGCCGAGATCGCGTGCCACCGCGCGAAAAGCGAGCGCGTGGCAGCGCTCACTCTCCGCATCCGCGATTGCCTCCTGTTGTTCGGCGGCGCTCGGGCAGAGCGCGACCATCGAGGCGTAGTTGAGCATCCCGACGAACTCGCCGCTGACCGCCTGCGAGAGCACGTCGGCGTAGATCAGTCGATTTGACGCATCCCTGTCGAGCACCCTCAGCGAGCACGCCTGCATGACAAACCTCCACGGTCGACGCCCGCACGCCTCTTCTTCTGGACCTCGCGCACCTGGAGCTCAGTACGGTGGGACGCGCTAGCCTATTGCACGTCGGGTGGGTGGAAAGAATCGGAGCGGTAGCGGGACCGTCCTTTCGGTGGCGGGTGTGCATTGCATGGATTGCAGTGTGACAATTCAGAATGTTTGTCTTTCGTGTCTCGCACTCATTCCCTCCATGCTCTGCGGGGGCAATAAAGGCATGTCCCCTAGTCAACGTCAGATGCCTTGACCTCGACAGAATTTCCTTGACGGGAAGAGCAAGAAACATGATGGGGGATAATTTTCAGGGGGGAAAATATGAAACGAGCGTTCTTGGTGCTCACGCTTCTATTCGGTTATTCGTTGTTTGCTATCCAGTCTGCCCAAGCGCAGATCGATATTGCGGTACTGCATGCAGAAGGGGACCCAACCTGGCCTGCCGATGTACAGTCTAAGCTTCAAAATTTCGCGGACTTTGGCGTAATCGACATCATCAGTGTCCTTGCGAGTACCCCGACGCTCGACCAACTCTTGCAATACCGCGCGGTTTTAGTTTCGACCGACAATCCCCCGCAGAATCCAGTCCTCCTCGGCGATGTTTTGGCCGACTATGTCGACAACCTCGGAGGGGTCGTTTTGGTGCACGCTTCCATGTCCGACCCATGGGCGCTATCGGGCCCGATTTCGAACAGGAGGGTACGGCCTAATCGGTTTCTACCTGGGTCAGCGAGCGGGTCCGGCTAGCCTTGGAGATATCCTAGAACCGGACCATCCGTTGATGGAGGCTGTCAGCACATTTGTCGGAGGAGGCTATTCCGGCAGACCGGACACGGGGAGCATTGCTCAGGGTACCCTGGTGGCCCGCTGGAGCGACGGAACCCCTCTCTTGGTGGCGGGGAACGTTGGAGGTACACCTCGAGCTGATCTTGGATTCTTTCCCGTTTCGAGCGACATAAGAAGTGACTTCTGGGACAGAAATACTGACGGCGCACAGATGATGCGTAATGCCCTGGTTTTTGTAGGAGTCGCAGCGCAGCCTCCTATGCGGAGCCCTAGTACTGTAAATACCACGCCATCAGAGCCTGTCGTCTCACCCTCCAACAGGGAGATAATGCCGGCGACGGCATACGGATATCGGCGATAGCGCCCTGGAGGATTTGAACCGGGAGGCAGAAAGGAAGCCGTGAGAAGCACATCTGCCGTACTATCGCTGCTGGTTTTGGCGCTCGTGATCGCCCCGGCTCAGAGTTGGGCGGCGCAACCGAAAGCGAAATCGGCGCCTAACAACACTGCATTCACGACCTGGCGAGATCCGCGCGAGGGCGCGTTTCGCCTCGGAGTGCCGGTAGGATGGAAGGTCAGCGGCGGCACTTCTCGCGCCGCGTCGATTGACGTTCGCGGCGTCGTGCGAGCGGAATCGCCGGACGGAACAATCAAGGTGTTCCTGGACGACCCCGATCTCCCCCCGCGCCAGGTTCCCGACGCGATGATGCGCCAGGTCGGCCTCCGAGAGGGCCAGGTGATCAAGGGCGCGTGGGGCGGTCCGGTGCTCCTTGCGCGCTATTTGACGGGCGAGCAGTTCGCGCGGCAATACATCGGACAGAAGCTGTGTCCGCGCGCACAAATCACACAGTCTGCACCACTGCCGGCGGTCAGCCAGGAGTTGAACGCTCGAATTCAGCCGATCGGGGCGCGCCAGGGCACAGCCGTGCGGGCCAATGTCGGCGAGGCGTATTTTCGCTGCGGCGACGCTGTTGGCTACACCTTCGCCAACACGCTGTTGTTGGCTCCGGCCGCGGGCGGAGGCGTGCAGATCTGGGCGGTGTATCAACTGGGCAGCGTGGTAGTTTCCGAACCGGCCCAGGCGGCCTTCGGCGCTTACGTGCTGCACACGATGATGGAGACCTTCGCCCTCGATCCCCAGTGGGAGGCGCGCCAGGCAAAGCTCACTCAAGATGTGACGGGCTCGGTCACTCAGATGCAGAAGGCGATGGCGCAGAGCATCGCGCAGCACGCTCAACGCCAGGCGACGACAGCTTCCGCCGGAGGCTTTAACCACCCCAATGATGCCCGCCTGCCCACCGATCTCCGGGCCAAGTGGGCAAGAGAGGACGTCAGCCGACAGAAATTCAGCGACGCCACGCTGGGATATCATTGGGAGCACAACCCGACGACGGGCGAGAACGTCCGCGTGGACAATTCCAACCCATATTACTGGATGGACCACAGCAAGAACGTGGTGGCAGGCTCGTCCGACGGAAACCCGCCCACCGGCAGCCAGGGGCAGTTCACGCGACTTGATAAGGGCTGGCAACCATAAGGCGACTCCGGTATCGCGCCTCTAACTGGGGCGACCGTGCGCGTCGAGTGCAGCCACCATCCGTTTGAGCGCAACCCGGCGATAACTCGCCACGACGAGCTCTTTCGCCTGTCGCCAATCTGTCCGCGCATCGACTCGCATCGAAGTCCACCCGTGTTTCGCGCCAAACTTGCAAGGGAAGAACCTTTCGCCGTCGACGAGCCGTATTTGCTCGGCGCGATCTGCCTTGAACACGAGGCAGAGCATTCCGCGCTGCTCGTGATCATCGAGGACGACGAACGTGCGCTTCTTCCCCGCCTGAAACGTAGGGTGGCCAAACGTCATCGTCTCAATGCTCTCTGGCAGAACACTGCAGATTGCCCGCAGTGTTTCGAGCGCCCTTGGCCCAATCGTCTCCATGGTCATTCAACCGGTATCATCACAAATGCGCGAGCTTGGGAGATACCATGGCAATATCCCTGGCCCACGATGAGCCCGTTATCGTTCAAACCATTTGCAAGCAGCAGATATCTCCAACAAGAATTGGGCGTCACCAGGGTGCTTAGTTCTGTCCATTCTCCGCCCGAATACACATATGCGTTGTTGTGGCCCAAGGCGTCTTGCCGCTGACCGACTACAACTGACACGTCATTTATTCCTGTTGCCACGCCTTGGGGTGCCAAATACTGAAGTCCAGAATTGTCATACAGAAAGGGTGCGTAGTCCATCAGGCCGACGATTTGTCCGAAGCTGTTAATGGCATAGGCCTTACTGAAATTGCCGGTCGCCCCCTCCAACGGTTGCATCCCACCCTCGCCATCGTAGACAAAGGGTCGAAACACGCCGGGAGACAGCGCCGACCAGCCGACGAGTTGACCGACGTCATTTATTGCACTTGCTTCGCTGTAGGGTCCTCCAAGCGTTCCCAAATCCTGCATTCCAGAGGACTCTTGCCAGACAAAAGCATGGAAGAGATTATTGCTGTTCATACCGCCTTCAAAGGTGCCTAGATCGACAGTTCCCCGCGCGTCGCTCCAGAGGAAAGCGTGCCAGTAGCCCCCCTGCGTTACCATCTGTCCGACAACTTCTTCTGAATCATTTATCCCATAAGCCGCTGCCGATACGTCTCCTAAAACGAGACTTAAGTCGATAGAACCGCGGTCTTCCGACCACAGGAAAGCGCGGATGCCCAAGTTCGTTCGACACAGACCAACCACCGTACCCTTGCGATTAATGGCGTACGCCTCACACGTGGCATCGGAGAAAACTGCTCCCGGATCAACAACGTCATAGAGAGCGGAAGCCTTGAAAGAGATGAAGGTGAGGAGAACAGAGACCGAGAGACTGAGGCTCGCAGAGTGCATGCAACTCCTTTCGCAAAGGCGGTCCGACCTGGTCGATGATACTTTCTTCTCGGCACTCAGGAAAATGCAGTAGCGGCGTGGCTGCTGAACGGACGGCAATTTCCGATCACACTTCTGGTGGATCAGCGGTCAGACGCTGTGCATTGCATATGACGAGATGGCCAGTCAGGAGGAGAACGTGGACCCCTACGATGTGGCGATTATCGGCGCAGGGCCAGGCGGGTATGTAGCGGCGATCCGCGCCGGCCAGCACGGCATGAAGGTGGTGTGCATCGACCGAGACGAACGTCTGGGTGGCACCTGCACGCTTCGCGGGTGCATTCCCACCAAGGCGCTGCTTCACACCGCCGAATTATACGAAGACGCACGAAAATCCGGCGACCAGGGCGTAAAGGTGGAAGGCGTCAAGCTCGAGATGGGCGGCGTTCTGAAAAATATGGATTCGGTGGTGACGAAAAACTCGCGCGGGATCGAGTTTCTCTTTCGCAAGAACAAAGTAGAGCGCGTGCAGGGACACGCGCGGCTCGCCGGACCCGGCAGAATATCTGTGTCGGGAGGCGCTTCGGGCAGTCAACTGATCGAGGCCAAGCACGTGATTCTTGCCACCGGCTCCGCTCCTCGGCTCATCCCGGGTCTGAAACTCGATGGCAAACAGATCGTCACTTCGGACGAGCTTCTTCAGAACCAAATGCTCCCGAAGCGATTGATGGTCCTGGGGGCCGGAGCAGTCGGCGTTGAGTTTGCTTCTGCGTACGAGCGGCTTGGAAGCGAGGTGGCGATCGTCGAGATGCTCCCGCATCTGCTGCCGCTTGAAGACGAGGAAATCTCCGTCGAGTTCGAGAAGGCGATGCGACGCCGCGGGGTGAAGTCGTTCGTCGGGGCCAAGCTGGAGAAAGTCGAGGTTCAAGGCGAGCTGGTGAAGGCGATCGTGCAGACTTCGAAGGGGGTTGAAACGCTCGAGACAGAAATGTTCCTTTGCGCGGTGGGGCGTCGACCGGTCACCGAGAATCTGGATCTCGAGAAGTTGCCGAACGTAAAGCTGGAGCGTGGATTTGTCGTCGTCGATCCGAATACCCTGTTGACTGGGGAGCCGTGGCTGTCCGCGATCGGGGATGTGATTACGCTGCCTGGCAGGTCGCATCCGCAGCTTGCACACCTCGCTTTTGCCGAAGGCGAATTCGTGATCGATCGCGTCGCGGGTTTGAAGCCTCGCCCAATCAACTACGACGTTGTGCCCGCGGCGACCTACTCCGAGCCGGAGGTTGCTTCGGTAGGGCTCACCGAGAAGATGGCGCGCGAGCGGGGTCTCGAGATCAAGACTGGCAAATTTCCGATGGCGGCGAATGCAAAGGCGAGGATTCTCGGAGCGACTGAGGGCACGGTAAAGATCGTCGCTGAAGCCAAGTACGACGAGGTACTAGGGGTCCACATCATCGGCCCACGCGCCACGGAAATGATCGCCGAGGCGTGCTCGCTGATGAGCCTGGAAACAACCAGTGATGAAATGGCGCACGTGATCCGACCTCACCCAACCCTCACCGAGGCGATGACCCAAGCTTCCATGGCGGTACGCGGCAAGCCGTTTGACCTCTAGGGTCGCCTCATAACCTAGATTTCTCCGCGGCGTTGAAGGGCAACTTGAAAGGCGTGGGCTTTAGCTTCGCCATACAGCTCAGGTCGAGCCCCTTCGTCGCGCCGGTCCGGAACATCTCGGCTCTGATGGAGCGGGTGCAATCGTTGTCAGGCGTGTGGCCCCCGCCGGCCACGACGAGGTGGATGGCGTTGGGCATGAAGGACTTCACCTCTTCGCCCCAGCGTGGCGGCGCGACGGGATCGGTGTCGCCGGATATCAGCAACGCAGGCACGTTGGAGCGGAACGGCTTGAAATAGTCGCCGGGCAGCTCTGTCTTCGGCCACGCCTTACAAAGTGCCCTCTGGCCGTTGACCCGCCAGGAGCCAAAATAGCTTCCGCGGGTCGTCGGCTCGATCTCCTCGGGGCGGATGCGGTCGACGAATTCGCTGCAGGTGATGGCGAAATGCAGGCCGAACCTGGCGCCGGCATAAAAGCCGCGAACCGTCCGCAAGGCGGCGTCGGCGAAGGCGCTGAAGTCGCCCGCCATTGCCTGTTCGATCAAGAAGGGGACCTCCCGCGCTCTCTCGCCGGAATACATCATCACCCGCACCGCGTCGGCGAAGGCCGGTTCGGATAAGTGGACTTCGGTCTTGGCACCAGTGACCGGGTGGTGCACCCAGGTGAGCACCGGCCCCTGATGCACCTTGGCCAGGACCGCGGCGAAGTCCTCGCGCAACCGCGGATAGGCCGCATGGCACGCGGCATCCTGGTCGCATTGGCTGAACAGTTGGTCGAGCGCGAGTTGTGCCGCCTGAGCGTGGTACAGCGGCACACGGTTGGAGAGGGGGACAAGGCTGGTCAGATACGCGCTGCGCACATGCTCGCCATGACGGCGGATGTACATCAGGGATGCATTGGTTCCCATCGAGCCAGCGTAGAGGTTGATCTTGTCGTAGCCCATCGCCTGGCGGACCTCATCGAGGTCCTCGACGAAGGCCGCCGTGGTGTACTGGCTCAGGTCATAGCGCCGCTCCAGCTCCCGGCGGCAGGCGCGGGCGGCCGCCGGGTCGAATGGAGACTTGAGGTAGCCTTCCAGATTGTCGTCCGACCCGAGCGAAGGACAGTCCAGGCGATGGCCATCGCCGGTTCCCCGCTCATCTACCAGGACCGTGTCGTGCTCGTCGCGATTACCAGAGTTGATCCAGTAGTCCACCAACTCGGTGTTCGTCTCGCCTGGCCCGCCCGCCAGGAAGAAAACGGGCCCCTGGTCAGGGTGTGGGCGACGCGCCGGGACGAGCACGATCTTCAAGGGCAGCATGCGGCCCTGGCGGGTGCGGCGGTTCTCGAACACGTTGTAGACGCCGCAGCGCAGCTCCTCATTCACGCCATTGACGTGGCAGGGCGTAAGGGTCACGCGGGGCCGGGCTGGACGCGACGCCGCCGGTTGGGCACCCGCGGGCGAGGCCAGCATCGCCGTGCAGGCCAAGGTCAAGGCTAGACGACAGGACGTAGAAGTGGTCGATTTAGTAGCGGCCAGTTTATCCTCCGCGTGAGAAATCAGAATACGCGATGGAAGCGCCGCTTCGGAGGAGAAATTGATGAGCGCCAACAGTGGACGTGGCTACCAGAAGAACCCGGAGCACCGCGTTGAGACCAAGCGAGCGGGTGTTCGCGTTCAGGTCATTTTCAACGGCGAGGTCATTGCCGACAGCAAGGATGCGATCGAGCTCGAGGAGAGCGGGTACGCTCCAGTCTTTTACCTGCCGCGCAGGGATGTGAAGATGGAGCTACTCAGCCGAACCACGCATCGAACGCACTGCCCATTCAAGGGCGACGCGTCATACTTCACGCTGTCGAACGGGCGGACGTCAGAGAATGCGGCCTGGGGTTATGAGCAGCCCTACGACGAAGTGAGCGTGATCAAGGAACGCCTCGCCTTCTATCCCGACCGGGTCGATTCGATCACAGTGAGCGCCGGGCTCTAGGGCCTACGCGCAGGTCCGCCGTTCAGCCCTGCGGTAACCCACCACAGTAGCGTTCAACCACGGTAAGAAGTCGATCGAGTAAGAACGGCTTGCTGACAAAGCCCGCGACGTTCAATTCGGCAGCGTGGCGTCGAATTTCCGTCGTCGCCGAGAGGATGATCACCGGCAGTTTCGCCAAATCCGGTTCGGTCAACTGCTTCGCGCGAAACTGCCAGCCGTCCATGATCGGCATCATCAAGTCTAGGAGGATGACGCAAGGCAGAGAGTCGCGCTTGAGCCTCTCCAATCCCTCGGCCCCGTTACCAGCGGTTTCAACGGGATAGCCCTCGAGCCGAAGGACCTCGGCCAAGCTCACTCGGATATCTGGGTCGTCATCGATCAGGAGAATTCCTGCCATGGCTTTCACTCACCGGTCGAGGTCCGCCACCCGGGTGCAACTCTACGCGCCCTGGAAGCCCAGTTGCTAGCTACCAGAGTGCGCTCAATGCGCACCCTTCGAAGCGCAAACCGGAGCGCGTCTCGCTAGCGGTTCGCTCGGACAGGTTCGCTCGGACAACGGCTCGCTCGGACAACTTGTCAAACCGAAGGAAGCAGTTGTAAAAGCTGAGCCGGAGGGTGGCGGGTGGGGGGGCGTGCTGAGATTACCGGGCTGCTGTTCGTGTTGGGGTTAACCGGCTGCGGATATAGCAATCCAGATCTCTACCGGTCAGAGCTGCTGTCTCCACCTTCGATGACCAATGACTCGAAGTTGGTGATGACCTGCGATTTCCAAGGAATCGGCCGGATTTCATCCGAGGTCAAACTCGACTGCGAGAGCGTTGAACGTAACTTTTGGCTTGGTTCCGGAATTCTGGGAAGTCGGAGCATCCTCTCCACTGACGAGTACGCTCGCATCTACAACAATTACGAGATTTTGATCCTAGACCACAACTGCGTGGACCCTGCCTGTAACTACCTAGCGCTGTACCATGCAGGTTCTCATCCTTGGTCGGAGATGGAGCCCAGCATGATCCCGATGCTCCACGAGCAGCTCCATCACCTGGACACTCTTCGTGGAGAGAAGACCGCGAATCATGAGAACTGGGACGTCAAGGGCTTTTGGGCTGCCGACAAGGAGTTTCAGCAACGCATGACGCCAGTTACCGAGAAAGTTGCTCAGTAGCGGCAGCCGATCGGTACGCAACGCGGAAAAGCTTGGTGGATTACCTTGTCTCGCTCGCGTTAGCAGCACGCCTTGCCAAGACTCCGCCGCGATGGCTTCATCCTGCTTCACGAGAAATGGAATCGATGAACGACGAGCCGCCGGCGCAGGCCGAGCAGAAGCAGCCGGCGAAATGGGGCCTGGTGGTGGTTGCTTTGGTCGCACTCGTCGGTACCAGCGTTGCTTACCTTGGGATCAAAAAAGCGCAGCCACGCACCGGGATTCAAAAGGGAGACGCCGCCCCAACTTTCAAGCTGTCGCGCTACGGCGGCGGAACCGTCTCTCTTGAAGATCTGCGTGGCAAGGTCATTTTGCTCAACTTCTGGGCCACCTGGTGTGTACCGTGCGCTGTCGAAATGCCGGCGCTGACCCAGCTCGCACGCGAGTACGAGTCCAAAGGGATCGTCTTCCTCGCCGCCAATCAAGACGAACGAGAGAGCGCGCAGGAGCAGGTTGGCCTTTTCGTCGCCCAGATCGCCCCCAACCTCGGGAGAAGCGTCGTATTCGCCGACGAGCGAACAACCATCAATTATGGCGTGGAGGAATTGCCGACGACGTTTTTCATCGGACGAGACGGACGGATTCTAGAGTCGTACGTCGGATACGCTTCCGAATCGTTGGTACGTCAAAAAATCGAGAGCGCGCTCGGCAACTAGAGGGTTTACAGTTTCTGCTCCATCGGGCCGGAGGACTCGATTGAGATCATGAATCCGTTTCGGTCCTTGTACTTGTAGTTGTATCCGTGGCCTTTGTAGTGGTGCTCGCCCTTGGCAAGCTCAAATCCTTTGTTCTTCTGCGCTCCCCAATAAGCCACATTCTGAAGCACGCTTTGCTGGCCGTCGGGACCTTTGACCCCGGTCAGGATCACCTCGGCTTCTCCCTTACCCATCTTGGCATGGGCGTTCTCACCCTTTCTCTCCCATAGGATTGGAGCGACCGCAGTCTCCATCTTCTCCCATTTGACGGGGTAGATCTTGCCCATCAGAAACTTGATCGCTTCCTGCTGTTTGGGCGTCACCGCAGTGTCGAAAGTCATCACCGCGCCCTTCATCTTGCCCATGGAAAAGTCACCGCCCAGATTGCCTGAGAGCCATACTTTCGTGCCGTCTACGTTCACATCGCCGACATGGCCTTCTGTGATCTTGATGGCGTTGTTGAATTCGCAGTGATGCCCGCCTTCCGGCTTGGCATTGAAGTAGCAGGGACAGAAGAGATGACAGGAGCAGGCTTCGATGTAATCCGCTTTGACGCCCCAGGTTTGGGGTTCAGCAGCGTTCAGGGCAGATACGCTGACAAAAAGAGAGCCGACGATAATCGCGCATTTCCAGCTTCGCATGTGCACCTCCCAGCGCCTTGTCACTTGTGACCCGAGGAATTCCACTCTGCGGACCGATTGATGAACGCGGCCGGTCCGAGTCCCCTTTTACTCCGAGTGAGGCCGATAGCCAAGGTTGTTGGCTGCGGAGACAAAATCCGCAAAGAGCCTCGTTACAGCAACGCGAGTGCTGGGTGAGCAGTAGTCTTCGGTTTAGGGACTGGCCAGCTGCCACAAGCCCGGTACGTTGGTGGGATGATACCGACCGCGATGCTGGGCGAATTCAAACGGTGCCCAGGTCGGTTCGTCCTCGGGTATATAGACATAGATTGGCGGTCGCTGGTGCCAGGCCCGCCTGTCCTGATCCACCTTCCCAGGTGGGCATCCGTACCTGCGACAGCATTCCAGGTATGCGATCGAGAAACCCTCGGATATGACCCAAAAGAAGAACGCGTTCGGGCGAAAAATCGGATTGTACGGCGGGGGGACAGCCAGAGGATCAGATGGCCGGGTGCTGGCGAGCAGCAGCTGCTGTATGGAGGGTGCGTTGCGTCCCTCCGTATAGACTAGCGATAGCACGCCGACCTTGACTACCGACAGCACTAGCAGTGCCCCGATCAACGACCGCCAGCGTTGCGAAGTGATTCGGTCCAGGGCAACAGCGGCCAACAAGGCCAGCGAGGGTTGCATCAACAGCAGGTTGTGGCTGAACGGCCAGTTCGTTCGAAACATCGCTGCGAGCATGCCCACCACTACAGCTGCGGCAGCCGTCAGTTCCGGCTGCACTGGCCGACGCAAGATTGATCGAGCGGCGATCGCCAGGCCGAACAAACCAGGGAGCCAAAGGACCGGATCTTCGCCAATCGAGATACCTACCGTGGCCGCCGCTCCGGTTGGACTGAGCGGATTCATCTCCAAATAATAGAAGCGGTTGAAGGTGTAGTTCCAGAACACGAAGTCGCCCCAATACCCGGCGCGCCAGACCGCCAGCGCGAAGGCGCCGAGAGGCACCGCGGCTGCAGCCACTCCCAAAGCCGCTCCCTTCGCAGCGCGTACCAAGGCATTGCGATCGGGCAACGCGAGCATTGTTCCAACGCCGACCAATCCAATGAATGCAGCAGCTTTCTGCAGGAAGACGGTAGCGAGGCCAAAACACAGTCCCGCAACTGCGGCGCGACCCAAACTGCCGCCGCGCAGGTATGCGCACCATTGCCAAAATCCGATTAGCGAGAGCACGTTCATCCAAGGATCGGGTCGCACCTCCATCGAGTTACGGACCAAGAAGAAGCAGCCCAGAAGCAGAATCGCCGTCCAGCCGGTCCTTCTGCTCCGCAGCAGTGGGCGCGAGAGCGAAGCGAAGACAGCGAGAGCGATACCGAGCAACGCCAAATCCAGGGTGCGCGCCGCAAATACGAGGCCACGCGGCGACCCCTCGAGGGCACGGGTAAGGGGTGCCAGCAGGTAGTGAATGCTTGGAGGGTGGGTCTCGACGAAATCTTGAAAAGGCTTCTGGCCCTGTGTGATGAGCCAGGCGGCATGAAGATGCTCAACCTCGTCGTGGTCGCAGCCGGAGCGAGCGGCGTGTACCAGAAGAAGTACGAGTCCCCCCGCCAGTGCCACCGAGGCAATCCGTGGCGATAAGATGGGTCTCGTCGCCCCCTGGGCGCTTTGTGGGTCTTCGCTTCGAAGGCGGTCTCGCATCGAGGAGTCGGGTTGGCGGGCGGGCGCCAGCCATCTGAGATCGGTTGCGGTAATCTGCAACAATTTATCGCCGCACCGACATTAGAAGGACTACGGGAGCGCGTGGACTGAGCTTGCGCTTTGGACGCCAAACGAAAGCAGCAGCGTCACTCCGAACAAAGCGCCCGCCGGCCGTATCAGGCCATAGACGTTATACGGAGGTTCATTCGGGCCTTTCTCTCGCGTCAGGCCGTGCCACAGGTTTCCCCCGAGCTCTAGGGATACCCAGAATGTTTCCGCAAAAAGAATCCGAGCGCCGCCGCTCAGCTGCTCGTAATGCGATAAACGTCCTCTGATGGGGTACTGCTCTTCGCAGTCGCAGTTCGAGCTGACGAGCTTACCGACACCTAAACCAAGAGCAACGAAAGGTCTAACAATTCGCGAGTGTACGCCCGTATGGTACCGAAGCTCGGCAAAAATGGCGTGCCCCTGATAGCCGCTGGCGTCACCGTGGCGCCCTCCAGGAATGAAGGTTCCCTGCCGGCCGATAACGGCCAAACCGCGCAACGAGACGGTCAACGAATTCCATGGATTCACGCCGATACGCGCATTCAATGCGGGGGCCTGTGCATCGCCTGATGCGAGACCTGCCCCGACCTCGAATTCCAAGTTCGGAAACGCAAACGTGGGCTGGGCAATACAAAGACAGGGAATGAAAAACCGAAGGTTCCAAACGCGGGGCTTCATCGTGAATCCTCCCCGAACAGCCCGGCCGCACCTGCCGGAAGCACAGGACATGCCGCCTTGCAAGTGCTGGGCACAACGAAACATTCAAGCCGATTGAAGCCCTGGATTCGCGACACTCCTGTCGTGGATGAGGACAGGGCCCCAAGGCTCACCAGCGTGCGCTGAGGCTCCAAGCCTGTGCTATGCCACCGCGCCAGCAAAGGAGATCCCTATGTTAAGCGTCGCACTGGCATTGCTGCTGGCCGCATCTTCGGCGCCCACCCCCGCAGCGGTTTCGGGGCTCGATTCGATCTATCCGCAGCTCGACGCGCTTTATCTCGACTTGCACCAGAACCCAGAGCTCTCAGGGCGCGAGACGAAGACGGCGGCGAAGCTCGCCGAACGGCTTCGCCAACTGGGCTACGAAGTCACCACGGGAGTCGGCGGAACGGGCGTGGTGGGCGTGATGCGAAATGGCAGTGGACCGACGGTTCTGCTTCGCACCGAGCTCGACGCGCTGCCGCTCGAAGAGAAGACCGGGGTTCCCTACGCGAGCAAGGCCACCGCGAAGGACCCCTCGGGCAAGACAGTGCCAGTGATGCACGCCTGTGGGCACGACATCCACATGGCTTCTTGGGCCGGTGTCGCAATGCTGCTCGCTCGCAACAAGGACCGCTGGCGTGGGACGGTGGTGATGATCGGCCAGCCTGCGGAAGAGACGGTACAAGGGGCCAAGGCGATGATCGCCGATGGCCTCTTCTCGCGTTTCCCCAAGCCCAACTTCGCGATCGCCGTGCACGACAAGTCTGATTTGCCGGCGGGCAAAGTCGCATTCACTCCAGGCTACGCGCTTGCGAACGTCGATTCAGTCGATGTGACGCTCTTCGGCCGAGGTGGGCACGGGGCAAAGCCCGAGACGACCGTCGACCCGATCGTGATGGCTTCACGCACCGTGCTCGCGCTTCAAGGATTGGTGTCACGCGAGAAGGATCCGCTCGAGCCCGCAGTCGTCACGGTCGGCTCGATCCAGGGCGGCTTCAAGCACAACATCATCCCCGATCAGGTGCACCTGCAAATCACCGTCCGTTCGTACACGCCCGAGGTACGCAAGCAGCTGCTCGACGGCATCGCACGCATCGCCAAGGGAGAAGCGGCAGTTTCGATGGCGCCGCGAGAGCCCGAGGTACGCTATAGCGAACCGGCCAACGCACTCTACAACGATCCGGATCTAACGCGGCGATTGGGAGCGATGCTCGCGCGCGAGCTGGGCGCGGACAATGTGATCGAGGGCAAACCCGAGATGGTGGCCGAGGACTTCGGCGAATTGGGGAAGGCCGCCGGTGCGCCGTCGGCATGGCTGCGAGTGGGCGCGGCCGAGCCCGGGCGATATGCGGAAGCGAAGAAGAAGGGTGATCCGCTGCCGTCGTTGCACTCGCCGACCTTTGCGCCAGACCGCGAACGCACGATCCGAACCGGCACGACAGTGCTCACCCTCTCGGCGCTGGAGGTGCTCGGCAAGCCGGTGGCATCGAAGTGACGACGATGAGAATTTTCCTCATTGCCGCGAGTCTGCTCGCAATCGGATCAAACGCGGCGGATATCAGGTATCAAAAGCCGCCGAAGGCGGTACTCGACGTATTCAACGCGCCGCCCTTTCCGGTCGCAGTCCCAAACCCCTCTGGCGACACGCTGCTGCTCGCTACACCGGTTCCGTATCCGCCGATCGCGGATCTGGCCAAGCCAATGCTGCGATTGGCGGGGCTGCGGATCGATCCAACCACCAACGGGGACCATCACGCGCCCTTCTGGACTGCGCTCTCCCTGAAGAAAATTCCAGATGGTTCGGAGAAAAAAATCACCCTGCCAGCTAACTCGCGGCCAAGCCACTTCCACTGGAGCCCCGACGGAAAGTCGATTGCTTTCACCAACACGACGTCCAACGGGATCGAGCTATGGATTGCGAGCGCGGCCAACGGGCAGGCCCGGCGCTTGGAGGGGGCTCAGATCAACGGCGTTTTCGGATCGTCGGCCAGTTCCTTCCAGTGGATGCCCGATCTCAAAACGCTGTTGGTAAGGCTGGTGCCGCCCGATCGCGGGCCGCCGCCTTCGGCGCCCGAGGCTCCCGCGGGACCGAACGTGCAGGAGAGCTCCGGAGGGCTTCGACCGAGCAGCACCTACGAAGTGCGGGACGTTCTCAAGAACCCGCACGACGAGCGGCTCTTCGATTACTACGCGCGCTCCCAACTCGCGCTCGTCGATGCGACGACCGGCGAAATCACTCGCCTTGGCAAGCCCGCCGTGTATGGACTGTTTTCGCGCTGCCCGAGCGGGCAATACATCCTTGTCGAACGGATCCACTATCCGTATTCGTACCTCCACACCTTCGAGCGTTTTGCGAAAGAGGTCGAGGTTTGGGGCCGAAATGGGGAGCTCGTGTACAAGCTGGCCAGCTTGCCGCTGGCGGACCAGGTTCCAATTCGAGGAGTTGCCACCGGGGCTCGGCAATACAGCTGGCTGTCGACCCAGCCCGACACCCTGATTTGGGCGGAAGCACTGGATGGCGGAGATCCGCGAACGAAAGTCTCCTACCGCGACCAGGCGCGCATCTTGCGGGCGCCTTTCACTTCTACTGCGACGGATCTGTTCAAGACCGAGGAGCGGCTGATCAGCTTCAATACGATCGAGAAGGGCACCTTGGCGCTGGTCGGCGATTTTGACGAGACCCGGCACTGGAAACGCATGTTTCTGGTGGACATCAGCGCACCGGCGCCCAAGCTCGAGTTGCTGTGGGAGCTTAGCTCGGACGACCGATACAAAGATCCCGGCAGCCCTGTCCTGCGAGTTCTGCCCAACGGCAATTCCGCAGTTCGACAGGAAAGCGATTGGATCTATTTTGCAGGGATCGGAGGCTCTCCGGACGGGGACCGGCCCTTTTTGGATCGCTTCAATCTGCGCACCCATACGCCCGAGCGGCTGTTTCGATCGGATCGGTCAAGTTACGAATCATTCGTCGCGTGGGTAGATCCCGCCCGAGGCGACTTCGTTACCCATCGCGAATCGCTGCGTGAGCCTCCCAATTACTTTCTTCGGACGCTGACCAAGAAAGCGCCCGAACGAACGGAGATCGGCGAACCCTCGGTGGTGTCGAATCTGCGCCCGATCACCCAATTCCCCGATCCTGCCCCGCAGCTTCGACGGATCAAGAAGCAGCTGGTCAAATACAAGCGCGCGGACGGAGTCGAGCTTTCGTTCACCTTGTATTTGCCGCCTGATTACAAGCCCGGCAGGCGTCTACCTACCGTGTTCTACGCCTATCCGCTGGACTACACCGAGGCACAAGTCGCCGGTCAGGTCCAGGGAACCACTCAGCAGTTCACGATGTTCACGGGCTACTCCCATCTTTTCTTCCTGCTCGCCGGGTACGCGGTGCTGGATCGGGTCGCGATGCCAATCGTCGGTCCGTCCTTGACCGCCTACGACACCTACCTCGAACAGCTGGTAGCCGATGCCAAAGCAGCAGTCGATAAGGCGGTGGAACTGGGCGTCACCGACCGCGATCGAATCGTGGTGATCGGCCACAGCCACGGGGCGATGATGACCGCCAACCTGCTCGCCCATTCAGACCTCTTCCGCGCGGGCGTGGCGCGCAGCGGGGCTTACAACAAGTCCCTCACCGCATTTGGATTCCAAAACGAGAGGCGTCCGCTTTGGGAAGCCCGCGACACCTACGTCAAGGTTTCACCATTGTTCTCCGCCGACAAAATCAAGCAGCCGATCCTGCTGATTCACGGTGAGGCGGACTTCAACCCGGGCACCATTCCCTCGCAATCGGAACGACTGTACGAAGCGGTTCGCGGCACCGGTGGAACCGCGCGGTTGGTGATGTTGCCCTTCGAGTCCCACGCGTACCTCGCGCGGGAGTCGGTGGAGCATACCCTCTACGAGATGCTCTCCTGGTTCGATCGCTACGTGAAGGATGCTTCTCCTCGGGGGCAGAAGGCCTCGGCGCGCTAGAGTATGAAATCGCTGCCGGATCCTTTGGAGTTCATCGCCCGCCATGGCGTGGTGCTGGCCTCGGCCAAGGGACCCGTTCCCAATCTCGCCGAGGCAATCGCGGGCGAACCGATTCGCGGCAGTTGGTGGAGCCATCGAAAGGGCTCAGAGATTTTCCTTGGGCTCGGGGTGGTGGGTGATTCGCCCGATGTGCTGTGCTTTCGCCTGGTCGAGGGAAAAGTCACCTTCGTGCATCGGCGGCTCTGGCCCGCCCTGGTGCGGCTTGCGCCGAAACTAGGCAAAGAGCGACTGAGTGCGATCAAGCAAGAGCACACCGACTCGGGCGCCCATCGAAATATCGTTACCCCATTCCCGAAATGGGTTCCGCCCGAGGTGAAGAAAGCCGCTCAAAAGCTCTCTGTGCGCGAAGCGCAAGAGCAACTCGGAGCCTGGGCTATTGATGTCGGGGAAGCTTGACCTCGAAGGTCGAGCCCTTTCCCGGCTCGCTCTGCACCTGGATTGATCCGCGGTGCGCCTCGATGATCTGGCGCGAAAGCCACAGCCCAAGTCCGAACCCGCCGAAATGACGGGATGAAACGGCTCGCTCGAAGCGCTCGAAGATCCGGGCCTGGTCGTCCGGAGCGATTCCGATCCCGTGATCTCGCACCGTGAGCCGGACATCTTGGCCCAGCTCTTCCAAAGTCACGTCGATCGGTTCTCCGTCCCCATACTTGACCGCGTTGGTGAGGAGATTGACGACCACCGTCTGGATTCGGCCGGAGTCCCAGTCGCCGACCAGAGATGAGGGAGCCTTGAGGCGAACCTCCGGCCTGGGCTTGGCCGTCTCCTTGAGAACTCTCTGAATCGATTCTGTGACGAGTGGACAGAGGTCCGCGCTGCTGGGCTGAATCCGCAGCCTGCCGGACGTGACACGGGAGATGTCCAACAGGCGATTGATCAGCTCAGTCAGCCGATGGGTCATCCGCAAGATCATGTCGATCTTGGATTCCCCGTCTTCGCTCGATTCGTTCGCAACTTCCTCCGCTGGAAGTCGCCGGCGCAACATCTCGAGCTGCAGCAGCAGGGAAGTCACTGGGGTCTTTAGCTCGTGGGAAGCGATCGATAGAAATTCATCTCGAACCTCGATTGCTCGGCGCATTCCTTCGATTGCTTCTCGTCGCTCCTTGCGAATCTGCGCATCCTTAAGCTCACGCTCGATTGCTGGGACCAAGCGGGCGAGGCGATTCTTCACCACAAAATCGTTGGCGCCTCCCTTCAAAAGGGCCACCGCTTTCTCCTCGCCGATCGTGCCGGAAACGACAATGAACGGAAGATCGGGCCCCTTCGATTCGCGGACGATCCGTAAGGCCTCGTCGCCCCGGAAACGGGGCAGATTGAAATCCGAGATGACGATATCCCACTCGTTCTTCAAAGCGTGGGTGAGCTCATCGGCCGTTTCCACCCGTCGACTGATCAGTTGATATCCGCCGCGAAGGATCTGGTGCTCCACCAGCTTGGCGTCATCATCGGAGTCCTCAACGAAGAGCACCCGCAAGGGCAACCGTGTACTCGGCGCGTCCATGCTTTGGGGCGCCAGACTACAACGTCCCCGAGCGGTCCGTAAGCTGAGAATCGTGCCGAGGGTGACAGTGTCACACCCTCTGCCCCTTTGCCTGAGCGGGTCGCCTTACGGCCACAGTCCACGGATTTGCTGCGCCTCGGCGACCCGCCCCACCCCGAGCACCCATGCCGCTTGCCGCATGTCGGTTCGACGAGACTTGGACACCCCCAAGACCTCTTTGAACGCCTTCACCATGATTCGCCCCAGATGCTCATTGATGATCTCTTCGTCCCAGAAGAAGGCTTGAAGATCCTGGACCCATTCGAAGTAGGAAACGGTCACGCCTCCGGCATTGCAGAGAATGTCTGGAATCACGAACACGCCATTGTTGAACAGGATGTCGTCTGCCTCGGGCGTGGTCGGGCCATTGGCTGCCTCAGCCACGATCCGCGCCCTGATCCGCGCGGCGTTGCTTTCGGTAATCTGGTTCTCGAGGGCCGCCGGAACCAGCACCTCGCATTCGAGCTCAAGCAGCCGCTGGTTGTCGATCGCGTCCGCCTCGCGGTAGCCGACTACCGAACCGGTGCGCGACTTGTGTTCGAGCAGGGCGCTGATGGCGAGCCCTTTCGCGTTGTATACGCCTCCTTGCGAGTCGGACACCGCAATCACCTTCCATCCTTCGGCGGCGAGCAGTTTGGCCACCACGCTTCCCGCATTCCCGAATCCCTGAACGGTGACCCGGCCACCCGGCGGAATCTTCAGCTCCTTGGCTGCCTCGCGGATGGTTAAATGCGCGCCACGGCCGGTGGCCTCCTTCCGACCCTCGCTACCGCCGATCGGCAACGGCTTGCCGGTTACCACCCCGGGAGCGCTGTATCCGACCTGCATCGAATAGGTATCCATCATCCACGCCATCACCTGAGCGTCGGTGTAGACATCGGGGGCGGGGATGTCGCGGTCCGGTCCGATCAGAAGCGACAGCTCGCTGGCAAAGCGCCGAGTCATCCGCTCCAGCTCGCCGCGGGACATCTGCTTCGGATTGCAGACCACACCGCCCTTCGCCCCACCGTAGGGGATGTTCACTACCGCGCATTTCCAGGTCATCCAGGCCGCGAGCGCCTTCACCTCATCCAGGCTCACGTTGGGGTGATAGCGGATTCCACCCTTCGCCGGTCCGAGGGCAAGGCTGTGCTGGACCCGATAGCCCTCGAAGACGCGAATCGAGCCATCGTCCATTCGGGTGGGAATGCTGACGATCAAGCAGCGCTTCGGCTTGGCGAGAATTTCCCGAACGCCGAGATCGAGCTTGAGGTGCTCCGCCGCTCGGGCGAATTGCTTGTTGGCGATGTGGAACGGATTGAGGTCTTCCATCGTATCTCCGCGCCGCGGTCGCCGATCGATGCTCCTGGGCGGGCGCCGTTTGGCGACCAGCGGACCCGAGGTCGGCGGCGCTTGCGAGCTCCCTGACGAGAGCGCTGGGCAACGTAGCGATCGAACCTTGAAGGGTCAAGGGACGACGCTGCCGGAGCGGTATCGTCAGCGATTCGCGAGGATAGATTTCGGCGAGATGATCGAGCGCCTGGTTGCGTTGACACCCTATCGGCGGTCCGCTACAAGCGCCCGCCGCACCGCCAGACTGGGAGCGTAGCTCAATTGGCAGAGCAATGGACTCTTAATCCATAGGTTGTGGGTTCGATTCCCTCCGCTCTCATTCATTTCCTAGTAGAAGGAAGCGCGCGGGCGGGTGGCGGAACTTGGTAGACGCGCCAGACTTAGGATCTGGTACCGAAAGGTGTGAGGGTTCGAGTCCCTCCTCGCCCATGAGGAACGGATGAAGGTCCAAGTCGAAGAAACGTCTCCGATCGAGCGCAAGCTCTCGATCGAGGTCGAGCCCGGCACGGTCAGCCAGGAGCTCAACCGGGCTTACGCAGCACTCAGTCGGCAAGTCAAAGTGGCTGGGTTTCGGCCGGGCAAGGTTCCTCGCCGAATCCTCGAGCAGCGCTTCAAGCAGGAGGTGGAAAGCGACGTCATCCGCCGGGTGATGGAACGCGCCTATTCCGAGGCGATTCGCGAGCACAAGGTGGAGGTGGTCTCCGCGCCTCGAGTCACCAATGAGGCCCTGCGACCCGATGCGCCCTTCAGGTTTCAGGCCCGGGTGGACGTCAAACCGAAGATCGAGCCGAAAGACTACCTCGAGCTTCCCTTGAAGAAAGTTGAGCACAAAGTCGACGACGCTAAAGTGGACGAGCAACTCGAGAAGATGAGGCAGACGATGAGTCGCCTCGAACCGGTGCAGAATCGGGAGATTGCCGAACGCGGCGACTTCGCGCTTGTCGACTACGTCGCTACTTTAGGAGGCCACGAGTTTCCCGGGAGCCGGGTGGAGAACCTCACGGTGGAGGTCGCTCCTGGAGAGTTGATTCAGTCCAAAATTGCGGCGCTCGAAAACACCAAAGTCGGGGACACCAAGGAGCTCGATTACGCCTTTCCCCGCGACTATCCGGTCGAGGAGGTCCGCGGCAAGACCGCCCACTTCCAGATTCGACTCAAAGGCCTGAAGACCCGAATCGTCCCGGAGCTTAACGACGAATTCGCACAAGAGGTGCAGGGCGGCAAGACCCTCGCCGAGCTAAGAACGAAGGTTCGCCAGGATCTCGAACATGCGGCGCGTCTCGAGGAAGCCGCGGAGGAGCGTTCGCAAATCATCCAGCTCTTGATCGAGAGAAATGCGTTCGAGGTTCCCGAATCGATGGTGGACCACGCGGTCGAAGCGATGCTTGAGGGCGCGGTTCGTTCGATGACCCGGGGCGGGCTCGACCCACGTCGGCTCGGCTTGGACTTCGACCAGCTTCGCCGGGAGATGCGGCCGCGGGCAATCACTGAGGTAAGAGGATCTCTGTTGCTGGAGGCGATCGCGGACCAGAAGGCGGTCGAGGTCTCCGAGCAGGAGATGGCCCAGAAGATCGAAGAGATTTCAAAGGACACCGGACAGGCGCTCGCCAAGGTGAAGAGCTACTTCCGGGATCCGGACGAACGGCGTACGCTGTCTCGCCGGCTTCGAGAACAAAAGACGGTTGAATTCTTGAAGGCTCAGGCGAAGTACTTATAGAGCTAACGCCAGTAGCCACCTCAAACGAAAGGGAGGCCCCATGCCCTATATGCCAGTGCCCTATGTCGTCGAGCAGACGCACCGGGGCGAGCGCTCCTATGACATCTACAGTCGACTTCTCAAGGATCGGATCATCATGCTCGGAACCGAGGTGGACGATGACGTGGCCAATGTGATCGTCGCCCAGCTTTTGTTCCTGGAATCCGAGGATCCGGACAAGGACATCAACCTCTACATCAACTCCCCCGGTGGCTCGGTCACCGCCGGCCTGGCGATCTACGACACCATGCAATACGTCAAGCCTGCCGTATCCACCATCTGCGTGGGGCAAGCGGCCTCGATGGCGGCGATGCTTTTGCTTGCGGGCGCCAAGGGCAAACGCTACGCGCTTCCCAATGCGCGGATCATGATCCACCAGCCGATGGGCGGAGCCCGCGGCCAGGCTACGGACATTGACATTCAGGCCAGGGAAATCCTCCGGATGAAGGCCAAGCTCAATGAGCTGATTGCCAAGCACACCAACCAGACGCTGGAGCGGGTCGAGAAGGACACCGACCGCGACTATTTCATGGGCGCCGTCGAGGCCAAGCAGTACGGAATCATCGACGAGGTTGTCGTCCAGAAAAAAGTGACGCCCCGGGAAAAGCGGGACCTCTAGCGAGCGTGCGTGCAAGCTAGCGCGTCGCGTCAGCTTGACGGGCGAGTATTTACGTCCTGCAGTGAAATTTCCACAAGGTTAGTTTTAGGACCATGATGGACGCCTCGTCGGATAACTGGGTAGATTGGTAGGAGACCGGCTGCTCATTCGGAGCCGCGAGGATAAGATGGCGGGTAAGAACGTAGAGAAACGCGACAACCAGACCCTCTGTTGCTCGTTCTGCGGCAAGTCCCAAAAGGAAGTGAAGAAGCTGATCGCCGGACCGACCGTCTACATCTGCGACGAGTGCATCGGATTGTGCAACGACATCATCGCCGAGGAGATTGACCGCGAGGAGTCGAAAGACACCAAACTACGGATTCCGCGCCCCTCGGAGATCAAGATCGTGCTCGACGAGTACGTGATCGGCCAGGAGCGAGCCAAGAAGGTCCTCGCGGTCGCCGTTCACAACCACTACAAGCGCATCGAGTCCAAGGTCGCGATGGACGATGTGGAGCTGCAGAAGTCGAACATTCTGCTCCTCGGGCCCACCGGAAGCGGCAAGACGCTGTTGGCTCAGACCCTAGCTCGGATTCTCAACGTTCCCTTCACCATCGCGGATGCCACCTGCCTCACCGAGGCGGGCTACGTGGGCGAAGATGTGGAGAACATCATCGTCAACCTGCTCCAGGCGGCGGACCACGACATCGAGCGCGCCCAGCGGGGTATCGTCTACATCGATGAGATCGACAAGATCGCCCGCAAGAGTGAAAACCCCTCGATCACCCGCGACGTGTCCGGCGAAGGCGTACAGCAGGCTTTGTTGAAGATCATCGAGGGCACCGTCGCCAATGTGCCGCCCAAGGGCGGTCGCAAGCATCCCCAGCAAGAATTCTTGCAGGTGGACACCACCAATATCCTTTTCATCTGCGGCGGAGCGTTCGGAGGTCTCGAGCAGATCGTCGAGCGGCGCCTCGGGGGCCGAAACATTGGCTTTGGCGCCGAGGTCCAGGCCAAGAAGCCGCGCAGCCTTTCGGATCTGTTGCGCCATGTGGAGCCGGAGGATCTGCTCAAGTTCGGGATGATCCCCGAGTTCATCGGGCGGCTGCCGATCGTCACCGCGCTCGAGGAACTGGACGAGACCGCGCTGGTGGACATCCTCAGCCAGCCCAAGAACGCACTGGTGAAGCAATACCGAAAGCTTTTCGATCTGGACGGGGTCAGCCTGAAGTTCACTGACGGAGCATTGAAGGCAGTCTCGGTCGAGGCGATTCGCCGCAAGGCCGGCGCCCGCGGATTGAGGTCAATCCTCGAGAACGCGATGCTCGATGTGATGTACGAGATTCCGTCCCGCAAGACAGTCCGTGAAGTCGTGATTTCTGAGGAAGTAATCCTGAAGAAGTCCGAACCGGTCATTCTGTACTCCGGCGACGAAGAGCTGGAGCCGAAGAAGGAGTCCGCCTGACCTCAGAGCGCTCGTGCGAGTGCCGAGCGGCAGGTGGGACATGGACTCCGTCGTACGGTAGTTTCGTTTTCAATTGCCTCACGACCGCCTCCGTAGCGAACATGCTATAAACTTTGAAGACCTTTTGAGTTTCAGGGTGGATGCTGATGTTCTTTGGACGCGACGAGAAGAAGGACACTCAGAAGCGAGCTGAAACGGTTCCCTTGCTCCCCCTGCGGGACATCATCGTCTTCCCGCACATGGTTGTGCCCCTCTTTGTCGGACGCGAGCGGTCGATCGCCGCGCTCAATTACGCAATGGCCCACAAGGGCGCTGACGACAAGGCGACGATCCTCTTGGCGGCACAGAAGAAGGCGAAAACCAACGATCCCACTCCCGAGGACATCTTTCACTTCGGCACGCTTGGGAATCTGATTCAGCTGCTGCCGCTCCCCGACGGGACGGTGAAGGTTCTGGTGGAGGGCATGCGCCGGGCCAAGGTGAAGGAGTTCTTGCCGCACGATTCCTTCTTCATGGTCCAGGTCGAGGAGGTCGCGGAGTCTTCCGAGAAGTCGGTGGAGATGGAGGCGCTGGTTCGCTCGGTGCACTCGGTGTTCGAGGCATTCGTCAAGCTCAACAAGCGAATTCCGCCGGAGATGCTGATGCAAGTTTCGGCGATCGAGGAGCCAGCCCGATTGGCGGATACAATCGTCGCGCACCTCTCGCTCAAGCTGAACGACAAGCAGGCCCTCCTGGAGACCGAATCGCCGGTCAAGCGACTGGAGAAGCTCTACGAGCTGATGCAGGGCGAGATCGAGATCCTTCAGGTGGAAAAGAAGATCCGCACCCGGGTCAAGAAGCAAATGGAGAAGACCCAGAAGGAGTACTACCTGAATGAGCAGATGCAGGCCATTCAGAAGGAGCTCGGGGAGCGAGACGAATTCAAGAACGAAATCCAGGAGATCGAGGAAAAGCTCAAGACCAAGCGGATGAGCAAGGAGGCTACGCTCAAGGTCAAAAAGGAGCTCAAGAAGCTGCGGATGATGAGCCCGATGAGCGCCGAGGCCACGGTCGTTCGCAACTACATCGACTGGATTCTCTCCCTGCCTTGGTACGACGAAACCAAGGACCGGCTGGACGTGACCGAGGCCGAGCGAGTGCTCAATGAGGACCATTACGGCCTCAAGAAGGCCAAGGAGCGAATCCTCGAGTACCTCGCGGTCCAGGCCCTGGTTCAGAAGCTCAAGGGGCCGATTCTGTGCTTTGTCGGGCCGCCGGGCGTTGGCAAGACCTCGCTCGCCCGCTCGATCGCCAGGGCGACCGGACGCAAGTTCGTCCGCTTATCGCTCGGGGGAGTTCGCGACGAAGCGGAAATCCGGGGACACCGGCGAACCTACATCGGCGCGATGCCCGGAAAGCTCATCCAGTCGCTGAAGAAGGCGGCCTCCAACAACCCGGTTTTCCTGCTGGACGAAGTCGACAAGATGTCCACCGATTTCCGCGGCGATCCGTCATCGGCATTGCTGGAGGTGTTGGACCCCGAGCAGAACCACTCCTTCAACGACCACTACCTGGACCTGGACTACGACCTTTCAAAGGTGATGTTCATCTGCACCGCCAACACGATGCACAACATCCCAAGCCCGCTGCAGGACCGGATGGAAATCATCCGGATCGCCGGCTACACCGAGCTGGAAAAACTTTCGATTGCCCGTCGCTACTTGGTTCCCAAGCAGAAGGACGCGAACGGCCTGGGCGACGTGAACGTCGATTTTACCGACTCGGCGGTTCGCACCGTCATTCATCGGTACACCCGCGAATCGGGAGTTCGGTCGCTCGAACGCGAAATCGCGAGCGTGTTTCGCAAGGTCGCCCGCGACGTACTGAAAAACGGCAAGCGCGACATCAGGGTGGATCAGAAGCTGGTTCGCAAGTACTTGGGAGTCCAGCGCTACCGATTCGGAATGCCCGAGCGCGAGGACCAGGTCGGAATCGTCACCGGGCTTGCATGGACCGAGATGGGCGGTGAGCTGCTCACCACCGAGGCCACGGTGATGCCGGGTAAAGGCAAGCTGATCATTACCGGCAAGCTCGGCGAGGTGATGCAGGAGTCGGCCCAGGCGGCGTTGTCCTACGTTCGCGCCCGCGCAGAACGCTTCGGCATCGACAAGAAGTTCTCCGAGACCTGCGATATCCACGTTCACCTGCCGGAGGGCGCGATTCCGAAGGACGGGCCCTCGGCCGGCGTCACGATGGCAACCGCGTTGGTTTCGGCGCTGACGAAAATCCCGGTCCGACGCGACGTGGCGATGACCGGCGAAATCACCCTCCGCGGTCGAGTGCTTCCGATCGGTGGGTTGAAGGAGAAAGCCCTCGCCGCCCATCGGGCGGGAATCAAGACGGTTCTGATTCCAAAGGAGAACCGCAAGGATCTTCGAGAGATCCCGAAGAAAATCCGCGCCGCGATCCGGATTGTACCCGTAGAGTTCGTTGATGAGGTGTTGCGCGAGGCTTTGGTGCTCGAAAATCCGGACGAGTTCCTCAAGAAGCCGGCTCCGGCGGAACCCAAGGCCGAAGGAGTTGCTCTTCCGCAGCAATCGGCGACTCAGCCAGCGGCGCAATAGCGCGCTCGACGGGTTGATCAGGCGCCTCGGGGCTTCCTCGGTTCTGGTTTGGTGGGTCGCCTCGGGTTGCGGTCCGTGTGGTTTTCAGCCGGATCCGGGCCTGAAAATTGTCGTCCCGGCCATGCCCAGCACCCTGGATTGGCAAACCTCGGATTTGACCAGCTGGTCGAACTATCCGGTGCTGTTGGCGACGATGCGCGGTCTTACCTCGCTCGACCGCGACAACCGGATCGGGCCAGGGTTGGCGAGCGAGTGGGAACGCGAAGAGACATCGGACGGTCGGGAGATCTACACCTTTCACCTGCGAACCGACGTGAAATGGTCCGACGGCGTCAACTCGCTCTGCGCCGAGGACTTCGTGGTGGGCTGGCGGCGGGCGATGCTGGGCCGAGAGCGCGCCGAGATGACGGATCTGCTCGGCGCTTACGACGTGCTGGCGCGATTGGAGGCGGGCGCCTCCGCCGCGGAAGTCGAGCGCGTTCTGCAGAAGCTCGGCGTGGAAGCGGTCGATGCCCATACGCTGCGCGTCACCCTTGCCCGCCCAAGGAGCTATTTTTTGGCGCGGATCGCCAATGTCTACCTCTTCTTCCCCGCGCCTTCGGCCGATCTGGTCGGACGATCGATCGAGCAAATTGAAGACTATTTCGATCGCCCCCGGGACGGAAAACCGCGCGCGCTTGGGCCGTTTCGCGTCGAAAGCTGGGATCGGGCTGGGGAGCGAGTTCGCCTGGTGGCGAATCCGTTCTCGAGCTTCGCTCCGCCCGTGGCGCCGGACGAGGAGCGGCCTGCGGTCGTCACCTTCATGAAGTCCGAGATCGGCCAGGCGCTCTACCAGCGTGGCCGAGTGGATTTCAGTTTCGTGGACAGTCCAGAGGCGTTGGTCGAAAAGCCCTCACCGGATCTGAAGCGGCAGACGCTCCTGTCGACCTACTTTCTCGCCTTCAACACCGAGCGGCCGCCTTTGAATCGCGCAGAGGTTCGTCGCGCCTTGAGCTTGGCCGTCGATCGTGCGGCGCTCGTGGCGGGAATCCTTCCCGCCGCGCGGCCCGCGGAATCGCTGCTCCCACCGGATCTACCCGGGGCCAGCAAAGCAGCGCAGGCGCGACATCTCTACCAACCGGACCGGGCACGTGAGTTGCTCAAGCAGTCCGGAGTGCCTCAGCGGCCGCTTCGGTTGGTTTATCGGGCGGGGGAGTCGTTCATCCCGGAAGTCGCAATCGCAGAGCGGATTCGTTCCCAGCTGGGAAAGTTGGGCGTAGTGGTGGAGTTGGACGCCCGCTACGATTTTTCCAATGAGATCTCCCGACGGGCCGCGGATGGCTTTCTTGCGACGGACATGTACCTCAAGCGCATCGGCGCGGACTATGCGCATCCGAAGACTTTCTTCACCCTGTTCGAGACCGGCGGTAACCACTGCACCGGGTGGGAGAACCTGGACGGAGGAGACGCACTCCGGCGCTTCGAAAGCATACTCGCTCGCGCGGATGCGGTCCCGGACCCTTCCGACGCTTCCGATCTCTATTGGCAGGCGGAGTCGATTCTCGTCGATGAGCAGGCCGTAATTGCTCCGCTCTACTATCCGGATCGCTATTACCTGGTTCGTCCGAGCCTGGTTGGCTTGACGGTCGACCGCTTCAACTTCTTGTCGGTGAGAGACCTGCGCCGCAAGCGCAACTAGAAGCGAAAGCGAAGGCCAAGGGCCACCGTCCCGGAGTAGCTGGCGGTGGCTTGGACGTCGACATCCTTCTGTCCGGTCGCGAGGAGGTATGCCGCAACCAACTTGGTGAAGCGGTATTGCGTCTTGAGCGCGAGCAACTGGGTTGTTCCCTGATCGTCGACGTACTTGCCGAACTGGTACCACACGTCCACCGAGAATTTGCCGAAACGGCGCGTGTACTCCGGCTTGAGGGTAAACCGCAGCGGAGCAAGCGGAACCCCGGCTCCCATCGAGGTCCGACCCGCCATGACGAGGCTGAAGTAGCCGACGTTGTTCGGGTCCTGGTCGTAGCCGTAGTAGCTGCCGCCCAGGGTAAAGTCATTGTCGTCCGCAACCGTCTCGGTGACCGAGACCGCAAGTCGCAATTGATTGATTTGCGCCTCCTGCTGACGGGCGGCTGCCTTGATCTGCCTACACCCGCGAATAGTAGGGACCCTCGCGCACGCGTCGAGGACCCGCTGGACATCCACAGACCCATTCGCGGTCGCAAGCGAAGTCACTTGCTGAAAGCTGGAGTAGTGAGTCCACGCCGCGCTGCTGTCGACCGAAGTTTCCCAGTTGCTTTCCCCAGCCGTGTGGTAGCCGAACTGAAAGGTTAGACCGTAAATCTGGGTGACCGATCGGATCTGTGCATCCGCACTCGTCGATTCGAACGTGATCGGTGCGTCCGACACTTGAGTGCTCCTGGGCGAGAAGTTGGCCTCGACGCCGAGCAGGACGTGCTCGCTGGCCTCGGAGTCCAGGCCGATCGAAGTGGAAAGGATGTTTCCGCCGGAGTTTCCGAAACGAGCCCCTTGTCCGGGCGGCGACGCGGCGTCGTGGGTCAACGTGACGTCCAAGCGGAGGTCCATCTGCTTCGACACTTCGACCGTTCCGTCGAGCATGTCGTACCAATAGCCGGAGCGCGGATTGGTAGGGGAGGTCTGGGTCGTTCCCACTCCGGTCTCATTCAAGATCGAATGGGCCGTTGCGACCGCAGGAACAAAGAGGAACGCGCAGAGCGCGACGCTTCTTGTTTTCATTGAAATGGAAGAGGAGAAGGGTTGGGTAAGCCGCTACTTCCGAAAGCCGCGACCGATTGTACTTCGGCTTTGCTTGATCAAAAGCAGCGTCGGTCTGGTCCCAAGTAGTCCCTGTGGCGGCAGACTACCCACAGATCGGACCAGGTATCCTAAGACCCATGCCATCACGATTTTTGCGCCGAGCGTGTGCCCGCGACCTTGGATTGATCGTCACTCTTGCACTGCTGTTGGGAGCGGCCGATGTCCCGGGACAGGAGGCCGGTGGTTACGGCGTCGGGCCGGGAAAAGAACCGACCTATCAGGCGGTCGTCGAAGCGTATCGGCCATCGCCCGAGCCAGCCCAACAGCGGCTTTTCGCCGGCACCCGCTTTTGGCGGTTGGATCCGGGTCGCTTCGAGGTAGAAACCTGGTGGCGCGTGCGGCAGCACCGCGATGGAACCGGTTCCGAGCATCTGTTTCAAACCGAGATCGAGATTGGGCTGACGGATCACATCCAGATCGACATCTACGAGAACCTTCAAATCCAGCCGGGTCAGTCGCTGGATCAGGAAGGAAACCAGATCGAGATGCGCTACTCGATCGCAAGCTCGTACGGGCAGATCTGGGGTAATCCCACGCTCTATCTGGAGTGGCATCCGCGGCACAACGCGCCTGATCGGGCCGAAGGGCGGGTTCTCCTCGGAGGAACGCTCTTCGCTCCCGAATTGATCGGCGCGGCGAATTTTTTCTACGAGCAGAACATCGAGACCAACACACTGGAGGGGCGAGACGCCGAAGTGGGCGTCCAGGCCGCCGCGAGCTACGGGTTTTTCAATGGCCACCTGCGCGTGGGCGGCGAGGTAAAGGTCGGGCTGGACCAGCACGGCGGACCCACTTTCAAGCCGATGTTTCTCGGCGGGCCCAACGCCCTGCTGCGACTCGGTCCGTTCAAGCTCACCGGGACGTTTTTCGTCGGGTTTCTCGACAACGATCCTCGGTTCGAGCCGTACCTGATCGCCGGTCTCGCATTCTAAAGACTATCCGGTAACGAAGGCGCGTCGGCCGCCGCTCAGAAGCGGCTGAAGCGAGTTCCAGGCGCCCGCCGAGTCCAGGTCCAACATGCACCGGAAGTGGCCGCGCGGGCAGCGCGAGCGGCCGAAAAAAGAGCAGGGTGCGCACGGCACTCCGGCAAACGCGAACGCGTGTCCTTCAAAATCGAACATGCCGGGATCCGTCGATCCAAAGAACGCGAGCGTGGGGACTCTCAGCGCGCGCGCCATGTGCATTGGGCCGCTGTCGTTAGCGACAAACGCGGTGCACCGGGAGATGAACCCACCCAGGCCCCGGAGGTCCAGCTTCCCGCAGAGGTCCACCGCTTTGGGTGCGACTCGGACGATCTCGCGGCCCAGGCGTGCCTCCTTGGCACTTCCCACCACCACGACTTGCAGGCCGCTTGCGAGCGCACGAGAAGCCAAGTCTCCAAACCGCTCCGCGGGCCATCGCTTCGTCTCCCAGTTCGCTCCCGGCGACATTCCGAGGAGAGGCTGCGATGATTTCACCCCGGCCTGCGCGAGCGCCTGATCGGCAATCTGCTGATCGTCGGGCCCGAGGTAATAACGCAATCTGCCGAGCGGCAGCGAATCTCCCACCAACGCTTCGACCGCAGCGTGGAAGCGCTGCGACAGGTGCGTCGCCGCGTGGTAGGGACGAAGCGCAAGCTTGACCGCCAACGTTTCCGAGAAGTCGCGCTTGTGCCAGATGGAGCTGGGGGTGCGCGGGAGCATCGCTCGCAAGAGACGGCTGCGGATTTTGGCGTGCAAGTCGAGCAATGCGCCATAGTTGAGAGCGCGCAGTCGATTGCGAAAGTGGAGGATTCCCTCTCCGGCTTCCAAGCCGATCACCTGATCGACGCACGGATTGTGTTGGACCAGATGGGCCAGGTTCGACTTGACGGCGTAGAAGATCTTCGTTTTCGGCCACGCTCCACGGAGCGCATCGATCGCTGGCGAGGTGAGGATCACATCGCCAAGCGCGCTGAAGCGCAGCACCAGTACGCTGTCGGGGGGATTCATCGGGCGGCGGCCTTGAGAAGCTCGAAAGGTGCTTGCTCGCGCAGTCGACAGTTCTGCAGGGGAACGATGAACGTATCAGCGAAGGCATGCTGACCCGAGATGCACGCGTGACTGACGGCGTCGGTCAGCACCATCCAGGAGGAGAAAGGCTTGAACGCGAATTGTTGATGGCCAGTCGGATCCTGCTGAAACGCGGGCGTATCCTTCATGAAGTTGTGGAATCGCCGCATTCGTCGATCATACGGAGACGAGTCGATCACTTTGAGAGCCGTCACGCGGCTGGCGGCGAGCCCGATCAGACGGGTGTACGCCTTGTCCCAGGAACCCTCCTCGACATCGGCCGAATTTTTCGGTTCGACTCCCGCGGCCTTCCCGTACCGTCGATAGAGCTCCGGGAAAGTGCCCTTTGAAACCCAGACGCGTTCTTTTTGTGGATGCACATTGGTGAAAAACCGAAGAACGCGGTCCCCATGCGTAGCCCCGTAGGCGCCGGCATCCACATGAACCAGCTCGTTGCTCGCGTGTGGTTTGAGCGCTCGTCCTTGCTCTTCGAACGGCCTGAAGCTGGTCGTTCCGGTGCGGCAACCCCGGAAGAAGTTCGGCATCGTGCGAGCCAAAAACTTCTCAACGCTTGCACCGTATGCCCTGAGAATCGTGCGCGTGCGCTTCATGATGTCAGCCCCGGCGTTCAGGCCCGTGAGCCGATCGCCGTCTCGGTAGTAGCTGATGTTTTTGCGGACCACGTGCCGGGCGAGTTCCTCTCTCAGGAAGGTCAGGTCTTGCGAGCTTGGAAGGTTCACCGGACACTCCGGAAAGTAGACGATCCGCGCGCGCTCAAGCTCATCCGACAGCGCGTCGGGATCAAGCTGACTCAATTTTCCGAGCTGAACCGTGTAGAGCATGAGCGCCGACCACGGCCCTCTTAGCTCAAGGCCTGACCGGCCGCTAGGCGCGTACCCGTGCTCGACGACGACCCAGTGCGAGCGCGATCGCGGCCAGCGCTGCCACTGACGACAGGCCGACCGCGCCAGAGGAGTTGCAACCGCCGCCTCCTTGCGTGCTGGTCGCCGACGCCGAATTATTGCTGGTTACCGGATCGGGCACGGCCGAAGCCGCGGTGAAGGAATTGGAGATTGAGCTGGGTCCCACGTACGGCGACGGGATGTTGAATTTCGCAGTGAAACTCTTGCTTCCTCCCGCTGGAATCGTGCCGAGTTGGCAAGGAAACGCACCGGAGCAGCCTCCAGAGTTGGTTGCAGTGATGCCGCTGGGAGGGACATTGAACACGGTGACGTCGGGAGCGGCAGACGGGCCGAGGTTGGTCACCGTGATGCTGTAGCTGAAGCTCGACCCGCCATTCACGCTGATAGCGATGTCTGCGATCGACGTGGTGAGGTTGGGATTCGGATTGGGCACCGTCCAGCCGAGGTCCTTGAGGAAGAAAGCGGTCAAGTCCAAGTAGTGCCCCAGATTGGTGCTGTAGTCGGGCTGCATCAGCAGATGCGGCCGCGTGCTGGTGTCGTTGTGGGGAATCGACGATCCCGCCATGAACGGGTTTGGTGTGTAAAGCAGCGGGTGTCCGGACATGTCCCCCGCCCCGGCATAGATGGGCAGCGTGTGAAGCGTAACCATGACCCCTGGTTGGTTCCTGAGAGTGTTTCCGTCGGCCTGTGTGACGTGGACAGAGGGGATGGTGATTGTCGGATCGGTACCGCTCATGTTGGGAGGCGGACTCTCAGCACGGTTGTCGGCCACCACGACTGCGCGCGCGTGGGCCAATTGTGCATTCTTCACCTTCTGGGTGAACGCGCACGCCGTTGACGCGTCTAGGCCTGGACCCCGGTCTATTAACGCCACCTTGTTGGTGAGGTCGTTCAGCGGTCCATTGCATCCATAATTGTCGGGACCAGCAACCTGCAATGGGAAGGAGATGCCAGTGCTGTTTAGCGCTGGCCCGAACGCGGCTACGCCAATCAGCAAATCGTCTCCCAACGCCGGTGTCGTCAAAGTAGGCGTTCCGAGCTGCAGAACTTGAGGAACCTGCCCGGTCGCATTTGTTCCATCCCACACCAGCTTTCTAGTGTTGATCGCCGAGTTGGCGCGCTGCGCGTCCGTCGTCATCTGATCCCAGTGAATGCCGGCAGTGTTGTCGAGCAGGTAGTGGTCGAAGACGCTGCTTCGACTCGCGCAGGTCCCGTTGCAGTTGAAGAGCGCTCCAGTGGATCCATTTGTGGGGGTGAAGAAGCCAAGCCCGTGCGCGAATTCGTGAAGTGCAATAGCGACGAGGTCCAGCTGATTCGATTGAACGTTGCCATCCAGTCCGTAGTACCAGCTGTCCGTGCTCAGGCAGTTGGTTCCACCGACGTCGGAGTTGAAGTGGGTGTTGATCGCCGGCTGCCCAGGTTGCTGATCAGTGCCGGAGAGGCTGTTGCCCAGCGCGATCGGATACCACAAGCTCGGGAAGGGAAGACTGGAGCCCGCCACCACAAAGGAAGGGCTCGCCGATCCGAGAACTCCCTTGTCCGCGGAGCAGGTGAGTGGCTCGAATTTCGAGCTGATGAGGATGGTCGGGCCGCTGTCAATCGCCATCCCCCAGACGAAGGCCGCGTACTTGAAAGCAATCAGCCTTTGCTGCCCGACGGTCGTTCCCGGATTGCCGCCGACCGGTTGCGCAGCGGTGGGATCGTTGAAGCCGACGCCCGGATCATTTGCGTTCTGGATCACGATCGTGGCGGTCGCGTGGGCATCGAAAGGAACGGTCGCCAGCGCGCAAAACGTCAAGGAGACCAGCGTACGTCGCGGGCTCACTAGCGATCCTCCACCGTGGGCGTTGGTTCGGACAACATGAAGCGCACGGCTTCGTCGGCGGAATCAGTGCAAATTGTGGTGTGGGTGCCGTCCGGATTCTTCTGGACCATCGTGACGCTCTGAAATCCCCCGCGGAGATCGACGACTTCGGTCGTACCGTCGCTGCCCACCTCCGGCGCGGCGGCGGAGCGGTGGGTGAGCTGCTCAATCGGTTCCCGAATCTGTGCAGCGTTCGCTGCGGTCAGCTGCTCGGGCGAGAGGCGGGTTGCCGATGACGGCTCAGCGGAGTTGGCGCACGCGGACGCGAAAAACGCCGAGAGTAGCGCGGCGCCGATGTTCCAGGTATTCGCTCGTGCTCGGATTCGAAAGTTGAGGTCGTACGTCATCAGGATGTCCTCCAGCTTGGGCGGCAGTTTGTCCCAAATGTGTAGTCGGCGCGAGGGACGCGCCAATTTGTTGTACGCACAGGCATTCGTCGAATTCATTCTGTCCTGAGATTAGGGCGACTTCGCGGTAGGCTGGCCTACATAAGGAAGCTGGCTGTGTGGCGAAGTGCAACATTCCTGCTCGGTTTCGGCCTAGGGCTGCTGTGGTTTGAACGCCGCTCACCGCTACGCCCTTCCCGAGAGCCCAAACTCAGGCGGGTCACCCGAAACCTGGTGATGGCTGGCATGAATGCAATCACTGTGAGGTTGCTGGAAACTCCGGTCGTTCAGTCGCTGGCCAAACAGGTGGAGCTTCGAGATTGGGGATTGGTCAGGCGCCTCAAGCTGCCGAGGTGGAGCGAAGATCTTTTGAGCGTCGTGTTGCTGGATTACACGCTCTACATTTGGCACGTTTTGGCCCATCGCGTTCCGTGGATCTGGCGGCTGCACCAGGTTCACCACGCCGATCTGGAATTGGATGCATCGACCGCATTGCGCTTTCATTTCGTCGAGATGGTGGTCTCGGTCCCGTGGCGCGCAGCCCAGGTCCTGGTGATTGGCGTCAGCCCTCGAGCGCTTTGGATTTGGCAGCGCCTGCTCATGGCATCGATTCTCTTCCACCACTCGAATGTGCGACTACCGATTCGCCTCGAGCGAGTGCTGAGCTGGTTGATCATGACCCCGCGGCTGCATGGCATCCATCATGCCGCGGATTTGGCATTGAGAGATACCAACTGGTCCAGCGGACTGGCCCTTTGGGATGTTTTGCACCGCACTCGAAAATTCGATGTCCCTCAAGAAAGCATTCGAATCGGTATCGAAGGCTTGACGCAGCCCGAGCAGGTCCGGCTCCGCCAGATGCTGTTGTTGCCGGCAGAGCGCCCGTCTTCGCGCCTGCAATCGGTGGCGCCGTAGGACTACCGCAACGCTTTACCGTTGCGCTTGCGCGGCGCGCGTTCGCCTCGTACTGAGGCCTGCGGCTTGCTGGCGGTAGAATCGGGAAGCGTCATCACGAAGTCACGCAGCGCGCGGATCTGCTTGAGCTGAGAGCCTCCGAAGTAATTCGGATACATCACGGTATCGAAGTTGTCCGGAGTGAAGAAGTTCGGCATCCGGGTTCCGTCCTGGAGTGCCTGCGGGTTTTTTAGCCAGGCTTCCACCCAGTCCGGCCGCAACCGATGCTTGGCCAGCTCGAGGTTGGGCGCCAGCGCCGCCGGATCCTGTTCTGCGGTCGCTGCGCCTGCGGTGTGACATTTGAAGCACTTGAGCTGATCGTCCACCATCGCCTTGGCCTCGGCCAGCTCCTTCGGCGGAGGAGTGAGCCGGACGGAGACGTATGGATAGGGAACGTTGGCACTGGCGGCGAAGAAACGAACCAACGTCGTCGCCTTGTCGTCGGTCAGGGGGAAAGTCGGCATTCGCACATCGAGCCAGGGACGGAGCTTGTTGCTCGGATCCTCCACGAAGCTGAACAGCCAGTCTGGCTGCACGCGCCAACCTTCCTGCTGCAAAAGCGGCGGCGCCTTGTAGATGTCGTCCTCTGCGAAGATGTCTCGAATCGCGCCGCCCTGGCCGTCGACCACGTGGCAGCCTTTGCAATTGTAGTACTCGATCGTCTGATCCCCGGTAGCGACCGCCGCGCGGCGCTCGTCGCGGCCTGCCAGATAAGCGTGCGGGATCTTCTCAATCGACCTGGACTTGAGGAAGGTCATCAGCGCGTCGACCTCGTCGTCGTTGAAGTCGAACTGCGGCATCCGGGTGTCGACCCGCTCGTAGCGAAAGGCGCGCGGCGCGCGCAACTTGAGATCAATCCAGTTGTACCAGGTCTGATGTCGGTGATTGGGCATGGCGTTGCCGAAGTCGAGCAGGTCCACCGTCTTGCGGCCGAACTCGTTCAGATCCGCCCCGACCTTGGCATCGTACTCATGGCCTTTGACGTCGTGGCAACCGGGGCAGCCGTACTTGGTGATCAGTTTGCTGCCGGCCTCGCTGGCGGCAGCGAATTCCGGTCGGCTCTCGTTGGCGAAGAACGGCTGCTTCGGCGGGGGATCGCCATTCTTCAGAGTCAACAGGTAAGCGGCAATGTCCGCTGCCTCCTGGTCCGAAAGCCGTAGGTTGGGCATTCTGGTTTGAGGCCACATCGAGCTCGGATTCTTCAGCCAGGCGAACAGCCAGCGGTCCTTGGCCTTGTAGCCGATGTTCGCAAGGTTCGGAGCGAAGTCGCGGGCGTCCGAGCTGCTGAGGCTGCGCGGCGCCTCGCACTCGCCCGGCTCGGAGGCGGTTCCGCGGGTCTTTCCGGCGGCAATCTGCTCCGCCGTACAAAGCTTGTCCGATGGCCCGAAGGTGTGGCACGCGCGGCATCCGACCTTCTGCACCATCACCTTGCCGCGCTCGGCGTCTCCCGGCACCGGCACCGGAGGAAGACTCGAGGGTTCGGAATTCTTCCAGAGGTAAGCGACGATCTGGCGCACTTCCGTTTCGCGCTGCGCCACTTCGGGAGTTCCGCTGCGAAGCTTGAAGTGGACGTCCAATGCTTCCGGCCAGAAGTTGGGCATCTTGGTGCGCGGCCGGAAAGACTTCGGATAGGAGATCCACTTCACCAGGAAGTCGGGATTTGTCTTCTTCTTGAGATCGGTCAACGTCGGCCCGAGCTTGGGAAACTCCCTGAAGACATCGATCGGATGGCAGCCGTGGCACCCCACTTCAGCGGCCAGGCGGCGACCCTTGGTATAGGTGTCCGCGAATTTGAGATGCACCTGGTCGGTGTGGCACTTGGCGCAGGCGCTTTGAACGTACTCGTTCTCGTGCCGTACCCATTCGCCGGGAACGCCCTCCTTGGCATCCGGCGCACTGAAGCTCGCCGGCCGATACTTCTTGTGGGCGACCAGATCGAGCATCGGCTTTTCCCAATAGTAGTCATCGTAGCCGTGGTGAAACTCTCGGCCCGCAACGCCTTTCGTCTGTGCCCCTTGGCCTTCGTGGCAGCTGGTGCACCCGAATCTATCGGCCGGATGGTTCGAGCCGAGCAGCTCGGAGCGATAGGGGTGGCTCTGGGCCCAGACCGGATAGTCGTAGAGCACGGGACGAATCGCCGCGAGCTTCTTTCCATCGTCCCCCGAGGCACAGGCCTTCGCGTTCTTCTCCAGGCCGTTGACCGTCGAGGAGACCTCCGGGCAGTGCTCCTTGGCATACCCGAGCGCCTGATCGCGCTTGGCCCCATCGAGGCAGACTTCTCCCGCCGCTTGCACTTTGATTGAGCACGCCCCGCGCTTTTCGAGGTCGGCTACGTAGTTGCCCAAAACTCCCGCGCCCGGCGCGCCGATACAGGCGGCTTTGAGCTGGCGATCGGCGAGGATCTTCGAGGGGGCCGCTTCGGGACCACAGTAGGTGCTGACAAACGCCGAGACGCGCTTCCGCTCGTCGCCAAAGTAACAGCGACCCTTTGCCAGCTCGCCTTTGCCAGAAGACTCTCGATCGAACTCGAGTGCGCAGACTTCGCCTGCGGTAGCCTGGTAGTTGGCCAGCACGTCTGGGTTGACGCAGAACTTAGCCGGAACTTCTTCCGCTTTCGCGCCGGGGGCAGCCAGCGCCTCGAGCACCTCGTAGGGGCGGCTGTAGCCGCACTTGTCAATCAGCGCGTGGCAATTCTGACAACGGTCGACCGAGTTGTCGTAGCTGGTCAGCCAGTATTGGCTGAGCTCCGGGCTCTTCTTGAGGGCTATCTGCAGCTGAGTCTTGGCAGTCAAAACGGGATCCTGTGCTGCATCGATCGCCGCCTTGAGCCGATCGCGCTCGCCGACCTTTCCCTTGAGCCGGTCCTGAACCTTTGCGAGGGCAGCCGCAGCACTCACGGCGGCGACTTCAGCCTTGTGGATCTCCTCGGCTTTCAGCTTGCGCTCGTGCTCGAGAGCCGCAACCTCCTTGTGGTAGTCTTGAGCCCGGCTCCTGGCCGCCTCCGCATCGCCCTGTTTTCCCTCGGCCGCGAGCTTTGCCGCTTTGGCGTCCTCCAGCGCCTCTTCGTGTTGGGCGTTCTGGAATCGGTAGAAGAGCCCGTCATCCTCGGACTTGAGCAGCTTGACCTTGAGGTCAGCATCCGAGGCGACGATCTCGGACTCCTTGAGCTCTGACTGCAATTTCTCGAGCTCGTTTCGTTCTTTGGCGAGCTTCTGGTCGAGTTCCTTGAGCCGCTTCTGGGCTTCGGCGACGGTGGTTTTCTCGTTCGGATTGGAAGGATTGATCGCGACCTGGATTTGGCCGGAATCGAGCTGCCGGGTGAAGAAGCTCAGATCCTCGGTCGCCTTCGCCTGCTCGTACTTGAACGCCCGTTTTTGAAAATCCTTCCAGGGCCGCCGCCCGAGGAACTCGTCGTAGAAGGCCCAGGCGGTGCAAATGGCGATCAGGGACGCGAGGATGAAAAAGGAGAACGAATGGTTTTGGCGCTCGACCGGCTTGCCCATTTATTTTTTCTCGAGGAGTAGGGACTCGGCTAGATGTTGAGCACGTTGGGCCAAACCCAGATGTACTTCACCGAGAACAGGTGCCGTAGCAGAATCTTGACTACCGTGCCGCCCATGCAGAGGTAGAGGAACGCCACCACGAAGTATCGGACGGATCCGAGCTTTCGCATCTGAGGATGGTTCTTCTTCCACACGTAGAACAGCGGGGCCAAGCTAAACCAGGCGACGATCGCCGCCGCACCGGTCAAGAACGTCAAGGTTTCGTCGCGAACTCCCAGCAAGTAGGGCAGGTCGCGGTTGGTCATCGGGACGACTTTGTGCGGATCCCAGAAATTCCACGGCGCGTAGAGATTCCATCCGGGGCCGCGGAAGAAGACGCCGATGCTGATGAAGCCGACCCAGAGGCCGAGAAAACCAATCAGAAACGTCATCACCGCCATCGGCCGCTCTCGGAAAGTGTAGTAGCCGTTCCCGTTCGGGTTGATGTCGACGTAGGGAATGACCATCAGGCCGATGATGATCAGGGTGGGGAGGATCACGCCCGCAATCCAGGGATCGAAGTACACCAGCATTTCCTGCAGCCCGAGGAAGTACCAGGGCGCCTTCGACGGATTGGGCGTCTTCGAGGGATTGCTTGGCTCCTCCAGCGGTGCGTCGATCACGATCGACCAGATCAGCAGCGCCAGAATCATCACGCAGCCGGAGATGAACTCCGCGCGTACCAGATAGGGCCAGGTGTGGACTTTGTCCGGCAGCTGCACATCCACTGCGGCTCGCCGGGTTGCCGAGTCGACCTTGACCTGCTCCTGGTCTTTGGGAATCGGCTTGAGGGTTTGTGCTTCCGCCATCGAGATCAGCTCCCTTAGCCTTTAGAGCGGTCCGGAAATGCCGCCATCCTTACGGATCCGCCAGAAGTGAAGAATCATCAGAATGCTGACGATGATCGGAATGAAGATGCAGTGGAGGACGTAGAACCGCATCAGGGCGGGCGGACCGACGATCGTTCCGCCCAAAAGTAGCGCGCGCATGTCGTAGCGCGGAGTGGCGCCGATCTCCGGACCAAACGGCCCTTGGTGGCCGATCAGCGGGGTGGCGCGCGCCATGTTCGTTCCGACCGTGACCGCCCAGATCGCCAGCTGATCCCAAGGCAGAAGATAGCCGGTGAAGGACATCAACAGGGTGAGGACGAGCAGATTGACGCCGACCACCCAATTGAACTCGCGCGGGGGCTTGTAGCTGCCGGTCATGAAGACCCGGAACATGTGCAGCCAGATGAAGATCACCATTCCGTGCGCCGCCCAGCGGTGCATGTTGCGCATCAGCATTCCGAAGGGAACGTCGAAATCGAGGTACTTGATATCGAAGTAGGCGTACTCCTGGGTCGGCCGGTAGTAGAACATCAGGATCACGCCGGTGACGACCGTGACGAGGTAGAGCAGGAAGGTGAGTCCGCCGGCGCACCAGGTGTGCCGATAGCGGATCCCGTGCCGCCGGATTTTGGAGGGGTGCAGGTGGAGCCAAACGTTCGCGGAGACCTGGAGCACGCGGTTTCGCGGCGTGTCGTCGTAGCCATGCCGGAAGGCCGAGCGCCACACCGGGCTGGTGAAGATCTTGTCCAGGGGGCTCTGCTTGGTGGGACGCTGCGGGTCGGGCATGGTTTGACTCTTCCTTGACGGGCTCTATGCCGCGCCGGATGCGCTGAACTTCAGGTAAGCCCCGGGCTTCTGCCACTCGCTCAGTTCTTTGCGGAAGACCACTGATTTGTCGATCAACAGCTGCCCATCGTCGGCGCGGGTGATTTTGATTCGCTCCAGCGGACGCGGCGCGGGGCCTTCAAAGTTGGTTCCATCTTTCCGGAAACCCGAGCCGTGGCAGGGGCACTTGAACTTGTTCTCCGGGCCAAGCCAGCGCGGAGTGCAACCCAGATGGGTGCAGATGCCGAGCAGCGCGTAAAAGCCGGTGTCCTCGCGGATGATCCACACCCGCTGGTCCTTCATGAAACGCTCGGAGACTTCGCCCACATTGAAGTTGGTCGGATCGCCGGCCTTGAACGCCGTCGGGGGCTCGAAGAGAATCCGCGGGAAAAGCAGAGCGACCATCGCGCCGGCACCGGCCGAAAGGGCTCCGAGGATCGCTCCCCAACCCGCGATTCCGAGCAGGTTTCGCCGCGACCAGATGTGCTCGCCACTGCCGCCTTCCTGCAGGTCCGCCATTCGAAAAGCACCTCCGGTGTCGGGGGGGTCTTTATCCAGCACCTCCACACCTGTCAAGGAGGGGACCCTTCGGAATTCGCGCACTTACAGCGACAATTCAGCTGAGCTAACAACTGCCCGCCCGCTGCCCCCCGCTTGACGCGGGTGCGTTGATCCTTTACGAGGAAAATGATGAATCTCCCACTCGTTCTGGCAGCCGGAGCGTCAGCAACCAGCGATGTGGAGCCCTACAGCGGCTGGGAAAACCTTGGCCTGATCCTTTCAAAGCCGGACAACGTTCCGATTCTGATCATGATCGTGATGTTCTCGTTCTTCACCTACATGGCGCTGAGGGATGGTTTCAAGAACGATCGCTTGGCCAAAAAAGGGCGCAAGCAGGACATTCTCAAGTCGATGCAGGAGTAGCTGCGCCTCTCGTCTTGAATCCCAGGGCACAAGAGGGCACGCACGTCGCAAACCTCGCGCTAATAGCCGTCGGGCGGAAGTTGCGCGGCTTCCCAGAGCTCGAGGAACTTTGAGCGCACGAAAGAATTGAGCTGATCGGCAAATGCCTGGGGGAGGCTTCGGGCACGAATCAGTCTAATCACATCGTCCAGGTCTCGCGGCCGATCCTTGGCGGTCATCCCCGAAGCAAGCTTGAGCTCAATTAACGATGACAATGCCAGCACCGGCGTTCCTTCAATCCACTCCACGCGATCCTTGGGGTCCGGGAACTGGATGGGCTTGGGCCGACTGTCGCCGGGAAATTGGCCGGTGAGAAGAAAATCGATCTTGACGCGCGTTTCTGTGTCGCGAACCGATCTTGCGCCGCGGCGGATCTCTACGTACCCCTTGCCCAGCCAACGCTCTTTGAATTGCTGCAGGCCCTCGGTGGTGATGAGAATGTCCACGTCTTCAGTCATCCGTCTGACGCCGTGGACGTTCAATGCCAAAGCTCCAGCCAGGGCGAAGTCGATCTTCTCCTCTCGTAGGCGGGCGAACAAGGCTTCGGCGGCGCGGTGAACTTTAGACTTGCCCATAAAGAAGTCATCGGCGGCCTGAAGTGCCTCGGTGACGGGACCTCCGCGAGGGGGCGGTGCACTGCGCATCCCATCACTGTAACTCGATCGGGAGCAGTGCGGTTTGCAGGTGTCGAAGGTCCTCAGCCCGTGATCAGCGGTTTCGGTCTTCCGTCGAGTAAGTCACTGAGACTTTCAAGGTTTGACTTGGAGTGATCCGCACTTGGCTCGTCTTTTTCCCAAAACGCTCGTGCCAGGCTTCCAGCACGTACTCGCCCGCTGGAATGCCCTCAATCTGAAATCGGCCGTCCTCGCCGGTGATACCGAAGAACGGATTATTGGTGACCACGATGTACGCGAGCATCCAAGGATGCACGTCGCATCGGAGTTTCAGGATGCCGACGCTGTCGCCGACCGTCAGTTCGATCGCGCGGGAGCTGGGAGGCTGCGCCTGGTTGAAGACGGTAGAGGAACCGAAATAGGCGTGCACGTTGTGCAGAATCGGATCGCTGGTTCGAACGAGCAGCGTCTGCCCCGTCACCGCGGCCTGGATGCGAGGACGGTAGATGCAGCCCTCTTGGTTGATTTCAATCGGCCGGGATGGTGCCGGCGCGGACGAGCCATTCGCGACGCGGACGACCACGTTGCGGATCCGCCCATCCCGAACGAGCACTTGCTCGTCCATCGCACCCGCTCTTGCGCAGATCGGATCGGCGCCGACCTTCAGGGGCAGCATGGGCGGAGGCGGTCCGTCGAGAAGAACCTCGCCCTCAATGTTGCCTTGGCCCTGAGGTGAGGACGGAGCAATCGGCGGACTTGCAGCCGGGATCGCCTTCGCAGGCGGTGGAGAAGCGGGCACGCTTGGCTTTGCCCTTTGAAGGTAGTGCAGACCGGCGGCCAGCACGAGCGCTAGCGCCAGCAGGGTAAGGCCAAGCCGAAGAGACGGTGTCATACAGCCGAGCTACTCGCGGCGTTGGACCCGCCAGGCAGCAATGCCAAGCGCGATTGCGGCGAAAATGGTTAGCGCGATCACCTCGCGCGCCGCGGAGCCGGACGGAACCCCCAATGCCGCCACGCCGGAATTGCCGTACAGCGCTCGCCGAACGCCCTCGACCGCGAAACGCATCGGATTGACCTTCATCAGGGTCGAGACCAGTCTGCCTGCACCACTGATTGGAAACATCGCCCCCGAAAGGACCCAAGCGGGAATCAAGACCACGCTCATCACTGCGTGGTAACCGGTCGATGAGTTGATCCACCAGGCCATCGCGAAGCCCACGCCGGTAAGCGCCAGCGCCGCGAGGAGCATCACTGCAGCGAGCAATGGCCAATTCACCGCCGCCAGGTCGATCTTTGCCAGCGGAGCGAGAAACATGAACACAGCCGCCTGGACGAGCGCGATCAGGGTGGATCCCAAGCTCTTGCCGACCACCACGGCGAGGCGCGAGCCAGGGCCAGCCAGCACACACTGCAGAAAGCCCTCGCGGCGATCCTCAATCACGCTGATCGTCGCGAAGATGGTCGAGAACAAGAGCACCATCGTCACGACGCCGGGAAAGAAAAATTGGGCGTAGCGCAAGTCCCCTGCGCCCTGAGCTCGAAACGAGCCGGCGAATCCTGAACCCAGGACGAACCAGAAGACCACAGGCTGAAGAAAGGCGCCCACCACTCGGCTTCGTTGCCTGAAGAAGCGTACCAGGTCGCGACCGGCGAGAACGCGGATCGTGGCGAAGTCGAGTCGCCATCGTGAAGGAGTGACCACCGCTGTGACCAAGGCCAAGCTACGCATCGCTTTGGACGGTAAGGGTGTCAGTACCGAGCGCGTGCCCGGTCAGCTTGAGGAAAACGTCCGCTAGCGTGGGTCGGCGGAGGTTGATGGAGATCACTTCCCCTGGTGGGAAAGCCTCCACCAGGCGAGGGATGAGCAGGTGCCCATCCCGCCGCTCAACTTGAAGTCGCCCATCGATCACCGTCGGCGAAAGGTCAAAGCGCGTTCGCAGCAGCCGCTCGGCTTGTGCGAGATCTATCGCTTCCACGGTGATGATATCGCCTCCGATCCTCGAGGCCAGGCCGGAAGGCGAATCCAGAGCGACCAGCTTTCCCGAATCGAGCACCGCGAGCTGATCGCACTGCTCGGCCTCTTCCGCTCGATGGGTGGTCACCAGGATCGTTAGTCCCTCTTGCGCCTGCAGCGCTTTGAGGTAGGCCCAGAACTTTCGGAAGGAAGCCTCATCCAGGCCCTGGGTAGGCTCATCCATCAGCAGAATCCTCGGACGGTGGACGAGGGCTCGCGCGAGCTCGAGACGGCGGCGCATTCCACCAGACCACTTGGCAACCCTCTCCTTCGCGCGCGGTGCCAGCTCGATCAGTTCGAGCATCTCGCGGACGCGAGCTCGAATTGCAGCCCGGGGCAGGCAATACAACCTGGCTCCGAGCACGAGGTTCTCTTGCGCGGTGAGTTGCTCATCGAGGCTGTTCTTCTGGAAAACGACCCCCATCTGGGCGCGCAAGGACGGATCTTCGACGGACAGCTCGCGGCCATGAAAGTAAAGCCTCCCCGAGTCCGCACGCAGAGTGCAGGCGAGAATCTGAAAGGCCGTCGACTTGCCGGCTCCATTTGGGCCCAGCAGGCCGAAGACTTCACCGGCACGTACGGAAAACGATAACCCATCGAGCGCGGTGCGATCTCCAAAGCGGCGGCTGAGCCCCTCCACTCGAAGAATTGGCTCGTCCGCATCCGCCGGACGAATCGGTACGGCGGGATCCTGGCGCGCCAGCGTCGGTGCCTGGTGAGGCGGAACCATCAACGGCGAAGCCCGACGTCGATCCAGAGTCCGGCGAACAAAATGGCGAGGTGAAGCAGCGAGAAACGAAATACCCGGCGCGCCCACGGCTTCCCCAGTTTTGCAAGCGCCCCGTGGATGGCCATTCCCAAGGCGATCGCGCCGAGGACCAGCGCCAAGAGGCCATAGAAGAGCCCAGCAATCCCAAGGAAGGATGGCAACAGCGTGACCGGCACGAGCGCGACGGTGTATCCGAGCAGCTGAAGACGAGAGGCTTCCTCGCCGCGTTGCACCGGCAAGGACTTAAGTCCGGCCGCCGCGTATTCGTCCCGCCGATACAGGGAGATCGCAATGAAGTGTGGAAGCTGCCAGAGGAAGAGAATCGCAAACAGCACCAGACCGGGGCCGCCGATCGTGCCGTTGGCAGCGGTCCAGCCCATCAGTGGGGGCAGGGCGCCCGGCACCGCCCCGACCAGCATTGCCAGGTAGGAGCGCGATTTGAGCGGCGTGTAAACGAAGACGTAAGTGAAAAACGCGATGCAGCCGAGCAGAGCGGTGATCGCGTTGGCTTCGAAGAACAGCGTCGGGAGCGAGACCGCTGCCAGGAGAATGCCAAACCAAAGGGCGACCTGGGGATCCATCCGGCCCGCAGGAAGCGGTCGATTTCGGGTCCGAGCCATTAACCGATCGACATCACGCTCGATGAAGCAATTCAGCGCATTGGCACCACCCACCAGTCCCGCCACCGCCAACAGGCTGGCGATCTGTCGAGCGGGCGAGAGGCCGCTGGGCGACAGCCACATGCCCCCTGCGGTCGTGACCAAAACCAGACTGGAGAGTCTAGGCTTGGTCAGGGAAAGAAAGTCAGACGCGGTCGCGGAAACGGAAAGGGCACGCGCGTTCATACCGCCTCCAGTGACGCGGCGGCCGCGTGGTCGGCTTGCGGGGTTGAAGGTTGACGCAGCCGCGACGGCTGGGCGATCCAGTAGAGCGCGAGGAGATTGGCAAGCAGCGCCGCGCCGAGAGCAGAGTGGAGGGTCATCGTCACCAACTCGCGCGAGGTGAAGATCACTGCGATGCCCAGGCTGACCTGGCAAAGGACGATCACCGCGGCGGCAGCGGAAAGAAATCGCAGCCCTCGCCGCGCCGGGCGATGTCCCCATACCCAAAGCGCGAGCGCCACCACGCCGATCCCAACCACAAACCCGCTGAGGCGATGAAGCACGTGCACCTGGACTCCCCAGTGCGCGCCCGCAGGCCAAATCTGCCCCTGACAAAGAGGAAAATCGTAGCCGCAGGCCAGGCCGGCCCGCGCGTGCCGCATCACCGCGCCGACGACGATCTGCAGATAGGTGAGGGCAATGACTGCCAGCGTGAAGTGCCCAAGGCGCCTTCGAAAGCCAAGATCCGAACACGCCGCCGGCGCCGGCGCGTCCGGCAGCCGTTGTCGAGTGAGAAACCCAAGCGAGATAATCATGCAGAAGAACGCCATCGCGGTCGCCTGATGAAGCGAGGAGACCCATGGCGGAAGCCTCAGCTTAACCGTCAGAGCCCCCAGCAGAGCCTGAACGACCACCAACGCCGAAGCGATGAGTCCCAGCCTGATCAATGCCGAATCACGCCTGCGGTACTTGAACAGCAGGAACGAGAGGGCGAAGGTCATCACCGCCACCGTGCCCGCCACGAGTCGGTGCCCGTGCTCGAAAAGCTTCCCCCCGACCATTTTCGGAAAGTACTGACCTTCGCACAGAGGCCAGTCAGGACAGGCGAGCCCGGACTCCGTCGTACTGACCAGGCCGCCCGCGACCAGCAGGCAGAAGGTCGCGAGCGCAGTAGCGACGGCGAATCGATGGACACCCATTCCTACTTCATCGCAAACGTGAATTTGACGTCAGAGGCCTTCCCGTCTGTAACCGTGACCTGCTCGGTTTTGCTCCCTAACTTCTCGTGCCACGCCTCCACGGTATACGTGCCGGCAGGAACATCCTTGATCTCGAACTGACCTCCCTGGCTCACCGCGAAGTAGGGGCTCTTGGAAACGAGTACGTAGCCGATCATCCAGGGATGCACGTCGCACTTGAGCTTCACGACGTTCGCGGTCTTTGGCAGAGGCTTTTCGATCGGCGCAGACTTGGGGGGCTGCGCCTGGTTGAACAAGGTTTTGGTCCCATCGTAGGTGTGCACGTTGTGCAGCGTTCCGTCGTCGTTTCTGACCATGATCTTCTGGCCCTCGACGGCCCCCTGCACGCGCGGACGGTACATGCAGTCCTTCTGGTCTACGGGCACATCTTCGCTGGGCATTTTCGCGCCCGGAACAGCGGCGTTGATTCGCACCAGGACGTTCTCGAGGCCTTTGCCGCTCTTGCTCACCAGGATCGACTCATCGTCGAAATCCTTCTTGGCGCAGATCGGGTCCGATTTGCGATTGAGCTTGGTCGGTTTGGGCGCCGTCCCAGTGAAGCCCACTGTTCCGGAAATGGTTCCCCCGCCGAACGAAATGCCAGAGATCAACAGGCTGGCCGCGGCGAGGAAGGTGCTGACTTTGCCGATCTTCATTTTGGCTCCTTTAAGTCCCTCTCCCTCGGTAGTTCCCGGGGACGCGCACCTTAAGGAAGGCCGCGTTGTGCGTCAACGCTTAGACGCGCTTGGCCACCGCAATCGGCGGCAGATGTTTCTTGATCAGCCCGATCAGGGCCACTCCATCCAACAGCTCGAGCGGAGCCCCCTCGGCCGCCGCTCGTGCTTCCGGAGAAAACGTGCCTCCAGTGGCGACCAGCGCCTTGCCGGCCATTTCGGCGCGGGCCGTTTCGAGGGCCACGCGGACCTCTTCCTCGCCCACCACTCCAAGCGGAGGGTGGGACACGCCTCGGATGTAGACCCGCCCGCCAGTAATCGGCGTCGGATTGACCGCGAACAAATCCACGACGCTATCCGAAACGCGGCTGTCTTCCACTTCGAATTTCAGCTCGGAAAACAGAAGGCCGAGCAGTTTTCCCAGATCCTTGGCATCCAGCCGAGCGATCCACGCGTGGGCCGCGTTGTCGCTCACCACATTCTTTCCTTCCCCGACGCCGCTCTGCTCGGCGCGGGGGGCGGTCAGCGAAATGAGCGCGATGATCGCAAAGCCAAGCAGCAGGGCGATGATTCCAATTAGGACGATATTCACGGGGCGCCTCCCTCAGCCCAACCGGGCTGAGCCCTCCCTATAGCGCCAACCGCTGGGCCTCCGCAGCAAACTCGCCTCTGGGCTCCAGTTTCAGATACTCCTGAGCCGTCGTTTTGGCCTTGCTGGCCTGCCTGGCATCGGCGGAGAGAAACCGTGCGTAGAAGAAATAGGCCGTTGCATAGTCCGCGTCGCTGTTCAGTGCTTTTTGGTAGCTCTCGTCCGCCTTGGTCCGATCGCCCTTCTCCTCGAGCGTTCGGGCCAGCTCGGTGTACGTGACGGCAAGGCGGCTCGGCTGTCCGACGAACTCGCGCGACGCTTTCTCGAGCGACTCCAGCGCCTTGTTGAGCTCGTGTTTTTCCCGCTGGATCGATCCGATCGCCAGGCGCGCCTCCGGGTTTCGGAGCCTCGTGTCGTTGACCGCCCGCGTGTATTGCGCCAGCGCGTCTTCCACTCTGCCCTGCTGGCGATAGACGTGACCGAGCATCAGCATCAAGCGCGGACTTTCCCCGAGCGTCCGAATCGCGGTGGTGAGCACGTCCTGGGCCTCTTTGCTGCCACCCGGCTTCTGCATCAGCGCTTTCGCCAGCTCGACATAGTAGAGGACGCGGGTGGGATCGGTCTTGACCGCCTGGCGAAATTCGGCGACCGCGGCGTCCACGTTACCCTCGAGCAGAAGTCGCGTTCCCTTGATCACCCGCAGCTCGGGATTGGTTCGATCGAGGGTGAAGCCAGCTTCTTCCGCCTTGAGCATCTCGGCCTGAGCCTTCATTCGATCCACGGGCACGCCGGTTTTTTCCGAAAGTTGCCGCTGATACTCCGGCTTGTAGTCGGGCAGCTCCCTCGACACGCGCGAGATCAATAGAGCCCGCGCCAGATAGGCGGTCGCCAATTGCCGCGGCGAGGGGGGTGGGTCGGCATCGATCAACTTGCGGAGAATCTTTGCGGCGAGCCCGTACTCAGGTCGATCCACCTGAAGAATCAGAAGCGCTTTGCCAAGCAGCGAATCCGGATGGTCCTTTTCGTAGCGCAGTGCAGAGTCGAAGTTCTTGGCCGCCTCGGAGTCCTGGCCTCGGCGACGGTAGAGAGTGCCGAGGGCGGCATAAATCCGGGGGTCATCGGGAGCAAGCGACTGCGCCTTCTCCAAAACCTCCTTGGCGCGCTCGAAGTCGCCCGCGTTGATATCGATCAAGCCCAGGGTCAGATAGAGCAGCTGGCTGGCGCGGCCTTCCGTCTCGAATCGCTTGATTTGTTTCTCCAGCTCGCCGGCGGCTTGCTGGCTCTTGCCGGAATAGGTTTTGAGCAGCGCCTCGGCGGCGTACAGGTACGAGCTGACCTCTCCTCCCTTGATTGCTGCCTGAAGGTGTTCTTCAGCGATCCGGTGGGCGACGTCGCCTCCGCCATGCTCGCCCCAGCGAACCGCGTAGGCATACGCCAGATACCCGTGGGCAGCGGTCGAGGTGGGGTCCAGCTCGAGTACTTTGTCCGCGGCCTCGCTCGCCTTCTGGTACGAAGAGTAACTGTCGTGCCTGAGCTGCTCGGCGGCCTGGTCCAAGTACTTCTTGATTTCGCGATTGTGGTAAGCGCGCCAACGACCGTAGAGCGTGTAGCCCGCCACGGTCAGTGGAATCATCAGCACCAGAAACTTGAAGAACTTGCGAGTGCCGCTCGATTTTCGAGAGGCGGGAAGAGGTTCAGGTTCCGGCTCGATCTCCCATTGCAGCGGCGGGGCTACCGCTCTCGGGACCGGACGGCTGCCGGCCGCAGGCCGACGGGCCACGGCGACCTGTTGCGCCGAGATCGGAGCGCCATCTCGCATTGGAGCTCCATTGCTCGAACGGACAGTTGTGGCCGACGGCGCTGCCGGGGATAGCACGGGTGGACTGCTCGGAGCTTTGAGCGGCTGCTTGGGCACCTCGACTTTGGCCTGAGCCATCGCCGCTGCGGTGTCCGGATCGCCTGGATCGAGCTGGTAGGCCTTGAGGAGGTTCCCTTTGCCCGCCTCGGCATCCCCGGTTTTGAATTGAAGCAGCGCGACGTGGCGCAGCAGGGACTTGTCATTCGGCGCAACCTGCAGCGCTCCGAGCAATTCCTCGAGCGCTTTTTTCTCTTTTCCCTGTTCAGCGTAGACCTTCGCCAAAAGGACGCGCGGATCGGGTGTGTTGGGGTGCGCCTTGACGCCTTTCTTGCACACCACCATCGCTTCCATGAAGCGGCCCATTCCCAAATAGGCTTCGGCCAGCGGCTTGTAGGCCTCAGAAGTCGGGTGGGTAGCGAAGGCATGCTCGAGCTTCGCCAGCTCAGCAGGGCTGAGGGTCTTGACTGGATTCGCGGCCATTTGCCCGTGTGGATTGGACTGTATCGATTTTAGCCTGCCTACGCACTCTCCTTGACACTCCAATTTCGCTCCGCTATCCGATGGTCTTGGAACGCGGGGGTGTAGCTCAGTTGGGAGAGCGTCGCGTTCGCAATGCGAAGGTCGTCGGTTCGATCCCGTCCACCTCCAAAAACCAAAAAGGGTCTCACCGGACACGGTGGGACCTTTTCCTTCCTCCACGCACGTCCAAGAGGTGAGCGATGTCCAATCCTCGCGTCTTTGTCACCCGAAGGCTTCCTGGCAACGCGCTGCCAGTGCTTGCGGCACGGACTCAAATGGACCTCTGGCCAGAGGAGATGCCTCCGCCTCGCGAAGAAATGATTCGCCACGCGCGCGAATGCGAGGGGCTCTTGACCCTGGTGACGGATCCGGTGAACCGCGAGCTTTTGGAGGAGGCTCCAAAGCTGCGAGTGGTGAGCAACATGGCGGTGGGGTACGACAACATCGACGTCGCCGCGTGCACCGAACGCGGAGTCGCGGTGGGCAACACTCCGGGAGTGCTGACCGACGCCACCGCGGATTTGGCCTTTGCGCTGTTGCTGGCCTTGGCTCGCCGCTTGCCCGAAGCTCGAGAGTTCGTTCTGGCCGGTCGCTGGAAGACGTGGGATCCCTCCCTTCTGCTCGGCCGCGACGTGCACGGTGCGACGCTCGGAATTTTCGGCTTGGGTCAGATCGGCCAGGCGATGGCGAAGCGCGCCCGCGGCTTCGGAATGAGAATTGTCTACTTCGACAAACCGAAGCCGAGTGTGGAGGAACAGTTGGGCGTGGCCCGGCTGGAGAAGGACGAGCTGTTGCGCGAAGCGGATTTCGTCAGCCTGCATGTTCCGCTGTCGCCGAAGACAAGGCATCTGATTGGAGCGCCCGAGCTGGCGCTGATGAAACCCACTGCAGTGTTGATCAATACCTCGCGCGGAGCCGTGGTGGACCCGATCGCGCTCGCGGAAGCACTGAGGGCGGGGCGCCCGGGCGCCGCGGCTTTGGACGTGACGGATCCGGAGCCGATTTCCCCCACGGATCCGCTGCTGAAGCTTCCGAATGCGCTGGTGGTCCCGCACATTGGCAGTGCCAGCGTCCAGGCTCGAGCGAAGATGGCAAGCTTGGCGGTGGATAATCTTCTCGCGGGCTTGGAGGGCAGGCCGCTACCGCACTCTGTGAATCCTCAGGTATTGACCAGGCGGCCGCTGTAGCCAGCCGCGCGAAACACGTTACTCCGCGTCGGCTGGATCCAAAACGGGAGAGACGATCGCTTTTGCCACCGAGCGACACGACCGACACCAAGGCTGGTTGCGCACCGCTCCATCCGCCATTTTGCGCAGGCCGAACTGAGCCAGCGGTTTGATCTGCCGGCACTTCAGACACATCAACGTGATCAGCACCTCCCGCCCATCCGCATCAAAAACGGCGGTCCTTCGGCGCTGTGGCGAGGCTTGATCTTCGGTGGTCGCCTTCTGCAACGGCCGCATCATCGGCGTAACCTTGTAGAGCATCGCATCTCCTCGGTGGGCGGACGTTAGCGATCTGATCTGACGTTGATGCTCGATGACGCTTCGGCGCACGAACCGGCCTCGGCGGAGAAGAAGATCCGATCAGGTTGCGGCGCACGCAGGTCGCGTTTTCGCTTCTGCCAGAAAGCAATCAATTCATCGCGCATCGTGTGCTGCGGTCTTTGGTGCAGGTTGATTCGATCCGACGGGACCGATCCGAGCACGACTCCCAGGCCGTCTCCGCCGCGGGCGAGAAAATCGGGCAGGACGATTCGGTAGATTTTTTGCGGCAGGATGGCTGCTCCGTCGGAGAGCGTCGCGCCTTTGAATCGATTCGGGCCAGGGCACGGCGAAAGTTGGATTTTCAATCCAGAGACCGGGAAAATTCCTCTTCGTTCTCCGTAGGCGACTCGCAGCAGCCGAACCAACTCTTCACCGGTCAGCTCGACGCTCGCGATCTGGTCGTCGAATGGCAGCGTTTCGTAGATCTTGCCATACGTGAGCTCGCCCACTTCGATGTCTGCCCGCAGTCCTCCGGGATTCAAAATGGCTATGTCCGCGCGTTCCATTTCGCGCAGCGAATCGGTCAGAAGATCGCCCAGGGCGCCTTCGCCGTCCCGATCTCGGCCTAGACGGTCGAGGACTCGTACGCCCAGGCTTCGCGTTTGCTCAAGTTCCGCCTGCGCGAGAACCGGCGCCAAAAGCTCATCCAGCTTCTGGTCGCGAAGCACCGTCCGCCCGCGAAAAGTGGTCGGCACGATGGGTATCACGGGTTGAATCGTGGTGAGCTCGGGGATGACGTTTCGTTGAATCGGGTCCACGTACAACTCGATCAGTCCGAACCAGCGCCCGAGGCCCCAGCTTTCGATCACCGGGGTGCCCTTGACGAAATGGCCGATCGCCTGATGGGTATGGCCAGCCAACACTGCATCGAGCGTATTCGCTGGCAAAGCCTGGAGCAGCTCGAAGATTTCCCCGGTCTCCGTATCGCAGCTCGAAAGATCGCGTGGATTGTCGTATCGGGTGCACTTGCCGCCTGCGTGGACCAGGGCGATCACCACCTCCGCTCCGCGGTCTCGCAGCGAGGTCGCGGCGGAGAGCGCTTCGGGCTGCAGGGAGCCGAAGCGAAGCGACGCGACGTTGAGTGGGTTGGTCGCATTGGGAGTGCTCGGGGTAATCAAGCCCAACAGCCCGACCTTCACTCCTTTTACGTCCAATAGAATGGTTCCATCATTGTGGAGCCAGCCCGGCCGGTCGCCCGTCACTCCATCGTAAAGGTTGACGGCCAGCATCGGAAATTTCGCCTGCCGCAGCCGTGCCTTCAGCGCGCCAACTGGGTCGTCGCCCGGCTGCAGCGCCACCGAGGCCGGACCTTCGGGCCCGTAGTCGAACTCGTGGTTGCCGATCGCGCTCGCGTGGTAGCCGAGGTAGTTGTAGGCGTCGATCACCACGGCGCCCTCGGTCAGATTCGCCGCGAGCGTTCCTTGAAAGAGGTCTCCCGCATCGAGCAGCAGCGTTCCGTCCGGATTGTCGGCGCGCAGAATCGATAAATATCCGGCGAACGTCGGCAACACACCGATCCATCCGTGAAGATCGTTCGTTCCGACGATCGTCAGCCGGATCGGAGCCGCCCTGGGCCCTTGAGCGACCTCTGAAACGGACGCACGGTGAGCCGTGCAGCCGATCTGGCACAGAGATGCGGCTGCGATGCACAGGAAAATCGGGAAGCGGCGCGGAATCATTGGGTGCGAGTCAGGGATGACCGGCGGTTATTTGCGATCGCGCCGCTTTCTGAACCGCGCCCATGCTGCGGTCCCGACTGCGGCGAGCGGAAGCCATACTGCCGCGGCTGTTGACGTGCAACCGCATCCCGACGAGCTGAGCGTGCCGCCTCCCGGGGCGCCGCAGGGAGGCGCCGGGCAGGGTCCGCCACCAGGAGATCCTCCATCGGTTCCTCCATCCGGGGTGCCGGCGTCCATCCCCTCCAGCCGTGGATCGAGGGTCGGATCGATGGCGAGATTTGGATTGAAGGCTCGGGCGATCACTCCCCAGGGAACCAGCTTGAAGTTGGGGCCGGTGTTCGAGTCGCCCGAGGTTGCGTTCTGCGCAACGAAAACCCCCTCGGGGAACGCGGCGTCCAGCCCAAAGCTGGTGACGTCCAAACCATTGGTCTTGAGCAGACCGACGCCTGCGTCGATTTGAAACGAGCCGACGTACGCGTTCCCGGGCTCTCGTTTGTACACCGCGTAGGTGAGATTCCCCTCGCTCGACGCGATCAGGTAACCGCTTCCGGTGTGGGTGCGGTAGAGCGCCAAGCCTTTGACCGGCGCTGCCAGATGCCCTCCGTCCGTCGAGTCAATCAGGACGCGGTTCGATCCCGCGTCTGGCTCAGCGCCGAATTTCCAGATTCCCACTGCTTCTTCGGCGACGTAGAGCTGACTATTCAGATCGTCGGCGACGCATCCCTCCGCCGACGAGTTCAGTGAGAGCGCGCGCACGCGCGAGCCGTTCACGCGGCCAGTACCGTCGTCGAAGAGCTGCCACTCCTGGAGACCGCCATTGGTATCGGTGATGAATGCGTAGTAGTTGCCGCTGATCGGGCTTCGGTACATGGCCAGACCGGCGATGATCGCGCTGGGAGTGACGTTGGTGATGCTGCTTGCGGTTGAGACGTCCTGAAGCTGCGTGCCGCCATCGGTGCTAATCGTGAACGTGCCGATCGTCCCGTTCGGGACCCTCTGGCTGGCGGCGATCAGCGCGATCCGTTGACCCGCGAGCGGGAAGTTGTAGCGGAGATCCACGGCGATTGGCTGCAGGGCAGCGTTTCGAGTGACAAACCCTCCGTCCAACTGAAAGAGCACCACGCCGCCGGTGAACTGATCGGACGCGACGATCAAGCTCTGGTTTGCGTCGGTGGGGTGAATCCAGACAGCCAGATCGCGCGCCCCGTTGGAACTGGGCACCGGCGCGGTTTGACCCGAAGGTGATACGATTGGCACCTGCGCCAAGCTGAGGGTGGGCGCAATCAGGGATGCCAGAAAGTAGATCTTGATGGTTCGCATTGGCCAATACGATCGCGCTTTTCGATACATGGGGTAAACAGGCGATCCTTTCCTGGGACGGTACAAGATGACCCCACGGGCCCTAATCACTGGAATCACTGGTCAGGATGGCAGCTATCTGGCTGAGCTCTTGCTGGAAAAGTCCTATGAAGTTCATGGGATGGTCCGGCGCTCTTCCGAGGAGAAGTACGAGCGAATCGGCCATTTGCGGGATCGCATCAAATTGCATCAGGGCGACCTGCTCGACCAGTTTTCGATCGCGGCGCTGTTGGAGGAGATTGAACCACACGAGGTCTACAACCTGGGCGCGCAGTCGTTTGTCCCGACCAGTTGGAATCAACCCGTGCTCACCGGCGAATTCACCGCGCTGGGAGTCACCAAGATGCTCGAGGCGATTCGCCACACCCAGTCCAAGGCGCGCTTCTATCAGGCCTCTTCGTCCGAGATGTTCGGGATGGTGCGGCAGGTTCCACAGAACGAAGAGACGCCATTCTATCCGCGCTCACCGTACGGGGTGGCCAAGGTCTACGGGCACCACATCACCATCAACTATCGCGAGTCTTTCGGGATTCATGCGGTCAGCGGGATTCTGTTCAATCACGAGTCACCGCGCCGCGGACTGGAGTTTGTGACGCGCAAGGTGACCAACGGCGCCGCGCGGATCAAGCTGGGTCTGCAGGATCGATTGGGCATCGGCAATCTGGATGCGAAACGCGATTGGGGTTTCGCGGGCAATTACGTGGATGCGATGTGGCGGATGCTCCAGCAGGATCAGCCGGAGGACTATGTGATCGCCACCGGCAAGACCCACAGCGTTCGAGACGTTTGCGAAATTGCATTTGCCCGCCTGGGCCTGGATTGGCGGAAGTACGTCCATGTCGACCCCGCCTTGGTGCGTCCCGCCGAGGTTGATCTGCTGATTGGCGATGCCAGCAAAGCGAAGAAGAAGCTCGGCTGGGAAGCCAAGGTACAGCTCAAAGAGCTGATCGAGATGATGGTCGATTCCGATCTGGAAAAATTGAGGGCAGGTCAGCGCTAGCATGCGGGTGCTGGTCACGGGCGCAGACGGTTTCGTGGGCCGCCACCTCTGCGCTCATTTTCGCAAGCATGGCGATCAAGTGATCGAGGCCCTTGGCCCTAGCGCAACCGTTGGGGCGAACCGGCTCAGGGTCGATGTGACCGATTCTAACAGTGTTCTCGCCGCATTTCGCTCCGCTCAACCCGAAGCGGTGGTCAACCTGGCCGGTTTTAGCTCAGTGGCGAAGTCCAACACGGATCCTCTTCAAGTTTGGATGGTCAACGCGCTTGGCTCGGTCAATGTCCTTACCTCCGCGCGCGAGTTGGACCAGAAGGTGCGGGTTCTACTGGTGGGCTCGGGCGAGATGTATGGCGTACTTCCGGCTGGGTCGCCCGCCACCGAAGACATGCCCCTGCTTCCGGTGGGACCTTATGGATCTTCGAAGGCCGCAGCCGAGTTGGCCGGAATGCAATTTTGGCGAGCGCATGGTCTGGACGTGGTCATGGCCCGCGCTTTCAATCACCTGGGGAGAGGTCAGCAGAGCACTTACGTGGTGCCGAGCCTTGCCAGGCAGATCCAGTCGATTCGTCGCGGAGCCTCGGAGCCGACGATCCAAGTTGGAAACCTGCAAGCGGTGAGGGACTTTCTTGCCGTTGAAGACACGGTCGCCGCCTACCGAGTGTTGCTGACCCAAGGTCGATCCGGCGCCGCTTACAACGTGTGCAGTGGCACCGGGCGGACGATCAGAAGCCTCTTGGACGAGATGTTGCAGATCGCGGGCGTCGAAGCGCGCGTCGAAGTGGATCCGGTTCGCCTGCGCTCGAACGACATCCCTTGGCTGGTGGGCAGTCCGCGCCGGATCAATGAGCTGGGCTGGACAGCGACGAACTCTGTCACTCAGGCGCTCAAGGATGTTTTGGACGAACAGAGCGCCACCCAGTAATTCGGCCAGTGCGCGCGTCGCGAGTCATTTCTTGCCCGAGCGCGGAGCGGTAGACCTCGATCGTCTGGCGAGCCGTCCTCTTCCAAGTGTAGCGAGCGGCCCATCGGCGCCCCGCCTCGGCGCGGATCGCTCGTTGCTCAGGGGACTTGAGTAGCTCGATTAACGCATCCGCCAAAGCCGAAGGATTGTCTGGGTCGACCTGCACCGCAGCGTCTCCGCAGGTCTCTGGCAGCGCACCTGTATTGGAAGTGATCACCGGGACGCCCAGGTGCATCGCTTCGAGGGGAGGCAAGCCGAAACCCTCGTAGCGGGACGGAAAAACGAATACAGTAGCTCGGCGCATCAGCTCGTAAAAGATGCTCGGCGCCTGATAACCGAGCATCCGGATCTCGAAGCCGTTCGCTTGCATCCGGGCGATGCGCCTTTCCACTGGCGTCGAGCCGAACCAGGTCTGACCCATCACGGTCAGCGGGACTTTGTCGCCCCGGCTCCAGAGTAGTTCGATCGCGTCCAGCAAACAGCCAATGTTCTTTCGAACGTCAAGTGCGCCCGCGTAGAGGACGAACTGGGGTGGCAAGGAGAGGGTCCGCAGGAACGTTTGGCCAACCGCGTCCGGCGGGGGAATGGAATCAACGTGGTCCACGCCGAGATGCACCACGTCGACCTTCTCCGACGCGATGTCGAACCGCGAAATCAAGTCCGCTTTGGTACGCGCGCTGTCGCAGATTACGCGATCCGCCACGCGCAGGCTGCGCCCAAGCCAGAGTCGAAACTGCCACCGGTACGCGATCGATACCGTATCCGGCAAGAGCACGGGAATGGCATCATGGACCGTAAGCACCATCCTTTTGCCCGGGACTCGCGTGAGTGGAAGGTTGAAGTTGCAGACCCCGTGGTAAAGCGGCTCCTCCGCGTTTTGGAGAGCGCCTGGCAACCGGCCGATGACATAGGCGCTCGCGCTCATCGCCCCGCGGGTGTCATCTCCAGAGACTCGTGCGCCCAGTCGTCGGATCTGGACGCCCTCGTCTTCCAGCGCTCGAGCGAGATTGCGCGTGTAGAGGCCGATGCCCGTCGTCGGTTCGTCCCACAGCGTTGCATCCAACGCGACCGAGAGCTGACTTGGCATCCGTGCCATACTAGCCGGCCTTGTGGAGGCAACCGATATCCATCCATCCTTCTACGAGGGTCGAGACCTCGATGTTCTCACCGACGTACCCAATTACTACAGCTGGATTCTCGAGCACTTTCGAAAGTACCTGCGCGGGCGGGTGATTGAGGTTGGCGCGGGCATCGGCAACGTTGCCGCCCGATATGCCGATTGGGTCGATGAACTGCTCCTGGTCGAGCCGGCGGAGAATCTCTACCCTCGGTTGCGGGGCCGCTTTGCGGATCGAAGCCACGTTCAAACCCGATGCGCTGTGCTGGAAACGTTGTCGGACTCCTTTCGCCCATTCGATAGCGCCATTTTGATCAATGTGCTGGAACACGTCGCCGACGACCTGGGCCTGCTGCGAACTCTTCACGCGATGTTGAAGCCGCGTGGCGCATTGCTGCTCTACGTTCCGGCCATGGCCTGGCTCTTCGGCAGCCTCGATCGCACAATGCAGCACGTTCGCCGGTACGATAAAACTGGTCTCACCGCCTTGCTGGAGCAGGCCGGTTTTCAACTGCAATCCATTCGCTATCTAGATGTTTTGGGGGTGATGCCCTGGTTCATCGTTGGACGAGTTCTCAAGCGACGATTCCTCAATGCCCGGTCCGCTCAATTCTATGACCGATGGATCGTTCCTGCGGAAAGACGAGTTGAACGTTGGGTCAATCCCCCGTTCGGGAAGAATCTGATCTGCATCGCACAAAAGGGAGATTAAGAGGGACGCTTTCTCGATCCGGACGAGCGACGCGATGAGGCGCGCGGCGCGCGGAGCTTTTGGACTTCTTCTTGCAGCCGAAGCACCTCCGCGGAGAGTTGAGCGTACGAGTCCCGGACGTGACCGTTGAACACCCGCTGCCGCGCAAAGGCTTCATTGATGAATACCTGGCAGGTTTGGCGAAACGTCCACTTTGCCGCGAGCACCAGTCGTCCCAACCCGCCTCGATGGGTGGCGAGCGGAAGGGGGCGGGTGGAGTCGGCATGCTCTTCGAGCGCTTGAAGGTTGAACGTTAGCGGCTCAACCGGCGGTTCGACGCTGATCGAAGTCATTGGCGCGCGCGGTGGAGTCAAAAGGCCTCGGGCGCGTAGCCGAGCCTCGATTTTGGCGATCAAGTCAGTCGCGTCGATGTTTGTTCCCAACAACTTCATTGGCTCCCCCGTTGAATGCGGGCCAACTCTTGCTCGTAAACGTCTAACACACGCTTCCAGCTGTGTCGCCGCGCGTACGTGAGGCCGCGCCGACCGAGTCTTTCGCGCCAACACGGCCCAGGACCCGGCCGGCCATCTCGAGTACGGTCCCTACACCGCGGAAGTCGCAGCGGGGGCCCATACCGCGGTTTGGAATCTGATGATCGACAACAATACAGCCGACGATCTTCCGATCGTCCGTCTCGATGTGAACGACTTTACAGATTCCAGGCCCAGCTTCGACTACGTGCCGAACTTGATCATAATCACCCGCCGAGAATTTACATGGACCTTTCAGTACCGGTCTTTCTCACTACCTTTACGGTGGACAGCACACGCGTCGCCATCAGCTCGAGTTTCGCGTGTATTGGTGCAGGACGGCTCATGTTCGTGAACAGAAACGTAAGCCTAGACTGAGCATCAGTCCTGCGTGAGCCCTCGGTAAGAGCAGGCTGGCAGAGCATATGTAGAAAACCCGTGGGGTCCTACACCTGGCGGAAAAGACGGGGCGATTCGTCTCCTCGATGAAGGGCAAAGAGCCACTCCTTTTTGGAGACATACTGGAGTCGGGTCAGCGTCACTTCAAAAAGTGCAGCTGCCGCCGCGCGTCGTTCGGAACTCTTCTGCCCGCAATGAAGTTGCCGTGTGTTCGGTGACCATTACTTCTCCGAACGAAGCGAAGAAGTAGTTGAGGCCAGGGACCCGAGAGCGTCCGCGACGGAGATCGGTACCTAGGCTGACTCCAACGCAGCGACGAAGAGTGCTCTAGGCAGCAGATGCTGACGCTTTCATCGACACTCCACATTGTCGTTAGCTTCGCTTCTGCGGCGGTGTCACGCTCGACGAGTTTGCGTTTAATGCCGGCGGGTTTGAGAGCATTGATGCAAACGCTAAGACTGGGGTCAGCTGGATTGAGGGAATTGACACTCTCAGTGGGCTCAGGATACAAGCCCGCGTTTTCACGAGATTATCGAGCGCCATGATCAAGGTGGCGATTTTCAATACTCATCTTTCGACGTGGGGCGGCGGAGAGCGGTCCACCTACGCGTTCGCGAGCGTGCTTAGCCAGCTTGGCTTTCAGGTCGAGGTGGTCACCTTCGAAAAGAGCCTGCCGACACTGGCCAAGATCGAGCATTTCTTCGGTCCTGGGCACTCCGGCTTCACGCTCAACAGCCTCTCCGACGCAGCAGCATCACGCGATGAGGTGCTGACCACATACTTGGCGGACAAAACCATCTTCATCAATCATTGTGCCGGAAGCTCCTTCATCAATCCCTGCCCAATGGGCCTGTATTTCGTGATGTTCCCATTCCAGGAACGCGGGCCGTTCGTGCGCTCGTACCAGCACTTTATCTGTCTCTCGGAATTTACCCGTTCCTATACACACCAACGGTGGGGAGATGACCTGTCAACCCAGGTTGTGTATCCCGCGGTAGGCGACGGGTTGATTCCAACGGTATCGCGCGCGCCAGACATCCTCACGATCGGTCGTTTCAATTGGAGGGGCCACAAAAAAAATCAGGATCTGCTGCTCGAAGCATTTGAGGACATCCTCGATCTTCTCCCCAAGGGCTGGCGTTTCGTGCTTCTTGGAAAGCTGAATGACCAACCCGACAACGTGCAACATTTCCAGGCGCTCAGGCGCCGCTGCAGGCGGTTGCCCGTGGCGTTTGAGGTCGACGTCTCCGAGCAGCGCAAGCGCGAACTGCTAGGGCGGGCGTCGCTGTTCTGGCACGGCACGGGGCTCGGCAAAGAAGAGCCGGCCGAGGCTGCCGAGATGGAGCATTTCGGCATCGCGGTTGTCGAGGCGATGCAGGCCGGCGCCGTCCCGCTTTGCTATCATCGAGGCGGGCCAAAGGAGATCGTCGAGCACGGCCAGAGCGGCTTTGTGTATCGCGACGTTGAGGAGTTGAAGGCCTTCACTCTCGCGCTCGTCGCCCGGCAGGGTTTCCAGAACTCGATGCGCGCCCGCGCGATGGAGCGCGCAGCACGGTTCACTCGAAGCGAATTTGACCGCGCGTTGGGTGCCTTCGTGCGCTCAGTGGTGGCAGTATGAAAGTCAGCGTCGTCATTCCGACGAGCAATGGGTGGCGGTTCCTCACCCCCTGCTTGGAGGCGCTGCGCGGCACGCGTATTCCCGAAGGCACCGAGATCGAACCGATTGTGGTCGACAACGGATCCACCGACGGTACGGCGGAGCTGCTTGGTCGCTATCCGGACGTGAAGGCTCTCAACTTTCCGCGGCCGCTCGGCTTTTCGCACGCCAATAACGCTGCACGGCAGGTGGCAACCGGGGCGATCGTCTGTTTCCTCAACAACGACACCCAGGTCGAGCCCGGATGGATCGAACGACCGCTCGAGATCTTCACCCGGGACAAACGCGTCGCTGGCGTGGGCTCGAAGCTTCTCTTCATGCATCGCTACATTCCGGTACGCTTCTCGTTGGCGCCCGGGGCTCGACTGCGCGTGGGACCGACGATCTTTAACGGCCCGCTCGATGCCAAGCTTCAGTGGTCAGCCAACATACGCGATGGCTGGGCACAAGACGGCAGCACTGTGTACGTACCGTTGCCGGTGCCGCAAATCGATGCGCCGCTCACCACCACACCGGTGGTGCGGCTGCTGGAGGCGGCCGGCAAAATCGAGGGATCTACGGTCCGCGTCTCGAATCGCGCTCCGCACCGCATCGAGCGGTTGCCCGCCATTGTGCCGGTTGACGAGTCCGCCGCGTCGGTACGGCTTATCCAGAACGCAGGCAACTTCCTCAACCAGCGGTGCGAGGCAGGCGACGTCGGGAGCGGCGAGGAGGATCAGCCAGGGCGATACGCGTCGGAAGAGATCGTGCCGGCCCTCTGTGGCGCGGCGCTTTTCGTGCGCCGCGAGGCCCTCGACGCCGTCGGGTGGTTTCCGGACTACTACACAGCCTACTACGAGGACGTGGATCTGTGCTTGCGCTTGCGAAGCCGCGGTGGCCTGCTGATCTTCTGTCCGGCATCGATCGTGAACCACTACCACACCGGGACCACCCGTGAGCGCTCGCCACGCTTCACTGAAAACGTCGCGCGCAGCTCGCTACTCTTCGCCTCGCGATATGCGGGGCCCGCGCTGCTCGCGCGAACGGTTCGCGATCGCATAGGCTATGCGCGCGATGAGCTGGTGCATGGCGGCAGCTGGACCGCTGCAGCGGGAACGCGAGGATTCCTCAGCGCGCTGCCGGCCCTTCGCAAAACCTTTGCATCACGCATCGCGGACAAGTTGCGGGGCCGCCCCAATCCCGCGCAGCTCATCACCGCGGCCCGCTCCCCTTATCTGACTTCGAGGTAAACGATGTCGCCAGAAACAATCATCCCGCTCAAGCCAGCAACGGAGGAACTCGAGTTCAGCGGCGAGCGCTTCGTCCCCGGAGCCGCAGTCGAGATCAGCTACCATCACTGGCTCCGCTACTTCTTCGCGCTGCAGTTCGCCCAAGACAAGCGCGTGCTCGACGTCGCTTCGGGGGAAGGCTATGGGTCCGCTTATCTCGCGTCGGTGGCAAAGAAGGTCGACGGCTTCGACGCAGACGCCGAGGCAGTGGCTCATGCGCGCTCGGTCTACGGCGACAACCCGCATGTATCGTTCACGCGCGCCGACATCGATGGGTTTTTCCGTGATGCAAACCCGGAGTCCTACGACCTCGTCACCGCGTTCGAGATTATTGAGCACGTGGACGAACGGGCGCAGCTCGCATTGTTGGAAGGGATCCACCGTGTGCTCGCGCCGGGCGGCGTGGCGATCATCTCCAGCCCCGACAAGCAGCTCTACTCGGACGTCAAACTCTCGAAGAATCCGTTCCATGTGCGTGAAATGTACCGCGACGAGTTCGCGACGCTGCTTGGGCGTGTGTTCCCAGCCGTCCGGATGTTCGAGCAGCTCACGTATACCGGCTCGGCGCTGTTTGAGTCGGGGGCAACGCGCGCCGACGTGTGCGAAATGGCGTGGACAGATCTGATCCGCCTCAAGGGTCGCTGTCAGGCGGGCCTCCGCGGAGCTGGCGAGTACCTCGTCGCGGCGGTAGCAAAGAAGGAGCTCGAGGGCACGATCGAGAGCTCGGTGATCCTAGACCGTGCGCGCAAGCTGATCGGCGAAGAGGTTTATAGCAAGCACCTTGAGGTGGAGGAGCGAAAGCGAAACGAGCAGGAAGCGCGAAATGAGGCGCAGAAACTGCGAGCAGAGCTCCAGGACGTAACCGCCCAGCTTGCCGCGATACGGGCAGCATGGATGGACGCCGACGAAGTGGCGCGGCGCGACGCAATCCAGCAAGCGGTTATCGACCGACTCTTGGGGATTGTCGCGCGAAACGCCGGCGAGCTTACGGAGGCACAGCGCGCACGGGTCGAACCTGACAGACTTCGGGTCGAAGTGCAGCAACTTCGCGAGGAGCTGAGGAGCGAACGGGCGCAACACGCCGCACTGCGCGCGATGGTGAGCGTGCGGCTGGTGCACCGTGCAAAGCGAGTTTGGGACCGAGTGCCATTCGTGAGGGACGCGGTCAAATCGCTTGCCAGGAGAATTGCATAACCCTTCACAGGCCATTGAAAATACTCGTATTCTCTCGCAAACGGTGAAAGTTGGGGCTAACGTCGGCTGCGATGCCGCTGGGACCGGAAATCGCCTAGTGCAGGATTCCTTATTGGACTGTTATCCGCCGCTCCGAGGAATCATGGAAACGCTTAGAGCGCCATGAAGACACCTAAAGCTGAGCAGATTGTGAAACGGCACGGAGGGCGAGAGAGCCTCCTGAAAACCTATCGGCAGAAAGAACCGGTAATGGTAACCCGGCCGACCATGCCTCAGCTTGCGGAGTACGTCCGATACTTGGATGGCATCTGGAGACGATGTTGGCTTACCAATGATGGCGAGCTTCATCGCCAGCTGGAGGCCGAACTGGCGCTCTATTTGGGGATTGAACACCTGAGCTTGTTCTGCAATGGGGCAACGGCGCTATTAGTTGCGCTCCAGGCGTTGGGAGTGAATGGGGGAGAAGTAATCACAACCCCGTTTACCTTCCCAGCGACGACGCATGTGCTCCACTGGAATCGCGTGCAACCCGTGTTCTGCGACATTGAACCGGATACGTTCAATATCGATCCAGAACGGGTCGAGCGGCTGATTGGTCCAGATACCTGTGCCATCCTTGCAGTCCATGTCTATGGCAACCCGTGTAATGTGGAGAGACTTGAAGAGATCGCTCACCGGCACCACCTCGTTCTTATTTACGATGCGGCGCATGCGTTTGGGGTACGCCTAGGCGATCGCTCGGTGCTTGAATTCGGCCACATGTCCATGCTCAGCTTCCACGCGACCAAGGTGTTCTCGACCATCGAGGGAGGCGCCCTGGTATCACAGAGCGATGCCGATCGACGTCGAGTGAATTGCCTCAAAAATTTCGGAATTGCCAACGAGGAGTCCGTGATCGGACCCGGCATCAATGGCAAAATGAATGAGTTCCAAGCGGCCTTCGGTTTGCTGCAGCTCAAGACAGCGGACACAGACATTGAAAGGCGAAGATTGCTTGTGAAGCGGTATCGGGAGTGCCTACGCGGTGTGCCCGGCATTCGTGTCCTCAATGACATTCCAGGAGTGCGCCACAATTACGGTTACTTCCCAATTTTGGTTGATACAGAAACGTATGGTATGTCGCGAGATGATCTTTATTGCGTGCTTCGAGAATTCAACATATTCACGCGCAAATATTTTTATCCACTCGTTTCACATGCTCCATGTTACGCAGGGCTCCCGTCGGCGGCGCCCGCGAAATTGCCGGTCGCGGAGAAGACGGCTAGTCAAGTCCTATGCTTGCCAGTCTTCGGAACCTTGAGCTTGCAAACCGTTGAGGTGATCGCTCGGATTATTCGCCTTCTCGGGAGTGCCCATGGCCTGAGCGACCATCGGGATGATGTCATTCATGCTCCACGAGACCCTGCGGCGAGTCGCGTCTGAGGCGATGGCGAGAATCTCGGAACTCGGCTCTTCATTACAGCCAAGCAGAGAAATCGTAAAGAACCCAAGGATGTCATGAGCGGAGCACCCCGAAAGCATATCGCCGTGCTTGGCGCCGGATTGGGAGGCCTGAGCGCCGCCTGGGTGTTAGGCCGGAGCGGTCACGACGTCACCATTCTCGAACAGAGCGATCACGTGGGTGGGTTAGCCGTTACAAAAGAGCGCGGCGGTTTCGAATACGATTTGGGTCCTCATAATATCCATACCGTACATGACCATGTGATCTCCTTTTTCCGCCGGAACTTCAGCGCCTCCTTCTTCGAGCATTATCCCAAGTCGACGATTTTAAAGAGGGGAGAGTTGATCGACTATCCGCTGAGAGGAATCCGGGTAATTACCTCGTTGCCGGTTTGGAAAATTGTCCCGGCCGCACTCTCGTTTTTTGCTGCACGGGTTCGGATGTTTCTGCCCCGGCGGCGAGTTGACGATAGTTTTCAGGCGTGGATTACGAACCGTTTTGGCAAGCTTCTTTTCCGCGAGTACTTTGGTCCATATGCGGAAAAAGTATGGGGGATTTCCGCAAACCAGATCGATCGTCATGTCGCCGAGAAGCGCGTTCCGGTGATCAGCTTGACCGAACTCATTCGTGCTGCACTGTTTGGCACCACTGCCGGAAGCAATCATCCTGAGTTTCTTGCCCACAACTACTACTTGCGTCATGGAATTGGGGAGACAGTAAGCTTCTTCCTTCGTGAAATCGAAAAGGTCGGCGTGCGGCTGGTCTACAACTGTGAGGTACGAAGAATCGTCACAGCTGCCGAGCGCGTGCGGGCGATTACTTTTGCAACGCGGGAGGCTGGTGAACAGGAAATCAGCGCGGATTACGTCCTGTCCACCGTACCACTGAATGCGCTCATTTCGCTGTTCGATAACGCACCTCAAAAGGTACGCGAGGCTGCGGCTCAACTGGACTACTGCTCATCGGTATTGGTCTTTCTCCGGATCGCAAGGGAAAGTGTTCTCCCGTCCTCGATGCTTTACTTTTCCGAGCCCGCCGTGAGATTTTCACGAATCTATGACGTTGGTATGTACTCGCGTGCAATGGTACCAAAAGGCAAGACAATGGTTTGCCTAGAATTCCCATGCTCAATGAACGACGCTATCTGGAAAGCCGACGACAAAGAACTGGCAAAGGAATCGATCGAGGCTCTTAGCAAACACGGAGTCCTCGAAGAACGTGACGTCGAAGGTTGGCACACGGAAAGAATTTCTCACTCCTATCCCCGATTTCGAGTGGGTTTTCAGGAGCGAGTTGCATCCTGCTTCGGATTTTTGCGCTCCTTCGAGAACCTGCTCTCCTACGGACGCCAGGGAAGTTTTGCCTATCTGAATACTGACGGAGTGATGAATCTAGGCTTCAAGGCTGCGACGGCCGTGCTCGTTTCCGAATCCACGGGATATCCATGTTGGGAATGGTTTGGCGCGCGGTGAGTGTTTGCAGTGGCTGGTCCGGCCCGGGCCGGTATTCTGGAGCGTTGCATGAGAGACACTGAGGTCCTCTGCCACGGACGTGCCACTAAAATACTGTGCGCCGATTGGACGGTCGATGTTCTCATCGCGCTCGTGCTCGCATCTTGGTACTACCGCAACGGCCTCGGCCACCTCAGCGACCATCTCTATGATACCTTCGACCAGAAGGCGATGATCTATCTCCTAGAATGGCTCTACCGCAGCTTCTTTGGAGACGGGCACATTGCGGGGGTGTTTGACCTCAATATTCTATACCCAAACAAGAATGTGTTGGCTTGGTCAGACACGATGTTGGGTTTCCTGCCCGCGTACGCTCTCTTTCGCGCCTTTACCACCAATCCGATCCTGGCGCTGAATTCGGTGGCGGTGTTGGCGACGTTCGTCGGAGCTTTGGGCATGCTGCGCCTTGGCCGGGAGCTGACCGGACGGACGGCAGTGATCGCCGGGACTACAGGTGGCATTGGCATGCTGGTCGCCAGTCAAGAGGGGCATTTTCAACTCAAAGGACTTTGCCTGCTGGTTTGGGCGCTGCTGTTTGTCGTTCGCTTCATCCGCGGGTCTAGCGGCGCAGTTCCTTGGTTGATCGTGGTCTCCTCATGGCTGTTCTTATGTTCGCTGTACTACGCCGTGATGTTGGCGGTGTTCATCGTGAGCTCGTCCTTAGTGGCAATTGCACTGGGACGGCAACGATTCCTGTCATGGTTCCACGCCATGCTGCGGAACGCTCCGATTGGGCGTACCGCAGCCGCGCTTGGCATCTCCGTTATCCCCGTGGTCTGGGTAGCCTTGCACTACTTGAGAGCGAAGAGCCAGTTCGGTGGTTACAATCTGGAGACTTTTGTCACGTACGCAGCGCGTGCGGGGAGCCTGTTGGACGCTCCGCCCACGAGCCTCCTCTACCGTTCGATGTACTCTGACTGGGGGAGCCACGAAGCACGATTGTTCTTCGGCCTGCTGGTATGGATGGGTGCTATCTTGCTTTTCGTCGGATGGCGCGGCTGGGCGATGACTGAGGTCGACCGCAAGATCGTCGCGCTGTTGGGCTTTGGCGCCGGGCTTGCGACTGTCCTCGCACTGGGCTCATTTGAGCGCTACTCGTTGGAACGGGGCGTTCACCTACCACTCCCCGCGTATCTGTACGCCCGTTTCTTTCCTGGGTTCTCCGCGCTTCGCGCGATAGGTCGGTTTGGCGTTTTCGCCTCGGTGCTCATGGCCGTTCTGGCCGAGTTGGGAATGCGGAACGTGTTAGACTTGATCGGACTGCGAGGGACGAAAGCGGCGATCAGCTACGGATGCATCGGCGGGTTGTTTTTTCTCGAGCAGACGACCCTCCTTACGCCACAGCGAGTGGATCTGTTTCCCCGGCGACAGGTATATCAGGCCATCCGCATGCTAACCCCTCCCGACGCGGTGGTTCTGGAATTGCCGATCGCCAAGCAAGGTCACTTCGAGAATGTCTCCTGGTGGCAGGACCAGATGGTCAGCAGCACCCTACACTGGCGTCGGATACCGGTTGGGTTTACTTCTCAGGAGTCGCCTACGCTTGCCCGACTGGTGGAGTCCTACAGGTCTCTTGAGCATGGTGTTCGCACTCCTGCGCAGTTGGTGGATGATTTGCTGGCTGTAGGTATCACCCATGTGGTGCTCAATGGAGAACTCATGGCAGGGGATCTCGCAACTAAAGTCCGCACCGACTTCACAGCCCAAGGATTCGTGGCGACGCCGGTAACATCCACGACATCCATTTATACAATTCGTCCCGGTGCGACCCGGCCGAGCACTCATTTCAATTGAAGTCAAATCATCGTCGCAGTGAATGTGGCGACCCCAATGAAAGTTTCCCAAAGCCAGCGGCGACCCGGAGCCGCTAATCGTCCCATCGATGCGTACATCATTGGTGCGGGAGGCCAAGCGCGTGAAACATTTTACTTGATCGACCGTACTCCGGCCTTGAGGTTTAGGGGATTTCTGGTCGAGGACACCTATTCAGAGTGGTGGGGCAGAATCATTACGGGCGGCAAGATACTGGGTCCACCACGCCTTTTTCACGATCGCGATGGCGTTTACTATGTAGGAATCGGCGACAATGCCGCCCGCGACCGAATAATCACGACACTCGGCGAAGAGCGGTTGGGACCGCCGTTGATCGCGCCTGGGGTAAATGTACACACGTCGAACGAGCTTGCGAAAGGTACGCTTATCTGCGGGGGAGCAACACTCACCGTTGATGCGTGGCTCGGAGTGGGGGTACTTGTAAACTGCCACGTCTCGATAGCTCACGATGTTCGAATCGGCCGCTGCTCGACATGTTCTCCAGGTGCAAACATATCCGGGAACGTCACCATTGGCGAGCGAGTATGGATTGGGACCGGTGCCACGATTATTGAAAAACTCACCATCTCAGATGGTGTGTTGATAGGAGCCGGAGCCGTTGTGGTTCGAGACTTGATAGAATGCGGCACCTATCTCGGGGTGCCGGCCCGGATCCGGCGCTGAAGATCAGAGCCGGTGACACCCTTGCTGCACGACAACTATGCCGCATGTAGCCTCACATTAGGTAAATCTATGGATGCCCAAGATTCAGGCCAGTAACCGTTTAAGCAACGAATGGTTCTTGACTTAGTTCAATCGGATACATCACGACCACTAAAAGGCGGAAACTTCTCTCTCAAAGGCTCGCGAACGAATGTGTTGAGCAGTGCAGATCTGGATTGTCCTCAAGCAACACGCCGGCACGCTCCCCGGCAGTGATATCGAGCCATCCGTTACGACCGGAGTCCGTCCATGGGAACATGGGAACGTATCAGTATATCCGAAAGCACCTGCGCGAGCGCGGCGTTCTCGTGCTGAGAACGCCAAGGACTTCTGTCAGGTGCGCGAAAGAACGACTTGCGATCTTCCCAATCATAGCCTCGTTCTCGAAAGGAGCGACGCGTGCGTTCTGCTTGGCCAGCCCTCAGAGTTCGCTTGTTGCTATCGCAACGGCCTACGCCTGCGAGCAGCAAACGGAGCAAGTGTGGTGATTGCGAGCAATGTTCCTGAGATCGGGCCGCACGAGCTGCAGCCTCGACTCGAAGACCATCACCGCCCGTGGCGGGAAGAGACTAAGTCAAGTACGCTTCGCCTGAATACTTCCGGCCACACGCGCTTGAGCAGTGAGTTGTTGATAGCGAATTCCATGGGATACATGCCACCGCTAAATGCCGCGAACTTCTCGCGCAGTGGCTCACGAATATATCTGTCGATGAGCTGCGCCAATCCGGGAGGTGTGCTTTTTCGCCGATAGATCAGAAATGCAAACAATGACGGTACAGCGCCGCTTCGGGTTAGGGATTCGTCTAGACGGAGGAGCCGGTCGAGTACCTGGGTGCTGTATCAAGACATCGCTGACAGAAACCGGTTCAGGACATCGCTGACAGTTCAGCGATGCCATGGAAAGAGCAGCGAGCCATGAATCAGAAGCTGGAGTTCATCGAGAAGGCTGGAGCACGCG